>Ga0105047_10008151_pt1 | contig 17520 bp, 18 predicted proteins | sample MAT04_FD_78384 | JGI IMG/M metagenome (GOLD analysis project Ga0105047, IMG submission 78384) | Freshwater microbial communities from Lake Fryxell liftoff mats and glacier meltwater in Antarctica - MAT-04 (megahit assembly) | ecosystem: Environmental > Aquatic > Freshwater > Ice > Liftoff...
AGATGCTGATTTTTCTACGAATGGCTGCATATGGTTGCCTTACCTGTGGCGAATCTGCGCCAATGTTGCGCCATGTTGCCATATCTAGCGGTCACAAAACTATGGCTGAGTAGTTACTAAAAATTGCTTGTTTGCTTCCACAATCCACGCTAAAAACTCACGAAACAGCGAGAAGGGCGGGTTGGTAATGATGAGGTCAGCTTCATCGCGTAATTTTTTTATCTCCGCGCTTCTAAAGTCACCATCGCCTTTCAGGTAATGCCATTCCAGGTCATCTACATTAACCTTATGGTCGCCCGTCCTGTCATGGGTCAAGGTAAAAATCTTTCCGTTCTTAACGGTTTTGGTTTCGTCAAATTGCGGGTCATTGATTTCAAAGAGAGTGGGCTGGTAGCCGTCTTTATAGGTTTTGCTATCCACCGCATAGCTAGTACTGACGAGCTTTTTCAACCCAAGTCTTTCAAAGTTTTGGGCAAAAAACTTGGTAAAGTTGCTCCATTCGGGGTCATCACAGGGTAACAGCAGCGTCTTGCCCCGAAATACATCAGGGTTAAATTCCAAATAGGCTGAAATTTATTTTTCAATATCAGGGTACTGGGTGTAGAACTCGTCATTTTTTGCCCTTTTGGCGTCTGTGAGATTACTGTTTGCCATAAATTATCCAATTAGAAAATTATTTTGTTCAGCATGAGACATTTTTGTTTTCGATAATATCAATTATGCTAATCACCTTTTCAAGAGACTCAATTGTAGATTTCATCCATCTTCACCGCCATGATGAAATCGTTACGGTGCAAACCTTTGATCTTATGCGTCCACCATTGGATAGTGACCCTGCCCCACTCGGTGATGATCAGCGGGTGATGTCCCTGTTCTTCGGCGATGACTGCGATCTTGTTTGTGAACTCAACCGCATCCACAAAGTTTTTGAATTTGAAGACGCGCTCCAAGCGTTTGACGCCGTCCACCTCTTTGACCTGCCAGCCAATCACATGGAGCAGCAAATCTTCAATTTCGGCGTCGGTCAAGGTCGGCTCGCCGCCGCGACAGGCGACGCATTGTCCTGCGGCTAGGTTAACCATGCGCTTCGATCAGTTTTCGCACGACATCGCGGGCAATTTCCAAAGTTTCGGCAATTGTCCTGCCCTGCGCAACAAGTCCCTGCACATCATCGGATGTGGCAAGATATACACCTTTGGGCAACTTTTCTATGTGGATACGAACGACTCGCTCATCAACATTAAACATGGAACTCTCCTTGACTATGTTCCAATTATACTTTGCAAGTCTTCATGGCGGGCGATATTTCCATATTTGAAAAACTCCCTTTGGATTTTACAATCCAAAGGGAGTAAATCGTGAGAGGGTTAAAGTAATTTCTTCAAATCTTCGACCTTATCCAATTTCACACGCACTACCCTTCTCCCTGCCGCAACTAGCGCTTCGTAATCACCCAGCGCCTGGGCGCGGAGGAGCGTGCCGAAGGTCATGCCTTGTGTGGGGATTTCCATATCGTTTTGGGCATCGTACACGACCTGAATAAATAATCCCTTGTTGGGACCGCCCTTGTGGAACTGTCCCGTTGAATGTTGGAAGCGCGGACCAAAGCCAGCAGATACGGCACATTTCGTCTTTTCGCGGATGGCGACACGCAGGGCTTGCAAGGCATCCACAGTTTCATTATTGCGCGGGATATAAGCGTTGATCGTGACGAAGTCATCAGCGCTTGCTTTGGATAAAAAGGTTCCCAACTCACGTGTTGCGTGTTGCGTGTCAATCAAATCCACTTCAGCCAGTTTGCCAGTTGCCTGATAATCCTTGATCTTGGCAATCGTGCGCAGTTTGCTGTCTTGCACGTCGGGCTGGTCAAAGGTGTTGATATCCAAAATGTGGCACGCCACCGAAACCGCAATTTCCCAGCGGAAGAATTCCGCACCCACATCATACGGGCTCATGAATGGAAATTCAATCACGGGGAAGCCAGCATTCTTGAGCGCGGTCACGCCAGCATCCAATTCGCCCGTTTGTCGCAGATACACAAATAACCTATCGTCGCCATACATTTCTGGCGCGGCGAGCGGCTCCAGCGGAACAGGGAGAATACCCTTGCCATGCTTGCCACTAGACTCAGCGATGACTTGCTCGATCCAACCCGCAAATGCGGATACGGGCGCATCGCTCAACACTGTGAGCTTGTCTCTGCCTGCGAGAGCAGACTCAGCGAGTAGAGCGCCGAGCGCAAATCCCGCGCTATGATTATCGGTTGAGACTTTCTTGATCTTCTCGGCAGAAGCCAGCAGTTTTTCCAAATCCATGCCGAGCAAAGCAGCCGGGACTAGACCGAAATCGGTCAGCGCGGCGAAACGTCCGCCGACCATTGGGTCGGCATTAAATACTTTTCTGAAGCCACGGTCTTTGGCAAGTTTTTCAAGGGATGAGCCAGCATCGGTGGTGACTACAAAGCGCGAGCCGTCACCCTTGCTGAGTTCCCAGAAATAGTCAAACGCGGCGAGAAGTTCAGCGGTGCCGCCTGATTTACTGGCGAGAATGTACAACGATTTTTCGGGCGGATATTGTTCAGCGGCTAAAGCAACCTGCTGCGGATCGGTGGAATCGAGAATCGCAAGGCTTAACTTCGCTTCGATATTTGCACCTGCAAGCAATGAACTGAATACTTCGGCAGTCAACGATGAGCCGCCCATGCCGATCACGAGGACACGGTCAATGCCTTCGTCGTGGATTTGCTTCGCGAAGGATAAATATCCGTCAAGGCGCGTGCGGGCATCTCCGATGGAATGCAGCCAGCCAAGGCGAATCTTCACTTCCTCTTGCTCTGCGGGGTCTTTCACCCAAAGCGTCGGGTCGTGCATCCAGATGCGGGCGGCGACAGAATGCTCTTCCAGCGTAGTCAAACGCCTGGCAACAGAATCAGCCAAAGGCGCAAGAGAAGATACGGCGTTCTTCCTCCTATCCTCAATTGCCGCAAGCAAAGTCTTGAACGCATCCGCAAAAGATTTGACGCCTTCGTCTTCCAATTCCTGCGTGACCTGTTGCATCGAAATGCCAGCGGCTTTTAGCTCGGCAAAAAATAACTGTGCTTCTTCAAGTCCACGGGTGATGGTGAGACTGGCATTGCCGTGGTCGCGGAACGCATCGAGCGTGGCGGGCGGAACGGTATTGACAGTGTCGGGACCAATCAAGCTATCGACATAAATGGTATCGGCATAGGCAGGATTCTTTGTTCCCGTAGATGCCCACAGCGGACGCTGTACGCGCGCGCTGAAACGAGCCTTGAGCGTTGCAAAACGCGGAGAAGTAAAAATAGATTCAAATGCATCATAGGCAAATTTTGCATTGGCGATTGCTGCTCTGCCGCGCAGAGCAGAACCTTCGGGCAGGCGTGGGTCAATTTTGGTGTCGACACGTGAGACGAAAAATGAAGCGACAGACGCAACCATGTTAATGGGTTCATTCATTGCAACGCGGTCTTCAAGTCCTGCGATGTAGGCATCCATGACTGCGCCGTAACGATCCAAGCCAAAGATGAGCGTGACGTTGACGTTGATACCTGCCGCAATGGCTTGACGAATGGCGGGAACACCCTCTTTGGTGGCGGGAATTTTCACCATCAGGTTCGGGCGGTTGACACGCGCCCAAAGTTCTTTGGCTTGTTTGGCTGTGCCTTCGGTGTCGTTCGCAAGATACGGGCTGACTTCGAGGCTGACGTAGCCATCGCCGCCTTTGGTTTCATCGTACAACGGGCGGAAAAGATCGCAGGCTTGCTGAATATCTTCTATGGCAAGCTGCCAGAAGATTTTTTCCGCGTCCCAGCCTGACCAAGCCAGCGGAATCAATGCAGAATCGTAGTCATTGGTTTTGGCAATCGCGTTTTGAAAAATGGTCGGGTTCGATGTGACGCCGCGAATATCGCCAGCCTCGATCATGGATTTGAGTTCGCCCGTTTCGAGAAGTTTTCTTTGAATGTTGTCGTACCAGAGGGATTGACCGAGGGATGTTAATTTCTTGATGGATTCAGACATGATAAAAATTGCTCCTTGAGTTAAGTGCGTAATTGATAATTAGAGATTGGCAATTTACCAATTACTAATTACCAATTACCGATTTTTTTCTTCCATTGCTTTGATCTTCCCCACCCGTCTTGCAAGCCGTTCTTCGCCTGCATCATTGCCCTGATAGCTGGCGTTCAAAAACGCAGGCACAAGCACTTTGACTAATTCGGGACCGATCACGCGTCCGCCCAAGCAAAGCACATTCATCGCGTCGTGCTGCACGCCTTGCGCGGCGGAATATGTGTCGTGACAGATCGAGGCGTAAATACCTTTCATTTTATTTGCCGCAATCGCTGCGCCGATGCCGGAGCCGCAGATCAAAATTCCGCGCTCGGCTTCGCCGCTTTGAACTTTTTCGCCAACTTTTTTTGTGAAGTCAGGGAAGTCCACCGTGTCTGCGCTGAATGTGCCAACATCAATTACTTCGTGACCCGCGGCGCGCACAGATTCGATCACAATCTCTTTCAGCGGAAACCCGCCATGGTCACAACCAACTGCTATTTTCATTCATAGATCCTCATGTCATTGCGAGGGCGCTCTTTGCCCGAAGCAATCCTCTATCACTGGAAGATTGCTCACCGCACTGGCGTACGGCGCAAGTGTCGTCGGGAAAAACACCCTCCTCGCAATGACATTTACAGTTCTTTCGCCTTCGCGACTACATTCTCAACCGTGAAGCCGAGTTTTTCAAAGATGACCTTCGCGGGAGCGGATGCGCCGTAGCGCTCGATGCTGATGACGGACTTCGCGTACCGATCCCAGCCGATGCCTACTCCCGCTTCGACAGCGAGTCGCTTCTGGATGTTTTTCGGCAGCACAGACTCGCGATAGGTTTCATCCTGTTTCTCGAACAGTTCCCAGCTTGGGAAGGAAACCACGCGCACGCCTTTGCCTTCATCCGCCAGTTTTTGCGCGGACTCAAGGATAAGCCCCACTTCGGAGCCTGAAGCCATTAATATCATCTCAGGCGTTCCAAAATCTTTTAATACGTACGCGCCTTTTTCAACCTGCACAGTTGCATCTATTGTTGGGAGGTTTTGACGTGACAGCGCCAGCACTGTCGGACCATTGCGGCGTTCAATGGCAACCTTCCAGGCTTGGGCGGTTTCGTTCGCATCCGCGGGACGGATAACCACAAGGTTTGGAATGATTCTCAACGAGGTCAATTGTTCAATCGGCTGATGCGTAGGACCGTCTTCGCCAAGTCCAACGCTGTCATGCGTAAAAATAAAAATGGATGGATAATGCGACAACGCCGCAAGACGGATCGCTGGGCGCATATAATCTGCGAAGACGAGGAATGTAGCGCCGTAGGGAATCACGCCGCCGAAGACAGCCATGCCGTTCAGAGCCGCGCCCATCGCATGTTCGCGCACGCCAAAGTGGAAGTTGCGCCCCTGATACGAATCCTTTTGGAAGGCGGGAACACCGTCAATTTTGGTGTTGTTCGAGGGAGCCAAATCTGCAGAGCCGCCGATCAGTTCAGGGAGCATTGCGGCGATTGCGTTGATCGTTTTGCCTGACGCCACACGAGTGCCCATTCCTTTCGCGTCCACAGGGAAGACAGGCAAAGCGGAAGTCCAATTTTCAGGGAATTCGCCATTGAGTCGGCACTGCAATTCCACACCCAAAATGGGATGGATGCGCTTGAATGCGTCAAAGCGCATTCTCCAATCATATTCAATTTCGCGCCCTTTATCCACAGCCTTGCGATAAAACTCCAGCACATCATCGGGGATGAAGAAACGTGGCTCTTTGGGCCAGCCTAGGTTATCTTTTGCGGCGTTTAGTTCTTCGTCACCAAGCGGTTCGCCGTGCGCTTTGGATGTTCCCTGTCGATTCGGCGCGCCAAACCCAATGGTTGTGCGGCACATAATGAGGGTTGGGCGCAGGTCAGTTTTCGCTTCCTGGATCATTTTGTCAATGGCTTCCACATCGTTGCCATCGTCCACGCGCAAAACCTGCCAGCCGTAAGCGCGGAAACGAACAGCGCGATCTTCGGTGAAGGATAGGTCGGTTGAACCGTCAATTGAAATGTGGTTGTCGTCGTAAAGATATATCAAACGTCCAAGTGACAAATGTCCGGCGAGTGATGCGGCTTCAGAGGATACGCCTTCCATCAAGTCGCCATCGGTGACAATGGCATAGATGAACGGGTCGATGATCTCATGTCCGCGTTGATTGAAGGTTGCGGCAAGATGCGAGGCGGCGATCGCCATACCCACGCCTGTTGCGAATCCCTGCCCAAGTGGACCGGTGGTCATTTCCACGCCGGGAGTTAATCCATATTCAGGATGACCCGGAGTGAGGCTGCCCCACTGACGGAAATTTTTCAACTCTTCAAGCGGGAGGTCGTACCCTGTCAGATGCAGCAAAGAATACAGGAGCATGGAACCATGCCCACCCGAAAGAATGAAGCGGTCACGTCCAGCCCACTTTGGATTACGTGGATTATGTCGCAGGTGACGAGTCCAAATGGTGTAGGCCATCGCGGCTCCACCCATCGGTAAACCGGGGTGACCGGAATTGGCTTTTTGCACGCCATCAGCGGAAAGAAAACGAAGTGTATTGATCGAGCGGGTTTGTAGGTCAGATGTCATAATTAAGTCCTGTTAAAAAGATTAACCTCTATTTTACCAAACAGATGTATAAAAACCTCCGAGGTCTTGAAGACCTCGGAGGTTTGATCGTCTAATATTTTTCCTTCAATTCCTTTTCAGGCAAAACCAGCATTCCTTCTTTTGGGTCACCGAGCATAAAAACATTCTCTTTTTTGTGCTCAGTCAGCCAGGCTGTATATGCCGCCGCCAATGCATCCAGTTGGTCGGGTAGGTATAACAACTCCATCGGCCAAATACCTTTGGCAAGTTTGTAGCGTGTGATCTCTTCAAAAAAATCCATCGGGTCTTTGATGCGAAGTCCGCGCTCGTACAGGATGATCTGTCTCTGCAAACGACCTTCCAACGAGAGCCTGGGTATTGGGACGTGCCCGATCATCACGCAATAACACGCATGCGGATTCGTTTCCAATATTTGATACGCCGAATCCTTTTCAGGATATTTCTGAAAACCCACCTTCTCCAGCTTGTGATACAACTCAAACCCAGACTGCATCCAAGCAGGACACAACTCTGTGCTTGCAGGGGTTTTTGTCACCGCAATGCCGCGCTCGCGCAATTCGTGTTCCACCAACCGCAAGTCTACACGGCGAGTTTGGTATGGCGTGAGCATTTTCTTTTTTGTCATCTCGCGCACCAATCCGCGGTTGACTCCCGCAGGCGAGTTGACCGCCACCATCGCAGAAGTCTGCCCGGCTATGAAGGCAGTCACATCGTCCATTTCGCCATCAGCCAACGCGACGAGATTCAAGTCGCGGTCCAAGGCGGCGTAGGTGAAGGACTTATGTCCAGAAGTGGGGGTAATGCCGATAAAGGCTGAGTCAGTGAAAAGCATAGGTGTGGGAAAGGATGAAGGATGAAATTAGAATGTGTCTATTTTACCTTCATCTGTGCATAATTGTGCCACGCCCAATCTACTAATTTACCAACCTGCCAATCCGTCTACTCCCGTGTATACTTCGCGTCATGCAAAAAAATCAACGCATCATCCTTTATCTCCTCATCCTGATTGCGGGTGCAGCGTGGATCGCGCTCAGCGCAAATACCACAAATGCCGCAATAGGCAAAACGTCTGCGCCACAGGCGGGCTTTTCCGCGCCTGATTTCACACTCAAAACTCCAAGCGGCGAAGAATACACATTATCAAAACTTACGGGCAATGCTGTGCTTGTGAATCTTTGGGCAACCTGGTGCCCGCCTTGCCGCGCTGAAATGCCCGCCATCGAAAAGATGTACCAGGAATACAAAGATCAGGGTTTCGTCGTCCTTGCCGTGAACATGACCTATCAGGACGACCCCGCAAATGTCGTGCCCTTCGCGCAGAAATATGGACTCACCTTCCCCATCCTGCTTGAAGAAACAGGCGACGTCGGCGCTGCATATCAACTGCGCTCCTTGCCGTCTTCGTATTTCATCAACCGCGCTGGCGTCATTCAAGAAGTGGTCATCGGCGGTCCCATGTCTGAAGCCCTGCTTCGCACACGTATCGAACACATCCTAAAATAACATGCTGACACTCTTCCGCAACTTTTTCTCGCCGCCCCGCCACATGATCCTGCTTTTCATCGCCACATGGATCGGTCTCACCCTCGCCGAAAAACGAACCGAACGCCACGGCATCGGCAAGGATGACCTCAACAACATCACCTATTACACCTTAATCGCGTTCATCATCGGCGGGCGGCTTTCGTTCGTTTTGCAAAACATGCCCGCCTTCATTAAAAGTCCGCTCGGCATCATCTCGATCAACCCCGATATTTTCGATCCGCTCGGCGCGCTGGCAGTCGCATTCATCGTCGCCTTTGTTTACGGTCAACGCCGCAAACTTCTCCTCTGGAACACGCTCGACGCGCTCACGCCCTACTTCGCAATCCTCGCCATCGGAATTGGATTAAGTCATCTCGCCGCTGGCACAGCGTTTGGGATGGAAACCGACCTGGCATGGGGAATCAATTTATGGAATGCGACCCGCCACCCGACTCAAATTTATGAGACGCTCGCCTCCATCCTAATCTTTGGGCTGGTCTGGTTTCAGAAACAGAATCCACGCCCAGGCATTCTCTTCCTCACCTACGCCGCGTTGACCTCCGCCTCGGCTCTCTTCATCCAAGCCTTCCGCGGTGACAGCACAATGATTTTCAACAGTTTACGGCAGGAACAAGTCATTGCCTGGGCTGCGCTGGTGGTCATCTTTATTTTATTTGAATATCAATTGAAAGAAAAAGCATAATGGATAAAATTTTCATCACAAACCTGCGCGTGCGCGGCATCCTTGGAATCCACGATTGGGAGCGAGTCACTCCGCGTGAGATCATCATTAATGCCACGATGTTCACCGATATAAATACTGCCGCACAAACTGACGAGATCTCCGATTGCGTCAACTATAGCGATATGGCAAAAAAACTCCGCGCTCATGCAGAAAGCGCGGCGCGGATGACTGTCGAAGCATTGGCAAATGATTTGGCAAAAATCTGTCTGCAAGAGCCGAAGGTGGTCAAGGTCATCTTGCGGGTGGATAAACCTGGGGCGGTGCCCGAAGCGGATTTAGTGTCGGTAGAGGTCGAACGGGCAAAGAAGCAGGCTTGAGATTAAGAGCGAAGCGGTTTATATCCAAAAAAATCTAAATTCGTAAAGGCGACTCGCCACGCGAGATATTCGCCAAAAATTCCTGGCGGGTAGCAAGGTTGGCGCGGAATGCGCCATGCATCGCGGAAGTGGTCATGCGCGCGTCGTGTTTTTTCACACCGCGCATCATCGAACATAAATGCATTGCCTCGACCACAACCGCCACGCCTTGCGGCTTGAGGAGGTCGCGCAGAAAATCCGCGATCTGGCGGGTCATGCGCTCCTGTACCTGCAAGCGACGCGCATACATATCCACAATTCGCGGAATTTTAGACAAACCCAACACCTTGCCATCGGGGATATAAGCAACATGCGCGCGCCCAATGAATGGAAGCATATGATGTTCGCACATGCTGTAAAATTCAATGTCGCGCACAATCACCATTTCATCATATTGCACCTCAAAAAGAGCGCCATTGATAATTGCGGTTGGATCCATTGTGTAGCCGCCCAGCAATTCATGGTACATGCGCGCCACGCGGCGCGGCGTAAATTGCAGCCCTTCGCGTTGAGAGTCTTCGCCAACTGCATTCAATATTTTGGTGACTGCATCCTCTATTGCAACATTATCAATATTCTCATCTTTTATATCTTTCTCATTCACGTCATCAAATTCCATGTTTGCTCCAAAAATAAAAACTGGTCCGACAGCAAAACCGCCAGACCAGTCCGTGATTTACATCTAGCCGAGTTCAGGCTCGATCAATCCATAACTTCCATTGCGACGGCGATATAACACATTGATCTTGGTGGTCTCTGCATTATAAAAGATAAAGAAGTTATCGTGTCCAAGGTTGCGCATTTGTATCACGGCTTCGTCTTCGGTCATCGGATACAACACAAACTTCTTTTTGCGCGCCACAAGCGGAGAAAGTTCGCCTGTTTCATCGTCGATGATCGGCTCGGCAGCTTCTGCGGCAGAACGCCCGTCACCGCGCCCGTGCTGATGCTTGCCCTTATACCTTTCGATCTGACGCTGCATATTATCAAGCGCATGGTCGAACGCGGCTAATGCTTCCTCAGCGCGTTCTTCAGTGCGAAGCGTAAAACCTTTGCCATGCACCGTAATCTGCGCGACATTTCGATCATCGGTGTTGCGCGCGGCTTTGTAATGAGCCAATTCCACGCGAACTTCTTCAATGGTGGGCAGGTAATGGTCGAAATTACCTGCCTTCTTATTGACATATTCTTCAATTTTTTCGGTCAAACGAATGTTACGTGTCTGAACTTCCACTTTGTTAGACATACGTCCTCCTTTTGGGGATGAAAAACTACGAATACAAAACGCTCACGCATGCTTCAAACCGTGATGAGGCAGTGCGCGCGCGACCGTTAACGCATATACATCTTTTGCACCTGATGAAAGTAACGCTTCGGCGCTGGACGATAAAGTTGATCCTGTTGTCGAGACATCATCCAACACGAGAACATTTTTCCCATTCACCCCCGCCCCAGCCTGAAACGCCCCAAGAACATTTTTCTGGCGTTCCTGTTTTGACAATCCCACTTGAGAACGCGTCTCTTTACGACGCATCAATGCTTTCGGTGCGAATTCAATATCCAGCGCCAATGCAAGCGGCTTTGCGATCATTCCAACCTGATTATATCCCCGTTCCTTGTATCTCTGCCGTCCCAATGGAATGGGAACGATCATATCTATTGGCCAGTTTAATTCTTTTACATAATGAACCATGTGCGCGGCAAGAGCATCTCCCAGCGCAACATCGCTGCGATATTTCAATTTATGCAAAGCCTTTCTCACAGGGTCTTCAAAAACAGCCCAGGCACGTAGGGCGCGAAAATGTGGCCCGTCCAGGCGGCATGTATCACAAACCCCACTCGTCTTTTGCGGAAGCCCGCATACTTCACAAAGAGTCCCATTCAAAATTTGCACGCGCTGTTGACATTCCGCACACCAACGGGAACCCACCTTTCCACAGCCTCCACAGGCAGGCGGAAAAAGCAAATCAAGCGCGCTCCAAACCGAACGGTACAAAGTGTATGATAAATTTTTCAATTCTGCCTCTCCAAAAAAGTGGCAGTGAGTTTTTTTAAATACTAATTTCCCATGATTGGTCCAAAAGCTTTACCAATCTGGAAGGCAGCAGGAGCCATTAGGATAATCATAATGGAAGGGAACGTCAACAAAGCCATCGGGATAATCATCTTTACTGGAGCTTTATGCGCCAATTCTTCTGCGAACTGACGCCGCTTCATACGCAATTGGTCAGATTGAATGCGAAGCACCTTCGCCAAACTCACACCCAGTATCTGACTTTGGATAACAGCCGCAACAAAACTTGTCAATTCAGGCAAGCCAAGCCGGTCTGCCATATCACGCAATGCCTCACGCTGTGTTTTTCCGAGTTGAACTTCACGAATGGTGCGTCCAAACATAACAGATAATTCATTCTCCCATTTTTCAGCAACCTTCGACATTGCCGCATCAAATCCCAAACCCGCCTCAACGCAAATGGTCAATAGATCAAGCGCGTCAGGCAAAGCCTTGCGCACTTCATTTTGACGGCTATTTATTCGACTCTGCAACCACAACTGCGGGAAGAAGAAGCCAATGAGGGTAAACGAACCTACGATAAGAACAGTCCTGCCTAACGGCCAGCTACTGGCAGACAGGAGGGAAATCAGCAGTAAGCCGCCGCCAAAAACTGCCGCGCCAACAAAGCGGGTTGCTAAAAAAGTTGCGGCATCAATACGCCCAGGGTTTCCAGCCAGTTCTAGTTTAAGCGTAGTCTCCTGCAAAAGTTTCTGCGGTGTAAAACGCGTTGATATTTCGCCGACCTTTTCCATGATTGGAAGGACGACCCGTTCCGAAAAAGGCTGCTGCAACTCAATATCTTCGAGAGAAACAGATTCGCCGCGTTGAGTCGCCTCGGCCAGGCGAGACATAATGGGATCAATGTCATCCTCCTGTTTTTGACGGGAATAACGCAAGCCCACAGCTACAAGCGCAACTACGCCGCCCAAAATTAATATCCCAATAATGATGCCAACAATATTGCTTCCCATATTACACCTCAATATCCGCGATCTTCATCATGATAAAGTAGCTGGAACCGATCAAGCCAAGAACTACACAAATAATACCCGCAGTAACGATCGGACCACCCTGGGTAATAGACATCAAATATTCTGGATTAAGGAACCATAGAATAATCGTAAGACCAAACGGTATCAAGGAAAGTACGCTTCCAGATGTGCGAACCTGAGATGTAAGCACTCGTACTTCACCCTTAATACGAACACGTTCACGGATCGTAAATGAGATGTTATCCAAAATTTCTGAAAGATTACCGCCAACTTCCCGTTGAACGTTAATCGCAGTGATGACAAAATCAAGATCCTCGCTCGGAATGCGGCGAAGCAGGTTATCCAATGCAGTTTCCATGGAAATGCCAATCTGCATTTCCTGCACAACCCGTCGAAATTCTTCATTGATCGGTGCTGGAAGCTCCTTGCTTATCGCTTCCATAGCCTGCATGGTCGAATAACCCGCACGCAGACCATTGACCATCAAATTGAGCATATCAGATAACTGGTCATTAAATTTTTGAAGACGTTTTTTTTGCTGCGATTTTACATACATACCTGGTGCAAACGCGCCGCCAACAGCTCCAATAAGAGCAGAAACCGTGTATTGATTTCCTATAAACCAAGCAACAAGTCCACTGACAAGTATGCTAACCACAATCAGAAGGAAATATTCGCCTACTTTAAATTTCAAATCAGCGCGGGAAAGGTTGCGCGCAATCCGATCTCCAAAGGATGTCTTTTCCACCCGCTTTGAGACCCAATCTGAAATTACAGTGCGTTGAGCCTCCCGGTCAGTGCTATGTTTGTCATCATCCAGATATTGAGCAAGGCGTTTTTCAACAAGAACACGTTCACTATTTGATGAAACAATGACGCCAATAACCAATAAGATGATTAATACAATACCGCCAATGATAATAATCGAAGTCATCATATTTTATTCTTCTAAGATATAGGATCGACTCTAGTAACGACGGCGTTCGCCAATGCCAAAGATGGAAGGGGGGAGGTGAATCCCAGCAGCTTCGATCTTATCCATGAACTTCGGACGCAGTCCGGTGGGGCGTGTGCGCCCTATAATCCTGCCGTTTTCTGTGCCGGTTTGCTCAAACACAAAAAGGTCAGTCATCGTAATTACATCACCTTCCATGCCGCTTACTTCTGTAATCGTAGTAACCTTACGACTACCGTCACGCATACGCGCCTGCTGGCAGATCACATCAACCGCACCTGCAATTTGTTCGCGAATGGCCCTAACCGGCAGGTCCATACCAGCCATAAGACACATAGTTTCAATACGTGAAATTGCGTCGCGCGGAGTATTGGCATGCGCCGTGGTCATTGAGCCATCATGTCCTGTATTCATCGCCTGTAACATATCAAGTGTCTCGCCGCCGCGGCACTCACCAACAATAATTCTTTCAGGGCGCATACGAAGAGCATTCATCACCAGATCACGAATGGTAATTTCGCCGCGTCCTTCAATATTGGGCGGACGAGATTCTAGTGTAACTACATGCTCCTGACGTAACTGCAATTCAGCAGCATTTTCTATTGTTAGTATACGTTCATCAGAAGGGATGAAGCCGGAAAGCACATTCAAAAGCGTAGTCTTACCCGAACCTGTACCACCAGAAATCACAATGTTTAACCGAGCTTCCACGCATGCTTTTAGGAATTGCACTGCTTCATTCGTAATTGAACCAAATTGGATCATTTGTTCAATCGAAATTGGATTCTTTGAAAACTTACGAATGGTTAAAACAGGTCCAACCAATGAGATTGGGGGGATGACTGCATTTACGCGGGAACCGTCCGGCAAACGCGCATCTACATACGGGCTGGACTCGTCGATACGGCGTCCTAGTGGAGCAACAATACGATCAATGATACGCATTACGTGCTCGTTACTTTCAAAAGTAATTGGAACACGATGAAGTTTGCCTTTACGTTCAATATAAATGTTCTTCGGTCCGTTCACCATGATTTCAGTAATCGTATCATCTTCCAGCAAAGCCTGCAAAGGTCCCAACCCGAGGATTTCAGCTGCAATCTGCTCAAACAAACGCGCCCGTTCAGGCCTGGAAAGAACTATATTCTCTTCCGCAAGAATTTGTTCGAATAAATCTTGAATTGTGCGGCGAACATCATCCGTTTTAGTAGCATCCATGGATGGATCAATTTCAGCAAGCAACTTATTCTGAACACGAGTTTTTAAGTCAAAATATGAACCAGCCTGCGGAGATGTAATCGGAGCACTAACCCTCCTGGCTTGCAATGAAGAAAGTCGAGAGCTATCGCCTCCTGAGCCAGATGGACCTGGGACACTAGGCTGCTTTGGGGGAGTGGACGATGATGGCGTAACGCCATCCTGTTGACCACCACCTTGACCCTGCTCAATACGCCGAAGCAATGACATAATAAATCTCCTTAACGCTTACCAGACACTTCATTTTTTGATTCTAAAGTAATCAGCCGTGCCCGAACGGACTCAGCCAATGAAACAATACCTCTTCCCACAGGCTGGGCCTTATTATCCAACATAAAAGGCACGCCACGATTAACAGCTGTAATAGCGACCTTCTCATCAAGCGGTATCGTAACAGATATTTCATGTTTAAGATTTTCACTTACCCGCTCCGGCGTAATTCCGATACGCTTATCATATCGATTCATTATAAAGACAACACGTTCTTTACCAATACCCATGGTTTGCAATAAATCCAGGAATAACCGCGCATTCTTAATTGCGGGAATTTCCTGTGTGGTTACCAACACAACCACATCGCTAATATCAATCAGAGATAGAACCACATCCGACAGAATGTGCGCAGTGTCAACCACAACATACGCGTACATCTTTTGTAAATATTGCACTACTTTGGTAAATTGATCCGTTGAAATTTTTTCGGCCATCTCGGGACGTTGAGGTGCTGCAAGAATTCTCAAACCAGACGCCCCATGGTTAATTAATATCTCTTCTACCACGTCCGGATCCAATTCATCAACACGCGGGGCTAATTCGAGAATTGTATTCTTCCCTTGTTCATTGACAAAAATAGCAACATCACCAAACTGCAAGTTCGCATCTACGAGTGCGGTACGAGTATCTTCATTATTTAATGCGATGGCTAGATTAACTGCAATTGTCGTACATCCCGTCCCTCCTTTGGGGCTATATACAGTTATGATTTTTCCTTTGGAAACAGAAGCGAAATTTGCCGCCGCATTTGAAACACCAGCCGCAGATGTGATGGCAAGATGTTGTTGAGCCCCCTTGGCACGCTCTGCTTGTGACACCACCCCCGCACTCCGAATAGCGGAGATTAACTCGTCGCCCAAGGGTGGCTTGTTCAAAAAATCACGTGCTCCAGCAAGCATCGCTTTTCGCATATAGTTTTGGTCGCTCTGCACAGACAAAATCACTACTTGAATATGCGATGATTTTTTTCGAATTACATCTGTGGCAGTAATACCATCAATATCAGGCATATTGATGTCCATCAGCACCACATCGGGGTCTAACTCCTGTGCAAGCTGAATACCTTCTTTTCCAGAACGCGCCGCGCCGACAACATCAACATCCGATTCAAACTGTAATAACTTACGGATATTTTCCCGCGTCTCGGCAATATCATCAACAATGAGTATACGAATTTTTTCTGCGGCCATATAACTGCGTCCATTCATCCCGAAAATATAAAACTGACTGCCTTTGCCATCCGCATGAAGTTTGGCAAAATTCCAAATGTGCTCTTTGAAAAAGAAAACCTTGCGGTTCAACAAAAATTTTATTTTTTGTTGAACCGGCAATATTGGTCTTCTTAAGTAAACTTGCAACTATGGTGTCAAAATTGTTGTGTCGCCAGTAGTAGCGGTCGAGATTAAGGCAGGAAGTGCCGGTTGCAATGCATACGGAAGTTTTGCAGGCACAGGAATATTATACTGACTAAGCAGGAATTGTAATGTGGAAGCCTCCGTAGCTTGACGCGCCTGGTCACTTGGATTACGCAATGTCATTGAAAGCCGAGTCTGCGTCGTGGTAGACTGTTGTATATTGAGCAGATATGTCAATGTAATCGAATCCTGTGGGGTAACGATCAGGGTAATGATATCAGGCGGGGCAACAGGCACAGGCTGCCCCTCTGCATTTGTTGTTGCGGCGGTTGGTGTAGTTATAGTAGCTCCAGGCTCAAGTGAGAAATTACCCAATTTCATCACAACAACATCCTGTAACATCATCTGGCAAACCATACGCGGGCGCTGTGCTTCAGAAGGCAGTAAATAATAGGGCTGTTGGAGAGATGGGTCTAACTCCAACCTGCCTTGCGGACTCGCCGCTACGCCAACGCCAAGCGAAACGACGGGCAAGCCCTCAGCAGGGACTCCTGTACTGGTTAAAGCTGCTGTCAAATTTGGAAGTATGGTTTGGAACGATGGATCCACATCTACAAAAAGGAAACAAGCGTTGAGGTTAACATGTGCGCCGTCGTTAATGGAATATCCAGATAAAGCAAAGCGGCTGGTTGGTATGGACATAGCCGTCATGCCTGGCGGGATTAATGACGCCCATTGCGGACCAGAGATCGTAACGGATGATGACGAATCACCCACCATTGACTCTGTAATAACAACTCCCTGATCAAGCGGGAATTTAGCAACCTTACCCACAAGCGCAGATTGTTCGTCAAGTGTATACATAACTGCAACAACATTTTCCGGGGCGATTTTTATGGTTGTAAGCAAGTCCAATTTAATCGTCCCCCCCTGTGAAATATTTTGACCCGCAATATATACCTCAACAAACTGTGGCTGTTCGGCGACAGTTTGTGTAGCTACATACTGGCGGTAAGCCACAAATGCGACAACTGCCGCAATAATGATAATCAGGAATACAAAAATCAGGGTTCGACCACGACGCATAAGATTCTCCTCTTTTCACAATCTGGGAATAGAGTATTTTATATCACATTCATTATACAAGAAAAATGACAAAAACATAATCGACAATGTGGTTTCTCCGGATTTTCGTATCATCTCAAAAATTAGTGGCAAGCAAGCAGGACTGCCTGGGGCTAAGATCTTCAGCGGCTTTTTGAATTAATTCGGAAAGCGGTGGAATGACAAATTTCTTCAATATCCGGTCTTTCAGA
>Ga0105047_10008156_pt1 | contig 17514 bp, 14 predicted proteins | sample MAT04_FD_78384 | JGI IMG/M metagenome (GOLD analysis project Ga0105047, IMG submission 78384) | Freshwater microbial communities from Lake Fryxell liftoff mats and glacier meltwater in Antarctica - MAT-04 (megahit assembly) | ecosystem: Environmental > Aquatic > Freshwater > Ice > Liftoff...
CTTCGCCTACCTCCGCACGCCCCCCGCCGATCACGAGAACGCCAACCCCGTGCTGTGCGTCAACAACTTCAGCTCTGCGGCCCAGCCGGCCGAGTTGTTCCTGTCGCACCTCGCCGGGCGTGTGCCCGTCGAGCTGCTCGGCCGGGTGGCCTTCCCCGCGATCGGCGAACTGCCCTACTTCGTGACTCTGCCGCCGTTCGAGTACCTCTGGTTCGAATTGACCGAACCGTCCGGCTGACGCAGCGCCGGCGATCGGCTCCGTGCCGGCTGCACCGGGGTCAGAGTGGCTGTCCGAGGTCCATCGCTGCGATCTGGTCGGCGAGTCGCTCCGCCACGAAACGTGCCCCCTCGGCGGTGTCGAAGTGTGCTCCGTCTCGTGGGCGCAGCGTGACTCCGTCGACCTGGGTCGGACACGGCGTGGCAGGGCAGACGATCTGGTCGAACGGAAGGGTCGTGATACGACCTGTGGCCGTCGCCGCGATGTCGGACACCAACGCGTTCAGCAGCCCGATGCGCCGCGTCGTCTCGGCATCCGCCGCCCGGATCTGGCCGTCGATGTTGTCCGGCACGGTCAACAACGCGACTGCAGCACCTGAGGTGGTGAGGCGTCCGAACATCTCGCCGTAGAGCCGGCGGAGTACCGAGTCGCCCTCGGGTGTGCCGAAGCCGAACCAGGTGCCGTCGACGATGCGATCGCCCGCTTCCCAGGTGGACAACGAGACGACCAGGTCGGGGCGTGCGTCGCGGACCCCGCCGATCTGGATGTCGGGGATCGCGCCGTTGCACGCGGAGGTCATCGCCAGCGCCTGACCCTGAGCATCCGCCATGTCGCCGGTGAGCACGCCGCAGCCGGGTGCAGCCATGCTCGCGAACGTGATGCCACGCGCGTTCAGGGCATCGCCGAGAGCGTCCTCCAGGCTGGCAGCGACGCTGTCGCCGACGAGCAGGACCCGCTGCGGGCGTACCGGCGGGTTCGTCGGAGGAGGAGTCGTCGGCGGGGGAGCGATCGCCACCTCCGGGTCAGCCGGCGTGACGACGGCCGGCGGAGCGGCCGTCGTCGGAGTGGCTGTCGTCGGCGTGGTGGGCGCCACCTCGCGGATCTCGAGCTCGCCGACCTCCCGCGGTTGGAGGAAGTCCGGTGGGGGTGCCAGGTTCCTCGTGACCAGTTGGGATCCAATGACCAGCACGACCGCTGCGGCGGGTACGGCGTAGCGCACCGCGCGCCGATCGATGAGGCGACCTGTCCGGATCGGTGATTCGAACAGTCGGAACATGAGGATCGCGGCGGGCACGGTGACAGCGAGGCGGAGTGCGAGCAGGGGCCATGGGCCCCACCCGACACGTCCTGGCGTCAGCACCAGGAAGATCGGCCAGTGCAGCAGGTACACGCCGTAGCTGATCTTGCCGATCTGCGGGAGTGGTGAACTGCTGAGGAGGCGATCGAGCGATCCGCTCTGGACCGCACCGAGCACGAGAGCGGCCGTGCAGCACGCAGTGAGCAGAAGCCCCCACGGATACAACCACCTGGCGTTCAGATCGGCCACGTGGAACAACCAGGCCAGCGTCACCAGGCCCAGTGCGCCGGCGACGACAGCGAGTCGTCGCAGGATGTCGGTACGGATGCGCAGCCGTTGCAACGTCGCACACGCGAGCAGTGCGCCGATCAGGAGTTCGGCGGCGCGGGTGTCGGTGCCGAAGTACGCACGATCGATCGAGCCACGGGAGAGCACCCCGTTCGCGACCGCGGACGCGACGGTCAGAGCGGCCAGCACCCCTGCAAGGGTGGCGAGTCGGCGACCGGGGCTGCGTCGGCGTCCCAGCGCGAGAAGTCCGACGACGATCGCCGGGAGAACGACATAGAACTGCTGCTCGATCGCCAGGCTCCAGAAGTGCTCCAACGGCGATGGAGGGGTGAACGAGTCGCCGTACGTGGTGCCGGATGCGATGAAGTGCCAGTTGACGAGTTCAGCGAGTGCCCAGGGAACGTCGCCGCGGAGAGCCCTCAGTTGCTCGGTGTCCCACAGCCCCACGGCCCCGATCGCCAGCACGAGGCCCATCGTCAGCCACGAGGCCGGCAGGAGTCGCCTGAACCGACGTGACCAGAAGGTGCGGAGTCCGATCGTCGAGTGTTCCGCCCACTGGCGCAACAGCAGCGAGGTGATCAGGAAGCCGGAGAGCGTGAAGAACACCGACACGCCGAGGAATCCGCCCTCGACACCGGGGATGTCGCCGTGGAAGAGCAGTACCGCTGCGACGGCGAGCGCACGGATGCCGTCGAGCGCGGGCACGTGGCCCAGGGGCTCTGCAGTCAGGACTCGGCCCGGACCCCCTTCCGGGGCGGCCGGGAACGGCAGGTACGTCAGGTTCGTGACGCCCGCGCCGTTCTGGTCGTGTGGTGAGGTCATGGTCGCCTGCGGTGGAGGTGCACTCGGGGGCTTCGGGACCTGTGCCGCGAGTTCACACTATTCTCCGCAGGCCCCAGTTGTCTCTGGAGACAAGTGTCCGGTGACCGCCACCGGGTTTCAATGGGTGTCCCTGCCCAACAGGTGCGCACCGACCAGCAGACATCCGCCGGAATGTGACGAACCTGCACGACCACGTGGTTCGGGCACACCCACCCAACAGGGTAGAAACACACCATCGACGCCGAAACCTTCTCCCGTGAACTGCTCGCCCTGCTCCCCGCGTACCTCGCGGGCCAGCGGTGGTACTCCGCCGTCGACCGACCCGTGGTGCAGTTGCGGCGTGTCGACACACTCTCGGACGGGTGGCCGACGCTGTTGTGGCTGCTCGTCGAGGTCCGCTCCGACGCCGGTGCGGGCGAGGTCAGCTGGTACCAGGTGCCTCTCGGTGCGACTCCCGAACGCCCCGACCACCTTCCTGAGGCCGCACTCGTCGGGCAGCTGAGCACGCCTCGCGGTGACGCCCACCTGTTCGATGCGCTGGCGGACGAACGCATGGCGCTGATGTTCGCCCACCTGGTCGCTCCGGATCTCCACCCGCACGCTGCTCGCCTCCAGGGCGGCGAGCAGTCGAACACATCTGTCGTGCTCGACGAGCGCTACATCATGAAGGTGTTCCGCCGGGTGCAACCGGGTGCGAACCCCGATGTCGAGGTGACCGAGGCGCTGGGCAAGGTCGGCTACGGCGGCGTACCGGTTCCGGTGGCCGTCTGGCGCCGCAACCAGACCGACCTGGCCGTCGTGCGTCGCTACGAGCGCAGTCGTGGTGAGGGCTTCGAGATGGCGACCGCGTCGCTGCGCGAGCTGTTCAACCGCCGTCGCTCCCCCCGCGACTGCAAACTCGACTTCGCCAAGGACGCACGGCTGCTCGGGGAGAACATCGCTCGTCTGCACGTCGCGCTGTCCGAGGCGTTCGGGGCCGAACCGGCTGATGGAGCCGCATGGGCGGCCGACATGGCCGCACAGCTGCATCGTGTGGCTGCGGGCAAGCTCGACACCGAGCGCATCGAGGGCATCTACGACCGCCTCCGCACCGCCGAGGACCTCGGCACCGCGATCCGTATCCACGGCGACCTGCATCTGGCCCAGGTGCTGCGCCTGCAGCGCAACTGGATGGTGCTCGACTTCGAGGGGGAGCCGGCTCGACCCGTGGCCGAACGTCGCCATCCGTCGTCACCGCTGCGAGACGTCGCAGGAATGACCCGGTCGTTCCAGTACGCGGCCGCCATGGCGTTGCGGACCCATGGTGAACCGGATCACGAGCTGCGCGTGCTCGCCGATGCGTGGACGGTGCGCAACGTCAACACCTTCCTGGCCGGCTACGCCGACGTGGACGCCGCGCACCGTCTGTTGCCGCAGTCGCGCTCGAGTCGCGACGCCCTGCTGAGCGTGTTCGAGCTGGACAAGGCCGTGTACGAGGTGGCCTACGAGTTGGCGCACCGCCCCGAACTGGTCGATCTGCCCGTGCAGGCCGTCGAGCGGCTGCTCGACGGCGAGGACGAACTCCCCGATACCGCGCCGGAGGACTGAGCGATGAGCTCCAGCACACGGCCGAGCTCGCCGTCGGGATCTCCGTCGGGATCGTCGTCGGGATCGTCGCACCGGTCACCCGGTCCCCAGCCACCGCGGCCGCTGCCGGTGGTCGAGACCTCGTCACCGGCGCCGGGTGAACGCCAGCCTCCAGCGTCGCCCGACACGATCGGCTCGGTACCGGGGGACCTGGACCTGCACCTCTTCGGCGAGGGTACCCACCGCCGTCTGTGGGAGCTGCTCGGTGCGCACCTGCTTCCCGGCGGTGGTGCCAGCTTCGCCGTGTGGGCCCCGAATGCCCTCGACGTGCGCGTGCGCGGCGACTGGTCCTCGTGGTCGAGCGACCTGGAGCAGTCGACGGTGCTGGACCCACAGGGCAGCTCAGGGATCTGGTGGGGTGTCGAGCCCCGCGCCCAGCCCGGGCACCGCTACAAGTTCGCCGTGCACGGAGCCGATGGCGTGACGACGCTGCGGGCCGATCCACTCGCCATCGCCGCCGAGGTCCCACCTGGGACCGCATCGGTGCTGTCCGGTTCTCACTACCGGTGGACCTCGGACGAATCAGCCGCACCGGAGTCGACCCCGGGCCCCGGCGAGGCCGAGGACGCGTGGCGTGGTGCCCGTGCTGCTCGCAACAGCGGTCGCCTGTCGGTCTACGAGGTCCATCTCGGGTCGTGGCGGCGCCATCCCGACGGCACACCGCACTCGGCGAAGGAACTCGCAGAACCGCTCGCCGACTGGGCGGTCTCGCTCGGGTTCACGCACATCGAGCTGATGCCGGTCGCCACGCATCCCTTCGGTGGGTCCTGGGGCTACCAGGTCTCCGGGTACTACGCCCCTGACGCGCGACTCGGGTCCCCCGACGACCTCCGCCACCTGATCGACGTGTGCCACGGGCGCGGGCTCGGCGTCATTCTCGACTGGGTCCCGGCGCACTTCCCGAAGGACGAGTTCGCGCTCGCCCACTTCGACGGCACCGCCCTCTACGAACACGCCGACCCCCGTCGCGGTGAGCACCCGGACTGGGGAACGTTGGTGTTCAACCACGGCCGCAACGAGGTCCGCAACTTCCTGGTGGCGAACGCCCTGTACTGGCTCGAGGAGTTCCGGGTCGACGGTCTGCGCGTCGATGCCGTCGCCTCGATGCTCTACCTGGACTACTCCCGTGAGCCGGGGGAGTGGGTACCGAACGAGCACGGCGGCCGAGAGGATCTGGACGCGATCGCCTTCGTCCGCGAGCTCAACGGCGTCGTCGCCCAGGAGCACCCGGGTGCGATGGTCATCGCCGAGGAGTCCACATCCTGGCCGGGTGTGACCGCACCCTCGGAGTGGGGTGGCTTGGGCTTCAACCGCAAGTGGAACCTCGGGTGGATGCACGACACGCTGAGCTACTTCGCTCACGACAGCGTGCACCGGGCACACCACCATGCGGATCTGACCTTCCCGATGGTCTACGCCCGCCACGAGCGGTGGATGCTGCCGCTCAGCCACGACGAGGTCGTGCACGGCAAGGGTTCACTGGTGGCGAAGATGCCGGGTGACCCGGCGCAGCGGCTCGCGAACCTGAGGTGTCTGCTGGCCTGGCAGTGGTGCCACCCCGGCCGGCAACTGTTGTTCATGGGTGGTGAGTTCGCGCAGGAACGTGAGTGGTCACACGATCGCGAGCTGGACTGGTTCCTGCTCGACGACCCTGCCCGCGAAGGTGTTCGCCGCCTTGTCGCTGATCTGAATACGGTGCAGGACCGGCACGCGGCGCTGTGGGCGGCGGACGACGAGCTGGACGGGAACATCGGCTGGTTGGATGCACACGACCACCAGCATTCTGTGTTCTCGCTGTGGCGTACCGCTCCCGGCGAGGGTGACCTCCACGAGCGTGACCTGGTTGTCGTGGTCGCCAACCTGACCCCGATCGCGCGCGGCGGGTACCGGCTCGGGGTCCCGCGTCTCGGCGAGTGGACGGTGGTGCTCGACACCGACGCCGAGGCCTACGGCGGCACGGCCACGATCGTCACCGCGGAGCCGGACCAGCGGCTCGTCGCGGACGCCGACACCCCGTGGCAGCACCAGCCCGGCTCGTTGCTGTTGACCTTGCCACCTTTGTCGGTGCTGGTGATCGCCCCCGCCTGATCCTGGGAAGTACCGTCCCGGCGTGGATCCGACGAGCACCTGTTATCGACATCCCGATCGTGCAGCAGCGGTCAGCTGCCAGCGCTGCGATCGTCCGATCTGCACCAGCTGCATGGTGCAGGCGTCAGTGGGTTTCCAGTGCCCCGAGTGCACCTCGGCGCGCCCGCAGAAGGTGATCACCAGCCGGACGCTGTTCCGCGGGCACTCCGAGGTCGTGGTCGGCAAGGTCATCATCGGGATCAACGTCGCCGTGTTCGTTCTCATGGCGCTGCTCAGCGGGGACCCGAACGGCGCGAGTGGGCCCGTGTACCGACAGGGAGCACTGTTCGGGCCGCTGGTGGCACAGGGGGAGTGGTGGCGGCTGGTGTCCGGTGCATTCCTGCACTCCGGCGTGCTGCACCTCGGCATGAACATGTTGCTGCTCTGGTTCCTGTCCCAGGAGATGGAGCCGGTGCTCGGGCGTCTGCGATTCGCGCTCCTCTACGTGGCCTCACTGATCGGTGGCTCGCTGGGTGTGATGATCCTGTCGCCCTTGTCGCCGACGGTGGGCGCCTCCGGCGCGGTGTTCGGCCTGATGGGCGGCCTGATCGTGTTGCAGCTCAGGGCGCGGCAGAACCCGTGGAACTCGGGCATCGGCGGGCTCGTCCTGATCAACCTGGTGCTCACATTCGCGATCCCCGGGATCTCGATCGGTGGCCACATCGGAGGTCTGCTCGCAGGTGCGGCTGCCGGGGCTGTGCTCCAGCCGCTGCAGTGGCCTCAGCAGGGCGCCGCGCTGCGCTCGACGGTCGTGGTCGGGTTCGCCGTCACCCTCGGCGCGTCGGCGCTCGCGTCGGCGTCCTACTTCACTGCGAACCAGCTGTTCTGACCGCCGGGCCGATCCGTCGGATCCTGTGGGACAGCGGGGAGGCGTGTCAGAACCGACGTTGCAGGTTCTTCAGGTTGGTACGCCAGATGTGGCCGAGCACCGGCCGGGCGAAGGTGGCGCCGATCGGGCCGCCGAGCCACCACGGGAAGATCAGCTTCTCGGTCCAGACGAACTGGGTGCGTTCCGGGGACGGTGACGACTCGGCCTCGTCCCTGCTCGCCACCTCGACGCCTGCCGGTCGCAGGGTGAACTCGCCCGTCCCGGTGACGAGCCCGACGTGACGCACACCCATTGCCCGGCCTGGTTCCCAGCTGGTGATCTGCATGTGGTCGACGAGGCGGATGGGACCGACCTTCGTCGCGCAGTCGAACTCCGTACCGGTACCGGAGCGTTGATCGGTGGTGAAGTCGATCGACACGGCGTCCTCCATCCACTCGACGTGGGAAGAGATGTCCTCGATGTCGGCCCACACCTCGTCGGGTGAGGCATCGAGGACCACGCTGACTCTGATTCCGGGCACGGAACGGAGCGTACCGACCGCACGAGCGATCGCGGGGGCGCGGTCGAGGTGGCACTCGGGTGTGACTCCTGTCCCGAACCGCTGGTCGGGGTGTGATCGACAGCGCCGAGCTGCCACCCTTGATCCCCGACCCACCCGTCACATGCGGTGACTGGCGGCCGCGCCGCACCACGAGGAGAGCCATGACCATCGAACCGGGCGACATCCTTCGCGACACGACGCCGCATCCGGTCGACGGGCTCGAGGGGCGTTACACCACAGTGATCCCTGAGGCGTGGCGCATCTTCTATGCGTTCGGCGGCGCCACGATGGCCACCGCGTTGAGGGTGGCCGAGGCCGCAGTCGCGCGAGAGGACCTTCGCCTGGTGTCCTCCGAGGCGACGTTCTGCCAGGCGATCCCGGTCGGTCCGATCGCTGCCAGCGCCGAGGTGATCCGCCAGGGTCGGTCCGCAGCCCAAGTGCTCGTCCGACTCTGGGCGCTCGACCCCGATCATCCCGATCCGACCGGACCGGAGCGTTCGGACCTCCTCGTCATGTGCGTGTTCGGCGTGACCGAGCAGAGTCCGTTCCAGTTCGTGGGGTCGGTCGCTCCCGACGTGCCAGGACCGCTCGAGTGTCCGGACCTTCGAGCCGCCCGGGAGGACTCGGCGTTCCAGAACATCCCGTACCATGCCCAGACCGAGTTCCGCTACGCCGGCGAGGCCCCCGCATGGGGGAGTGGCAGGCCCCCCGGCGACCCGGAGAGCGCCACGTGGTTCCGCTTCGTGCGATCGCCGATGCGCTCCGACGGCACGTGGGAACCGGCTGCGCTGGCCCTGCCGGGCGACATCCTCGGGCCGGCGGTGCACTCGGGCGCAGGCGATCTGGTCGGGCCGTTCCTGGTCATCAGCCTGCAGATCGGACTCCAGATCGTCGGCGAGGTTCGCAGCGAGTGGCTGCTCGCACACACCAGGTCGCAGATCGCCGGTGCGGGGTACGCCTCCGGGACCGCCGAGCTGTACGACGAGGACCGTCGACTCGTGGCGATCGCCACGCAGTGCGCCAAGATCCAGCCGATGAAGTTGGGCTGACCTCAGGTCGGCTCAGGCGCGGCGTCGGTACACGCTGACGTGCGCTGTGCCGTGGGGGTCGAAGGGACTCAGGGCCCAGTCCGCGTGACGCTCGGCGAGCACCAGACCCGCCGATGCCGCCCAGGCGTCGATCTGGTCGGGCATGGCGACCCGGATCCGCCACGGCCGCAACCGCGGCGGCTCGCCGTCGCGCAGCTCCACGTGCTGTCCGGTCACCAGACCCGAACCAGCATCCGCGTCGGTCGCGATGAGCACCACGGAATCGAGCGTGACCTCTCGCACCTCGAGGCGTCGCTCGGTCATCTCGAGTGGTGCGGGGAGGAACGCCTCGACCACGAGGCACCCGTGGGCCTCGATCGCCGCGGCTGCGGCGTCGAACACACTCTGTTGGGAGCCCTCCTCCGCCAGGTTGAACAACAGGTTGAACGCAGCGATCACGATGTCGAACGGACCGGCCGGCCAGGCCGAGCCGTCGGCGACGTCGCCGAGCACCGTGTGCACCGTGTGCGCTCCGTCGCTCTTCGTGGCCAGCACCCCGAGCATCTCCACCGAGGAGTCCATGCCCGTCACGGCATGACCCATCGCCGCGAGCGGCAGTGCCAGCCGCCCGGTGCCGACCCCGAGTTCGAGCACCCTCGCCGTGTCGACCGATCGCCGCGACGCTGCGGCCGTTGCGAGTGACGCCAAGCGCTGCACGGCGACATCGGTGTCCGCATCGGGCGGGTACCACCGGTCGTACACGTCCGCGAAGCTCCGCCCGTAGGTGGCAGCGTCGAAGCGCATCGGTCGGGGAGTGTCGTCCATGGGCCGAGTCTGCCAACTCCGGCCGGTAACTTCGGCACCCGTGGGACAGATGCGGATGGACGGCGGGGGCGAAGCCATCGCCCGTGGTGACGCACGCGCGTCGTCCGGATCGGTGGAACTCCCACCCTCCGACGTGGTTCGCAACGAGGACAATCCGCTCGTTCCTCTGCGGCGGCTCGGCGTCGGCACGGCGCTCGACCTCGGGTTCGACCTGCTCCGGTTCCGCTTCCGGCGTCTCGTGGGCCTGACGGCGTGCCTGGTCCTCCCGGTGCAATTGCTCGACCTGGTTCTGGGCCTGACAGCCTCGACGCCGCGCTCCGCAGCGGACGGCGCGACGGTCGGTCCTGCGCTCCTCTTCGTCGGTGGGAGCTCGGACTGGGTGGTGCTGACCGTGGCGCTCCAGGCCGTCGGTCTGTCGATCCTGGGGATCTGCGTCGGCCATCTCGTGTCGCAGTTGCTCGTCGGTTCGGACGCCTCTTTCCGGGAATTGGGGCGCGTCGGTGCCCGACGCAGCTGGGTCGCGCTGGCGATCGTGCCGATGGCTCTCGCGGTGCGCGTCCTGTGCTCGTGCATCCCGATCGTCGGTCTGTTGATCGGCGACGCGTTGGTGTTCGTCACCTCGATCGTCGCCGGAGCGGAGGTGCTGGGCCCGCTCGCGGCACTGCGGCGGAGCATCGCTCTGACACGAGCGGCGTTCGGACCAGCGATGGTGCTGTCGTTCGGCAGCATCCTCCTCACCCAGACCATCCGCATCTCGTTGTACGCCGGACCGACCGTGCTGGTGTCGTTCTTCGTGGCTCCCGAGGGCCTGCTCGTCGCGGTCGAGCAGTTGGCGGCGCTGATCCAGCTCGTGGTGCAACCGCTCACCGCCTGCATCGCCGCCTCGGCGTACCTGCTGTTCAGGACACGGGTCGAGGGACTCGATCTGACGTACCGATCCGAAGGGCTGTCCCGTGCTGGGCGCTGACCTCCTCCGGATGGACCCGCCGCTCGACCCGGAAGCCGTGCGCGACCGGGTGCGTGAGGTGATGGCCCGACCGGAGTTCAGCTACGAGAAGTCGTGGTTCGACCGGCTCGGCGAGTGGCTGTCGGAGCAGCTCTCGAAGCTCTTCCCCGATTCGGGGACCGGCGGACCCGGTGGTTCGTTCGGTGGAGGGATCGGGACCTTCCTCGCCTACGTGCTGATCGTGCTCGCTCTGGCCGGAATCGTCGGCGCGGTCGTCTACGTGGTGATGCGCCGTGTGCGCAGGATCGACGAGGACGACAGCGAGCCCACGCGCATCGAGATCGAACACGGGCGCACCGCCGCTGAATGGCGGGCGGACGCACGCGCGCACGAGGCCGCCGGCGAGTGGAAGGACGCCATCCGCGCCCGCTACCGACTGCTGGTCAGGACGCTGGTCGATCGGCACCAGCTGCCTGATGTTGCAGGTCGGACCACGGGTGAGCTCCGCGACGACCTCGCCGGAACGACGCCGGGTGCGGGCGAGTCGTTCGACATCGCCTCGCTGCTGTTCGAACTGCCGTGGTACGCGGATGCTCCGACCGGCCCGGAGGAGAGCGAGCGATTCCGCACGGCGGCGGCCGAGGTGCTCGCCGCCGATCGCGTCCGCGCGACGGACGAGGTCCTGGCGTGAGCCGCGCGGGTGTGTGGGTCGGCGGAGGGCTTGCTCTCCTCGCGGTGGTCGCGTTCTTGACCCTCTCGTCTCGCCAACCCGAGGCGGTGCCGTTCGACGTGGGGTCCTCGGCCCCGGACGGCTACGCAGCCGTGGCACGCCTGGTGCGTGAACAAGGAGTCGAGGTGAACTCCTCCACCGCCGAGCGAGCCGCCGGACTCGAAGGGTGGGGTGGCAGCGACGTTCTGTTCGTTCCCGTTCCCTCCTACGCGACGACCGAGCAACGCGCAGCGTTCGCCGGAGCCGCTCGCGCGGGAGCGACCCTCGTGTACGGCGAGCCGTACGCCGACGGCAGCGAGGGGGTCGATCAGGTCGCACCCGACGAACCGCCGACCGGGATCTACCTCGTCGATGCCCGCACGTTGGCCGACACACCAGCGACCCCGGTCGACTCCGACCTCTGTGACATGCCCGATCTCGTCGGACTGAGCGAGATCGACGTGGCCTTCGCCGGCCCGGCCGCTGTGACGGCCGACAACCAGAGCTGCTTCGGCGACGCGGATCTCGCCTATTTCCAACGCAGCGACCTCGGCGACGGCAGTCTGGTCACCCTGGGCTCGCCCTACCTGTGGGTCAACGCCCGCCTGCAGCCGTCCAAGGAGTCGAACGGTCCACCGCTCGACAACGCGGCGACGGCTCTGCGGATCCTGTCGCCCGGGGCGAGCGAACTCGGCGCCGACGCCCCGGTGGCACGTGTCACGGTGATCCAGGCCCGGCCGTCCGCCGGGGCGACCACCAGCGGCACGCAGGACCCCCTCCAGCTGCTGCCGGTGCCGGTGAAGCTGGCGCTGGTGCAGTTGATCGCCGCATTCGGGATCTTCATCTGGTGGAGATCGCGCCGGCTGGGCCGTCCGGTCCCTGAACGCATGCCGGTCGAGATCGCCGGGTCGGAACTCGTCGTGGCCGTCGGAGACCTGCTGCGCCGCAAGGGCAATCCCACCCGAGCCGCAGCGGAACTGCGTGCAGAGGCGCGGGCGCAGCTCGGGTCACGCTTGGGAGTCCCCTCGTCCGCGCCGGTTCAGATGCTGTGCGCGCTCGTCGCTGGCCGCACAGGTCGGGACGAGGCCACCGTCCGGGCTGCGCTCGTCGACGCCCACGTCGCCGATTCCGAGAGTCTCGTCCAGCTCGCCAGAACGCTCGATTCGCTACGCACGGAGGTGCTCGATGTCCCTGTACCCAGATGAGCCCGTCCCGTCAGGACGCGACCCCCGTGACGCGGTGCTCGCGCTGCGCTCGGAGATCGCCAAAGTGGTCGTCGGTCAGGAGGGCACGCTCTCCGGCCTGGTCGCGGCGCTGTTGGTGCGAGGTCACGTATTGCTCGAAGGCGTGCCCGGTGTGGCCAAGACACTGCTGGTCAAGACCATGGCCCACGCCCTGGACCTGGACTTCAAACGTGTGCAGTTCACACCCGATCTGATGCCGTCCGACGTGACCGGGCAACTCGTGCTCGACTCCGAGGGCGGCGGGCACGGCTTCGTCTTCCGCGAGGGTCCCATCTTCACCAATCTGTTCCTGGCGGACGAGATCAACCGCACGCCGCCCAAGACGCAGTCCGCCCTGCTCGAGGCGATGGAGGAACGTCAGGTCACCGCCGAGGGCTCGGCGCGGACCCTGCCCGACCCGTTCATCGTGATCGCCACACAGAACCCGGTCGAACAGGAAGGCACCTACCCACTGCCCGAGGCGCAGCTCGACCGCTTCATGTTCAAGCTGATCGTCGGGTACCCGACCGCCGAACAAGAGTCCGAGGTGCTGTCACGGCACCACCGTGGGATGGATCCGCACGACATCGTCGCTGCGGGCGTCCGACCGGTGGCCAACGCTGCTGACCTGGATGCCGCACGGCTGCAGGTGGAGCAGGTGCTGGTGGAGCCGACCGTCATGCAGTACGTCGTCGCGATCTGTCGGGCGACGCGCGAGTCGCCGTCGGTGGAGCTCGGGGTCTCGCCGCGAGGCGCTGCGGCGCTGTTGCATGCATCCAAGGCGTGGGCGTGGCTGTCGGGTCGGCCCTTCGTCAGCCCCGACGAGATCAAGGCTGTGGTGAAGCCGACCCTGCGCCACCGCATGATCATCCGCCCGGAACTGGAACTCGAGGGTGTCACCGCTGATGGTCTGCTCGACGCGATCCTGAGCACGGTCCCCGCCCCGCGTTGACCCCGTCCGATCCAATGACCTCCTGCGTCCTGTGAACCTCCTGCCCACACGTCGGCTCGCCCTGGTGGCCGCAGCGCTCGGCGTCGCTCTGCTCGGATTCCCGCGCGACGACGTCCCGGTCCTGATGGCCGTGGCTGCGTTGACGGTGGTGCTCGTGATCATCGGTCTGGCGGACGCCGCGATCGGCACAGCGCCGCGTCAGCTCGTCGTCCGGCGACAACACCCGCCGGTCGTCGTCGCAGGGACCGAGGCCGAGGTCCACTGGGAGATTCGTTCGAGCGCCCGACGCAGTCTGCGAGTCTCCGTCGCGGACGAACTCGCCCCTTCCCTGCGTGCGCGGGCACGCAGGTTCTCGGCCCGGATCCCGCCGGGCGGCACGACGTCGGTGTCGACCACGATCCGACCGCTGCGACGCGGTCGCTTCCCGCTCCAGCACCTGACTGTCAGGATCGAGGGTCGACTCGGTCTGGGAGCTCGACAACGCGAGATCCCCCTGGCGACGGTGCTCAGGGTGCATCCGCCGTTCCGGTCCCGCCAGGAGGCAGAACTCAAGATCCGCCGGGCCCGCATCCTGCAGATCGGGATGCGTTCCGCACGGGGCCTCGGCGGCGGGACCGAGTTCGAGCAACTGCGCGACTACGGCCCCGACGACGAGTTCCGCCGCATCGACTGGACGGCCACAGCCCGCACCGGTCGCACGATCGTGCGGACCTATCGGGCGGAACGCAACCAGAGCGTGCTGATCATGTTGGACAACGGACGGGTGATGGCCGGTCGGGTCGGCGGAGTGCCACGGGTCGAGCACGCCATGGACGCGGCCATGATGCTGACCGCCGTCGCCACACGACTCGGGGACCGTTGTGGCCTGGTGGCGTTCGACCGCAAGGTGCGCGCCATGGTCGCACCCGCGCGACGCGTCGATCAGGTCGGTCGCGTGACCGAGGCGATGTTCTCGCTCGAACCCGAACTCGCCGAGTCCGACTACACCGGCGCCTTCGCACACGTCGTCGCCAAGTTCCGCCGGCGCACGATGCTGGTCCTGCTGACCGACCTGGTGGATCAGGCGGTCGAGGCGTCATTGGTTCCCGCGCTGCCGCTGATCAGCCGAACACACCTCGTCGTGGTTGCAGGTGTCCGCGACCCCCAGGTCGAGTCGTGGGCGGACGGCAGCGCAGCCATCGATGACCAGGAGGACCCGGTCGAGGTCGCATACCGTCGCGCTGCAGCGATCGCCGCGTTGGCGGACCGGCGCCGTACCGTCGCACGACTGCGCGGCATGGGTGTGACCGTCATCGACGTCGTACCCGGTCGTCTGGCATCGGAGCTCGCGGACGCCTACCTGATGGCCAAGAGCACCGGCAGGCTCTGACGGCACTGCGCGGGAGTCGCCGAACGGGTCGGCCAACCGTGATCGGGTTGCCCGGTCGGTCGATCGGTCGATGGGTCGATCGGACCATTTCGTCGACGCAGTGGTCCGTCCTGGGTGGAATCACCCATCCCGCTCATAGCCTGAGGCCATCTGGTGCTCGTCTCCGAGAAAGGCACTCCCATGCAGATCCGGCGCACATCCGCCGCCGCAGCCCTGCTCTGCGTCGTTTCGATGGGGCTGGCCGCGTGCGCGCCGGCAGCCCCTCCCGCACCCCGCATCGGCCTGTACGGCGACAGCATCGCCCTGCAGGCCTCCCCCTGGTTCAACGACGCGGTCAGGGCGGCCGGTCGGACGCCGATGGGCACGTCCTTCCCGGGCGTCGCAGCGTGCGATGCGCTCGATTGGGTCCGCCAGGACCTTCGCGGGCCGACACCGCCTGCAGCCATCGCCGTCTCGGTCGTGGGCAACTCCCTGACCAACTGCATGAGGCTGGCGGACGGAACTCTCGCTCGACCCGGCACCCCCGAGTTCATGGACCTGTACAGAGTCGCCATCACGCTGATCGCGGATGAGACTCTCGCCGCCGGCGTGCCGCTGGTTCTCGCGTGGGGGCCCCCGACGACAGAGCTGGGCAACGAGGAGTGGAACGAGCAGATGCCCATCCGCAGCATCGCCCGGGACGTGGCCGCTGCCCATCCGAACATGAGCGTGGTCGACGCCGGCGCTGCCGTCGCCCCGCCCGGCGGTGGCTACACGATGTACCTGCCCTGCCTGCCGGACGAGACTGCGGCACGGGGCTGCGAGAACGGCCTCATCCAGACGCGGGTGAGCGAGGTCAACGGCCATTTCTCGTGCCGCGAATCCGAGATCCTCCTGGGGTGGCCGCGTGCCTGTCCCGTGTACTCCTCGGGCGCACGTCGCTACGGCGAGGCGTTGGGGAACGCCGCGGTGACCGCGCTGACCCAGGGCCGCGTCGGCAACGAGTAGGGCGCAGCTGCTGACGGCGACGACCCTGATGCAGGATCCTGATGCAGGACCCCGGCCCGAACCGGTCAGCGCACCACGATGACGACGCCCCGGGCCGCCGCAGCCTCGGCACGGACGAGTTCGTCACGCGTCTGCTCGCCGAGAAGGCCGGTGAGGCCCTTGCGCTCGGCGCGGGCGCCCAGCAGGACGATGTAGCAGGCGAAGCCGGCCAGCACTGACGCCCCGACGGCGATCCGCAGCGCTGTCGGCAGTCCGGAGGGCGTCACGAAGCCCTCCACGAAACCCGCGACGACGAAGCACATCACCAGTCCCATGACGATGACGACCGCGCGCATGCCCTCTTCACGGAACGCCTGCGATCGGGTGCGGTCGGCTGGTGCGACGAGTGACCACGACAGGCGGAGCCCTGCGGCGCCGGCGATCAGGATCGCCAAGATCTCGAGCAGACCGTGGGGCAGGATCAACCCCCAGAACAACGGACCCTCGCCCGCACGGTGCATGACCGCCGCCATCACTCCCACGTTGAGTCCGTTGAACGCCAGGATCCACGCAGGTCCAACGAGTGGCACGACGCCGAGAGCGAACGCGAGGAACGCCACCTGGATGTTGTTGAGCGTGACGGATCCGGCGAAGTTCTGGGCGGCGTCGGAGCTGTAGTAGCTCTCGAACTCCTCCTCGGCGATCAGCGCCTGGAGTTCGGTCGGCACAGCGGCGTCGAGCACGCCAGGGGAGTTCGCCAGCCACACCCCCATGCCGACCGCAGGGACCAGGAAGCACAACGCCGCGACCGCCACGAACCGTCGCGAGTGCCACACGGCCGCGGGGAACGTCTCGGTCAGGAACCGGCCGGCGACACGCCACGGTCTGCCGCGGCGGCGGTAGATGACGTTGCGTGCCTCGCCGAGAACCTGCGACAGCCGTGCGTTCAGGTCAGGATCGCCGTACTGGGTGCGAGCATGGGAGAGCTGCGCCGAGACCCTCTGGTACAACGACAGCAGCTCGGTGATCTCGTCGTCGCTGAGGCCCCCCACGTTGCGCGAGGCCCGGCGACTGAGTTCCTCGAGCCGTCGCCAGGCGGGGTCGTTGCGCTGCATGTAGCGGTCGATGTCCACAGCTCGTCCCTCGATCCGGTCGCCGCTGTGCAGCGCTGTAGCTCTGTACGGTAGGTCGTCATGAGTGCCGGTGTGATCACTCCAGAGGCCGTGGTCCTGGAACTGCCGACCGCTGGCGTCGCCACGCGAGCGTTCGCTCGGCTGGTCGACCTGATCGTGCAGGCAGTCGTGTTCGCCGTGTTGATCAACGTCGTGTTCCTGTCGACGGCCGTCGGCGTCAGCGCGACATTGCTGGGCCTGCTCGTCGGGTTCATCGTGCTGTTCGTCCTGCCGATCGGAACCGAGATCCTCTGGCGGGGTCGGAGCCTGGGCAAGACCATCTTCGGACTCCGCGTGGTCGGCCGCGACGGTGCGCCCGAGGTCCCACGGCAGGCGGTGATCCGCGGGCTGGTCGCCCTCGTCGACATCTACATGTCGCTCGGGTCACTCGCGCTGGTCACGGCGATGTTCTCGCCCGTCGCACAACGCCCCGGGGACCTGTCCGCCGGAACCGTCGTCATCCGCGTGCGCAGCACCTCGATGTCACGCACGCCGATCGCCTTCCACCCGCCCCGCGGCCACGAGGCCGTCGTCGCGTCGCTGGACGTCGGGTCGCTCGACGACGAGGACTTCTCGCTCATCCGGGAGTTCCTCCTGCGTGTCGGTGACCTCTCTCCTTCCGCACGCCACCAGCTGGCGGCGAGCCTCGCGGAGACCACACGTCGGCGCATCCGCCACACATTGCCCGGTGCGGTCGATCCCGAGGTGTGGCTCATCTGTGTCGCGTCGGCGTACCAGCAGCGCCGCGGCGGTCTTCTCGCCGACGCGGCGCTCGGGCTCGCGCCGCTCGCGCCGC
>Ga0105047_10008158_pt1 | contig 17510 bp, 11 predicted proteins | sample MAT04_FD_78384 | JGI IMG/M metagenome (GOLD analysis project Ga0105047, IMG submission 78384) | Freshwater microbial communities from Lake Fryxell liftoff mats and glacier meltwater in Antarctica - MAT-04 (megahit assembly) | ecosystem: Environmental > Aquatic > Freshwater > Ice > Liftoff...
TCGGTGAAACAGGCGCTGATCCTGGGCCTGCTGGAAGGCGGGATGGAGGTGCTGGACATCGGCCTGGCCCTGTCGCCGACCGCCTACTTCGCCCAGTTCGAGCTCGACTGCCCTTGCGTGGCCATGGTCACGGCCAGTCACAACGAAAACGGCTGGACGGGTGTCAAGATGGGGGCCCAGCCACCCCTGACCTTCGGCCCCGACGAGATCGGCCGGCTGAAGGACATCGTCCTGAACGGCGAGGGCGTCGGCCGCAAAGGCGGGTCGCTGACCCGGATCGAGGGCTTCCGCGAGAAATACCTGGCCGACATCGTCTCCAAGGTGAAACTGACCCGGTCGATCAGGGTCGTGGCCGCCTGCGGCAACGGAACCGCCGGTGCCTTCGCCCCCGAGGCCCTGCGCCGCATGGGGGTCGAGGTGATCGAGATGGACACCGAACTCGACTACAATTTCCCCAAATACAATCCGAACCCCGAAGACCACGCCATGCTGATGCAGATGGCCGCCAAGGTGCGCGAGACCGGTGCCGACCTTGCCCTGGGCTTTGACGGCGACGGCGACCGCTGCGGCGTGGTGGATGACACGGGCGAGGAGATTTTCGCCGACAAGATCGGCCTGATGCTGGGCCGCGACCTGAGCGCGCTGCACCCGAACGCCACCTTCGTCGTCGATGTGAAATCGACAGGACTGTACAAGACCGACGAAGTGTTGAAGGCCAACGGCGCGACCACCGTCTACTGGAAGACCGGCCACAGCTATATCAAACGCAAGACGGCCGAACTGGGCGCCCTGGCGGGCTTCGAGAAGTCGGGCCACTTCTTCTTCAACGCTCCGCTGGGCCACGGCTATGACGACGGTATCGTGGCCGCCGGTGCCGTTCTGGCCATGCTGGACCGCAATCCCGGGAAGACGCTTTCGGAGCTGAAGGCCGCCCTGCCCGACGCCTGGACCAGCCTGACCATGTCGCCGCATTGCGACGACGAGCTGAAGTACGAGGTGCTGGAGCGGATCGTCGCCGAATACCAGGCGCTCGCCGACGCCGGCGGCTCGATCCTCGGCCGCAGGATCGTGGAAGCGATTACCGTCAACGGCGTGCGCGTGCATCTGGAAGACGGGTCGTGGGTCCTGGTCCGCGCCTCCTCGAACAAGCCCGAGCTGGTGGTCGTGGTCGAGAGCATGCGCTCGGCCGACGACATGCGCGCCCTGTTCCACGAAGAGGTCAAGCCGCGGTTGGCGGAATACGCCGAAATCGGCGCGTACAATCAAGAAATCTGACGGCGGACGGTCTCCTGCCGGTCGCCTGGCGATGGGGAGGTGGATCGTCGGCGACCCAGCCGACGAGACGGAGGGGGCGTCTCGGTCAGAGGGGATTGGCGGCTGGCTGACTGATTGGCTGGCGCCGCCTTCTCCCTCTCCGTCACGGCGCGAATCCGCACCGTGCCACCTCCCCACGCGTGGGGCGGAGACGGTTACCGCGGTGCGCGCTTCGCCAGAATGCGTTGCAGCGTCCGCCTGTGCATGCCCAAGCGGCGGGCTGTTTCCGAGACATTGTGATCGCACAGTTCGTAGACGCGCTGGATATGTTCCCAGCGCACCCGGTCAGCGCTCATGGGGTTGTCCGGCGGCTCCGGCGCGTCGCCGGTCGACAGCAGGGACTTGACCACGTCGTCGGCGTCAGCGGGCTTCTGCAGATAGTCGACCGCTCCGGCCTTGACCGCCGCTACGGCGGTGGCGATGGCACCGTAGCCCGTCAGCATGACGATGCGGCTGTCCTCGCGCCGATCGCGGATAGCCTCGACCACTTTCAGGCCGTTGCCGTCCTCAAGCCGCATGTCGAGCACGGCGAAAGCGGGGGCCGACGTCTTCAGCGCCTCGTGGGCCTCGGCCAGCGAGGCTGCGAGGGTGACGACGAAGCCGCGGCTCTCCAGTGCGCGGCCCAGCCGCGTGCGCAGGGCGTTGTCGTCGTCGAGCAGCAGAAGGGTCTTGTCTGCGAGGGCGGCGATCCGGTCTTCAGCGTCAGGCATCGGTGGTCTCCATAAAACTTGAGTCGGTAACGGTACGGCCGGGGTCAAGGTTCAGCCGCAGGGGTGCGACATCACGACGGAACTTCCAGCGCGGGCCGGGGCCAGCGAACGGCCACGCGTGCGCCCTTCGGTTGGCCTTTTCCGCCGTCGCCCGCGCCCACGAACACCTTGCCGCCGGTCCGCTCGAGAAGGGTTCGAGCGATGAAAAAGCCCAGTCCCATGCCGCCCTGGCTGGGGGCGATGGCCTCAGGCTCCGGCGGGGGGGCAGCACCCTTCCTGCCCTTGCGGCCCGGTGTGGCGGCGGCGACCGAGGCGGCGATCTGGGCTGACAGAGCGCGGCGCGCCTTGCCTTGCGGCCGGCTGGTCACATAGGGCTCGCCCAGGCGGGGCAGGATGTCAGCGGGGAAACCCGGGCCGTCGTCCACCACCTCGATGTCGATGAAGCCCGCGTCCACCAGGGCCCGCACCCGCACCCACGACCCAGCGAAGTCGGCGGCGTTCTCGACCAGGGTCGACAGACCGTGAATGACCTCGGGCATGCGGCGGATGAGGGGCACAGGCTCGCCCGAGGCGGTGCGCACCTCGACCTGGAAGTCGAGGTCAAAGCCACGATGGGGTTCGATCACCTCCTCCAGCAGAGCCTTCAGACCGACCTCGGCGAAGGCGCTGTCGCCCTCTTCCGGCTGCTGCGACAGGCGTTTCAGGATCTCGCGGCAACGTTCGGCCTGTTGCAGGATCAGGGCGGCGTCCTCAGCCGCCGGTCCGCCTTGCGCCGATGCCCGCAACAGCTCCCTGGCCACGACCTGGATGGTGGCCAGCGGCGTCCCAAGTTCGTGCGCCGCCGCCGCCGCCAGTCCGCCCAGCGCCGCCAGCCGCTGCTCGCGCTGCAGCACGTCCTGGGTGGTGGCCAGCGCCAGCTCCAGCTTTTCGGCGTCAGCCGCGACCCGCCAGGCATAGGCCGAGGTGAAGACCACGCCCGTGATCAGGGCCAGGCCGGTGCCGAAGCGGTACAGGGGCGGCAGGTTCAGCTCGGTCCCCGCCAGCCACGGCAGAGGCAGGGAGAAAAAGAACAGGCTGGTGGTCGCGACCAGCACCATCAGGCCCATCAAGGCCGCCTGACGCCCCGGCAGCGAGGCGGCGGCCACCGTCACCGGTGCCACCAGCAGCAGGCAGAACGGATTCTGCAGACCTCCGGTCAGGGCCAGCAGGATCGACAGTTGCAGGATGTCGAACCCCAGATGCGCCGCCGTCATCCGCCCGTCGGGCAGCGAGCCGTCGATGCGCTTCAGCCGGGCCGTGGCGTTGAGGTTCATGACCACGCTGGCTGCGATCACGGCCAGACAGCCCCACAGTGGCAGATCGAAATGGAAATAAAGCGTGGCCGTCGCCACCGTCGCGCTCTGCCCCACGACGGCCATCCAGCGCAGAATGACGAGCGTGCGCAGGGACAGGCCCCGGCTGCGCCGAGGCAGGTTGCGCCAGCCCCGGAAAAGGCCTGGATCCTGCGGCCCGTCGGGGCGCGCGAACGGCGGCGCAAACTGCGACGAGAGGGGGTCTTGGGACAGGCTCACAGGTCTTCTATAGACCGGCTTCGCGCGCGGTGCGCGTTTTCGAGGGGGCCTTGATGCCGCGCCGTTTCATCCTGATGTTCGCAGGCGTCTGCATCGCCATAGCGACGGCTGTGGCCGTCACCACCGTCGTGGTGGTCAACCAGCGCGAAGGTGCCATCCCGCCGCTCGAGACCTCGACCGGCCAACCGGCTGTCGGCGGTGCGTTCCAACTGCTCAACCAGGACGGACAGACGGTCGACCAGACCATGCTGGACGGCAAATGGTCGCTGGTTTTCTTCGGCTTTACCTACTGCCCAGACTATTGCCCCACCACCCTGACCGCTCTTGAGGCAACCAGGCAGCAGATGGGCGACCGGGCCAAGGACGTTCAGATCGTCTTCGTCACTGTCGATCCCGAGCGGGACACGCCACAGGCGTTGAAGGACTATCTGTCCTCGGACGGTTTTCCCAAGGGCGTCATCGGCCTGACCGGCTCGCCGGCACAGATCAGGGCCGCGGCGGATGTGTATCGCGCCTTCTACCAGAAGGTCGGCGAGGGCGAGGGCTATACCATGAACCACTCCCTGACCGTCTATCTGATGGGCCCGGACGGAAAGTTCCGCTCGGCCATCGCCCACGACCTCGGGCCGCAGCGGGCCGCTCAGGTCATCGAACGGACCATGGCGCGGGGCTGAGCCGGCCTTGCGGGTGGCCTGAAAGACACGATCCTGGAAAACGTCGCTAATCTTTTTGCAGTGCAATGCGTTCTATGGTGCTCTGCCGCGTAACGGCGGGGGCCGTCTCAAGGATTTCATGCTCTATTCGCTTCACGAGCTCGCCTATCACTCGGCGACGCCGTTCCGGTTCGGGGCCCAGATGGCCCGGCAGTTCTGGAGTTCTCCGTTCAACCCGGCTTCTGACACCGCTGTCGGCCGCACGGCCTTCGCCTCGGCGGAGCTGTTCGAAAGCGTGACGCGCCGGTACGGCAAGCCGGCCTGGGGTCTCGAGACCGTCACCATCGCCGACAAATCGGTACGGACCACCGAACAGGTGATCTGGTCTTCGCCCTGGTGCCGACTGGTGCGGTTCGCGCGCCACGTCGGCGACCTCAAGCGGGCCGGCAAGCCCGGCTCGGCGCCGGCGGTGCTGATCGTGGCCCCGCTGTCGGGCCATTACGCCACCCTGTTGCGCGGCACGGTCGAGGGCTTCCTGCAGGACCACGACGTCTATGTCACCGACTGGGTCAATGCCCGTCAGGTACCAATGCTGGAGGGCCGGTTCGACTTTTTCGACTTCATCGACCATGTCCGCACCATGCTGGGCGTCATCGGCCCGCGCGCCCATGTCGTCGGAGTCTGCCAGCCAGGACCGCCGGTGCTGGCTGCCTGCGCCCTGATGGCCGAGGATAATGATCCGAACCGGCCAGCCTCAATGACCTTCATGGGCTCGCCGATCGACGCGCGGCTGTCGCCGACGGTGACCAACCAGCTGGCGGAGGCGAAGCCCTTTACCTGGTTCAAATCCAACATGATCCACACCGCGCCCTGGCCCTATCCGGGCTTCGGACGGCGGGTCTATCCGGGGTTTGTCCAGCTCTACAGCTTCATGTCGATGAACGAGGAACGGCACATCGACGCCCACCGCGAATATTTCCAGGATCTGGTCAACGGGGACGGAGACGGCGTTGAGAAGCACGAGGAATTCTACAACGAATACCTGTCGGTGCTGGACCTGTCGGAGGAATTCTATCTCCAGACCATCGACATCGTGTTCCAGCAGCACCTGCTGCCGCGCGGCCTGCTGGAGCATCGCGGGCGCAAGGTGGACCTGACCAGGATCACCGACATCGGCCTGATGACGGTCGAGGGTGCCAAGGACGACATTTCGGGCGTGGGCCAGACCCAGGCGGCGCATACGCTGTGCACCGGCCTGCCGGACGATCTGCGCAAACTGTATGTCCACCCCGATGTCGGCCACTATGGCGTGTTCAACGGGCGACGCTTCCGCGACGACATCTATCCGGCGGTGCGCGACTTCATCGCGAAGAACGAGACCCAGATCAACGGAGAATGGGGTGCAGTACCGGAACGGCCAGCGGCTGCCGCTTGACGGAATAGCCGCAAGGCTGTCGGTCAACCCGCGCGCCCGGCGGCTGTCGATCCGTATCGACGCGCGCGCCGGCGAGGCGGTGTTGATCGCCCCGTCCGAACGCAAGCTGGCCGATGTCGTCGCCTTCGCGCGCACGAGGATCTCGTGGATGCTCGAGCGGCTGGCCGAACGGCCGCACGGGACGCCGCTGCAGCCCGGGGCGGTGATCGACCTGTTCGGCCGGCCGATCCGGCTGGTCGCCACGGGTGGCGCGGGCGCGGCACGGCTGACAGAAGACGCCGACGGCCCGGTGATTGCCTCGGGCGGCGAGGGCGAGGCCTTCGCCCGGCGGGTGGAAAACCTGTTCAAACGAGTGGCGAAAGAAACCCTCCAGACCCGTACCGACGTCCATCTTCGCGCCCTCGGCCAGGATGCGGGTCGGGGACCGGTGACACTGTCGATCGCTGATCCCAAATCGCGCTGGGGCTCGTGCAGCCCGCACAACCGCTCGATCCGCTACAGCTGGCGCGTGGTCATGGCCCCGCCGGCGGTGATCGACTATCTGGCCGCGCATGAAGTGGCGCATCTGGTCCACGCCGACCACAGCCCGGCCTATTGGTCCGTGGTGCAGCGGCTGGTCGGCGACCACCGGCCATTCCGCAAATGGCTGCGCGACAACGGGCCCGCGCTCCACGCGGTGGGACGCTAGGTACAACAATACATTCGGCGATCGGTGGGACGCCTTGTCATCCCGGACGCCGCAAAGCGGCGATCCGGGACGCTGAGCGCGCCGACTTGATACTCCCGGAGGCTGCGTCAGCAGCTATCCGGGAGAAGGGTCAGACTGGCGTGGCGATAACCCGTCTCCCGGACAATCGCGCCGCGATTTCCGGGAGGCCCAGACTGGTGGGCGCTTCGTCCCGGATCGCCGCTTCGCAGCGTCCGGGATGACAAGTGCTCTAGTGCGATAGGGCGTCAAAAGAACAGCGGGTCGGCCTTTTTCTCGGGCGGCGGGGCTGGTTCCGGACGCTGATCCGGCGAGTCGCGCTGAGGCTGGGGTGCCGTCGGGCGGACGATGGGCGGACCCGGCTCGGAGCGGCGCGGCTCCAGCGTCGGCTGGTCTTCGGGCGGAATGGCCTCGTCGGCCGGGGGCGCGTCCCCGAACAGGTCGCCGATCTGGCCGATCAGGTTCTCGACCGGATTGGGCGGCTGCCAGCCCTCCGGCATGGCCGGGCCGTTGGGGATGGCCGGGGCGTTCAGGCGCGGCAGGGCCGCCTCCATGAAGCCGCGCCAGATCGCGGCGGGTGACGAACCGCCGGTGACCCCGCGCATGGCCGTATTGTCGTCCTTGCCGACCCAGACAGCGGTGACGAAGCCGCCGGTGTAGCCGACGAACCAGGCGTCCTTGTAGTCAGAGGTCGTGCCGGTCTTGCCGGCGATGTCGCGCCCGGCGATGGCGGCGGACCGGCCCGTGCCCGAGGTCATGACCCCGCGCAGCATCTGATTCTGGTAATACAGGAACGGATTGGAAATGGCCTGAACCGCGCCGTCGGCCCGGGCCGAGCGCTGATAGATGACCCGCCCCTGCGGCGTGCGGATTCGGCTGATGCCATAGGCCTTGACCCGCTTGCCTCCGTTGGCGAAAGCATCGAAGGCCTGGGCCATCTCGATCGGCGAGACCTCGACAGCGCCCAGCGCCATGGCCGGCTCAAGCCCTATGCGGCTGGTGATGCCGAGGCGGCGGGCGGTTCGGGCGACATTGTCGCGACCGATCTGGTCGGCCAGCCCGGCGGCGACGGTGTTGGTCGACTGGGCCACGGCGTTGGCCAGAGACATCTCGCCCGCGAACGTTCCCGAATAGTTGCGCGGCGACCAATTGCCGATGCGGATCGGCGCGTCATTGACCCGCGTCTCGGGCGTGTAGCCGCTTTCCAGCGCGGCCAGATAGACGAACGGCTTGAAGGCTGAGCCGGCCTGGCGGCGGGCGTCGACGGCGCGGTTGAACTGGCTGTCGGCATAGGAGGCGCCGCCGATCATGGCGCGGACACGGCCCTCGCCGTCCAGCGCGACCAGAGCCGCCTGCTGAACGCCCTTGGACTTGTCACGGACGAGAATGCGGTTCACCGCCCGCTCGGCCTGGGTCTGAAGGGTCAGGTCCATGGTGGTTTCGACGACCATGTCCTCGGTCGGTTCGCCGACCAGTTCGCGAATCTGCTTGTCCAGCCAGTCGATGAAGTATTGGGCATGCTGACTGGACAGGGTGCGTGACACCCGCACCGGAGAGGCGGCGGCCTGGGCGCGCTGTTCCGGGGTGATGACGCCGGCATCGACCATCTGGTTCAACACCACGGTGGCGCGGACCCCGGCCCGTTCGCTCTCGGACACCGGTGAATAGCGCGACGGGGCCTTCAGCAGCCCGGCCAGCAGCGCGGCCTCGCCGACCGTCAGCTGTTTGGCGCTCTTGTCGAAATAGCGTTGCGAAGCGGCCTCGATGCCATAGGCGCCGGCGCCGAAATAGACACGGTTCAGATACAGGGCGAGGATCTCGTCCTTCGAGAATTTCAACTCCAGCCAGACCGCCAGCATCAGCTCCTGGACCTTGCGCTTCATGGTTTGGTCGGGGCTGAGGAACAGGTTCTTGGCCAGCTGCTGGGTCAGGGTCGAGCCGCCCTGGACCACCCGGCCGGCGCGCATGTTCGCGGCCATGGCCCGGGTCATGCCGATGGGGTCGAAACCCGGGTGGTGATAGAAGCGCCGGTCCTCGATGGCGATGAACGCCGCCGGGACATAGTCCGGCAGGGCCTTCAGGTCGGCCGGTGGTGCCTGCTGGGTGCCGCGCACGGCGATCAGGGCACCGTTGCGGTCCAGATAGGTGATCGAGGGCTGGCGATCGACATTGTACAGGGTCGCTGTATCGGGCAGGTCGCGGGCGAAGACCGCGAAGAAGACCACCATGAAGATGGCACCCCAGACGGCGAGGACCGCGGCCCAGTACACGAGGCGCTGAACCGGCGTGCGCACGGGCCGGGGCCCGCCGGCATTGCCGCCGCGTCCGAAGCTGAAGCCGGAACCCGCCATGAAAACCTCATCTGACCCTGACCGGTCCTAGCCGATCAGGCGACCCACGGAAACGCCCCCGGGTCAGTCACGGGACTGTGAGGGCCGTTTCCGCCGAAACCATGACGTTACGGACGCCTATTCTAAAAACGCGTTCACCTCGGCGGCGAACCGGGCCGGCTGGTCCAGCATGATGAAATGGGCGCTGTCGTCGATCCGCTTCAAGGTCACACCCGGCAGATTGGCGAAGGAACCGAGATAGATGCCGTCGGTGATCTCCGGCGTCATGCCAGGGAATTCGAAGGCAACATAGAGCACTTCCGTCGGTGCCGTGATCCGGGCCAGCTCGGGCCGCAGGTCGGTAACGATCAGCTCGCGATAGGCCGCCGACGAAACCGCGCGGTCGCTGCGGGCCGTGTCTTCAAGCGGTCCGGCGCGCAGGGCTTCGGTGTTGATCATGCCCGTGACCGCGGCCGCGGCCTGGGCCTTGTACTGGTCATCGGGACTGGAGGTCATGCCAGCGTAGATCTGTTCGGCCATCGGAGCGACGCTTTCGGCGGTCGGATCGGTCCCGGGCGCGCCGAACATGGCACCCATGAAGGGCACCATGTCGACCACCATCAGCCGGCCCACGCTGTCGGGATGACGCGCCGCCAGCATCATGGCGATGGTGCCGCCCATCGAGTGGCCGATCACCGCCGGCTTGTTCAGATGCTGTTCGGCGATATAGCGGGCCAGATCCTCGGCGACGGGGGCCGAGACATTGCCTGTGGCATTGTCCTCGGCCGGCGCGCCGGCAAAGCCCTGGATGTGGATGCGGTGAACGCGATAGCGGCCCTTCAGGCTTTCGGTCAGTCCGTCCCAGACCTCGGGTGAGGATGACAGGCCCGGAATCAGGATGACGTCGCCGACCGGACGCTCGGGGCCGTCGACCCGGACGTGGAACCGGCCAGATTCGAAATCGGCGTGCTGATGGCCGTGAGCGGCAGCGGCCGGCGCGGGCTGATGGTGGCTGTGATCCTGCGCCAGGACTGGCGCGGCGATCAGGCAGAGAGTCCCGGCGAGGGCGGCGGCGGCGGTCATGGTCGTCATGGTCTTGTCTCCGGCTGGACGGGCGATACGCCCGCGTCTGTTCCCTGGTCGCCGCAGAGGGCGCGAACGGATGCGGTCGGTCAAGACTTCCCGTCGCCATCCCGCTAAACTGCTGCCATGAACCCAGCCGACAGCCCGACCGTTTCCGCCACCTCGCCCGAAGCGAAGGCTCCGCCCGCAACCTTCGGCAAGGGCTTCGTGCTGGATGCATGGTATTTCGTCGCCCTGTCGCGGGACGTGGCCCCCGCCTCGTTGAAGCGCCACGAACTGCTGGGCGAGCCGGTCCTGATCGGCAGAACGCGTGCGGGTCAGGTCTATGCCATGCGCGACATCTGCCCCCACCGCGCCGCGCCCCTGTCGGCCGGGCGACTGGTCGAGAAGCCCGGCGAGGGTGAGACCATCGAATGCTGCTATCACGGCTGGCGCTTCCGGCCCGACGGCGTCTGCGCCGCCATCCCCTCGCTGGTCGAGGACCAGACCTATGAAACGGATCGGATCCGGGTGCGGTCCTACCCCGTGCGCGAAAGCCAGGGAATGGTGTTCGTCTGGGCCACGTCCGACCCGCGCAATCCCTCCGAGCCGGACCACGAGCCGCCAGTCTTCGCCGGCGTTGTTGGCGGCGAGGCCAAACTGGTCGAATGGATGGATTTCGAGGCCCATATCGATCACGCGGTCGTCGGCCTGATGGACCCCGCCCATGGCCCCTATGTTCATCAGCAGTGGTGGTGGCGGTCGGAGCATTCGATCCACGAAAAGGCCAAGGCCTTTGAACCGCGCGAGCTGGGCTTCGCCATGGTTCGCCACGCCCCGTCGTCGAACAGCCGGGCCTATAAAATCCTCGGCGGAGCACCGGCGACCGAGATCACCTTCCGCCTGCCCGGTTATCGATGGGAGCATATCCAGGTCGGCGAAAAGCAGGTCTTGGCCCTGACCTGTCTGACCCCTGTCAGCGAGACGAAGACGAGGATCACCCAGATCTTCTGGTCCGACCACTGGATTTTCGGCATGGCCCGGCCGTTCCTGCGCATGGGGGTGGTCGCCTTCCTGAAACAGGACGGCGGCATGGTGAACCTGCAGAACGAGGGGCTGCGCTACGATCCCGCCCTGATCTGGATCGACGATGCCGACAAACAGGCGAAATGGTACCAGCAGCTCAAGCGCGAATGGATCAAGAGCCGCGCCGAGGGGCGGCCGTTCGCAAACCCGGTGACGCCGGCCGTGCTGCGGTGGAAGAGCTGACGTCCTTCCAGGGACGCTACGCTCGCGACGCGGTCGCTCGCTGCTTGAGCGCATCACGCCTGAAATAATGAAAGTCGCGACGCGACCTTGTCTCCTTCCTGTTCGCGTCAGCAAACGGGGAGGAGACGATGTCTACTGGCGGCTGAGCGCACCGGCCAGGATGATGTCGATCTGCTTGCCGATCTGGGCCGTCAGCTGCTCGATGGTCCAGCCGTCGTAAGCGGCGCGGCGATAGTTCGACAGCCAGGCCTCATAGATCATCTCGCCGAGCAGTCGCACATCGGCGTCCTGGTTCAATTCGCGCTCGCGCACGCCGGCCTGAACGGCATCGGTGACGACCGAGATCAACGGCTTGATGGCGACGCGGGTGCGCATTTCGGACGCGACCGGCTGGAACCACGAACGGGCCATGACTGCCTGAACCAGCGGAAGTTGCTCAAGCGAGCCGTGGTAGCCGGCGGTCAGGGCGGCCAGCAGGCGGGCCCGCACCGTGGTCTCGGCGGTGGCGGCGGCTTTCAGCGTCTCGGCCAGCTGAACCATGTCGGCGGACAGGACGGCCTCGAACAGTTCGGCCTTGTCCTGGAAATTGGCGAACACGGCACCGGTCGACATACCTGCGCCCTTGGCGATGTCGCGGATGGTCGCGGGTTCATAGCCCCGCTCGGCGAAGAGCTGGCGAGCCGCGTCCAGCACCTTCTGGCGAGTGCGGACCTTGGCGGCCTGACGGCGATTCAGCCGGGGCGTCTCGGCATCGACGTCGGCGTTGGGGGCGGCGGAAGCCGGGATGGAATCTCGCATAAATCAGTTACTCACGAAGCGACGGCTGATACCCGCCGGTAAAACTGGTCGCCGAAGCGATGGTTCATTCGGGACGCATGCGGCCCGCAAACACGCCTCAGAGGCGAAGGAGGTCACACATCACGTAACGATGACCAAAATGGGGTAAGCGGATTAACGCGGCGATTCGCCTCGAAGTGAACGCGCGGGCCCCGCATCTCCGTCGCCGGCGGATCAGCTCCGCGGTTTGGACCGCAGCGCACGGGGTCGCCGCGGCGCCGCGCTGTCGGGCATGGCTTCCTGGAAGACCTTGCGGAACCGGTCCCGGCGTTCGTGGATCGAGGCCAGAACCAGCCCCATGGGGACGCCCAGGTCGATCAGCGTATTCTCGGCCAGTTGCAGACTGGCCTCGGTGGTTTCCGGCACAGCGTCGGTGACGCCCAGCCGGTACAGCCGCACCGCATGCTTGTCGTCGCGCGCCCGGGCGATCAGGATCAGGTCCGGCCGGAGGGCCCGCACAGCCGTGACCACCTCGTCGACCTTGGCCGGCGCGTCCATGGTCACGACCACGGCTCGCGCCGTGTCGATGCCGCACAGGGCCAGCATGTCCGGCCGGGCCGCGTCGCCATAAAAGACATTGGAACCCTCGGCTCGCCCCCTGCCCACCAACGAGGCGTCGGCGTCGATGGCCAGGAACCGCTGGTCGTGGGTCAGCAGGATTTCGCCCACCAGACGGCCGACGCGGCCGAAGCCGACGATCAGCACCTGGCCCTCCTCCGGGAGGGGCTCCATCGCCTCCGCGGGCAGGTCGGGGCGTTGCGCCTCCACGCGGCGGACCAGCCTGGACGCGATCAGGGCCATCAGCGGAATGCTGAAGATGCTGATCGTCGCCGCCAGCAGGACCTGCTGGGTGAAGACCGGGGAGGCGATGCCCTCGACCAGCCCGGCACCCAGAATGACGAAGGCGAACTCCCCGGCGGGGCCCAACACCAGCGCCGTCTCGATGGCCGTACGGTTGCTTAGCTTCCAGGCCCGCGCCGCAGCGTAGATCAGTCCGGCCTTCATCAGCGTCATCAAGGCAGCAAGGCCGAAGACGGCGACCGGATCGGCGACCACGGCGTCGACGTCCAGCCCGATGCCTACCCCGACGAAGAAGACGCCGAGCAGCAGCCCCTTGAACGGCTCGATCGAGACCTCGACCTCGCGCCGGAACTCGGTCTCGGCCAGCAGCAGGCCGGCGATCAGGGCCCCCAGGCCCATGGACAGGCCAGCGGCCTGCGCGGCCAGACCCGCGCCGACCACCACCAGCAGGCTGGCGGCGATGAACATTTCCTGCCCCTGCCCTTTTGCCTTGGCCCGGGCGACCGACCGGAACATCGGCCGCAGTACCAGTCGGCCCAGCAGCACCAGAAGGAACAGGCCGACGGCGGCAGGGATCAGGGTGAACAGGGCCGGACCCAGGGCGGACGGGTCGAAATCGCCGCTGCCGATACCGCCCTGGGCCAGGGCGGCCAGGACAGTGACGGTGATCAGGATCGGCGCCACCGCAAGGTCCTGGGCCAGCAGGATGGCGAAGGTCGCGCGACCGGCGACGGTGGAGATTCGGGCCCGTTCGGCCATCACCGGCATGACCACGGCGGTCGAAGACAGGGCCAGCCCCATGCCCAGCACCGCCGCCGAGACCAGTGGCTGGCCCATGGCGACGAAAACCGCGCCCAGCGCGACGGTGCAGACCGCGACCTGGGTCAGGCCGAGGCCGAACACCAGCCGCCGCATGGCTTTCAGCCGCTCCCACGACAGCTCCAGCCCGATCATGAACATCAGGAAGGCGACGCCCAGTTCGGACAGCGAACGGATTTGCGCCGCGTCCGAGATCGTCAGCCATGCCAGCCAGGGAACAGTGTCGGCCAGTCGCGCCAGGCCGTCCGGTCCCAGCAGTACGCCGGCGGCCAGAAAGCCCAGAACCGGGCTGATCTTCAACCGGTTGAACAGAGGCACGACGACGCCGGCCGCCGCCAGGAAGACCACCAGATCGCGATACTCGCCGCCGTCACCGTGAATCGTCATCGCTTCCCCAATGACGCTCAACCTACAGGCTGAAACGCCCGCCCGTCCGGGTTTCCGACGCAGATGACAAAAAATTCAGGCGACAGGCGGGAACGGCGGCGTAGGGTCCCCGCCGACGCTGTCCTTAGAGAAGCGAAGTTGAGGAAATCCCCATGAAGTCACTGCTGATCGGCGCCGCGCTCGGCGCGCTGCTGCTGCCCGCTTCGATGACGGCAGCCCAGGACCACGACCACGCCTGCCTCGACGAGAGCTGCACGGACTTCGAACTGTTCCAGACCCCGGCCGAGGGTGCCACAGTCATGGGCTTCCAGGGCACGGAAGCGCCAAAATACGGAACCTGGGGCTTTGCCCTGGCCGGACGCGACACCTCGGTGAACCCGGGTGACAGCTTCATGCGCTACGCCAACGGCGCGGCGCTGGACGCGATGCAGATCCCGTCGGACCGCACCAGCTACGGCTCGTTCGCCCTTTTGCGTGAACTGTCCGACAACCGCATCAAGGCCATGATCGAGGGCCTGACCGCCCGGGCCGACCTGGCCGCCGGATCGGACGAGCAGAAGATTTCCGACGCCTACCGCTCCTATATGGACGAGGCCCGGATCGAGGCGCTGGACGCCCAGCCTCTGGCCCCCTTCCTGGCCGCCATCCGCGCCGCCGACACCCGTGATCTGGCCGCTGCCTACATGGGCCAGACCCAAGGCCGCCTCGGCAGCTCCATCTTCGGCACCGGCGTTACCACCGACCAGAAGGCCCCGACCCGTTACGTGGTCTCGACCGGCCAGAGCGGTCTGGGCCTGCCCAACCGCGACTACTATCTGGAAGAACGCTGGGCGGCCAAAAAGGTCCTCTACCAGGCCTATGTCGGCCGCATGCTGGGCCTGATAGGCTGGGAGAACCCCGAACAGTCCGCCGCCGACATCGTCGCCTTCGAAACCCGGATCGCCGAGGCGCACTGGACCTCGGTCCAGAGCCGCAACCGCGACGAGACCTATAACGAATACACCATCGCCCAGTTGGCCGCCGAGGCTCCCGGCTTCGCTTGGCAGGACTATTACACCGCCATCGGCGTCGGCGACGTGCCCCGGCTGGTCGTCCGCCAGGACACGGCCATGCCCAGGATCGCCGCCCTCTATGCCGAGACGCCGATCGAGACGATCCAGGCGTGGCAGGCATTCCACACCACCGACGACGCCGCGCCGCGCCTGTCGCGCCGCTTCGCCGACGCCCAGTGGGAGTTCCGCTCGCGCGACCTGAACGGCCAGCCCATGCAGCGCGCTCGTGACAAGCGCGGCATCAGCTTCGCCGAGGGCATGCTGGGCGAGGCCATCGGCCGCCAGTATGTGTCGGAATATTTCCCGGCCGAATCCAAGGCCAAGATGGAAGCCCTGGTCGCCAACCTTCGCGTCGCCCTCGGCAACCGCATTCGCAACTACAGCTGGATGAGCGCCGACACCCGGGCCCAGGCCCAGGACAAGCTGGACAAGTTCACCGTCAAGATCGGCTATCCGAACAAATGGCGTGATTATTCCGCTCTGGAGGTCCGTCCCGACGACCTGTTCGGCAATGCCGAACGCGCCGGCATCTTCCAGTGGAACTTTCAACTGAACCGCCTCAACGATCCGGTCGACAAGACCGAATGGAGCATGACCCCCCAGACGGTGAACGCCTATTACAACTCGACCAACAACGAGATCGTCTTCCCGGCCGCCATCCTGCAGCCGCCGTTCTTCGATCCCGACGCGGACCCGGCCGTCAACTATGGCGGCATCGGCGGCGTCATCGGCCACGAGATCGGCCACGGCTTCGACGACCAGGGCTCGAAATCCGACGGCGACGGCGTTCTGCGCAACTGGTGGACGCCGGAGGACAAGGCCAATTTCGAAACCCTGACCGCCCGTCTGGGGGCCCAGTACGACACCTATGAACCCCTGCCGGGATTCTTCCTCCAGGGCGGCCTGACCATGGGCGAGAACATCGGCGACGCCGCCGGCGTCGCGGTGGGTCTCGAAGCCTATCACCTCTCCCTGAACGGCCAGCCGTCGCCAGTGCTGGACGGGATTACCGGCGACCAGCGCTTCTTCTACGGCTGGGCCCAGGTCTGGCAGACGCTTTATCGCGACGACGCCATGCGCCAGCAGGTGACGGTCGGCCCCCATTCACCGGCCGAGTTCCGCGTCATCGGCCCGCTGCGCAACCTCGACGCCTGGTACGAGGCGTTCAATGTCCAGCCCGGATCGAAATACTACCTCGCCCCGGTCGACCGGGTCCGCATCTGGTAGGGCGTATCGAACGCTGAACGACAAAGGGCCGGAGCGGCGACGCTCCGGCCCTTCCTCATAAGCGGAAGGGGAGTTGATAGACCTGGGGGCGGGCGCTGCCGAAGCCGGAAGCGGACTCTCGGAGGGGCGGCCAGGGGTGGGAAGCAGAAATCGGCTCAATGATCCGCCGACTTTCGTGGTTGCTTTCCATCGCCCGGGATCAGGTCGAAAGACGCCGGATCGAAGCCCCGGAGTTTGCAAAGTCGCACGATCACGGCACGCTCCCCCGCATCAAACCCGCATTCGGCCTCGGCAACCGAGCGGGCCATTTCGGTCAACAAGCGACGTGTAAGGTTGCCGACCCTCGCGGTCGCTAGCGCGACGAAGACGTCATCAGGCGATTGCCGAAGACGGTCAGCCGGTGGTCGGTGGTCGGTGGCCATTCGGTATACACAACAACAGGAGGTCGTGATGTCAGCGATGACGGAGCGCCATGGGCGCGATAATGATCATGGCGCTCAATAGGCGGAGAAAATGAGACGGTGACAGTTAGAAGCTGTCAAGGTGTGGGCAGACATCTACCTCCACCCGAAGGTCCTCGCGCACCATGCTGATCGATTCAATGTTCCTGTTTCTGGGCCTTGTCCTGCTGATCGCAGGCGGTGACCTGCTGGTGCGCGGGGCCGTGCGGATCGCCGAGCGGCTGCGTCTTTCGCCGATGCTGATCGGCCTGACAATCGTTGGCATGGGCACTTCGATGCCCGAGCTCGCCGCCAGTGTGCAGGCCAGCCTGGCCGGATCGCCGGGCATCGCCGTCGGCAATATCGTCGGATCGAACATCGCCAATGCCCTGCTGATCCTCGGCATCGCCGCCCTGATCTCGCCGATCGCGGTCAAGACCCGCGCCCTGTGGCGCGATGGCGGCGTCGGAACCCTGGCTGCCCTGGCGCTGCTCGCGGCGGGCGCGACCGTCGGCCTGTCCCGCGAGGTGGGCATCGCTTTTCTGATCGCGATGGCGGGATACATTTATTACGCCTTTCGTCAGGAACGTGCGGGAGCCTCCCACAGTGCCGCCTACGAACGCGCCATGGCCATGGAGAATCTCGACCCGGCCCTGGTTCCGCAGGAAAAACCGGGCGGCAAGCTGTCGACCGCCATTCTGCTGTTCCTCGCCGGTCTCGTGCTGATCGTGGGCGGCGGCACCCTTCTGGTGAATGCCGCCATCGCCATGGCCCAGGTCCTCGGGGTGAGCGACGCGATCATCGGGCTGACCATAGTGGCGGTCGGCACGTCCTTCCCGGAACTGATCACCTCGGCCGTCGCGGCCTATCGCAAGCAAGGGGACATTGCGCTGGGCA
>Ga0105047_10008159_pt1 | contig 17509 bp, 14 predicted proteins | sample MAT04_FD_78384 | JGI IMG/M metagenome (GOLD analysis project Ga0105047, IMG submission 78384) | Freshwater microbial communities from Lake Fryxell liftoff mats and glacier meltwater in Antarctica - MAT-04 (megahit assembly) | ecosystem: Environmental > Aquatic > Freshwater > Ice > Liftoff...
ACCCAGCGGGCGAGCGGCATCGGCGTGGTGTGCTCGCGGCTGGCGATGACCGCGGGCGCGGCCGACGCTGGCGTCTCCAGCGGCTCGAGCACGCCCGCGACGATGGTCGGGGCCTGGACGTCGACCGGGCGCGGGCCTCCGAGCTGGATCGCCGCGACGGCGATCGCAAACGCCACCGAGACACCGGCCATCGCCCACCACGGCGCGGCCGACGCCGGCCGCTGGCGCTCCTGCATACCGGCCCAGATGCGAGCGCGCTCGCCGGGCGTGGGGGGAAGTGGAGCGAACCGGGCCAGGGTCTGATCGACGGACGCGAGCGTGCTGAGGGCCGAGCCGCATTCGGGACAGGTGCGGGCGTGCTCGAGCGTCTCCGACTTCGCGTGGGGCGCGAGGGACTCGAGGGCGAGGACGCGATCGACCTCGCGGCAGGCGGCAGAGCTTCGAAACAATGAGGTCATGGCGTCCCTCCCTGCTCACGCGACAGCATGGCGAGGAGCTCCTTCTTCGCGTGATGGAGTCGAGTCCAGACAGTGGCGACAGGAATCTCGAGGATCTCGGCGATCTCGGCTCCACTCATGCCTTCGAGCGCGTGCATCACGTAGACGACACGCTTCTTCGGCTTGATGCGCATCAGGCACTTCCAGACGCGCGCGAGCTGCTGGCGCTCGGACGCGCTGCGCTCCGGGGTCTGGGTATCGGCGATCTCGATGTGGTCGCTGACGGCGGCGAGCAAGCGGCGGTGGCGACGCCAGCCGCGGAGCTGCGTGAGCACCACGCGGGTCGCGACGCCGTAGATCCAGGTGCTGAGCTTCGACTCTCCGCGGAAGCGCGGGAGCGCGCGCTGGATCGCGATGAACACCAGCTGGGAGACGTCCTCGACGTCCGCGCGGCTCGCGCCCAGCCCGAGCAAGCGGGAGACGATCCGGTGCACGTCGTCGACATGCGCCCGAAACACCCCTTCGATGGTCAGCTCGTCGGGGACGGCGCGCAGCGCGACCCGGGGGAGCGCGCCCGGTGGCGGCACCGACGTGGAACGAGCTTGCATCTGGGAAGGTGAGTCGCCGGAACCTGCGATCACCTTCACGTCTTTGGGGATGGTCACCACGTGAACGGCACCGACACATCGAGGACCGGATTGACCCTCCCTGTGTCCAATGACTCTCCACTGAAACCGACCGGGACGTCCACCTGGTACGCGGCAAACGAGAGCCGGAGAGCCACCCGCAGGCGGATCGCGACGTTCCGGCTCAGCATCAGCTCGATGGCCGGGCCCACCGAGATCCCGCCGTCGACACCGGACAGCGGCGTGGTGGTTGCGGTGACCCCGGGCGTCGCGAGGACCAGCGAGGCGTCGCCCGTGACGTAGGCCGCGTCGGCCGCGACGTTGGCGTGAAGGCGAACGATCTCGCCTGTGTAGAAGGCCCAAAGGGCGTACAGCGTGCCGCCGATCTCGAGCGCGGTCGCCTCGATCAGGTCGGTGTTCCGGCGGCAGCACGGGAAGCCGTGGAGCCGGGCACCCACCCCCAGCACGAATGGACCGACCGGTCGCTCGACGCCCAGGCCGAAGCCGAGCTGCGGGGCGAGGCCGGGCGTCTGCCACCAGTAGGCGCCGAACGAGGGGACCACACGCCAGGCCGGATCGACGGCCTCTTCGGCGACCGCCGGCCCGGGATCGGGCTCCGGGGAAGGCGCGGGCGTCGGTGTTGGTGTCGGCGTGGGCGAAGGCTCCGGGATTGCCGCGGGCGTCGGCTCGTCCGCGGTCGCGCGCCGCCGCACGCCCGGGATCCGCGGCGCGTCCGGCGAGTCCTCCACGACCGCGAGCGCCGCGGCATCGATCGTCGCGGTCGCGCTCTCCGTCTCCCGCGGCAGCGCCGAAGCATCGGCGAGGAGCAGCACCGCGGTCTCGGGCACCGGCAGCGGGGGCATCGGACGCCCGCTCATGTCGATCGCGACCACCGACGACGTCGCCACCGGCTTCACCACGATCGGCGCGCCCCGCGTGCGCGCCGCCTGCTCGATCAGCACCGCCACCACGCGCAGCGCCGCCAGCTCGCCGCCGGACGCGCTGATGTCGCGGCGCAAGATCGGCGCGCCCTTCTTGTCGCTGATCGCCAGCGCCCACGTCGCGCCCTTGTCTTGAAGCACGATCCGCAGATCCGCCGCGCCCGAGGCCACGATCTCCGCGGTGCCCTCGTCGCGCAGGATCTTCGAGAGCGCGGCGGTGCGCGTCCCCGCGTCGACGAACACCTTGGCGATCGGGCCTGCCCAGACCGGGAGGGCGCAGGCCAAAGCCAGCACGATCCCGGTCCGGGCAAAGATCACTGAATCCGCCAGCTATCCGGCAGCTTCACGACGTACGCGAGATCCACCGAGCGAGCCTTGCTGCTCGCGACATCCAGCGTCCACACGAGAAAGCCGCGCTCCACGTCGTGCTTGTAGCCCGTGCCGGTGAGCTTCTTGTCGATGTCGATCACCAGCTCCTCGTCCTTCGAAACGGGGATGTTCTCGCGCACCTCGATCTTCTGCGGTGCCGCCGACTGGTTGGTGACCGTGAACCGCAGGTGGCGCTGGAGCTTTCGCGTGCCGGACAGGAAGCCCGGCGCGCGATCGATCGACTCGACGTCCTTGCGCTCGATCTGCAGCTCGCCGTCGATGCCGAGCGACACCTCGACCGGAGCGCGCGGCGCCACATGCTCGAGGCTGACCTCCCCGACGAACGAGGATCCGCGGTGCATGCGCGCCCTCCCCGCGAGCAGCGGATAACGGGCCGGGCTCTCGAACGCGAGCGTCTGGTAGACGTGCGGCGAGAGCTTCGGGATCGACACCAGGCGCGCCTCCGCCGTGCCCGACACCTCGTCGACCGGGAGCCAGTAGTTGCGACCGTCGGACGCGATCGTCGCGCGCGCCGGGAAGCTCAGCGTGAACGCGCGCCCCCCGTCGCCGAGCTCGACGCGCTGCGGGCCCGCCATACCTCCGAGGCCGCTCGATCCCGAGAGGCTGGAGCGGTCCTCGGTGCCCTGCACCATCACGTTGTCCTCGTTGGTCTCGTAGCCATCGACGATGATCGGCGCGGGCTGCGGCACCTCCGCCCCGAGCCGCGGGCGCGCGGTCGAGAGCGTGATCGTCGCGTCCTTCCAGTCCTCGCCGGTCGATTGCGCGACCACCGCGGCGACGGTGATCTCCACCTTGCCGCGGCCCGTTTTTCCCTCCTTTTCGGGCGTGAAATGGATCTCGTACTCGGGGTGCCACGACGCCCCCGGCACGACGTAGCCCAGCGAGACGCGCGCGGTCGCGGCGTTGCTCGCGCACTCCACCGCCACCGTCACCGATCGCGCGTCGACCGCGGGCGCGCTGTTGAGGAGGCGCAGCTTCATCTCGAGCTTCGCGATGTCGCGCTGCAGCTTGCGCTCCTCCGGATCGAGCGACAGCGCCTGCGTCCGCGCCGCCAGCGCGCGCGCCTGCAGCGTGTCGAGCGTACGCTTCCACGCCTCGGGGTTGGGCTTCGATCCGCGCATCTCCTCGCGCATCAGCGGATCGACGTACCGCACGTAGGCCGCGACCTGGTTCGCCTCCTCGATGTGCGCCGCGCCGAGCTCGCGGAGATCGCGCAGTCGCTGGCGAGCCGCGTTCAGCGCGTCCTCCAGCTCCTTTCGCCGCGCAGGGACCGCCGCCGCGATCACCCGCGTCGTCGATCCGAGCACGGTGGCGCTCGAGGTGGCCTGCAACGTGCGCTCGTCGAGCGACATCGGCAGCCCGTCGAACACCACCTCGGCCCGCCCGCGTACGCAGACGCCGCTCTCGATGCGCACGACCTCGGCGCGATCGGCCAGCACGGTGACCTTGTCGATGGAGCCCAGAAGTATCAGCGAGAGGATCGACAGCATGATTACCTCTGGTAGAGCCGCCAGTCGGCGGGCCCTTCCACCCGATAGACGAGCTCGATCGTCTGGACCTTGCCGGGCGCGACGTCGACGTCCCAGCGCATGATCCCGTCAGCGTCCGGGCCCTTCGCAGCGGGCTTGGCCTTGCTCGACACCAGCTCCACCTTCACGTCGTCCTTCCCCGTCTTCGGCAGCGGCTCGCGCAGCACCACGGTGATCGGCTTGGTCTTGAAGCTCGCGACCTCCAGGATCACGCGGTACGTCGTCTTGCGCGTCTTCGAGAACACGCCGCTGGTCTCGCTGGTGGTGATCAGCTTTCGCGACACGCGCACGTCCTCGTCACCGCCGAGCGGCAGCGCGAGCGTCCCGCCCGCGCCGGTCGTGGCCAGCTCGCCGTCGCCGGAGAACGTGCTGCCGAGGAAGATGCCGACCGGGCCGCCGAGGATCGGCCGCGGCGATCGGTTGGTCACGGTCGCGCGCAGATACGCCTCCGGTGCGAGCGCGGGCGTGGCCTCGTAGAACGCGCTGACCGGGTGGGTCTCGCTGCCGAGCGGGGCCCGATACGCCTCACCGTTCGCGGCGATCGTGACCTTGGTCGGGACGACGTAGACGAAGTCGAGGCCACCGGCGAGCGCGGCGGGCGAGCTCGGATCGACCGGCATCGGCTCGCGCGGCGGCGCCTCGAACAGCTCGAGCGCGCGCGTGGGCGCGGGCTCGCTCTTCGAGACCGATTCGCTGGCGATCGTGACGCTCTGCCTGTCCATCTGGGCCACGGGTGCCGGCGCGGACACCATCGGCGGCGGAGGTGGTGGTGGCGGCGGCGCACCCGGCGCGTTCCTCGTGCGCGCGTTGTAGAGCTGCCTCTTGGGTCGCTCGAGCCCGCCGCTGATCTCCTGGTCGGAGAAGTCGTGCGACACGTTGCTCGCGCCGTCGCTCGCGCCGATCCGCGCCAGCACGAGCGCGCGATCCACCTCGCGGTCCTCCTCGAGCGCGGTCGGGCGCGGCACCGGGAGCGGGAAGCCGGGCGGCAACACGGCCGCAGTGCGCGGATAGACTGTCGGCCGCCACTCCTTGGCCTCGCCGAGGGTCCAGGTCGATAGCTTCGGCATCTCGATGCCCAGGCTCGGGATCGCCGTCGAGAGTGACAGCTCGACGTTGGTCCAGTCCTCGCCGGTGGACTGGCTCACCATCCCGAACGCCGCGAGCTCGGCCTTTCCGGCGTCGGCGAAGAACTTCAGCGCGTAGGCCGGGCGCCAGCGCGCACCGGGGACGAAGTACTCGAGATCGACGGTGGCGCTCGTCGCGCGCGGGCTCTCCAGCACCACCACCGTCTCCACCACGGTCTCGCCCGCGCCGTCGACGCCGAGGCGCGCGACCTCCGCGCGCTTGTCGGCGATGGCCTGCGATTGCGTGCGGCGGGTGGCGTCGAGCGCGCTGATCTTGGCGCGGATCGCGGTCCGCTCCCCGCTCAACCAGGCGGTGGTCTTCATCCACAGATCGGCGAACATTCCGCCCGCCGGACGCCCCTCGCGTTGCGCCTCGGGCACCGCCGCCGCCGGCATCAGCTCGGCGAGCAGCTTGGCCTTTGCGAACAGCAGCTCGCGCTCGACGTCGATGCGCCGCACCGCGTCCTCCATCGTGTCGATCTGATCGAGGAGCTTCATCGCTGGCTCGAGCGGGAACTGATCGCGCTCGATCGGCGACGCCTCCAGCCGCAGCAGGCGCGCGCCGCCGGACACCGTGGCCCGCAGCGCGCCGATGTCGGCGCTCGCAGGGATGTCGGGGAGCCGCCACACGCTCGCACCGGCCGGGATCGCGACGGTCGCGCGGCGGGTGACGCGCGCGCGATCTTCGAACACCGTGACCCGCGCGATCGGCGCGTCGACAACCGTGGCCTTCGTCGCCGAGTCGGGCCCGACCGTGATCGGCGGCACGGCTGACAGGAGCGTGCACCACAGGCTCATCATGCGGGCGCACTCTACTCCATGTATCTTCGAGGGCGTGCGCTGGGGCGTCATCCTCTTGCTGGCGGGCTGTGGGTCGGTCCGCGAGCCGATCGCTCTGCCGGAGGCCGCCTCCAGCATCCTGGCGATCGAGGCGGCCGACCGCTTCGATGTGTTCGCCATCGACGGCGATGGGGATGGGATCGATTCTTTACCGATATTCGATGCGTATTCGGGTGTTCCAGTCATCGAGCTCTCCGTACATTCCTACGACGTCCCCCTCGAACGGCTCAGCCTGGTGCCGGGTCTGATCGTGCCGGACCCGAGCGCCGGAACTACGCCCAATCCCGCGAGCAGCGCCCGCCGTGTCATCGACGAACGGGGCGACGGCGACTGGCTGCCCGGCGCCCAGGAGAAGCTCGCGAGCTTCCACGGCGCGGGCTTCGTGCGCTCGAAATGCACGGGGTTCGAAGCACGAAACGTGAAGCTCGAGGGAGCCGCCGATCCCGTCATCGCGCTCCTCGGAGACGGCGACGACGTCCTCGCCATCACCTCCTCGCCCGACATCGACGCGCCCGGCACCAGCGACCTGTGGCGCGCCCGGTTCACCGATCCGCCCTCGGTCGAGCGCCTGCAGCCGTCCGGCCTCGACGCGCTGAGGGCGATCGGCCGCGTCGTGACCGCGACACGCAGCAGCGATGGACGGATCTGGCTCAGCGTGGCGAGCGATCGCTCCCTCAGCGAGACCTGGGTCGGTACGCCCGACGGTGGCTTCGCCCCCCTGCCCCGCCAGAGGACCACGCGCCGCGCCGAGTGGGCCTGGTGGATGGCGATCGAGGAGCGGCCCGAGGGCGTCCGGCTCTGGACGCTCGGCGACGGCGGCAGCGTGAACCGCTACGACGACGCCACCCAGACCTGGACCAACATCCAGACCGGCCGCATCGGCATCGGCTCGTGCGCCAGCCCGACCCGGCTCTGCGGCGGGATCACCGTCGGCGTCGACGGGGTCGCGGTGTTCATCGACACCCGCGACTTCGGCCACATCTACCGGGTGCGCGACGACGATGTCGCCTCGGAGAGCTTCCCCGACGAGTCGGTCGACGGCGATCTCACCACGGTGCGCAACACGCCGCTCGGCGTCGCGCTGGTGCAGTCGTCGGCGCTCTCGACCAGCGTGCTCGTGCGCAAGGACGACCGCTGGGCTGCGATCACCGACGCCATGGGACGCAAAGCGTTCAGCACGCAGCGCGCGTTCGCGATCGGGCCGTGGGGGAACGGGTGGATCCTGTCGGGCGCGTTCGGCTACGTGCTACAGGTCGCGGGCGAGGAGGTCTGCGGGATCGTCGACGCCGTGGCGCCGGGGCAGAACATCTCGTTTTTCGCGTCGACGCCGATCGGCTTTGCGATGGCCGAAGGGAACCACGCCGCGGGCCTCAAGACGCCTCCGGAGATCGCGATGGTGCGGCCCACCCGGTGAGCGTGACCTCCCAGCCTCCCGTGCGGGCCATGGCCCGGGCGAGCTCGGGCAGCGACGCTGTCAGCCGCGACACCGCGCGATGCGGCGCGTTCACCAGCATCAGCCCCGTGCCCACCAGGCCCGGACGCACGCGGGGGTTGGTCGCCTTGGGCGCCACCAGCCCACCGCGCAAGCGCAGCTCGATCGAGAGGCCGCGCGTGCCGGCCGACTCGAGGCGCTCGCGAAGGTTCTCCGGCCGTCCCTCGTGCGGAGGGCCGGCCTTGATCGGGTACCAGAGGAGGAGCGGCGCGTTGCCCAGCTCAGTCGCGGCGCGCACGAACGTCTCGTCGATCGCGTCCCACTCGGACACCGACTCGAACGGCGGATCGACCAGAACGACGAGCTTGGCCTCCTTCACGAAGGGCCGCGCCGCATCGAGCCCACGCCAGCCGTCGAGCTGACGGATCACCACCCGCTTGTCGCCCGCGACGTTCTCGCGCAGCGCCGCGGCGTCGCGCGGGTTCAGCTCGTACAGCTCGATGCGATCCTTCTCGCGCAGGAGCGCGCGGGCGATCGAGGGCGAGCCGAGATAGGTACCGAGCGGCTGGTCTTCTCGGCCCAACAAATCGAGCCATTTCGAGAGCTCGGGGAGCTTCCGGCGAACGGTCTTCGACCACAGGCGCCCGATGCCTTGCGAGTGCTCTCCGGCCGGATCCAGCAGCGGAAAAACGCCCGCGCCCGCGTGGGTCTCCACATAGTGGATCGCGGGATCTTTTTGGGCGAGCTCGCCGAGCACCAGCGCCAGCGCGGCGTGTTTGACGACGTCGGCCGGGTTGCCGGCGTGATAGGCGTGGTCGTAGTTCAAGACGCGCGACGTATATCATCGCGGACGGGTAGACGTGCCCCATTGAACCGGCCAACATGCGCGACGGCAGCTCGATGAGATTTCTGGTTTTGATGGCGCTTCTGGCGCCCACCGCGGCGCTCGCGCAAGACGAGCCGGGCTCGGCCCGCACTTCGAGCGCGACCGCGCTGCGACCGCCCCCCGGTCCCACCGTCGAAGATCATCCGGCGTTTCGTCTCTATCACCTCGCGTTCGAGGCGCTCGCCGCCGGCCAGGTCGACGAGGCCTCGCGGCTCCTGCGCCAGCTCGTGACGACGCAAGCCGAGCACCCGCTGGCCAGGCGCGCCCAGCAGGTCCTCGCGAAGCTCGACGCCGGCCCGATCAACCAGGTGTTCGACGTGCCGAGAAAGGCCGCCGCCCCGGGCATCGGCCGCGACAGCGCCCCGACCGCGTTCTCGCGCGCCGAGCTGGTGGTCGCGCAGACGCTGCACGGCATCGGCCTCGGCGCCGAGGTCTGCATCGTCGCCGGCTGCGATGACGCCCGGGCGATCGGCGCCACGGTGGTCGTCGGTGGCGGGCTCGGCCTCGGCCTGTCGCTGCTGCTCACGAGCGAATCGGGCATCACGCCCGGCCACACCGCCGCGCTCAACACCGGCACGCTGTGGGGCGCGGCCACCGGGTTCATGATCTCGGGCCTCATCAACCCCGTCTCTGACGACGCGGAGCTCATCCCGGGCCTGATGATCGGCGGCCAGCTGCTCGGCCTCGGCGTCGGCGAGCTCTCGTGGCGGCTCACGCACGCCTCGAGCGGCGACATCTCGCTGGCCGGATCGACAGGCTTCTGGAGCGGTTTTCTCGCCACCATGGTCACGCTCGGCGCGTTCAACGGCGATCCCGACGAGCCTGAGCCGGTCTTCGGCATCATCCTCGCGAGCAGCCTCACCGGCCTGGTCGCCGGCGGCTTCCTGGCGGATCGCTTCCCGATCAACCGCGGCCACGCGCTGGTCATCGACGGCGGCGGCGTGATCGGCGCGCTCACCGGCCTCGGCGCCGCGCTGATCGTGCGTGCAGAAGACTCGGCCCCCTACTTCATCCTCACCGGCATCGGCGCCGCGAGCGGCCTGGTGCTCACTACGTTCCTCACGCGCGACTGGGACCTCGACATCGGCCGCGAAGCTTCGTTCAACATCATCCCCACCAAGGGCGGGGCGATCGTCGGCTTCTCGACGCCGTGGTGATGACCGAAGATCCGTTCGCGCCGCCGGCCACCGACCCGTTCCGCGGTCCGGAGGTGATCGGCGACGCCGAGCGCATCCGCCGCGAGCACATTCGCCACGAGGCCGCGCTGCGATCGGTCGGCTCGCTCTACATACTCGGCGCGATCGGCATGGTGCTCGCGAGCCTCGGCGGGCTCGCCGCGGCCACCAGCGGCGACATGACCGTCGTCGCCTTCGTCGTCACGGCGATGTTCCTGCCGGTGGGGATCGGGATGGGCCTCCTCGGGCTCCTCGTGCGGAAGCTCGATCCGCGCATCAAGATCCCGGTGACCGTGCTGTCGGCGATGGGCCTGATCAACATCCCGCTCGGTACGCTGATCAGCGTGTACATCCTGCACCTGGTCTGGAGCCAAAAAGGAAAGATGGTGCTCTCGCCGGAGTACGCGACGATCATCACGCGCACGCCCCAGGTGGTCTATCGCAGCTCGATCGTCACGATGGTGGCGGTGGTGCTGTTCATCGCGCTGGCGGGCTTCGCGATCTTCGCCGTGATGGTGCGGCCCGGCTGAAGAGCCGCTATCATCCGTCGATGCTCCGACGCGCCTGGTTGCTAGTCGCCGTCGCGATGTCGGGCTGCGGGTCGAACCCGTCGCGGCAGATCGAGCTCGCGCCCGAGGTGCTCGGCACGTCGATCCAGACTCTGGTCCTCGCGCTCCTCGAGGTCGATCGTCTCGAGGCGGTGGTCATCGATCGGACGGTGACCCGCGACGAGGACGTGGCGTCGCTCGCGCCCAGGATCCTCGCCTGGGACGACTCACCCGCGACCTATGTCGCGCTCGGCTACGCGCTGCCGATCGCCGATCTCGGCCTGCGCGCCGGCGACGCGCGCACAGACAGCGGCGAGAAGGTGCCGCTCCCGGCCGCGAGCCTCACGCGGGTGCTCGATCTGGTCGCCGACACCGCATGGCACGACGGCGCGATCCCCGAGCGGCTGAGCCTCACGCAGGTGCCGGGCACGCTCGATCCGATCGGCTGCCTGCGGATCCGCGCCCACATCGAGCGGCCGGCCGATCGCCAGCTCGACTTCCACGAGCTGGCCGCGACCGGGCCCGACACCGCGATCGTCGTCGGCGCGCTCGACCGCGGCCTCGGTGCGAGCGCGGGCTTCGAGATCCACGAGCGCATGCCGGGGAGCACCACCGCGAGCGTGACCGTGTGGCCGCTCGTAGAGCAGCACGGCCGCTTCCAGAGCCTCGTGTTCGATGGCGAGGAGGGCTGGGCCACCGACGCGCAGCGCACGTTGCTCCGCCTCGATCGACACGCGCGCCTCCTCGGCGTCGGGGCTCCGGGCGAGGTCGTCCGCGTGTCGAGGAGCCCGACGGGCGAGGTGTTCGGCTTCGGGCCGAGCGGCGTCTTCGCGATGACCCGCGGGTCGACGCGCACGGTCGCGATCGCCACGACCGACTTCCCGCTCACCGACACCGCGTTCGCCCGCTACAGGCAGTCGCGCTTCGCTGCGCTGAGCGCAAGGCGCATGATCGCGCTCGATCCCGACGGAATCGCGTACTCGCTGCGCGACGGCACGTGGCGCCGGATCGCGCATCCCGCCGAGGATCCCAACCCGCTGGTCGACGTCGCGATCGAGGAGGGCTACGAGCTGGCGATCACCGCCGCGCGCGTGCATCGCCGCACCGACGGCGCGTGGGAAGCGCTCCCCGGCGCCGCGGTGGTCGCAAACATCGGGATCGTCGCGTACGGCGAGCAGCGCCTGGTCATCAACGGGCAGGCCGGATCGGTCGACATCCGCCCCAAGGCCGGCGCCCCCGAGCTGCGCTGCGCCGACACGCCGATGGCCGCGAATCGCTACATGAACCGAGCCGCGGTGGACACGACCGGCACGACGCTCTTCGTCATCGACACGTACGAAGACGACGCCGACGCGCCGTACCTCGCGCGGGTCGACCTCCCGCCTTAGGGGGCCGCGCAGGGCGCGTCACGGGAGCTTGTAGACCGCGACGCTCCGCTCGGTGGAGCTCGCCACCACCAGCACGCGCCGGTTCGCGCTCGCGCGGAAGCGCCCGTAGGTGCCGTTGTTCGCCGGATCGCCGGGGTCGTCGCCGCCGCCGCTCTCGGTCGTCCACGTGTCGCGCGCCGGATCATAGACGTACAGCGTTCGTCCGCCCGCCCACGCGTAGAAGCGCGAGAGGTGCGGCACCCACGCGAAGCCGGGGTTCTGTCGCGTGAGCCCGGCAGGCGGCGCCGCGCGCGGCTGAAACGTGCTCGCGGCATTGCGCAGGTCGCGTGCGACCAGGGTCGACGTCCCCGGCGTCAGCACGTAGAGCGTGTCGCTCCCGGGCTCGATCGCCACCGACGCGTAGAGCGTGCCCAGCCCGTCTCCGCGCGCGGTCCAGGTGTTGGTCTCCGGGCTGAACTCGTGGAGACCGGCGTCGTGCAGCAACCAGACGTGACCCTGCGAGTCGACAGCGCTCATCCCGTACCCCGGCCGCGTCACGTTCGCCGCCTGGTGCCACACGCGCCGCGAGAGATCGAAACAGGCCGTCACCGCCGTCGCCGACTGCCCGGAGCGCCACATGCCGATGCTCCCGGTCGTGCACAGCGCGTCGAATCCCGGTACGTAGGCGAGGTTGCCGTAGGTATGCGTGCTGCGCGGCTGCTGCCGATCGAGGCGCGGGAGGATGTCGGGCCCGGTGCAGAGCGCGGGCTGGATGAAGTCGCGGTACTCGGGCCGGCGCCACGCCTCGTCGATCGGATAATCGCCGTTCGGATAGTAGCCGCACGGCTCGTAGAACGGCTCGTTCAGCCACGGCTGGGTGGTCTCGGGCGTCGCGTCGCGGGTCGGCGCCGACAGCACCATCCAGCGCATGGTCCCGAGGTCGAACGCGAACACCTGGTTGTAGAACGAGTCGGCGTGGCCGCCGCCGTACACGAGGAGCCGATCGCGCGCCTCGTCGAAGGCGCCGCCGCTCCACGCGGTCATCACGGCGTCGCAGAGGTAGTGATTGCCGGGCTGGCCATCGACGTAGCCGGGGCAGACGCGCTGCATCAGCGTATCGGGGAGCACCACCCAGGTGGACGCGGGCAGCGGCGCGAGCAACGCGTCGATCGGGCCGGCCGGTCGCGCCGGCGGATCCACGATCGCGGCGTCGAGATCGAGCGGCGCAGCGTCGCGCGCAGGCGCGTCGGGGGGCGCGGCGTCGCGGTCCGGTGCCGCGTCGGGCCCGGGCGTGGGCGCGGCGTCGATCACGGAGGGCGCGGCGTCGAGCTGCGGCGCGGCGTCGATCACGGAGGGCGCGGCGTCGGCGCTCGGTCCCGCGTCCCCGGATGCGCCGACGACTCCGGAGCAGCCCGCACAGACGACGACGCAGATCAGGGAGATGTTCCGCACGCTCTTCTTTACCACCAGCACCCGCGCGCGTCCCTTCATCGAGTATCTTGCGCTGATGACGAGATCGCTCGTGCTCCTCACGGTCCTCGCGCTGGGGTGCACCGAAAAGCCCGGCCGGCTGGTGGTGTTCGACGGGTACGGCACCCCGGCCGAGCTGGTGCTCGCAGGGCGCCTCCTCGAGGATCGCCCCCGGACCGCCACCAGCAGCAGCGCGCGCCGGCGCGACAACCTCATGGCGAGCTGGGACGCGCTCGAGAGCGACGAGATCGCCGGCGCGCAGGTCCGCTTGACGATCGAGGGGCGTGAGTTCGAGGCGACCACCGACGCCGATGGGCGCTTCCAGGTGAGCGCGAAGTGCGGTGATCGGCCCTTCCCGCTCGGCGTGCTGCCCATCGTCGCGGACGTGCTCGCGCCTGAGAAGCACCCGACGCGGCCCGCGGGCGCGCTCGCTTACGTGTACGGGCCGGGGCCGGGGGTGCTGATCATCAGCGATCTCGACGACACGCTGGTCGACACCCGCGTGCGCGAGCGCAGCGCCATGGTGTCGAACACGCTGCTGGTCAACGCGCTGCAGGCAGGGCTCATCGCGGGCGCACCGGCCGTGTATCGCCGGGCGATCGAGGCCGGCGCGGGCGGCGTCTTCTACGTGAGCGGCAGCCCGCACAGCCTGCACGATCGGCTCGCGCTGTTCCTCTCGCATCACCAGCTCCCGCGCGGCCCGATCCTCCTCAAGAACTTCGGCGAGGACGCGATCTTCGCGCAGGACGACTACAAGCTCGCGCGGATCAGGAAGCTGCTCGACATGTTCCCCGGCCATCGGTTCCTGCTGGTGGGCGACAACGGCGAGCGCGATCCGGAGATCTACGCGAAGATCAGGACCGAGCGGCCCGAGCGCATCGCGGGGATCGTCATCCGTCGCGCGCCGAACGGAGACGCGAGCGCAGCGCGGGCTGCGGACATGATCGTGGTGGACGACTACGCCGCGGACGAAGGGCTGTTGCAGCGGATCATCGCGCCGTGAAAACGAGCTTCGCGGCTTGCCCGCGGCTCGACTCGACCAGCTGCCCGTCGCGATACACCGCGAGCCCGCCCGCGAACGTCGCCACCGGCCAGCCCGTCAGCGTCACGCCCTCGAACGGATTCCAGCCGCCCTTCGTGCGGATGGTCCCATCCTCGATGCGCCGCTTCAGCGCCAGATCGACCAGCGTGACGTCGCCGTGCATCCCAACCTGGAGCGCGCCGCGACCGACGATGCCGTAGCAGCGCGCGGGACCGATCGTCATCCAGCGCACCACTTGCTCCACCGAGCACAGCCCGCGGTGCGCGGCATCGAGCATCGCTGGCAGCGCCGTCTCCGCGCCCGGCATCCCGGAGGGTGCCTGGCCGTACGGCTTCGCCTTCTCTTCCAGTGTGTGCGGCGCGTGATCGGTCGCGATGCAGTCGAGCAACCCCTCGTGCAGGCCCTTCCACAGCGCGGCAGGGTGCGGCGCCTCGCGGAGCGGCGGGTTCATCTGCGCGCGCGTCCCGAGCCGTGCGTAGATCTCCGGCGCCTGGAGCAGCAAGTGCTGCGGCGTCACCTCGGCGGTCACGCGCCCCACGACCTTGTGCGCGCGCAAGAGCTCGACCTCGTCGCCAGTCGACAGATGCAGGATGTGCAGCCGGCGATCGAACTTCGCCGACAGCTCGAGCGCGAGCGCGCTGGCCAGTCGCGCGGCCTCGGCGTCGCGGATGTGCGTGTGTTTGGTGACGTCGAGTGTGGGACCGATCAGGATCTTCCGCTCGCGCAGGCGCGCCTCGTCCTCGGCGTGCACTGCGATCAAGCGCCGCCCGTTGCCGAAGATACGCTCGAGATCGGAGCGCTCGGACACCAGCAGGCGCCCGGTGGACGAGCCCATGAACACCTTGATCCCGCAGATGTCGTCGTCTTGCTCGACCGCCAGGAGATCGTCGAGGTTGTCGGGCGTCGCGCCGATGAAGAAGCCGTGGTTGACGATCGAGGTCGCCTTCGCGCGCGCCAGCTTGTCGTCGATGAGCGCGCGCGAGGTCGTCGGCGGCTCGGTGTTGGGCATCTCGAGGAACGACGTCACGCCGCCCGCTGCGCAGCAGTTCGAGCCGCTCGCGATGTCTTCCTTGTGCGTGAGGCCGGGCTCGCGAAAGTGGACTTGCGGATCGATCACGCCGGGCATGACCAGCAAGCCGCGCGCGTCGATCTCTTCGTGGTCGGTCGAGGCCGGTACGGTGCCGACGGCGGTGATCAGCCCATCGGTGATCTGCAGATCACCGCGGACATGTCGATCGGGCAGGGCGAGCGTCCCGCCCCGGATCGTCAGCGATCGCATTCCCCACCGATCATGTTCACGGAGCCGAACGTCGGGACGATGTCCGCCAACATCCCGCCCTCGACCAGGCTCGGGATCGACGAGGTGATCGGCCAGCAGGGCGGGCGGCAGCGGATCTTCCACGGCTTACCGCCGCCATCCGACACGATGTAGAAGCCGAGCTCGCCATTGGCGCCCTCGACGTAAGCGTACGCCTCGCCGGCCGGCACCTGGATGCCGTCCATGATGATCTTGAAGTGGTTCATCAGCTCTTCGATCGCCGTGTAGACCTTGTCCTTGTCGGGCAGCCTCACGCGCGGATCGTCGGTCACCACCGCCGGCGGCGTGTCCTTCATCTGCTTGATGCACTGCATGATCATCTTCGATGACTCGCGCAGCTCCTGCAGGCGGACCAGGTAGCGATCGTAGTTGTCGCCGTTCTCACCGACCGGCACCGCGAAATCGAGGCGATCGTAGACCGCGTACGGGTGCGCGAGGCGAACGTCGTAGGGCACGCCGGTCGAGCGCAGGCAGGGGCCGGTCCACCCCCAGTCGATCGCGTCCTCCTTGCTCATCTTGCCGACGCCTTTCATGCGCCCGATGAAGATCTGGTTCTTCGTGAGCAGCGTGTCGGCGTCGTCGATGAGGCGGTTGATCTTGTCGAAGCGCTCCTGCATGCGCTTCTCGAAGCCGTCCGGCAGATCGTTGGCCACGCCGCCGATGCGGCAGTAGGACACGGTCAGGCGCGCGCCGCAGAGCTCCTCGGTGGCGTCCCAAACCATGTCACGGCACTCGATGAGGTAGAGCATGCCGGTGAACGCGGCGAGCTCCATCGTCGCGGCGCCGATGCACGTGGAGTGATCGGCCATGCGCGAGATCTCCGACGAGATCACCCGCAGGTACTGCGCACGCTCGGGGACCACGATGCCCATCAGCTTCTCGACGGCCATCGCATAGGCCATGTTGTTGATGAACGGAGAGATATAGTTGAGGCGATCGGTGTACGGGAACACCATCGTCCAGGTCGAGTTCTCGCAGCTCTTCTCGAAGCCGCGGTGCAGGTAGCCGACGTCGACGTCGACGCGCTCGACCGTCTCGCCGTCGAGGATGGTCCGCATCTTCACGGTTCCGTGCATCGCGGGATGCGACGGGCCCATATCGATGACCATCTTCCCGTTGTTGTCGGGGATGTCGAGGATCGGTCCGAGGCGAGGGAGCGGCTTCCGGGGTCCGAGCTTGAGGTTGATCAGGCCTTTGGGCGTGTAGATCGGGGCCTGGCCGCGGCCGTGCGAGGGGTGGCTCATGCGGCGCGGACTGTCGAACCGGAGGTGGCCGGAGTCAACGTGGGAGTCCCGTCGCCGGGAGGCTCTGACCGCTTCCCGCGAAGGATTCGTGGTCGCTGGCAAGGCGGGCCGCCGAAGGCATACTCCTCGTCTGCGGAGGTGGCCCAACGCCGCCAGCGGCCGCGAGCCCGAGCGAGGAGCGGTCAGAGCCTCCCGGTGGCGGGACTGGTGGCCCGCGCGTTGCACACGCTCAGGGCATGCGATTGAACCCACTGGGTCGAGGAAACGTCGAAGACCGCCGCGGCATGGGCGGACGAATGGGAGGACGAGGCCTGAAGCTCGGCCTCGGCGGGACCGTCGTCGTCCTGGTCCTCAGCGTGCTCAGCGGACGGAATCTCTTCGATACGTTAGGCATTTCTCCCGCCGGCACGACCGCCGAGGCGCCAGCCGGCCCGGACCCCGAGCGCAAGGCGGGCGAGGCGGAGCTGGAGAAGGTCGCGATCGGCAGCTTCGAGGACGCGCAGAAGGTCTTCGCCAGCAAGATCTCGAACTACCAGGACGCCACACTGGTCCTCTTCTGGGACGGCACAGCGTCCGGGTGCGGCGACGCGAGCGCGAACATGGGCCCATTTTACTGCCCGCTCGATCAGAAGGTGTACATCGACCTCGGCTTCTACGACCAGCTGGCCAAGCGCTTCGGCGCGCCCGGCGATTTCGCCCAAGCCTACGTGATCGCGCATGAGGTCGGCCACCACGTGCAGCACCTGATGGGCACCGACACCAAGATGCGCCAGATGCAGCAGCGCGATCCGAGCAGCGCCAACGCGCTCTCGGTGCTGCTCGAGCTGCAAGCCGACTGCTACTCCGGCGTCTGGGGCAAGACGGCGGCAGATCGGCACCTGCTCGATCCGGGCGATCTCGAGGAGGCCCTCGGCGCGGCCGCGGCGGTCGGCGACGACAAGATCCAGAAGCAGACCAGCGGCCGCGTGCGCCCCGACAGCTTCACGCACGGCACCGCGGATCAGCGCGCGAAGTGGTATCGCCGTGGCTTCGAGGCGGGCGCGTTCGAGGCCTGCGACACGTTCGCTGCCGGCGCGATGTGATCAGTGCCCGAGCGGTAAGCGCTCGAGCTTCACGCCGCCGGCGATCACCGCGCGGATC
>Ga0105047_10008160_pt1 | contig 17507 bp, 15 predicted proteins | sample MAT04_FD_78384 | JGI IMG/M metagenome (GOLD analysis project Ga0105047, IMG submission 78384) | Freshwater microbial communities from Lake Fryxell liftoff mats and glacier meltwater in Antarctica - MAT-04 (megahit assembly) | ecosystem: Environmental > Aquatic > Freshwater > Ice > Liftoff...
GGTCAATCCGGGCGCGCTGGCCGCACCCGCTCTGGTGCCCGTTGCGCCGGCTCCCAAAGCAGCTGCGGCGCCGGCAACGGCTAAGAAGTCGCCAACGACCAGCTCCGCGCGCAAGCCCACCACCAAGGTGACGGTGACGAAGAAGAAGTCAACGAGCACCCGATCATCAACCCGATCGTCGAGTCCGGCCAAGAAGTCTGTGCCTAAGAGTGCTCCGAAGTCAGCGCCTTCTGCTCCTAAGGCCAAGCCGGCTCCGGCACCAGCGCCAGCACCGGCTCCCGCGCCTGCACCACCCAAAGGCACCACCAAGGGCTCCTGACCGGATGACAACAGCCCTGGACCACCGAGTTGGCGCGCGCGATGTGTCAGACGCAGCGGGTGCACATGACATGTGGACCGATTGGACCTGTGAGGTCTCTGTCTGGGTCGAAGACCCGACGATTCTGACAGACGCCACCGCCTGCGTTCGAGAGGTTATGCGCGAAGTCGAGATGGCGGCGAGCCGCTTTCGAAATGATTCTGAGGTCATGGCGTTGACCGACGGTGCTGTGCACTCGGTTTCGCACGTGCTGTCCACCATGGTGTCCTGCGCGCTAGCTGCCTCCGCTGCCACTGACGGAGCGATCGATCCAACGCTGGGGGCGGTCCTCCAATCCTGGGGATACCGCGACGCCGTTCCTTCGGCGGCCGTGGCCACCCCTGTCGTCTCCGTAAGTCGACGAGCGAGTTGGCGCGATGTGTCGCTCGATGTCGAAGCACACACGCTCACCGTTCCGGTGGGCGTTCTGATTGATCTCGGGGCGACGGCCAAGGCGTGGGCAGCTGATCGCGCAGCCAATCTGATCAGCGACGAGCTCGGGTCAGCTTGTGTCGTGGGCATTGGCGGCGATCTGGCGATCCGGTGCGAACCGAATCGACGGCTACCGGTGAACGTCGCCGAATCTGATACCTCATCTTCTGTCCAGGTGTTGGTGGGCAGCGGCGGATTGGCCACATCGACGACCACCCTGAGGCGATGGGCTACCACGGACTCCATCGCCCATCACGTCATCGATCCCGCGACGGCGGCTCCCGCGGCTGGCCCATGGCGCACCGTCACGGTGGCCGCTGCCAACTGCGCGGCGGCGAATCACGCAGCAACGGCAGCCTTGGTGAAGGGAACCGCCGCCGTTAATTGGCTCGAGGGTCTAGGGCTACCAGCCCGACTCATCTCTCAAGCCGGCGACATCGTCTACGTCGCGCAATGGCCCACGGACGAAGGCGCAGCATGAACACCCTGTGGTTTCTCGACCGCGCGAGTGGCTTTGTGCTGCTGGTGCTCTTCACGCTCAGTCTGATTCTTGGCATCTTGGCGACGCGTCGCCGACCCACGACCAAACTGTCGCGACTCCTCACCCAGGAGTTGCATGTTCGGATCACCAGCGTGGCATTGGCATTACTCACGGTGCACGTCGTGACCGCAGTGATGGACTCCTACGTCGACATCGTGCCACTCGACGTCATTGTTCCCTTTCGCGGTGGCTATCAGCCGCTGTGGCTCGGCTTCGGAACCATCGCGCTCGACATCGTGCTCATCGTCCTGTTCACGACCTTCATCCGCGGTCGACTCGGTGAACGTCCATGGCGGATCTTTCACGTGCTGTCGTACGCGGGCTGGTTGATGTGTCTCTTCCACGCTTGGGGAACGGGCACCGATGCACGATCCAGTTGGGGTCTGGCGATTATTCTGGGATGCACAGCTGCTGGCATCGCAGCGACTGCTGCGCGCATCGTGATGGTCACGCGAGGTCACAACGACATTCAGCCGCCGCCGGTGGCAGGTCATGGCGCGACCAAGGGCGAGGTGTCTGTGTCATGAATGCCACCGACAATCCGTTCTTCGCCCCTTCGTCGCTTCAGCCGAACACGAGCGCAGCGCCGACGAATCCATTCGCTGCTGGTCCGTTGCCAGCGGTCGCGGCTACCCATGGCCCCGTTTTGTTGGCCGGAGTCATCGTTCAGCCGGGTGCCCCAGCGCTGCGCGCGCCCGACCTAGCGACACACCGGTCCTGGCACGGGTCGCCCCTGGTCGCTGGTCACCGCGCACGCAAACACCTCGATGATGTGGTGTCGATTGCCAGGGACCATGGCATTCGTGGTCGCGGCGGGGCCAATTTCCCGCTCGCAGTCAAGTTTGAAGCAGTGGCCAAAGAGCGTCGTCGACCAGTGATTGTGGTCAACGCGGCCGAAGGCGAACCCGCTTCAGGCAAAGACCTCGTACTCCTGACCTCTGCACCTCACCTCGTGCTCGACGGAGCCGTCACTAGCGCTCGCGCACTCGGTGCCCGCGAAATCATTGTGTGGCTCCACCACGGTTCGTCAGCATTGGTCAGCTTGCGTCGCGCCATCCAGGAGCGCGCCACCATCGACACCGATCTCACGTTTCGGATTGCTCAGGCTCCCGACCGCTTTGTGGCTGGTCAAGCCACGAGCGTGATGAGGGGGCTGTCGGGTGGACCGGCTCTGCCTTACACACTCCGCGAACAGGTCAGTTCCAAAGGCGTCGACGGTCGCCCCACCCTGCTTTCGAACGCTGAAACCTTCGCCCTGCTGGCCGTTGCGGTGCAGCACGGCCCCGAAACCGCTGGCCAAATGTTGACCACCGTGATGGACGAGTTGGGACATCGCACCGTGGTGGAGAGCCGTCGAGGAACGCATGTGTCAGAGGTACTTCGATGCGCTGGCGTTGATGCCACCGGTCTTCCCGTTTTGGCAGGTGGCTATGCAGGCGGTTGGATCAGCGCCGACGATATGCACCGCGCGACGCTTGACGACTTGGTTTTGACCGCGCCTGATGTGCGCTTGGGTGTTGCGCTCTTCGCCGTGCCGTCTGCGTCGTGGTGCCCCGTGGCGGTGACGTCTTCAATCGTGTCGTGGCTGGCGAGTCAGTCGGCCGGTCAGTGCGGACCATGCACGTTCGGTCTGCCCGCCACCGCAGAGGCACTCTCGCGACTGGCCGCCTCGCGCTCGCTACCTGAGGACCGAGACCGGTTGGTGCGCTGGCTTCCGATGCTCAGCGGCCGAGGGGCGTGTGCGCATCCCGATGGCGTGGCCGGCCTGGTGCGCTCGACCGGCGAGGTCTTTGCTGAGCACCTCTGGGACCACGTCAATGGAAAGCCTTGTGACCGCGCTCAGACAGTGCCCACGTGGCCGAAGATCAGCGGACCGGTTGTCACCGGCGCTGCAAGAAGCGTGATGCCGCTATGAGTCGCCTCGTGGTGGATTGGGTGGCTTGTGACGGACACGGACTCTGTGCTCAGGCCGCTCCAGAATTGATCGACCTTGACGACTGGGGATATCCGATCCTGCACAAGGTGCCCGACGACAAATCGTCACTGATCCTGGCCCGCGCAGCCGTCGAGGCCTGCCCGGTGATGGCACTTCGGCTCGAGCAAGAACGCCGGCCGGTCCCCCGCTGAGTCATTCACCGCGGCGTTGATGTCGTCCAAGTTCTGGCATCACGCAAGCAAGGCCGCTACGAGAGTCTCGACGTCAGGTGAGGCATCGAGAAGCGCTTCTACATGGGCGCGGGTGCCACGTGTGGGCTCGGTCGTGGCAATACGCTGCAAGGCCTCTTGTCCGGGCACGTCGAAGACCAGTGAGTCCCAAGAGGCTGCCACCACCGCGCGTCCATACCGTCGTAGACATTCCCCTCGAAACCATGCGCGGGTATCGACCGGCGGGTGAGTGACGGCGCGCGTCACCGCTTCATCAGTCAGCAGGCGCTGCATCCGACCTGTCTGAACCAGACGGTGATACAGGCCCTTCTCAGGGCGAATGTCGCTGTACTGCAAATCAACGAGTTGCAGTCGCGGGTGATCCCACCCGAGCCCATCACGTCGCCGGTAACCATTGAGCACATTGAGCTTGGCGACCCAGTCGAGTTGGTCGCTGAGCTTCATCGGATCGGTAGCCAAGACGTTCAGAAGCCCTTCCCAACGAGTCAAGAGCATTCTCGTTGCTTCGTCTGCATCCTCACCCCATCGATCGTCGACGAACTTTCTCGCAGCCTCGAAATAGGCGAACTGCATGTTCAGGGCCGTCATGCGCCGCCCATCCGACAGTCGCATCAGGTGCGCCAACGAGGGATCGTGCGATACCAAGCGAATCTCGCGGACCGGATCAGCCAGTTCGAGCCCACCTTCAAGGGCGTCAGCTTCGACCATCGCCAGCACGAGCGAGGTGGACGCCATCTTCACGTAGGTCGAGATTTCCGAGAGGTTGGCGTCTCCGACAATCACATGAAACCGGCGGTACTTCGTGGGATCTGCGTGTGGTTCGTCGCGGGTGTTGATGATGGGCCGCTTCAACGTCGTTTCAAGACCCACTTCGGCTTCGAAGAAGTCGGCCCGTTGGCTGAGTTGGAAGCCATGGTGGCGACCGTCCTGCCCGATACCGACGCGGCCAGAGCCGCAGATGACTTGCCGACTCACGAAGAACGGCGTCAGATGCCGCACGATGGAGGCGAAAGGGACTTCGCGTTTCACGAGGTAGTTCTCATGGGTGCCGTAGGAAGCACCCTTGTTGTCTGTGTTGTTCTTGTACAAATTGATCGGCATCGTTCCTGGCACTGTGGCTGCTCGCCGAAGTGCTCGCAGCATCACGACTTCACCCGCCTTGTCCCACAGCACAGCATCTAGTGGGTCGATCACCTCAGGGGTGGAGAACTCCGGATGCGCATGGTCGACGTAGAGACGAGCGCCGTTGGTGAGAATGACGTTGGCAAGCCCTGGATCCTCATCGGTCAAAGCTTCAGCGTCGACGCTCCCACGATCAACATCAAATCCCCGTGCATCCCGGAGCGGATGCTCTTCCTCATAGTCCCAGCGGGCTTGCATCTGCGCGTCTTGATCCATGACGTACGCGCCCACGATTTGCGCCGACAATGCCATGGAGTTGACATTCGGATGACCGGGTACCGAGATGCCGTACTCGACTTCGGTGCCCATCACTCGACGGACGCTCATGGCCGTACCTGCCGATCAGAGGTACTGGCCCGTGTTGGCGACCGTGTCGATCGAACGGCCCGCCTCGGCACCTTGTTTGCCTTGCGTGAGTGTGCGGATGAACACGATGCGCTCACCCTTCTTGCCAGAGATTCGCGCCCAGTCGTCGGGGTTAGTCGTGTTGGGCAGGTCTTCATTCTCTTTGAACTCGTCGAGACAGGCCGCCAGAAGGTGAGAGATCCGGATGCCTTTGCTCTGCTGATCGAGGAAATCCTTGATCGCCATCTTCTTGGCGCGATCCACAATGTTTTGGATCATGGCACCCGAGTTGAAGTCCTTGAAGTAGAGCACTTCTTTGTCACCGTTGGCATAGGTGACTTCGAGGAAACGGTTCGCCTCACTCTCGTCGTACATGGCTTCGACGGTGCGTTGGATCATTCCCTGAACGGTGGACTGTCGGTTGCCTCTGTGTTCCGCCAGGTCATCGGCATGCAAGGGCAGATCAGCCGTGATGTATTTGCTGAAGATGTCGCGTGCAGCCTCTGCATCAGGACGCTCGATCTTGATCTTCACGTCGAGTCGACCCGGACGCAGGATGGCCGGATCGATCATGTCTTCGCGGTTGGACGCACCGATCACGATCACGTTCTCAAGGCCCTCGACACCATCGATTTCGCTCAGGAGCTGAGGAACGATCGTGTTCTCGACATCGGATGACACTCCGGAACCGCGAGTGCGAAAGAGCGAATCCATCTCATCGAAGAACACGATGACCGGCGTGCCCTCGCTCGCCTTCTCGCGGGCTCGTTGGAAGACCAGGCGAATGTGGCGTTCGGTCTCGCCCACGTACTTGTTCAGCAGTTCGGGGCCTTTGATGTTCAGGAAGTAGCTCTTGCCCTCGGGTCGACCGGTGACTTCGGCCACCTTCTTGGCCAAGGAATTCGCGACCGCCTTGGCGATCAACGTTTTGCCGCAACCAGGCGGGCCATACAGAAGGATCCCTTTGGGAGGTCGCAGCTGGTGTTCGGCGAACAAATCTGGGTGAAGGTAGGGCAGCTCGACGGCGTCGCGAATCATTTCGATCTGACCCGCCAGTCCGCCGATGCTGGCGTAGTCGATGTCAGGAACCTCTTCGAGAACCAATTCCTCGACTTCGGCCTTCGGAATGCGCTCAAGTACGTATCCCGAGCGGGTATCGAGTAGGAGCGAATCGCCGGCGCGCAACGGACCACTCTGAAGCGGTTCAGCCAGGCGAACCACGCGCTCTTCGTCGGCGCGGCCCAACACGAGCGCGCGTTCGCCGTCGTCGAGCCGCTCCTTGAACATGACGATCTCCCCGACCTTTTCAAAGGCCAATGCGCGCACCAGGTTCATTGCCTCGTTGAGGACGACCTCTTGACCGGGTTCGAGAGCGTCAATATCGACATCAGGGCTAACGGCGATCCGCATCTTTCGACCGTTGGCCGACACGTCCACGGTGCCGTCGTCGTTGCGTTCAATGAAGATGCCGAATCCCGCAGGTGGTTGTGCCAGTCGATCGATTTCGGACTTCAGCGTGATGATCTGGTCGCGTGCCTGTTGCAGCGTGGCCGCAAGCCGACGGTTCTGCGAGCTCAGGGCCTCAATGTCGGACTCCAGGCCGGTGAGTCGCTCGGCAGTGGTGTTCGCGTCTGTCACGGGCGTTGCATTCTCGCTGCTGGCCATGGATCCATCGCCAGGGCTCGGCGTTGCTGGCCGCTGCTGCCAATCCGGGGTAGGCGCCATGGGCCCACCACCTCCTCACAGACGAGTGACCACGACAGTACCTGCGTCTGCTGTTTGCGGCGCCTCCTGAGATTCGCGACTTCGTGGCGTGTCATAGGCCTCACCGCTCCCGGGAGCATCGCCCCGTGGCAGTTGTTAGGGTCAATGTGCACCGATTGCCTTGCCACCTTGCACGTTTGCCGGAGGACATCATCAGCACCGCGCCGCTCACCACTGGATCTGACGAGGTCGACGCCTCGCTAGTCGGCCGTCCCTTGAAGGTTTGGATCGACCAGGATCTGTGTACCGGCGACGGCCTCTGCGTGCAGTACGTGCGATCGGTCTTCGAGATGGATCTCGATGGTCTGGCTTACGTCAAGGACGATGCGGACGAGCTCCTTCTCGAACCCGGCGCGATGACAGATGTGCCCGCTGACCTTCTGCGTGACGTGACCGCGTCAGCGCGCGAATGTCCGGGCAACTGCATCCACGTGGTGGCGGCGGACACTGGCGAAGAAGTCGTCGGCCCCGACGCCTGAACGCCGGCCAAGAAGTGGTTCTGGCTTAGTCCCGCTGTTCGATGGCGGCGAAACCGGTGACAGGGCCGTCCGCGGCAAGAGGAACGTCTTTCAGAGTCTCACCCTCGCCTGAGGTGACACCATCGGTTGCTGTCGCACCCGCAGCTTCGGTGCTCTTGTACGCACCCTTGGCCGGACGCCGCCTTCTCGGAGGTGCGACCACGCCCGGCGCCAACCGACGACTCTGGACCAAAAATCCGGTGTGGCCGATCATGCGGTGATCGGGACGGACGGCCAGGCCCTCGACATGCCACGACCGCAGCATCGTCTCGGTGCTGACGGGTTCGGTGAAACCGCCGTGGTCACGGAGGGCCTCCACCACCTTGGACATTTGGGTCGTGGTTGCCACGTAGACGACCAGAACACCGCCAGCCACGAGTGCTTGCGAGACGACGTCAATGCACTCCCACGGAGCAAGCATGTCGAGGACCACGCGATCGACACCAGCGAAAGCATCGCTCTGCGGCAGCGACTCCACGAGGTCGCCCACCTCAAGCGTCCAGTTCTCTTGGACGCCACCGAAGAACCGTTCGACGTTCGTTCGGGCGATCTCGGCAAAGTCGTCGCGACGTTCGAACGAATACAGGTGGCCAAAGGGTCCGATTGCGCGAATCAATGAGCAGCTCAGAGCACCAGAACCAGCACCGGCCTCGAGCACGCGAGCACCAGGGAAGACGTCACCGATGCCGACGATCGCCGCGGAGTCCTTGGGGTAGATCACCGCCGCGCCTCGCGGCATCGACAGCACGACGTCTGACAAGAGCGGGCGTAGGGCGAGGTAAGGCACCTTGCGGTCGCTGTGGACGACGATTCCTTCGGGCTGTCCGATCAAGTCGTCATGACCAACCGAACCTCGGTGGGTGTGAAAGCGCTTGCCGACCTGCAGCGTGATGGTGTGGCGACGCCCGCGGTCATCGGTGATCTGGATCGCTTCGCCTTCGGTCATGGGGCGATGGCCGCTGGCAGTGGTGGACGTCATGGTGCTGCAGGCTAGTGCGCGGAAAGGCCTGCCTAGCGCTTGGTACCGAACACGGCTTCCACATCTGTGGCCGTCAGGACGCCGTACACGCGGTCATCGTCGTCAACCACGAGGTACTCCCCCGCCGGCGAAGCGGCCATCCGCTCCACCAGGGCACGGCCGGTTAACGAGAACGGAAGAACAGCGGCTGGATCAAGTCGACGTGCGACTGATGAGACGTTGACCCAGGGTCGTCGTTCGATCGGCACAGCCGCCACCGCGGATTCGTTCACTAGCGCAATCGGCTTGCCGTCTCCATCGACCACCACCATTGAGCGGGCACCTGCCGCCGCCATCTGTTGAAGCCCGAGCGCCAACGGAGTGGCCGCCGCGACAGGCACGGCTCGACGGCTCAGCCTGCGTGGGTCGATCGTCGGCATCCGTTCGTCGATCGCGACGGCCCGCAGCGCTTGCGTCGACCCTGCCCACACGAAGGCTGCAATGAGCGCGGCCCACACGACGCTGAACAACGAGGGTCGGCCACCGGACGGCAACGAGACAAGGAATGGCAGCGCCACCACCAACAAGGCGACCACACGACCAGCCCACGCTGCCGCCTTAGTGCCTGTTGAAGCACGACCGGTGACGGCCCATACGCCCGCACGAACCACTCGGCCACCATCGAGCGGTAGGCCAGGTAGCAGGTTGAAGACTCCGACGAACAGGTTGGCGACCGTGAGCTGGAAGACCAGAACTTCGGGGATGCCATCGAGCGACAGAGTGCGCAGGGCAATGACGCCTGCACCGCCGAGCGCCAGCGACACCACGGGCCCGATGGCCGACACGGCGAACTCCTTGGCAGGAGTTGGTGGTTCCTCGGTGATTTCTGAGAGTCCACCCAGAAGGTTCAAGGTGATCCGACGCACTGGCAAACCGAACGACCGGGCGACCACCACGTGCCCGAGCTCATGAACGAAAACGGACGCATACAGCAGGACGGCGAACACGAACGCCACTGGATAGGCCCATACACCGATGTCGGGAACACGATCGGTCACAACAGGGGCAAAAGTGATGGTCAAGAGCGCGGCGACGATGAACCAACTGGGAGACAGCAGTACGGGCACCCCCCAGACGCGTCCTAAGGCGATCAAGTTCTCGCCTGATTCGCGTCCGGTCGTGCGCGGCTTGTCTGGAGGCGGCGTGGTTCCCTGATCGCGGGAACCGTCGATGCTCATGTGTCCACCCTAGGTCGCCCACCTCGTCATGGCGCTCGAGCGTCTGAGGCATCGACTACGTTTCTGTTGTGGATGTGCCAACGGTCGAGCCGGTCGAACTCCCTACGTCGCTGTCTCCTTCTCGAGCCTCCGACTTTTTGACCTGCCCGCTGTTGTTTCGATTCCGCAGCATCGACCGTCTGCCGCAGGAACCCTCGTCGGCAGCAGTGCGCGGCACGGTCGTGCACGCAGCACTCGAAGGTCTGTACGACCTGCCGGCTGTGGAGCGCACACCTGAGGTTGCCGCCGCCTTGGTCGAACCGGCGTGGACCGATCTGGTGGCCCGTGAGCCTGAGGTTTCGGTCGTCGTGGAGAACGAAGGGCTCGACGCGTGGCTTGCGGTCGCCCGCACCCTCGTCGAGAGCTACTTCGGCCTCGAGGATCCCCAACGCCTCGAGCCAGCCGCCCGTGAATTGTTGGTCGAAAGTGAACTCGACAGTGGCCTCACCATCAGGGGGTACGTCGATCGCCTCGACATCTCGCCCGAGGGCCTGATCCGTGTCGTTGACTACAAAACGGGCAAATCGCCCTCCGAGCGATTTGAACAGAAGGCGCTGTTCCAGATGCGCTTTTACGCCCTGGTGCTCTGGCGGCGTGATGGCGTGATTCCGCGGCAGTTGAAGTTGCTCTACCTGGGCAATGGCCAGGCCTTGATCGACGCGCCCGACGAAGAGACGCTGCTAGCGACCGAGCGCAAGATCGATGCGCTGTGGCAGGCCATCGTTGAGTCGGTGGACCGGCGCGAATTCCGTCCGAGTCCTGGTCCTTTGTGCTCCTGGTGCGACTATCAATCGTTGTGCCCGGCCTTCGGCGGTGTTCCGCCCGAGCTGCCACTGATTACTCTGGTGGCACCTAATCGTCGCGTCGTGGTCGACACCCCTGATGAAGCCTCGCGTCCTGCCTTGCCTGACCTCGCCCTACCCGATGTTGTTGCCCCGCTGGAGGAAGCATGACCACCGCACCCGCTGCACCCACGACCGCCATCGCGGCGCGGGCCGTTGGCTTGTCCAAGATCTACGGCGAGGGCGATACGCAGGTCGTAGCACTCGACGACATTTCGGTGGAGTTTCCCCAGGGCCGATTCACCGCGATCATGGGCCCGTCCGGGTCAGGTAAATCGACGCTCATGCACTGTGTCGCCGGACTTGATTCGGTGACGAGCGGATCAGTTTTGATCGGCGATCTCGATCTGGCGACGCTCAACGACAAAGAATTGACTCGACTTCGTCGTGACCGACTCGGCTTCATCTTTCAGGCCTTCAACTTGATCCCCACGCTCACGGCCGAAGAAAACATCACGTTGCCGATGGATTTGGCGGGCAAGTCGCCCGACATGGAGTGGTTCAACAATGTGGTCGACACGATTGGCCTTCGCGATCGGCTAGGCCACCGACCCTCCGAACTCTCCGGTGGTCAGCAGCAGCGAGTCGCATGTGCACGCGCACTGGCCAGCCGACCAGAGATCGTGTTCGCCGACGAACCCACGGGCAACCTCGACTCCCGATCGGGCGCCGAGGTGCTGGGATTTCTGCGTCGCTCGGTGACCGACTTAGGTCAAACGGTCGTGATGGTCACCCACGACGCCAACGCCGCCTCATACGCCGACCAAGTCATCTTCCTGGGCGATGGACACATCGTCGACCAGATGCAAGACCCCACAGCTGAACTCGTCCTCGCGGCGATGTTGCGCATTGATGTTGCCGGCCGGGAGGCCTGACCGTGTTCAGAGTTGCCCTACGAAATCTGCGCGCCCACAAAGTCCGACTTCTCCTCTCCCTCCTCGCGGTCGTCCTGGGCGTCGCGTTCGTTTCGGGATCGTTCGTCCTGACCGACACGTTGAAGAAGACATTTACCGATCTCTTCACCCAGGTATCCAGCGACGTCACCGTCAGCCCTGCGCCGGCCTTTCCAGGCGCCAATGACAACAGCGACGCGGGTGCAACCCTGCCCGCCACATTGGTCGACACCATCAGCAAGGTGCCGGGCGTCGCTGCCGCTGACGGCGGCATCTTCGTCAATGGTGTTCAAGTCATCGGATCAGATGGCAAGCAGGTGGGTACGAGCCAGGCGCCGAAGTTCGGACTGGACTGGAACGGTAACGAGGCACTGTCACCCCTTCGATTGGTCGAGGGAGTCGGACCCACGGCGGCTGGACAGATCGCCATTGACAGCCAAACTGCGGAGAAGGGCGGCATCAAGGTTGGCGACACCGTCACGGTGTTGACGCCCACGAGCAGCGGCAAGAACGACGTGGTCGGCATCTTCCGGTTCGGTACCACAGGCAACCTCGCGGGTGCATCACTCACGGCCTTTGATCAGGCAACTGCTGAGAAGCTACTGACGTCACCTGGCCAGATCACCACGGTCGATATCAAAGCCGCCGACGGTGTCACTCAGGACGAGCTGGCCAAGCGAATCAAGGAGGTCGTCCCGGCCGGAGTTCTGGTGCAGACGGGACAAGAGACAGCCGACCAGAGTGCCGAGTCACTCAACGCTGGCTTCAAATTCTTCAACATTCTCTTTCTCGCCTTTGCGGCTATCGCCTTGCTCGTGGGGATCTTCCTCATTCTCAATACGTTTTCGATGCTGGTGGCCCAGCGCGCACGCGAACTGGCTTTGCTGCGGGCGTTGGGCGCTGCTCGATCTCAGATCACCAGTTCGGTTCTGATCGAAGCGTTCTTCGTCGGACTGGTAGGAGCCATCGTCGGCATAGTGGTCGGCCTCGGTCTTGCCGTAGGTATCAAGGGCGCCATTGCTGCGTTCGGGATCGAATTGCCGAGCGGACCGCTCGTGATTCTTCCCCGCACCATCGTGATCGGATTGCTGGTCGGTGTGGTCGTCACAGTCGTCGCTGCGTTCCCGCCGGCACGACGTGCCTCGAAGGTGCCGCCAGTCGCCGCCATGCGCGACGACGTGTCGATCCCACTGCGCTCACTGCACCGTCGGACGATTGCTGGCGCCATCATCACCGTGCTGGGCATCTTGGCTCTGGTGGTAGGAGCGATGTCCGATTCAGGCTCGCAGGGCGCGAGCCTGGTGGGACTTGGCGTCTTGGTCACGCTTCTGGGTGTCGCGGTGATCGCACCCGTGATGGCTCGACCCTTCGTGCGACTGCTGGGTGCGCCCATCAAGCGCGTCACCAAGATCACCGGTCGTTTGGCCGTTGACAACGCAGCGCGCAACCGTCGACGGACCGCGTCAACGGCATCAGCCCTGATGATCGGTCTCGCGGTTGTCAGCACCTTTGCCATCTTGGCTGCTTCGATCTCGGCGTCGACCGATGCAACCGTCGACCGGAACATCGGTGCCGACTTCATCGTGCAGCCCACCAACTTCGCAACCGGCGGTTTCTCCCCTGCAGTCACGACCGCCATCGCTGGCGTGGACGGTGTCAAGAGCGTCACCTCCTCGCAGGTGATTCCCGCTCAAATCAACGGTAAATCGGCCGATGTCACCGAGATTGATCCGACCAATGCCAACGACGCCGTCAAACTCACTTTCAGTGCTGGTTCATGGGCCAGCCTCACGAGCGGCACGGCGTTGCTCGACAACCAGACCGCCACCAATGACGGGATCGCCGTGGGCGACACCGTCAAGGTCATCTTCCCCAGCAAGGCCGGCACGCTCAAGGTCGTCGGGTTGTACGACTCCGCGGGATTCCTGAGCGGTTACGCCATCTCTCCCCCAACAGCGCGGGCCGGCGATGTGCCATCGAAGCCCGACACACTCTTCGTCAACGTCGATTCGGCAACGACGGCCGCGGCCGTACGTCCTGCAGTTGACGCTGCCCTCGCGGCATATCCCAACGTCAAGGTTCAAGATCAGTCCGAGTTCAAGGCTCAAATCCGTCAGCAAATCAACTCACTGCTTGGCGTGATCTACGTCCTGCTCTTCTTGTCGATTCTCATCGCGGTTCTCGGCATCGTGAACACGCTGGCCCTCTCAGTGATCGAGCGACGACGCGAGATCGGATTGCTTCGTGCGGTGGGAATGTCGCGGCGGCAAGTGCGCAGCAGTGTGCGACAGGAAGCATTCCTGATCTCGGTATTCGGCGGTGTGCTCGGAGTCGTCCTGGGTCTGGCCTTCGGCCTGTCGCTGCAGCATGTGCTGGCCAACCAAGGTCTCGATGTGCTGTCGATTCCGGTCGGTCAACTGCTGATTTTCGTGGTGGTCGCCGGCGTTGTGGGCGTGTTGGCCGCGCTATGGCCAGCATGGAGGGGTGCACGCACAGACGTACTCTCGGCCATCACCACCGAATAGTGAACGCGGTGCGAACTGCCGCGGTACTCGCGTCATTGCTCGTGCTTAGCGCGTGCAGTGGCAGCACCACGCCGATTTCGTCAGCGGCCTCGACCTCGGTGCCGACCTCCACTTCGGATCCATGCGGAAGCGTGGCCAAGGCGCCCTCGTACGAACGGGTTGTGTGGATCGTCATGGAGAACCATGGCCTAGACCAAGTAGTCGGCCATCAAGATGCGCCGGCGTTGAACTCGCTCATCGCCGCATGCGGATTCGCCGCGAATTCGCATGCGATCTCGCATCCCTCGCTTCCGAACTACCTGGCGTTGACGTCCGGAAGCACCCACGGGATTGGTGACAGCAAAGACCCTGCCGATCATCGGTTGGCGACGGACAACATCTTCTCGCAATTGGGTGCCGGTCGTTGGCGCACACTTGCCGAATCAATGCCCGAGCCGTGCTACCCCAAGAACCAAGGCGCGTATGTGCCACGCCACAACCCCGCGACGTATTACGTCAACCTGGCGGGGCAATGCGCGAATCAGGACGTCGCTTTGACCGACACACCTGACCTGTCAGCCCCGTTCACGTTGATCGTGCCGAACCAACGCAACAACACGCACGACACGGATGTGGCGTTTGGCGATCGGTGGCTGGGCACATTCATGGCCAAAGTCATCAAGAGTCCGGAGTACCAATCAGGTCGTACAGTTGTGGTGATTACCTACGACGAGGACGAAGACGACGGGAATGCCGACAATCCAATCGCCACCGTGGTCGTGTCACCGAGCACCCCCAAAGGGGTACGCAGCAACATCAGATTCACCCACTACTCGCTACTGCGGACGACAGAAGAGATTCTTGGCCTACCACTTCTGGGCGCGGCATCCACCGCCGCGAGTATGCGCGAGGCCTTCAACCTCTGATGCGATGAGCCGACCTCCATCTGTGGCGGCGCCCAGTGCCACGCGGTCGATTGCATCAGCCAGCCCTGACGAAGACCCCGTCGAACTGCAGCATCTCGCCGGTGACCGGATCGGAGAACCCGGGGATCACCTGCGCCATGCGGAAGCCACGAGTGGCGAGCAATTCGATGAGGTCGAGGTAGAGCGGTCCTTCCTCGTACAGCGGGACCAACGAAAGCTCGACCTGCAGGCCCTGAACCGCGCCGGATAAGAGCTGAGGAGCACCAAGAAGTACCTCGCTCTCGTAGCCCTGCGTGTCGATCTTCAGGAACGCGCGCGTGCTGCCCAGCCACGGCGTGGGCAGCGCATCATCCAGTCGGCGAACAAGCACCTCCTGCGCATCGACGTATTTCGCGTGAGGAGCGGCTTCCTCGTGCCGCGCCAGCATGGGGAGCAGCGAACTGCTTTGCGCATCGTTGGCCGCAACGTGGATGAGGCTCGTGCCGGCATTGCCGCCGAGAGCCAGGTTCTCGACCTCCCACCGCGCATCGGAGCGGCTGTGCGCAGCGGCCACGTCGTAAGCCGCCTTCACCGGCTCGAACGAGACGATGCGACCGTCATAGCCGCAGGAGCGCAGCCCGCGCGCGTACTGCCCCTCGTTGGCTCCGACATCAATCACCAGGTCGATGTCCAGGTTGCGGAGGAAAGCCGTGACGCGACGCCACTCCTTGATCTGCCCGGGCGGCACCCCTGCCGGGGCTGCGGGCGCCACTGAACTCGTGGTTTCGACCGAGATCTCGGGCGAGGTCGGACGCGAAGGGGCGGGCTGCCGGTACCGCACAACATCGATCCCCAACCGCCGCAGACCCCCGTGGATTCCCCTGGTCACCGATCCCACTGAAGCCGCCAATCGCTCGTCGATCCCTGACCCTGTCATGCCGACAGGCTCGTTCAGTGCTGCGACGCAGGTGTGGTCAGGACCAAGGTGGACGGCGGGCGCCTCGAACGCCGTGCAGCAGGTAGGTGGCCGGATGCTCGAGGCGCAGCCTGTCAACGATCGGCTCCCAATCGACGGCATCCGGGTCGAAGCGACCCCACACCACGAGGTTTTGTACGAACTCTGAAGCGCGGAACCGGTGCCAGTTGGCCAGCAGATCAGGGGCGGCAGCTGCCCCGTCAGCTGTGGTCATGGCCAGGGTTAGGGCAAAGTCGTAGGCGACGTAGGGGCGCGTTTTGACGAACTGCTTCAGCAAGGGTTCCCAGCACGTCGCCCGAAACTCGGCGAACTCCTGGTTCAACGCATAGATCGCGTTGCCGTTCAGGTGCGACCTGCTGGTGTGGTGCAGAGTTCGTTCCGGTCCGCGATAAACCGAGCCGATAACCCAAGCATCACCCTCGCGATCGACCAGGTCACGGGCTGCGCTCAACCAACCGCGACGGATGGGGCGCGTATCGGTCTCCACGATCAGTGCGAAGTCGTCTTGTCCTGTGAGCGCATCGAGCCCGCGGAAGAACTGCACGTTGGGCCCGCTCTTGAAGCCGTAGTCGCCTGGATCGCCGTGCTGTCCCCGTTCGTATCGGTCGTCCTCGGCGGCGAGGTGCAGCGGCACGAAGGTGAGGTCGTCAATGGAACGCTGGAGCTCTCCGTCTGCCATCGCATCGGCGACGGCAGCGCGATAGCCCTCCCCCGGCTCCTGGTTGAGCAGAAGCACCAGGTGAAAGCTCTCATCACCGGCGGCCAATGGCGCGCCGGAAGGTGTGGACCACACTCTGAGCAACTCAAGTACTGCGTCACGTTCGGTCACTGTGGTGTTGATGACGACAGTGGCCAGCGCGACTGCCCTGGGTGCCGGGACCGCGGATCCTTGGTGGCACCACAGCGAATCGGGCTCGAGGTCGTGCAGCACGAGCGATGCAGCACGTGCGCGTGCGGCCATCGAGTCGTCCGGCCACTCCGAACTGCGCACCACCATGCGGGTCACACCTTGTTCGACGAGGTGAGTGATCAGCTGATCCACGTCGAGCGAATCGAAGTCGACGAGCGTTGTGGCCACGTCCTCGCGCCAGCGCGTTGACTCTCGTGCCGTGACGTACCGCCATTCGAAGGCGGCCGGAGCCAGAGGTCCGCCCCTGCGTCCGAACGTCATGCCCTGAGTCCCCTCCGTTGGTGAGCGATTCGTCAGCGGGCGTTGAAGTACTTGGCTTCTGGGTGGTGCACGATGATCGCTGACGTTGACTGTTCCGGGTGAAGTTGGAACTCCTCCGACAGAGACACTCCGATGCGTTCGGGATCGAGCAGGTCCATCAACTTGTCTTGATCCTCAATGTTTGGACACGCCGGATAGCCGAAGGAGTACCGAGAACCGCGGTAGCCCTGGTTGAGCATCTGGGCCAGATCGCCATCTTCGTTCGCGAATCCGCACTCACTGCGAACGCGTGCGTGCCACATCTCGGCGAGCGCCTCGGTCAATTGAACCGACAGGCCGTGCAGCTCGAGGTAGTCGCGGTAGGCGTCCTTGGCAAAGAGCTCGGCGGTGGCGTCTGCCACCCGCTGGCCCATTGTGACTACCTGGAAGGCCACGACGTCGACCTCACCACTGGCACGCGACTTGAAGTAGTCGGCCAAGCACAAGCGGCGATCGCGGGTCTGTCGAGGAAACGTGAATCGACACCGCTCGTTTCCCGATGCATCGAGGATCACCAAATCGTTGCCTTCACTCACACAGGGGAAGTAGCCGTAAGCGACGGCGGCTTCGAGCAACGAATCAGTGTGGATCCGATCCAACCACTGACGAAGTCGCGGCCGACCTTCTGTTTCGACC
>Ga0105047_10008161_pt1 | contig 17507 bp, 17 predicted proteins | sample MAT04_FD_78384 | JGI IMG/M metagenome (GOLD analysis project Ga0105047, IMG submission 78384) | Freshwater microbial communities from Lake Fryxell liftoff mats and glacier meltwater in Antarctica - MAT-04 (megahit assembly) | ecosystem: Environmental > Aquatic > Freshwater > Ice > Liftoff...
GCCCCCTCCGATTGGTGCACTCTCGTGTCCGCCACCTGCGCTGCCTTTCCTCGAGCGCGCCCATTGCGGGCGCATCACAAGTGTCATCGGCACGTCTGGGTCAGCACTTGACGTGGCCGTGCAGAGTCGCGAGAGATACTGAAGCCATGCGCGGCCGCTTCGCACCTTCTCCTACCGGACAGCTGCACCTCGGCAACCTGCGCACGGCCTTGGTGTCGTGGCTGCAGGTGCAGGCGGGTGACGGTGAATGGTGGGTGCGGATGGAGGACCTCGACCGGGTGACGGCGTCGGCCGCGCACGAAGCTGACCAACTGAAGGCTCTGGCGGCACTGGGAATGCAGCCCGATGGCGAAGTCGTGCGCCAATCCGATCGATTCGATCTCTATCGCGACGCGGTTGCAACGCTGCACGGACAAGGCCGCGTGTACGAGTGCTTCTGCACCCGTCGCGAGATCCGTGAGGCTGCGCAGGCGCCGCACGGCAACCTGCCAGAGGTTGCGTACCCGGGCACCTGTCGGCACTTGACCGCCGCGCGGCGAGCGGAGTGTGCGGCAGATGGTCGGCGGCCGGCGCTGCGCCTGGCAGCCGACGGCGAGCGGTTCGTTGTGCACGACCTGATCGCTGGGTCGTTTACGGGGGCAAGCGACGACGTGGTCCTGCAGCGCAACGACGGCGTGCCCGCGTACAATCTGGCGGTCGTGGTGGACGACGCGCAGCAAGGCATCACGCACGTCACGCGCGGCGACGACTTGCTCACCAGCACTCCTCGCCAGCGCCTGCTGCAAGACCTATTGGGCTTGAGCGAGCCCGTCTACGCGCATGTTCCACTGGTGCTGGCGCCCGACGGGGCGCGCCTTGCAAAACGCCATGGCGCGGTGACGCTGGCTGATCTAGCCGCCCGCGGTGTCAGGCCCGAGCAGGTTCTGTCTCGACTGGCGGCCAGCCTTGGCCTGTGCGCTCCGGACGAGGTTGTGACAGCGGCCGAGCTGGTTCCGCGCTTTCGGATCGACGAACTACCTCGCGAGCCGTGGTCGCTCGACGCCCACGATCTCTGACACGATCGCTGCATGACCGACCAGCCCGATGACCTGCAGCAGATTCTCGGATATCAGGGAGCCATCGACGAGCACGTCGGTGTGCGCAACATCGGCGAGGAAGTGTTGGTGATGCCCTTCTGGACGCCGACCTTCTGCGCCACGGTCATCCGCGCGGCCGAGGCAGTCGGCGCGTTCGAGCCACAGCCCCACGACCCGGTTCCAGGCCATGAGGTCTCGCTGGCATTGATCACACCGCGCCTGTTCGAAGCCGTTGAGATCGACCTCGGCAGGCGTATATGGCCGCAGCTGCAATCAGTGTGGCCATACGTCGACTACCGAGGCCTGCGCGACGTGTTCGTAATTCGCTACGCCATGGGCGAGCAAGAACACCTCCGCATGCACCACGACATCGCCCAGGTGTCGGGCTCTGTGAAACTCAACGATGGCTACGACGGGGCGGTGCTCGACTTCCCGCGACAGCACGTCACCAACGAGCAGGCGGCCGTCGGTGAGATGATCGCGTGGCCGTCATTGGTCACCCATCCGCACCAGACCACAGCGCTGCGTCGCGGCGTCAAGTACGCCCTCACGATCTGGTTCGAGCTGCCGACTTTCTAGCCAACCCATTAGCTAGTCTGGACGCACACAGTCTTCTCTCCCCAGGGCTCCCCTATGACTTCGATTCGAACCGGCATCGCTTGGCTCTGCATATCGAGCGCGCTCGTGGCCCTGTCGGCATGTTCACAGACGTCCGGCGCCGACTCGCCGGCATCCTCGGAGACGGCACCCGTCCGGGCCGCAGTCACGCCGGCTCCGGCCACCACCGAGGCGGCCACCACCGAGGCACCCACCACCGTGCCCGCAACCGAAGCGCCGACCACCGAGGCACCCACGACCACCGAGGCGCCCACCACCACGGCTGCGCCAACCACGACATTGCCGTCGAACGTCGTGGTCGTCGGCCCGGCGGTGGTGCCCATCGTTGCGGTCGGCAAGAACAACGGTGCCGACACATTTGCGCTGCAGGGTCGGCTCAACACATTGGGTTTCTGGGCTGGCCTGCCCGACGGCCAGTACGGCTTCGCCACGCTGCAGGCCGTGATGGCGTTCCAGAAGTACATCGGGTTGCCCGCCACTGGCAAGGTCGACTCGGCGACGGCGGAGTACCTCACCGCCTATGGCGACAAGGCCCACGGCATGGCCGATAGCGGAACCCTCGTCGAGGTCGACAAGGCCAGGCAGTTGCTGTTCATCGTGGTCGACGGGCAGACGCTCTTCGCGTTCAACACGTCTACGGGCAGCGGCATCCCCTACGAGGCCGCCAACAAGAACGACCCCACCAAGATCGAAAAGGGCGATGCCGTCACGCCCGCCGGTTTGTACAAGGTCACCCGCGAGCGTCCGGAAGGCTGGTGGGAGGGCGACCTCGGCAAGATCTATCGGCCGAAGTACTTCGTTGGCGGTATTGCCATCCACGGGATGACCAGCGTGCCCAACTATCCGGCCTCTCACGGCTGCGTGCGCCTCAGCACCCAGGCCATGGACTTCGTGTGGGACAGCGGGCTCGTGCCAGTCGGCACCCCCGTGTGGGTTCACGAGTAACTCGTGTTGCCTCATATCGGAGCCACTGCGCCGTGGACCGACCCCGAGGTCGTATCACTACGGCGGCTTGCGATGCACGTGCCGTTGTCGTTGGGCGGCCCGTCGGGCGACGACGCGCGCAAGTCGCTGGATGGCCAGTGGGTGTTCGAGTTGTTCGACTCGCCCGAGCTGGTTCCCGCTGACGCGGTCACCGGGCCAACGCCGACCAACACTCGCACGGTTGCTGTCCCTGGTAACTGGACGGTGCAAAACGTCGGCGACCTGCCGCACTACACCAATGTCCAGATGCCGTTCGACGGGCCGCCGCCGCGGTTGCCGGATCGCAATCCGACTGGTGTGTATCGCCGATCGTTCACGACTGGCCGCGGGTGGAAGCGGCACCGAGTCGTACTGCACATCGGTGGAGCCGAGAGCGTGCATGCGGTGTACCTCAACGATCAGTTCGTCGGCTACGGCACCGACAGCCGCCTGCCCAGCGAGTACGACATCACCGACGCTGTCGTGTCGGGCAGCAACCACCTCGCAATCGTCGTGATGCGCTACAGCGCGCTGAGCTACGTGGAGGACCAGGACCAGTGGTGGATGGCAGGGCTGCATCGCAGCGTGCACATCGAGGCCCGAACACCGGTGCACGTCGCCGACGTTCGTTGCAACGCCGACCTGGAGGTGTCAACAGGCATCGGTTCGCTGGACGTGACCACCGAGGTCGCGTTCACGGCCGCACCCGTGGCGGGTCATCAGGTGCGCGCAACGCTGTTGGCGCCCAACGGCAAGCGGATCGGTCGGCCCTCGGTGCTGCCCGTACCGCACCAGTACGCGGTGCCGTACGTGTTCCGCGGGTTTCTCACCCAGCACCAGTTCACCGTGCCGCGCGTGCAGCCCTGGTCCGCCGAAACGCCCGCGCGCTACACCGTCGAGATCGAGCTGCTCGGCCCCGACGGCAGCGTGTTGGAACGTACGCAGCAGCGCATCGGGTTTCGTCACGTGGAGATTCGCCAACGGCAGTTGTTGGTCAATGGTCAGCCGGTGTGGATCTTCGGCGTCAATCGCCACGACCACCACCCCGAGCGGGGCAAGGCCGTCACGGTCGACGACATGCGCGCCGACCTGCTCACGATGCGAGCGCACAACATCACCGCCGTGCGCACCTCGCACTATCCCAACGACAGCGCGTTCTACGACCTCTGCGACGAGCTCGGCTTCTACGTCATCGACGAAGCCAACATCGAGAGCCACGGTTACAACACCAGCCTGTGCAACGACTCGCGTTGGCTCGGCGCCTGGGTGGCGCGCGGCAGCCGAATGGTCCAGCGAGATCGCAACCACCCGTCCATCATCGTCTGGAGCCTTGGCAACGAAAGCGGCTACGGCGCCAACCACGACGCACTGGCCGGGTGGATTCGCCGCGCCGACCCCAGCCGACCACTGCACTACGAAGGCACGGTGCTGCACAAGGGCTGGGTCGACGGCGGCATGGCAGCCAGCGACCTCGTCTGCCCGATGTACCCGACGATCGAGAGGATCCGTGAGTATGGCGAGGCCGGCGTTGGCACCCGACCGCTGATCATGTGCGAGTACAGCCATGCAATGGGCAACAGCAACGGTTCGCTGGCCGACTACTGGACGGCCATCACCACAACCCCTGGCCTGCAGGGCGGGTTCATCTGGGAATGGAAGGACCACGGCATCCGCCAGGTCCTGCCCGATGGCACGGTGCGGTTGGCGTACGGTGGCCAGTTCGGCGACAAGCCGAACGACTGCAACTTCGTCGCCGACGGGCTGGTCGACAGCTACGGAGTGCCGCACCCGGCGATGCGCGAGGTGGCGTGGGTCTACCGACCGGTGACGGTCACGCGCAGCTCGAAGGGCGCGCTGGTCATCAGCAACCGGCAGTCGTTCACCGACCTGCGCGGGGTGCGCGCCACCTGGGAACTGCTCGTCGACGGAGTGGTGCAGCGCTCCGGCCGGTTGCAGCTGCCCGCTGTCGCTCCCCACTCCTCGGCCACCGTTGCGCTGCCGTGCACGGTGCCCGCCAGTGGTGAGGTGCACCTCACGGTCAGGTTCCACAGTGCGACGGACCAGTCGTGGGCACCGAAGGGACATCTCGTCGCATGGGACCAAGTACAGCTCCGCGCTGCGGCCAAGGGCCGCGTCGTCGCGACGCCGGCCGTGACCGGCGGGGCGCGAGCGGTTGACCGTGCGCTGCTCACCCCGGTGTCGCTGACGCTGTGGCGCGCGGCCACGGACAACGACGGTTTCAAGCTGATGCCCGACCTGTCCAAGCGCCTCGGGGTGGGCGGACAGGCGCTGCTCCGCTGGCAAGAGGCCGGGGTGGACCGCCTGCCCGCCGAGGAACTGGTGGAGCACACCTGCACGCGCCGCGAGGTGGACGGCGGCGTGGAGTACCACCACGATGTGACAGTGCCCGAGGCACTGGCGGACCTGGCACGCGTCGGTGTGCAGTTCGCGCTGCCGGGTCGCTTCCGACAGCTTCGCTGGTTCGGTCGCGGGCCCGGCGAGAACTACCCGGACCGCAACGCCGGCTCGCCGCTGGGGATCTGGACCGGTGCACCAGACGAGTCGCCATACCTGGTGCCACAGGAGTTCGGTTTGCGCACCGACTGCCGCTGGTTCGAGTGCATCGACCAGGCGAAGGGGCACACACTCCGTATCGACATGTTGTCGGCGACCGTGCCAGCAGAGCAGCCAACGGCGCGCGGATCCGGTCCGACTGTCATGCACTGTTCGGCGACGCACTTCACTGCCGACGATTTGTTTGCGGCGACCACGCACACCGAGTTGTCGCCGCGGCGGGAGCTGATCGTGCACCTCGACGCGGCGCACCGCGGGGTGGGCACCGCCAGCTGTGGACCGGAGGTGCTCCCGCAGTATCGGTTGGGGGCCGGCCGTTACCGATTCGCGTATCGGCTGAGCCTCGTTCTCGCCGGCGACTAGCCAACGAGATCGTGGAGGTAACCCTCCAGCAGCTCGGGTTGCGGTGGCAGTGCGTCGAACAGCACGCTCGCATGTGCCTTTCGCGTAGTCGGCATCAACCACAGCCGGTCGGCCAGCAGGTCTGCGCGTTGTTGCGTCGCCTGCGTGTTGGCCGCCAGCACAAGAATGCGATTGCTGGCACGGGCGATCGTTTCGCCTTCACGGAAGGTGCCCGACACAATGTCGGCCACGCAGGCGGTCAGCAGATCGGCGTCGAGTCGCGAGTCGCCGCGAGGATCGATGTCGATGTCGATGACCACGAGGGTGTACAGGTCCGATGGCAGCGGGCCGGTCGCCTGGCACTGCTGGTAGATCTCCCGCAAGCGCAGCTGCAGCACCATTACGGTCACCAGACCGGTGGTGGGGTCGATGCACATACCGGTGTGCGCGCCCCGCACGAACCCCTCGGCCCAGCCCTGTGCGACCGACGCGTGCGAGGAGTAGTGCGCCAACTGCTTGCGCTGCTTGCGCGGCACGAAGTTGCCCAGAAGATGCAGCCATTGACTGACCTGAGCGATGGGCCAACCGTCGCCGCCGAGCGTGTTCCCAAAGCGAGCGAGCGCGCCATCAAGACCCTGCGGCCGAGAACTCATCGTCTCCACCAGATCGGCCGCGGCCTCGATGAGGCGCGAGTCAACCGGCTCACCGTTGGCGCCCAAGCGCTCAAGCCATGCAGCGAGCGTGTCGCCGGGCATCGGTGTGTGTTGCATCAACGACTAGACGTCGCCGGGTGAGCAGTTATGACGTGAAAGTTTGCGGACTCCGAAAACTGACCATTTCGACGACTATTGGGCTCGGCGAATCCGCAGCTGGTGGTCGGCGGCGTTGCGGCAGGTGCCAGTTTCCAGGTCGAAGCGCCAGCCGTGCAGGGTGCAGACGAACTCGTCGCCATCGATCTCGCCGAACACCTTCAGATCGGCCTGACGGTGCGGGCACGTGCGCTCCACAATCCAGCCGCCGATCTCGAACTCTTCGGCCGCGAGCAGGCCGCGGTCGGGGTCGTGCTTGCGCACCGCTTCCGCCTCGGCGCGGCGCATGCGTTCGACGGAGAGCGACTTGAAGAAGTTGTAGAGGTACTCGTTGAATGGGCCATCGCGCCAAGCTGTGAAGCGACACGAAAGGAAGAGTGCGTTGCTCCGATCATTCGATCGTTGCGCGACGACGGTCTCCACCAGTTCGCGTTGGATGGTGAAGCGGAACGAGTGCGCCTCGCCCTTCCACTCGCGCACCTCCCTGCTGGGGAAGTCGATGGCTACCGAGAGCGCTCCCGGCTGTGTCGGGTCGCCGGCGTGCAGCACGCACACCGCGCCGACCGAGGCGCACAGCGTCGGCGACATTGCCATCAGCGGTTCCCACCAGGCCTTCAGCGTCGCCAAGAGGTCGGCGGTGGGCGCGTGCCAACGGCTGCGCATTTGCTCCAGCCACGGCAGCCAGTCGGCCTGGTACCGCCGTAGGTAGGCCCCTTTGTCGTCGAAGATTGCGTGCACGTCGTCATCGGGCATCGGGTGCGTGACGACCATTTGCGCGGGTGGGCGGCCGTTGCCGAATTCGATCTCGGTACCGGGAATCGCGAGGATGCCAGTGCGGCCGGCTTTCGCCAAAAGGCTCATGAAGCTGCGCTGGTCCGGGAAGATGCTCAGCTCGTCGCCGGTGATGACATTGACCGACCACAGATCAGGGTCGAGGAACGCCGGTGGGCCTGCGCTGGGAACCACCGCCCGCGCGTCGACGGCCTCCACGTACCGCATCGCGCGTGTGAACTGGCTGTCGACCTTCGCGTCGACGAGCTCACGCATGCGCTCGGGTGTCTCCTCGTAGACCATCGGATACCAGATCGCGCCGCTGTACTGAATCCAGTGAAGGTCGGCAGGGCCATGTTCGCTCAGCACCTCCATCGGGCTCGTGCGGCAATCGTTTTGGTTGACCAATCGGCCGGTGCCGTCACTGATCACGAGCGCCGAGTCGCCGCCGGGGCCGTCGGTGATGCTGATCTCACAGTGGATGGCGATGCGCAAGTTCGGGCCAAGTGCCATCTCCTCACCATCGACGGTGCGGATGATGTTGTTGAAGCCCAGGCGACGCATGATGCGCTCGAGCTCGCGCGTCGGGTAGCCAGGGATCAGGACCTTGGTGTCCTTGTTCATGTTGGCCGCCAGCCACTTTTCGTCGAGGTGGTCGGCATGAATGTGCGAGATGTAGAGGAAGTCCGGATTGCAGATGTGGTGCATCAACTCCGCGGACAACTGGTCGTTGCGCGGGAAGACGAACCAGGAACCGAAGAAGGTGGGCAGGAACCATGGATCGCAGCAGATCGACCCATCGACCGTGTCGACAAGGATCCCCGCGTGACCGATTGACGTGGCACGCATGGGTTGAGGCTACCGACCTGGCGCATCGTGCGCCGAGGTGCCCGAGCAGCTCCGACGTCTCAGAACAGTCAGGCGACCGGGGCGTCGGTGAACTGCTGGCCGGCGCGTGACACGTGCGCGGTCCATGCGCTGCCATCCCAGTAGCGTAGCTCGAAGCGGCCAGCGGGGTCGGCGTACCAGCCGGAGGGAACGGCGGGGGCGGCGGGCGCCGGGGCGTACGCCGGGGCCGGTGCCGGGGTGTAGGCGGGGGCCGGGGTGTAGGCCGGGGGTGCTTCAGCGATGGGTGCCAGCGGGGCAGGCTCGGGGGCAACGGCCCATCCGGCGGGCTCGGCAACCGTTGCGGCGACGACCGCGGCCTCGACCGGCGCCGCCTCGACGACCGGTGCAGCTTCGACCGGTGCCTCGACGGCTGCTGCAACGGCTTCGCCGGCAACTGCCTCGCGAGTGAGAAAGGCGGTGACGTCACCGCCGGTGGGAACGATGCTGACCACCGACCAACCCTGTGCCGAGTGCTCGGTGAGCTGAGCGGCGAGGGCTGACGGATCGAACGACGAGGAGCTGATGGAGACGAATTCGGCGGACATGAGTGCGAACAGTAGCGCGCTCTCCGCAGCATCGCTATGGGCAGTCTTCAGCTGTGCTCACGCAGGGAGCACCAGCGCGTGCACGTCGGTCTCCTCGGGGGCACCGTCGTACACCAGCGCACCGTCGCGCAGTGCCAGCAGCCGTTGCACGCGGCTGACGAACGCGAGCTCGTGAGTGGCGACCAGCAGGGTGGCGCCGGAGGCAGCGGCCTCGTCGAGCAATTCCAGCAGCGTGTCCTTGCCGGCTTGGTCGAGACCGACGAATGGTTCGTCGACCAGCATCACGTCGAAGGGTCGCACGAGTGCGATGGAGATGGCCGCCTTCTGACGCAGACCACGACTGAATGTGGTGGGAATGTCGTCGCGGCGATCGCTCAGTTGCAGGCGACCCAGCAGTGATTCGGCCTTGTCGGCCCAATCACTCACCCCGTGGAGTCGACCGATGTACTCGAGGTGTTCCCACAGCGACAGGTCGTCGTAGAACGTTGGGGTGTCGCTGAGCCAGCTGAGCGCGGTACGCGCCTTCTGCGTGCCGGCGAGGTGGCCGGAGATGTAGGCCTCACCGTCAGTGCTGTCCAGCAGGCCGGCAGCCATGCGCAGCAGCGTTGTTTTGCCGCTGCCGTTGTGGCCGACGAGCGCAACGTGCTGGCCCTGAGGCACCTCTAAGTCCAGCGGCAGCAACGCCGGGCGATCGCCGTAGTCCTTGGTGAGTTGATGCGTACTGAGTGCTGCGCTCATGCGCCGCTCCTTTGTGCTGCCTTTTGAGACGCCGTGTGGGCGCGGCCTTCGTCCATGAAATTACGGATCTTTGCCCGCAGGCGGTCGCGAACTTTGACCCAGTAGCAGGTGGCGCTGATGACCAGCAGGCTGCCGATGGCGCCGCGAATCGATGCGGAGACCACCGAATCTCCAAGTGTGAGTGCCGCCCGCGGCAGCAGCACCGTGCAGGTGCCAACGGCGCTGACGAGCAGCGGCAACAGCAGTCGAATGAGGGTGGTGAAGCCGGCCATCTCAGGCGGAATGAAGGCCTGCTGGCTCGACGAGCTGGATGTGTCCTTGGCGTCGCGCACGATGCTGATGATGCCGCCGGACACGCCGCCCAGGAGGGTTGGCAGGGCGAGGATTGCGGCCGGGGCGATGGCCGTGCTGTTGCCCCCGAGCGTCACGATCGCAGCCACTGCGGTGACAACGGAGAGCGGCACGAGTGCGACCAATGGGGCTGCCAGGTGGCGGGCCATCAGCTCGCCGCGGTCGACGGGGTAGCTGTCGTTGTAGTCGGGCTGGTCGACCTCTTGCGACAGTGGCTCCATCACTTCCAGGCCCAGGATGAAACCGAGCAGGGCCGAGCCGAGCATGGCTGGGGTGGTGCCGCGGATGGTGGCGGCTTGCAGCACGCCGATAGCTGCGGCGATGGCGACGAGGCGCACAAGCCGCGAGGCAGGGAAACGCAGCAGGCCGTGCCAGCTGCGACGCCAGACGGTGGTGGTGAAGCCGACACTCTTTGCTGGTCGCAGGCGTAGCCAGGGGCGGCTGCGCGCGGTCTCCTGGTTGAGCTGGCGGCGTAACAGGATGACGGTGCGCAGGTCTTGCATGGTGACGGCAAAACGGAGCTGCGCAACCAGCGCAGCACGACGGGACAGCGCTTCCAGAGAGATGCGGCGCATCAGCAGCAGGCCGGCGATGACAGCGGCGAGGGCGAGGGCCGCTGGGATGAGGTCAACGGGGTGTTGCCGCCAGCCCCACAGGCCAAGGTCACCGACTCTGTCCGCAGGGCCGGGCACGTCGGTGGCGACAGCGATGGCCTGCCAGGTGACGATGGCCAAGCCGGCGGCGGTCGCAATCCAGCGCGGCAGCCGCAGGGTGTGCGCGAGGAGTGCCGAGCCGCCCCACACAAGTGCGGCGACGGCTCCGAAGAGCGCGCCGCCGGCGGCCCACGCCATCAGCGTGCCGGGAAGGCGACGGCCGGCGAGTTGGCCGACGATCGCGCCGGCGGTGGCGGCGGAGAAGACGGTGCCGCGGATGCGTTGGGTGGCAGGGCGCAGCAGGGCGCGGCGGCGGTCGACCGGGGAGAGCATGACGTGCACCACGTCGGCGGCTTCGAGGGCGATGGGGCCACCTTGCGAGCCGCCGCGCAGGCCGGCCAGTAGGCCGAGGCAGACGAGCAGGCCGAGCACGGCGGGGGCGTGTTGTGCAAACTCGGCGGCGGTGCTGGCGGCGACCTCTTCGTCCGGGATCGAGCTGCTGATCCACAGGATGCTGCCGCCACCGAAGATGCCCAGCAGGTACACGCGGTAGGCGGCTTCGAACCACTCGATGTTGCCGAGGCGATGCAGTTGGCGCGTGCGGCGCAGGTGGCGCAGCGCGGAGTAGGCGGACTCGGTCATGGCCGGCCAACCTCTGGCTGGCCGAGTTCGCCCGCGCGGGCCGGGTCGGCCGACCACCCAGACCAGCTGGCGACATAGAGGCGCGGCGGGGTCAGGCCGGCGTGCTCCATTGCCAGGATGTTCATGCACGCGCTGACACCAGAGCCGCAGTAGGCAACCGACGGCGTATCGGCGTCGGTGACACCGACCGCCGCGTAGTGGGCTCTCAGCTCGTCGGTGGTCAGCAGTTCACCCTTGTCGCTGAGCACGGCCGACCACGGCGCGCTGCGGGCGCCGGGAATGTGGCCGGGTCGAGGGTCGACGAGGGCTTGCTCGCCGGTGAACCTGACCAGCGGACGAGCGTCGATGACCGCACCACCAGCGGTGGCCAGTGCGCGGGCCTCGTCGGCTGTGGCCAGCCGGTCGTGGGGCCACGGAGCCGGGGTGAAGGTGTTCGGGGTCGCCTCAGCCGCCGGGCCGGTCTGTGTCGGCAGGCCGGCGGCCACCCAGGCGTTGAGGCCCCCGTCGAGCATCGCGGCCTGGCGGCCCAGCATGCGCAGCATGACGACGAGGCGGCCCGCGGTGAGGCCACCAGTGTCGTCGTAAGCGACCACGACCGTCTCGTCACCGATGCCGAGCGCGCCCATCTCTGCCGCGAACGCCTCGGGCGTGGGGAACGGGTGACGGCCCGCGGTGGCGGGCAGGCCGTGTGCGGCAAGTGCGTGGTCGAGGTCGACCCAGACCGCGCCTGCGATGTGGGACTGTTCGAACGCTGCGCGACCGTCGCGACCGTCGAGATACCAGCGCACATCGGCTACCACAATTTGTGTGGGGTCGAGCCCGGCAACGGCTTGTGGGGCGACGACCGGGGCGATCACGTGCAGCATCCTGCCAGCACATTTGTGTGATCGCGCGCCAGAATGGGGGAATGTCGTACGACGCGATCTCCACCCTTCACGACGTCGAGGCCGCGCTCGCAATCGTCGCTCTCATCGGCGTCGTGCTGATGGTGGCGGCCCGCCTGATTCCGACGGTGATCGGTGTGCGCTTTCTCGACGCTCTCTACAAGGTGCAATTGCCGCTCGCCGCGCTGGTGGCGGTGACGGCCACCTCGGGCAGCTTGTTCTTCAGCGAGTTCAACGAGCAGTGGATTCCGTGTCGGTGGTGCTGGTTCCAGCGCATCTTCATGTTCTCGCTGGCGGTCATTCTCACGGTGGCGGCCATTCGGCGCGACCGCAATGTGAAGTGGTTTGCCGTGCCACTGGCGGTCATCGGCATGTGCGCCAGCTTCTGGCACATCCTCATCGAACACCGCGTGGTCGAGGAATCGCAGGCCTGCCTCAGCGTCCAGAGCTGCGCCGCGCCGTGGCGCGTCTCGTTCGGCACGCTCGGCTTCAACGACGACGGTGTCTTTGCCTGGACCGGCTTTCCGGTCACGCTCGCTGTGATGGCATTCTGTGGTTTTGCTGCCATCCTTGCGTTGCTCCTTACCCCTGAACCCCTCGATAGTGAACCCCTCGATACAAAACCCCTCACACCAGAACTACTGGAGGCAGAAGAAGATGGCCAATCGTCAGCGGGCTGAGGCCCGACGCAAGGCACAGACCAAGGCCGCTCGCTCCATCGGCGAGGAAGGCGGCGGCAGCAAGCTGGGCATCTGGATCGGCCTCGCCGCAGTCATCGCACTCGTGATCGGCATCATCGCCTTCACCGGTGGCGACGACGACTCGAAGGCCGACCCCGGCGACACCACGGCGGATTCGTCAGGTCTCGCATCGCTGCCTACCAGCCAACCGGTCACGGTCACCGGTACGCCGCTCGCCAAGTTCGACGCCACGAACAGCCCCGATCCCGCTGTCGGGGTGGATGCCCCGTTGCTGTCCGGGCTCAACTTCTCGGGCCAGACCATTGCGATCGACCCAGCCACCGAGGGACCGTACATGTTGGTCTACCTAGCCCACTGGTGCCCGCACTGCAACGCTGAAGTGCCGCGCCTCATCGACTGGAAGAACAGCGGCGCGGTGCCGCCAGAACTGAACGTCATCGGCGTGGCCACAGCCGTGTCAGAGAACGCTGCCAACTACCCGCCAGCCATCTGGTTCTCGAACAAGGGTTGGCCGTGGCCGGTCATGGTCGACGAGGCGCAGGGCGACGGCGCCGCCGGCACGGCCGCAGTCGCCTACGGCGCGTCGGCTTGGCCCTACTTCGTCATCGTCGGCGCCGATGGCAAGGTCAAGGTGCGAGTCTCTGGCGAGGTCGAAGCCTCCGAGCTTCAGACCATCGTCGCCGCTGCACTCGCAGCCTGAGCCAACACTTCTCGTAGCGACAACCCGAGTGCGACCGCCGCGGCTGCGGCGTCGTCGTGCTCGGGTTTCGCGCGTCCGGGGGCAAGTTTCACTCTGATTGGGCAGCCCTGCACGTGGACGACGGCATCTTCCCGGCGTTGTGGCCAGCGCTGCATGATGCTGCCGCGCATGCCCAGCGAGCCGGTCTCCTTGAGGAGCACTTCTCCAACCGCTGGCGCCGCGGCCGGGTCGCACAGTGCGTGCACGGTGTGCGCCGGGCGACCCTTCTTCATCACGATCGGGCTGGCCCAAGCGTCGTAGGCGCCCGCCTGCAGGAGAGCGACGATGGTGTGGGCGATGACTTCGCCGGTGATGTCGTCGACATTGACTTCCAGCAGTTGCGCAGGCTGGCCGGGTTCGGGACTGTTGGACGGAGCGGCTTGGGTGCCGATGACGACCTGGACCACGTTGGGCCGGCCGGGAATGTCGGCGGTGCCGGCGCCGTAACCGATGCTGTCAACCGTCATGGCGGGCATTGGCCCGAACTCGTCGGCGAGCGCGACCATCAGTGCCACGCCGGTCGGTGTCGCCAATTCCTTGCGGTCGGTGACACCACGGCTGGGAGCGCCGCGCCGGGCGAGCAGCTCCATCACTGCCGGCGACGGGTTGGGGATCTCGCCATGCGCAGCCTTCACCGTGCCTTGGCCGACGGTGATCGGGCTACACACGATGCGGTCCACCCCGAGGACCTCCAGCGCCGCGCAACTGCCGACGATGTCGATGATCGCGTCCATCGACCCGACCTCGTGAAACTCGACCTCGTCGGCGGGCACGCCGTGCATCGTCCCCTCGACCTCGGCCAGCGCCCAAAACACGCGCTGTGCCCGGGCGGCCACCCGCGCCGGCAGATCCGACGACTCGATGATCGCCCGCACCACGGCATAGGGCCGATGGCTCCCGTGCTCGTGAGCGTGGTCGTGTCGGTGGTCGTGCGCGTGGTCGTGTCCGTGCGCGTCAGGGGCCGGGCCCTCCTCGTGGATGTGACCTGCGTCGTCGAAGGTCGCCACTACGGCTCTGGTCGCCGCCAGGCCACAGCGCATCACGGGTTCGAAGTGCAGTGCATAGTCGTCGATCGCTAAACCCGCGACGATTGATGCGACCGCCATCTGGTCGGCGCCGGCATGCACCAGTGACGCCATCGTCATATCGCCCGCCGTGCCCGCGAAGCAATGGAACCAAGCCGTCCGGCCCTGATGTGTCTCCGTCATCGGAACATTCTTGCTATGGCGCAGGCAGCGCCAAATCCGTTGTCGATGCCGACCACGCTGACGCCACTTGCGCACGTGGCATGCATCGCCAGCAGCGCGGTCACGCCGTCGAGCCCGGCGCCGTAGCCAACACTGGTCGGAACTGCGACCACAGGTCCGGCGGTCACGCCACCCACCACACTGGCCAGTGCGCCTTCCATTCCTGCGACCACGACCACCGCGTCAGCAGACGTGATGCGGTCCAGATGGGCGAGCAGCCGGTGCAGTCCAGCGACCCCCACATCGGTCAGCCGATCGGGTGCGAACCCGAGCGCCTGCAGGGTCAGTACACATTCATCGACCACTGGCACATCGCTGGTGCCCGCGCTGACCACCAGCACCCGCGCGGCGCGAGCAGGCACCGGGCAGCGCCACAGCACACACCCGGCCCGCGCCTCGCCATTGGCATGCACAGCCATCACGGTTGCGGTCGTTGCCGCCGAGACTCGGGTGAGCAGCACCGGCCCCGACCCGCCGGCCAGCAGTTCGCCGACGATCTCGATGCACTGTTGGTCGCTCTTGCCCCGCCCGTAGACCGCCTCGGGCATGCCCTGGCGCAAGGCGCGGTGGTGGTCGACAAGGGTGTCGCCCACCTCGGCGAACGGTAGGCGCCGCAGCTGCGCTACTGCCTCGTCGGGCGCGACCGCGCCAGACCTCACGCCGTCGATCAGTTGCTGCAGTTCTCCCTCGTCCATCGGCCCTATTGTGCCGTGCGACCAGCCCACCCGCGTCACGCAGCTCTCCGAATGGGAGGCCCAGTGCTCATTACCGTGCCGTCGGGCAACTCGATCATCAGCGTGCGATCGGCCAGCAAGGCGAGAGCCCAGCCGCCCTCGTGCACCAGGTGATGGTGCTTCGAGCACAGTGGCAGCAAATTGTCGAGATCCGTCACACCGCCGATGCGCCACCAGCGCCCGTGGTGAATCTTGGTATGCGCAAAGTACTTTGCCCGCCACAAAGCGGCCACCGTGAGACCTGGCGGCGCAATAGCCTGCAGCCATGACATCCGCTCGTATTCGTGTCGGCTTCCTCGGGCCGCTGGGCACGTTCACCGAGCAGGCGCTGAAGACGCAGCCCGACCTGGCCGCGGCGGAGCATGTCCTCTATCGCACGATGCCCGATGTGCTCGACGCGGTCGAGGGCGGCGAGGTCGATCTCGGGTTCGTGGCCATCGAGAATTCGATCGAGGGCATGGTCAACCTGACGCAGGACGAGCTGGCCTTCGCGCATGATCTGCTCATCCAGCGTGAGGTCGTGCTCAACATCGAGCACTGCCTGATGGCCAAGACGGACACCACGCTCGACGACGTAAAGGTGGTGCTCTCCATACCCGTCGCCAGTGCGCAGTGCCACACGTACTTGCGCACGCATGTGGGTCAGGCCGAGCTGCGGGCATCGAACTCCACCGCTGAAGCTGCCCGAATGGTGGCCCAGGAGCTGGGCGCAGGCACGGCCGCCGTCGCGCCACGGTCAAGCGCCGAGCTCTACGGGTTGGAGATTCTGGCTGCCGACATCGCCGACCACCCGGGCAACCAGACCCGATTCGTGGTCGTGGCCAAGCAGGGTATTCCGGCCCCCACCGGCCATGACTGCACCGCGCTGGTGATCTACCAGCGCGCCGACGAGCCAGGCAGTCTCATCTCCATCCTGCAGGAGTTCGCCGCTCGCCGTATCAACCTCAGCAACCTGCTGTCGCGGCCCACCAAGGATGGCGGCCTGGGCGACTATTGCTTCGTCGTCTACGCGCACGGGCACGTGGCCGACGAGTTGATGGCCGACGCGATGCGGGCCCTTCACGCCAAGCAGGGCAGGGTGAAGTTCCTCGGCAGTTACCCGGCTGCTGGCGAGCATGCGAGCACGACTCGTGAGCACGCCGATGCCCGTTGGCGCGAGGCCGACGACTGGGTGCAGAGGTTGCGCAACACGATCGATTGAGCGTCTGTGCACAGGGTGTCACAATGCCTGCACACACGTTTCTGCGGGAGGTGTTGTGGCCGGGCAACTCGCGGCTCCTACGAGCAACACACCGCTCACCCGAGCGTTCGACCATGGAGAAACTCGATGAACATCCGCCACATCACCATCGCCACTGCCATCGTCGCCGCCATCGGCCTTTCCGCTTGCAGCAGCGAGACGAAGCGTGCGATCGACAGTGGCAGCACCATCGCCACCGTCATTGGCGACGCAACCACCGTGCCGGGGGCCACGGTCGCCCCGGTCACCGTCGTGCCCGCAACTGCCCCGGTGGCGACGGTAGCGCCCGCAACCGCTCCCCCGGCCACCACGCCGGCTGCCACCACGCCGGCCGCCACCACGCCGGCCGCCACCACGCCGGCCGCCACCACGCCGCCGGCGCCCGGCCTGAGCCTGTACGACGAAGTCCTTGCGCCCCGTCCGCCCACCACGCACTCCGACCCCTTCGCCTTCAGTGGCACACTGGCCAATGGCGTGTACTGGGTGATCTACCAGGGTGGCGAGACCATGACGCCCAGCATCGAAGTAGTCCAGGCCTTCTTCGGCGGCGAGTGCGAGACGCAAGCCGTCGCCTCTGGGGAGGAGTGCCTGAACGACATCTTCGTCCTGGGAACCCCGAGCCGCGAGTTCGAAAACCTGGCCTTCACGAACGACGTCTACCTGACGGTCGCTTCGTCGGACACCCAGCGTCAGTACTGGATCACACCCGACGAGCTGCGGTCGGTCCGGGCCTCCAGCGCCAGCGACCCGGCCCCGGCCGACTTCAGCTTCTCGAGCTTCCCGTTCCTGATGACGGTGCAGGGTGGCCAGATCACCAAGTTCGAGCAGGTTTGGGTGCCCTGAGTTCTGCCCCGGTTCAACTCATTCAGATTTCGTGAGGTCTTTCGCCACGATAGATTCGAGCCCGGAACGGTGGCAGAGCGGCCAAATGCATCCGCCTTGAAAGCGGAAGGGTTCACGCCCCGGGGGTTCAAATCCCTCCCGTTCCGCCA
>Ga0105047_10008162_pt1 | contig 17506 bp, 17 predicted proteins | sample MAT04_FD_78384 | JGI IMG/M metagenome (GOLD analysis project Ga0105047, IMG submission 78384) | Freshwater microbial communities from Lake Fryxell liftoff mats and glacier meltwater in Antarctica - MAT-04 (megahit assembly) | ecosystem: Environmental > Aquatic > Freshwater > Ice > Liftoff...
AAAACAATGTTCATCTTGCGAGGGAACAAAACATGTTGAAAAGTACAGTTGTTCAATGTCCGCTGCGATACGCGCTGGCCATGGCTGCGCTGCTGGCGTGCAGCAGTGCATCCGCGGCGGTCTTTACCGTCGGGGCGGCGGGGTCGGGCTGCAGCCACTTGACAGTGCAAGCAGCCATCGACGCGGCGATCGCCACCCCTGAAGCGGACACCATTCGCATCGCACGTAGCCAAAGCTACCCGCAGCAGGAAATTGACTTTACGACCAATCAAGATATCGAGCTTGATGGTGGCTTTGCGACCTGCACATCGAGTACAGCGGACGGCAACCAGGCAGTACTTAACGGCGAATTCGGCAGCGCACTACCCGTTCTAACTATACGCAGTAATGCGCTAGTGCGATTACGAAATTTGCGCATTATCAACGGTGACGGCTTCGAAGGCGGCGGTATTAATTTCTCGGGCAACGGTACCCTCGATATTGCTAACACGGGTATCGAGTCGAACAGGGCAAGAGATGGTGGTGGTATTTACGCCACCGGCACCGGCGCGCAGGCCAAAGTGGTGCTACGGGAAAATGTAGTGATTGCCAACAACACGGCGCGCAACAGTGGCGGCGGCGTGGTGGCGAAAGATTTGGAAATTTTTATCGATGGTCCAAACACGGCTTTATGGAACAACAGAGCGTTGGGTGAAGTCGGCGGTGGCTATGGCGGCGGGCTCTTCGTGCTATCCGAGGCACGCTCGGCGTATGGCTACGTGCGCTCCAATGGCAACGGGGCTTTTGGCGCGATCTCAGGCAATAGTGCGGTTTTTGGGGGCGGAATTGCCGTATGGCGCACCAACGACAACAGTGCGCTTAAGTCAGAAGTTAGGGTTTCTGCTAACAGCAGCGACAGCCTGGTACGGATCAACGGCAATCGCGCCAGCAGCTGTGGCGGCGGCATTTTCTTGCGCGGGCAGAACGGCGGCAACGCGATCGTTGAGGCCAAATTTTGGCGCGCTGCACTAAATGATAATTTAGCGCGGGACGGCGCGGCCAGTTGCCAGGATGAAGACGAATCTATTTTGATTTTCGAGCCGTTCTCGGGCGCCGGATTTTGCCCGCTGGGCCGGGCCTGTAACGAAATTCACGGCAATATTGCCCAAATCCCGTCCGGTGTGGCAACTCAGGGCGCAACACTTCGCAATCGCGGTGGCAATGCGCTCGTTAGCCGCACCAGCATTCGTTTTAATCAGGGTGGCCAAGTTTTTAACGCAAGTCTAAACGCGTTGGTAAGCTATTTCGCCAACAGCTTGATGTCCGACAATATCAGCGCCGCGCAGCTCATTCGCTCCAGTTCAATGGGGACGGGTGGGCTTTTCCTCATCCACGTCACTATCGCCGGTAACGCGATCACTGCACCTGAAATAATCTTTACCGACCGTTTTATTGCGTTTGATCGCAGCCTTTTTTATCAGCCGGGCAAGATCACCATGAATGCCGACAGCGGCACGCGCACGTCAATACGAACTTTGATGAACGACCCGACGAACATGCCGACCGGCAGTTTCTTCATCGACAACCCTCGCTTTGTCAACCCAGCTAACGGCGACTATGGGCTGCGGGCGGGTTCGCGCGCCGTCGATTTCGCTGATGCGCGGCAGGACGATTTTATCGTTGCCTCGACCGATCTGCATGGGCGACCGCACACGTTGGATATGCCGATTGGGGGCATCTCAAATCTCACCGCCGACGTTGGCGCACTCGAGCGCCCCGCGCTGCTGCCTCTGGTCTTGAACGGCGATTTTGATGCCGACCTGCGAATTTGGGATTTCTCCGCCGAATCGACGTGGGACGGTCTGCAGAACGCGAGCGGCCCGGCCGGGTCGGGTTCGGCCCGCGTGCCGGTGATCATCGTTCCGGCTCGCCCTATTGATCCGCGCGCGCCGCTGGCGATTGGCCGCACGCAGTGCATTTATCTGCCGGGGCCCGGGCGCTATCGACTTAATGGCTTTGGCCGCGTAAGCAACGGATCGATGATTGATAACAACCGGGTGCAGCTGCGCTGGGCCTTGCGCTACGTCGGCAACTTCGATGTTTGCGGCGGCTCAGGCGCGCCCGCTAGCACTGGGGTGCATCTGCTGGCTACAAACAGCACGTGGCGCAAGCCGCTTACGCCCGCAGAAATCGTCGTCGACGGAGGTCAATTTGGTCCTAACACGCATCTCGTTGTGTCCCTGGAAACACTGGGCTCAAGTTTCAATCCACCAACCGGCTGGTTCGACGGCATTACGCTCGAGCCCGTGATGGCGGCCACCGATATTATTTTTGCGAACGGGTTTCAGTAGCCGTTCATTCAAAAGCAATGTTCATGGAGTAGGGCGCTAATAATGCGGAAAAATCAGGCTATTGCATTGCGAGCGCCCAGTCGATTCCGCGGCAAAACCGCAGGCCTTGGCGTGCCGATCGGATGCTGTGCGCCTGCAGGCCCTGGTCGGGGGCGTTTCTCTCGCGGGTTAATGTGCTGCCTTGGGATCGGCGCCAGTGCAGCCTGCTATGGGACCTAGTGCGCGCACCGCTGTCGCACTTTTTTTGGAAACGGCGTTTTTCTTCAGAAGTAGGGGATCTTTAACCAGCTGAGGAAGCGTAACGATGAAAGCTAGAAGAATGGTCGAGCGGGTGTCGCAATGCGCCCTCGCAGTAGCGGCAGTGCTGACCACCAGTGCAGCATCAGCCGCGATTTATCGCGTAGGCTTGGGCACTGGCTGCACGCATATGGACGTGCAGGCAGCGGTTATCGCAGCCGAGAACAATCCGGGCTCCGACGAAATCCAGATCGCCCGCAACCAGGCGTACAACGCCCAGCAGATCAGCATCAATACCCAGCAGGATCTGTTGATTACCGGCGGCTTTGCGACGTGTCAAGCAAGCGCCGATGGCAGCTCTACGACGCTTGATGGCAGCGGCGGCTTGCAGGCCCCGGTGCTGACTATTCGCACTAACAGCGGCATCATCAGATTGCGCAAGCTAAGCCTAATCGACGGCGACACCGCCGGCGCTGGCCGAGGCGGCGGCATTTATTTCGAAGGCAACGGCATTCTCGATATTGCCGACTTGGGGATTAGCAACAACAGCGCCGGTTTTGGCGGCGGCATTGCGGTGGTGGGCACCGGTGAGCAAACCGAACTGGTGGTGGGTGATAACGTCACCATCAGCTCCAACACGGCGCGCTTCAATGGCGGCGGGCTGCATCTGCAGGATGTGGAAGCCTCAATCTATGGCATCAACACCACGATCTTGGTCAACCGCGCCACCGGTACCGGCAGCCCGATCAGCGGAGGCTTTGGCGGCGGTGTGGTCGTGCGCGCCTGCCAGCGCGATTCCATTGCATATGTCGGCAGCCCCGGCGTGGGTGGCTTAGGCGTCATACACGGCAACACCGCGCGCTATGGTGGCGGTGTGACAGTCGACGCTGCGCGCGATTGCAGTCGTTCAAGCCCGGCCTTGGCCAATCTGCGTCTATTCAGCGCTAACGCCGCGAATATAACGAAAATTAGCGACAACTCAGCCTCAATCGGTGGCGGGGCGATTTATGCGATTCCAGACGCGGACTCCGGGCAGGGAGGCGCTGCGGAGATATTTGTGTACAACGCCGCCATTCAAGACAACGAGGCACCGCAGGGTTCGGCAATGTATTTGGATTCAGATAGTGAGGCATCCGCCACCGCCTACTTCAATTCAAGATTTGAAGGTTTTCCGCTGGCGCCGCCACCACCCGCTGCATCTGCATGCGTGTCTGGAACAGCGTGCGGGCGCATAAGCGGCAATTTAGGTCTGGGCAGTACTTTTTACGGTCGGAATGACAATACGATCGTATTCGACAAAATAGCGCTTTCCGGCAACAGCGGTAGTGAGCTATTCAATCTCAGTTTCCTGCATCTTCACAACAGCATGATTACGCAAAACACGACGACCGCGCGTTTGGCTCAAACGAGGCGTATCTGGCTCGACGGCACCACGATAACGAGCAACACAATCGGCGCGGCTGCTGTGCTTGCGATCAATGCACCCAGTGCAATTAAAGACAGCATTATTTGGCAGCCAGGCAAGTTGGTGATTCATAGCTCTGGCTCAGGTCAAATCGATTTCTCAAATGGTATTGTTAACGAATCGGCTAGCCTTTTGGGGATCGCGGGTTCTGTTTCGAACGCGCTGCTCAAAGACCCTCGGTTTGTCGATCCTGCGAACCGCGATTTTTCATTGACCGCTGCATCGCCCGCGATTGATTCTGCTGTCGGCCCCACAACGCAACCGCGCGATCTCTACAGCCAACACCGTTCAGTGACGCTAACCCCCCCTATCCCGCACCGCCCCCCACGCGACATGGGCGCGCTTGAGCGTCAGTCCCGCAGTCCATTGGTGCTCAACAGCGATTTCGATACCGATCTGCGCCTGTGGCCAGCCAACAATAATTCGACCCAAGCCACCTGGGACGGGACGCAAAACGGCTCGGGCCCTGCGGGCTCTGGATCACTGCGTTTTAACAACATTGCCGGTCCAGTACGCAGTACAAATGCGCCGAATGGCGCCGTCGTGCGGCCACGCTCGCAGTGCGTTCGTGTGCCCTGGCCAGGCAGCTATCGGATCAGTGCTTGGGGCCGCTCTCAGGGCGTGAATGCCGCGACGCGCGATATAGTCAGGCTCAACTGGGCATTTCGCCGCTCCAACGCCACCACCACTCCGGAGACCTGCCCCACCGCCAGCGTGGGAGATCGCAGCGGCCAAATCTTCGTCACCAGCAATGCCACGTGGACCCAAGCGCCAACTCCCGCGGTTTTGCGCATCGAGCCAACCGAGTGGGGCTTTTCCAGCACGATCGTACTGACCCCTGAAGCCGAAGAGCGCGATAATGGGCCATCCCAGAGCAGCATCAACGCCTGGATCGATGGCATAACCATCGACTTTATACCGGACGATATTTTGTTTAGAGACGGATTTGAATGACAGCGGCTTCCAAACCCGGCCAACCGAACCTAATCGCTGCCCTCGTTAATCCCCTCAAACAAAAACGTGCTCAGGTAGCGTTCGCCGGTGTCGGGCAGCATGGCCAAAATCACGGAACCGGGCTCAGCGCGCTCGGCCAGCTTGATCGCAGCGGCGGCGGTGGCGCCGCTTGAAAGTCCGCAGAAGATGCCCTCTTTTAGCGCCAGTTCTCGCGCGGTATCGCGGGCGAGGACGTCGTCAATCGGGATGTTGTCGCTGAAAATTTCGCGGTTGAGGATGGACGGGATGAAATCGGGGTTCCAGCCCTGAATCTTGTGTGGGTGCCAGGTGTCGCCGGCGAGCAGGCTCGCGGTGGCGGGCTCGGTGGTGACGACTTTGACTTCGGGCCGGGCCACCTTGAGCACTTCGCCAACGCCGGTCATGGTGCCGCCGGTGCCCCAGCCTGAGACGAAATAGTCCAGCCTGCGCCCGGCGAAATCGCGCAGGATTTCGGCCGCAGTGGTGGAGCGGTGGTAGGCGGGGTTGGCTGGGTTGTCGAACTGGCGGGCGAGGAACCAGCCGTTCTCGGCGGCCAGTTGTTCGGCAAGGCGAACCATCCCGGAGCCACGTTCAGCGGCTGGGGTCAGGATCACTTTTGCACCCAGCGCGCGCATCAGCTTGCGCCGCTCGATCGAGAACGTTTCCACCATCGTGGCAACAAAGGGATAGCCCTTGACCGCGCACACCATCGCCAGCGCAATGCCGGTGTTGCCGGAGGTCGCTTCGACCACGGTTTGACCCGGCTTGAGCAGGCCTTTTTTCTCGGCGTCGTCAATGATTGCAAAGGCCAAGCGGTCCTTGACCGAGGACATCGGATTGAACGCCTCAAGTTTGACGAAAATCGTGGCGTGGGCCGGGCTTAGGCGATTGAGCCGAACCACGGGTGTGTTGCCGATGGTGCTCAGGATGTTGTCGTGGATCATGCTTGCCTCATTGCCGACTGAAGTTCCCGATTGTAGGCGCGCCGCGTGCGAATCTTGGGCTTTGTTATAGTCGAAATGGTTTGACTACCCTGGCCTTTCACTTATGACCGGTTCCCCGCAGGCAATCGCTGCGCGCGCGCTTAAACACCTGCATCGCGCAGAACACTTGCTCACCTTCCTCGCGTTTACGGTGATGGCGGGCGCTGTGTTTGCGGACGTGCTGATTCGCGAGTTTTCCGGCTCGGGCTGGCTTTACGCAACGCCGATCGCGGTGTGGGCCAATGTGGTTGTGGTGCTGCTTGGGATAGGTTTGGCATCGCAGGATGGCGCCCATCTGCGCCCGCGCTTTGCGGACGCCTGGGTTCCCAAATCCTGGGATCCGATCATGCGCCGCGTGCAGGAAGCGGTATTTGCGGTTTTCTGCCTGCTGTTTGCAATTCTTTGCTGGCAGGTGGTCGCAGAAAGCATGCGCTTGCAAGAATACGGCTCGGTTTTGCGCATCCTGATCTGGCCGATTCAAGCGGTGATGCCGATCGCGTTTACCCTAGCAGCGCTGCGCCACGGGCTGTATGCGTGCATGCCTGCACTGCGCCCGCGCGAGCATGACGAAGCCAGCGAAGCGCTGGAAACATCCGAGATCCGCGCATGATCTGGCTGGGCTTGCTGGGTATGGTGCTGCTGCTGCTGGTGCTGCGGCAGAACCTGATGGTGATCCTGGCCTCGGTGTGCGCGTATTGCTACGCATTCTTCGGCGACGGCAACCTTGATGGCATCGTGCTTGATGGGTGGGACGCCCTCAACAAGGACGTCTTGCTGTCGATTCCTTTGTTTATTTTGGCCGGCAACATCATGAGCAAGGGCGAGATCGCCACGCGCATGATTGATGTGATGAAGGCGCTAACCGCGCCGATTCCGGGCGGCCTAGGCGTCGCCACGGTGCTGAGCTGCGCAATTTTTGCGGCGATCTCGGGCTCGGGAACGGTCACGCTGCTCGCGGTTGGCGCGGTGATGTATCCGGCAATGATCAGAGCCGGCTATTCCAAACGCTACGCCCTGGGCTCGCTGTGCGCGGCGGGCACGCTCGGCATCATCATCCCGCCGTCGATTCCAATGATTCTCTACGGAATCATGACCCAGACCAACATCGCGGACCTGTTCATCGCCGGGATTGGGCCGGGCATTTTGCTGACCTCGCTGTTTGTCGGCTATTCGCTGGTGGTCAATCGCAAGATGCCGGCGAGCGCGTTTTCTTTCCCGGATCTTGGGCGTGCGCTGCGCCGTGGGGTGTGGTCGATGGCCCTGCCGGTGATCATTCTGGGCGGCATTTACTCGGGTTATTTCACGGCGACAGAATCCGCCGCCGTGGCCTTGGTTTATGCGCTGGTGGTCGAAACGCTGATCCACCGCAACATGCGCTTCAAGCAGGTGTTTGACGTGGTTGGCGACACCAGTAAATCCTTGGGCGCGCTGTTTCCGGTGCTGATGTTTGCGCTCGCTTTAAACGTGTTTTTGACCTACCAGCAGATGCCGGAAAAGATCGTTGGCGTGATGCAGCCCTACTTCGAATCAAAACTCGCCTTTTTGCTGGTCACCAACGTGTTTTTGCTGGTCTTGGGCTGCGTGATGGACATCGGTTCGGCGATCTTGATCATGGCGCCCATTCTGCAGCCGCTGGCCGAGGCGCAAGGCATTCATCCGATCCATTTTGGGGTGATTATGGTGGTCAATCTTGAGATCGGCTATTTGACGCCGCCGCTCGGCATGAACTTAGTCGTGGCGATGACTGCGTTTCGCGAGAGCTTTTGGGAAATCTGCAAAGCCGTGATCCCCTTTGTTTTGCTCATGCTTGGGGCGCTGGTGGTGATTGCCCTGGTGCCGGCTTTGAGCCTGTTCATGCTGGCGCCGTGATGCGAATTGCGCTGATCGCGGGGGAAGCGTCTGGTGATCATCTCGGTGCGCCGTTGATCACGGCGCTGCGCGCGCGCTTCCCGCATGCGGAGTTTGCCGGCATCGGCGGGCCGCAGATGATCGCGCAGGGATTTAGCAGCTGGTTCGCGATGGAGCGGCTCTCGGTGATGGGCCTGTTCGAAGTGCTGAGGCACTTGCCTGGCTTGCTGCGGCTGCGGCGCGCCCTGATTGCGCGCCTGCGCGATTGGCAACCGCAGGTGCTGATCGGCATCGATGCGCCGGATTTCAACTTGGGCGTGGAGCGCGCGCTAAAAGCAAGCGGCGTGCGCACGGTGCACTACGTCAGCCCCTCGGTTTGGGCGTGGCGGGAAAAGCGCGCGGAAAAAATCGGCGCGAGTGCAGATCGGGTTTTGTGCCTGTTTCCAATGGAGCCGCCGATCTACATGCGCCACAGCGTTGCCGCCCGATTTGTGGGCCACCCCGCGGCTGAGCGGTTTGCGCTGAAACCCGACCGCGCAGGCGCACGCCTGAATTTGGGTCTGGACCCAGCGCGCCCGGTTTTGGCGGTGCTTCCGGGGAGCCGAATCAGTGAAATCAAACGCCTGGCGCCGGCTTTCATTGAAGCCACGCGAATGTTTTTGGCCTCGCATCCGGGCTGGACTGCGCTGGCGCCAATGGCCAACGCAGCGTGTCGCGCCGAGTTTGAGCGCGCGCTGGCTGGCCGAACCCAGATTCAAGTGGTGGACGGCCGCGCCGATACGGTTTTGGTTGCGGCGGAACTGGGCCTGTTGGCCTCCGGCACCGCGACTTTGGAGGCGCTGTTGGCCAAATGTCCGATGGTTGTCGGCTATCGGCTTGCGCCGCTCAGCTACTGGCTGCTGACTTCTTTCGGCTGGCTTAAAACCAAACGCTTCAGCCTGCCCAATGTGCTGAGCGCGGCGGACACGGTGCCCGAGATCATGCAGGGCGCGCTGACGCCTGACGCGTTGGCCGAGGAACTGAGCGGCTGGGTTAATCGACCTGCGCGACAGATCGAGTTCGCCGCGCGCGCGCTCAAGGTGCACCAAGCGCTCGCGCTTAATGCCTCCGAACGCGCCGCTGACGCAATCAGCGAACTCTTGAGAGAAAATCGGCCATGAGCGCAACGGTGATGCTGGCGGGCGCCAGCGGTTTGGTCGGCGGATCGGTGCTCAAGCGCTTGCTTGATGCGGGCAAGCGCGTGCTGGCGCCAGCGCGGCGCGCGCTTGGGATATCCGCCGTCGGGTTGACGGAATTGTCGCTCGATCCAGATCACACGCAGCTGCCGCATCTAGATGCCTTCATGTGCTGCCTAGGCACCACGCTTGCGAAAGCCGGTTCGCGCGAGGCTTTCCTTGCGGTGGATCATGATTTGGTGATTCGTTTGGCGAAGACCGCGCGCGCGGCGGGCTGCAGGCATGCCCTGCTGATTTCATCGGTGGGGGCCGATCCGCGCTCAGGCAACTTTTATCTTAAGAGCAAGGGCCAAGTGGAAGATGCGCTGGCGCAAATGGGCTTCAGCCGCTTGGACATTTTGCAGCCCGGTCTGCTGCTCGGCGATCGCAACGAGCCGCGCCGCGGCGAAGCCATCGCCCAGAAGTTGGCCCCGTTCTACAATCCACTGCTGCGCTTGGGCTTAAAGCGCTACCGCGCCATTTCCGCAGGCGCGGTCGCCGACGCAATGGTGGCCTTGCTCAACGCGCGCGACGCCGGCGTTTTTCGGCACACCTATTCTTCATTGATTCAATTGAGCCATGACTGAAGCCAGCCCCGAACACAGTGCAGGAATTGACGAGGCCGGGCGCGGTCCGCTCGCAGGCCCGGTCGTCATTGCCGCCGTGATTCTCGACCCTGCGCGCCCGATTCGCGGTTTGGCGGACTCCAAAAAACTCACGGCGCGCCAGCGCGGTGCGCTGTTTGAGACGATCCGCAGCCAGGCGCTGGCCTATTCGATCATTGAGGTCGGGCACGCGGAGATTGATCAGCTCAACATTCTTCAGGCAACCTTGATCGGGATGAGTCGCGCCGCGCAGGCGCTCACAATTCGACCCACGCGCATCTTGATTGATGGCAATCAGGTTCCGGCTTTTTTGCGTGATATCGGGGTTGCCATTGTCGGCGGCGATGAAAGCGAGCCCGCGATCAGCGCTGCGTCCATCTTGGCCAAAGTTCACCGCGACCGCCTGATGAATGCGCTGGATGCGCATTTTCCGGGCTATGGCTTTGCCAAGCACAAAGGCTATCCCACGCCCGAACATTTACAGGCGCTTCAGGCGCTTGGGCCGTGCGAGATACACCGGCGCTCGTATGCGCCGGTTGCGGCTTATTTGTAGCGCGTGGGGTCCGCAACGCCGGCCGCTGCAAAGCCTTCCGCGCGCAGTCTGCAGGCGTCACATTTGGCGCAGGCGCGGCCGTCGGGATCGGGTTGGTAACAGCTTACCGTGATCGAAAAATCAACCCCGTGTTGCAGCCCGATGCGCACGATATCGGCTTTGCTGCAGCCGATGATCGGGGTATGGATTTTCAAGCGGCGTCCTTCGATCTGCGCGCGGGTGGCCAAGTTGGCCATTCGCTCGAACGCCTGAATGAACTCGGGCCGGCAATCCGGATAGCCGGAATAGTCAACCGCATTCACCCCGATGAACAAATCGCTGGCGCCCAAGACTTCCGCCAAGCCCAGACCTAAGCTTAAAAACACGGTATTGCGCGCCGGCACGTAGGTGATCGGAATGCCGCTGGTCGGGCTCTCCGGAACGGCGATATCGGCGGTTAGCGCAGATCCACCAATCGCGCGCAGATCAAGCTTGATCACCCGATGGCTGTGCGCACCGAGCGTGCTGGCCACGCGCGCGGCGGCGTCGAGTTCAGCGCGGTGGCGCTGGCCGTAATCAAAGCTAAGCGCATGAAGCAAGAAGCCCTGCTCGCGCGCGAGCGCCAGCACGGTCGCCGAGTCCAGCCCACCGGAGAGCAGCACCACCGCGGGCTTTAATTCAGTGGCCAGGAACGTCGCCCCACAGCAGCTTGTGCAGCTGCATCTGAAAGCGCACGCTCAAACGGTCATTCAAGATCCAGTCGGCCAGCTCGCGCGGCGCGAGGCTGCCGTGGACCGGCGAATACAGCACGGTAAAGCGCGCGGCCAGCGCATGTTCTTCGAGCAGCGCGCAGGCCCACTCGTAGTCGGCGCGCGAGCCGAGCACAAATTTGATCTGATCGGTGGGCTTGAGCAGCGCGAGATTGGCCAAACGATTGCGCGCGTGTTCGCCGGAACTTGGGGTTTTGAGATCGAGCACCACGTGCACCCGCGGATCAACGCCGGTCAAATCGATTGCACCGGAGGTTTCAAGCGAGACCACATACCCCGCATCGCAAAGCCGCTTGAGCAAGATCAGGCAGCGCTTCTGCGCCAGCGGCTCGCCGCCGGTGACGCACACGTGGCGCGCCCCGAAAGCCGCCACTTCTCGCAGCAAATCATCAATCGTGCGCCACTGCCCGCCGAAAAATGAGTAGGTGCTATCGCAATAGGTGCAGCGCAGCGGGCAACCCGTTAGGCGCACAAATACGGTGGGCCAACCAACTTGGCTGGCCTCGCCCTGCAGCGAGAAAAACACTTCTGTGATCTTGAGCCGCTCCGGATCCGTTTCGACCCGACCTGGTTCGACCCGAGCTGGTTCGACCTGCGACGCTTCAATGGAAGCCATAGCGCGCCGGCTTAACGGCCGGCTGGAAATGCCCGCAGCCGACTCTCGGCCAACTTGGCCACCACGGTGCCGGGGAAGCGGTCGATCACCGATTGCAGCGAGGACCGCGCCTGCGGGAACTGCTTCAGCTCATAGTGCGTGTAGCCGATTTTGAGCATCGCATCGCCGACCTTGGGGCTCTCTGGATAGCGCTGGGTCATTGTGCGAAAAGCCTGCAGCGCAACCGGATAGTTCTGCGTCACGAAATACGATTCGGCCAACCAGTATTGCGCGTTGCCGGCAAACGTGGAGTTCGGGAATTGCTTTAAGAATTGATCAAAGCCGCGGGCGGCGCCGTCATAGCGCCCGCTTTTAAGCTCGTTGAAAGCGGCATCGTATGCGGCTTTTTCCTGGGCTGGATCGCTGACCATCGGCGCGCGCGCCGGCGCCATGGGTACGTCAATCGGGGTAGTGCTGGTTTGGCCATCAACCGGTGGGCGCACTTCGGGTTCAAACATGCCGTCACCGGCCGGGCCGGGTGCGGGGATTAACCCTTGGTCGGCTTGCTGGTTCGGATCAACAAATCCGGGTGCTGCGGGTGGCGGTGGTTGTGCGCCTTGCAGTGCACCTTCCACATTCCTAAGCTTGGCTTTCAGCTGATCAAGCTCAAAGCGCTGCTGTTCTGACTGGTTGCGCAGATCCTGCACTTCCAGTTTGAGTTGCTCGATCCGCCGCAGCATGTCCGTTGCGAGCGCTGTATCGCTGCCACTTGCGCCCATTTGCTGTTCGAGCAGGGTCATGCGCTCGGCCAAACTCAGGCGTGCCGCCTGAACCGAGCCAGATAAAACGGCGGCCACGAGGGCCGCCGCTAGCATTGCAAATCGCAGTTTGCGCACGTTCAACGCTTACTTGGCGGTGTAAACGAGCTCAACGCGACGGTTTTTCGACCAGCAATCTTCGCTCGACTCTTGGCAGGTCGGGCGCTCTTCACCGTAGCTGGTGGTTGAGGACTGATTGGACGAGCCGCCCGAGGTGCTGAGCATGTCACGCACGGCGTTGCCGCGGCGCTCGCCCAGACCCAAGTTGTATTCGCGGGTGCCGCGCTCGTCAGCATGGCCTTCCAGCGTCAGACGCGCGGAGGCGCGCATGCTTAAGTACTTGGCATGGCAAGCCAGCGTTTCAGAGAACTCGCCGCGCACGTCGGAAGCGTCGAGGTCAAAGTAGACCACGCGGTTTTGCAGGCAAGGAACTTTGCTGAGCGCGTCCGGATCGGCAAACGGATCGGAACTCGGTGTGGCTGGGCGGGTATCCGTGCTCCTCGGCGGGGTGGTGTCGACCGGGTCGGACATGGTCTTCTTGCCCGCGCAAGCGGCCAAGCTGAGAACGATTGCACTGACAAGCAAACTGCGAATTGCGATATTCATGATTGGGTATTCTCTTGGTGGTTTAGGCTAAAAGCCCAGTATCTTAACGAAAAGGTAATGCTGTTGCCAAGCGCCGGACGAAAAAATGTTGCGGTGCAACAGTTATTGTGCGGTCGGCGCGGCGCGGCGCTTCAGCGGTGACCATGCCGGTTCGCGCACATCGCCCTCCGCAAGTACCAGCCGCTGGCGCACGCGGGCGTTGGTAGAAACCGCGTTCAACACGCCGCGACCGCCCTGTTTGCTCGAATAAATCACCATGCGCCCATTCGGCGCAAAGCTGGGTGATTCATCTAAGTTGCCTTCAGAAATAATAAAGGTGGTGCCTTTGTCGCGGTCGAGGACCACGATTTTGTAGACGTTGCGATTGCCCATCGCCGAGGCGATCTTCTTGCCGTCATAGCTGACCGACGGGCGCGCGTTGTATTCGCCCTGAAAGCTCAAACGCGTCGCCGCGCCGCCGCTTACCGGCACCGAATAGATCTGCGGACGCCCCGAGCGATCCGAAGTAAACACGATGTTCTGTCCATCCGGCATCCACTGCGGCTCGGTGTCGATGCCCCAGTGGTTGGTGATTTGATTCAGCGCGCCAGTGGCTAGGTCCATGATGTTGATCTCAAGATTTCCAGTGCGCGAGAGCGCGACTGCAAGCCTGCTGCCGTCGGGCGAAAACGACGGTGCGCCGTTGATGCCTTTGAAGCTGGCAATGACCCGACGCGAGCCCGACGCAATTTCCTGAATCCAGATCTGTGAAGAGCCCGATTCGAAAGAAACATAGGCGAGCCGCTTGCCGTCAGGCGACCATGCAGGCGACAGCAGCGGTTCGCGCGAGCGCACGATGGTTTGCGGGCTGAAGCCATCGGCGTCAGCGACCATCAGCTTGTAGTCGATCTTGGCGCCTAAGCCCACCGCGGTCACATACGCAATACGGGTCGAAAAAGCCCCCGGCACGCGCATCAGACGCTCGTAGATCAAATCGGCAATGTAGTGGCCAATGGCGCGCATTTCGCCGGGTCGCGCCGGGATTGTGTAGCCGAGCAAGCGTTCGCCGGTGCCGACGTTGAACAGCTGAAACTCAATCGAGTATGCATTTTCGGTGGGCAGCACCCGGCCAATCGCGAGAAAGTCGCTTTTGAGCGCACGCCAGGTCGCAAAGTTGACGTCCGCACGCGCGGTTGGGCGTTCGATCATGTCGCGATCGGCGAGCGGATCAAAATCACCCGAACGCGCCAGATCGGCACGCACGATGGCGGCGATATCGGCGTCCATACCGGGCATCTGTGGATCGTAGGCAAAGGGCACTACGGCAATTGGAATGCCGCCAATCACCCCACCCGTAACTGGCGGCAGCACCAGCGCGGACTCTTGTGCGCGGGCCTGCAGGCCAACGACCAACAAAAGCACAGTCAAGCAGTGGAAAATCACTTTCATGCATCAATCCTCGGGAATAAACGGAATAATTAAATCGCGGTTGTAGACCGATTCGAAGCCTTCATAGGGCAGTGGGCTGGCGCGGTTTACCGCTGCAATCAAAGAAGCCTGGGTGGGCTCATCCTGGAAGCAACCGTCCATGATTGCGACCGAAATGACCTCGCCCCCGGCCAATTGACTCACACGGATGTTGCACTGCACGCCCGACATCGCCGATGACGGCCTGCTCCAGCCCGACTGAATCGCCGCCGTCATCGCGGCCGCATACTGCGCGCGCAAATCGTCCAAGACCTCGCCGATCGGCGGGTTATAGGGGTCGTCCAGGATTTCCTGCGCGCGCGCGGATTCTTCTTCGCGCTGGATCATTTCCGCCAAACGCGCCGCCTCGACCCGCTTTTGCTCGGCGTCCAAATCGCGCTGCACGCGGGTTTCGGCTTCTTGCTTGGGCTTGTCGACTGGCGGTTTGGGTTTGGGCTCAGGCGCAACGTCGGGCTTGGGCACGATCGAGGACAGCTCAGGCTGCGGCGGCGTTACCGCAACGGGATTGGGCTGCGCGCGCTCAAGCTCGGTGGCGGCCGGTTTGGGTTTGGGCGGAATCGGCTTGGGCGTGGGCTGCGCCGCGCGCGGTTTGGTCGGCGTGGGCAGCTTGGTCAGATCGACAATCGCCACCTCCATGACCACGCCATATTTCTTAACCGTTTCTTCTTTGACCATCACCCTGGCGCTGATATAGAGCGCGCCGATAATCGCGAGGTGGGCCAAAATTGCCCACATCAGCGAAATCGAGCGATCAGAGGTCTGGTGCGCCTGCATTTATGGGGCCTTGGGCTCCGACATCAGCCCCACCTTAACCACGCCCGCGCCTTGAAGTGTGGTCATGGCGTCGTAAAGCTGACCGTACGCGATCCGCTTGTCCGCGCCGATCAGCACCGCCACTTCAGGGTTTCTGCGGACAAACGCACCCACTTTTGCCGCCATGGTTTCCAGATCAAGCTGTTCGGAAGTGCCCTCAAGGGTGAGGTACAAATCGCCCTTCTCGTCGATGTTGACCAAGATCGGGTCCTTTTGCTGCTCCATTGGCTCGGCGGTGGATTGCGGCAGCTGAATCTCGACGCCGAGATTCAAAAGCGGCGCGGTCGCCATAAAGATAATCAGCAGCACCAACATCACATCGATGTACGGAACCACGTTGATTTCGGACATCGCGCGGCGGCGGCGTTTGTTGCGATGTGGGACTTGAGCCATACGCTTGTATCTAACGATCGACGACTGAATTCGGGGTTAACGACGGGCGAAAGCTATTCGTCGGCATGCGCTTGTCGCTGCAAAATCGCGGAAAACTCTTCCATGAAGGTGTCAAAGCGGCCCTGCAGCCGGTCGACCTGGTTCGAAAACCGGTTGTAGCCAATCACCGCCGGGATCGCCGCAAACAGCCCCATCGCGGTGGCGATCAAGGCCTCCGAAATACCCGGCGCGACCATCGCAATGGTGGCTTCTTTGACTGAAGCCAGGCCGTGGAAGGCGATCATGATTCCCCACACCGTGCCAAACAGGCCAACGTATGGGCTGATCGAACCGACCGTCGCCAAAAATGGAATGCGGTGGTCTAACCGATCCATCTCTCGATTAAGCGCCACCCGCATTGCGCGCTGGGCGCCTTCGAGCATGATCTGTGGATCCATCCCGCGGCGCTGACGGAGCCGCGCGAATTCGCGAAAACCCGCTTCAAACACGCCTTCCATGCCGTCGGGATGGCGACCGCTGTGGGTGATGTCGCGAAACAGCGCGGCCAAATCCGCGCCCGACCAAAAGCGCTCTTCAAAAGCGTGCGCCTGCTTGGCCACGCGATTGAGCACGCGGGCCTTGTACAAAATGATGGTCCAGCTGGCGATCGACGCGCCCAGCAGCATCAGCATCACAATTTTTACCGGCAGGCTCGCCTCCAGCATCAATTTCACATAGTCGAGCTCGCCTGTCATGCGTTGTATAGCCTCTGCAGCAATTCGGTGGGGATGCGTCTTGGTTTGAACGTGGATGCCTTCAGCGCGACCGCATGCACGTCCGCTCGACTCAAGGTTGCGCCGGAAGTTTCATGGATGACGGCTTGCCGCAGGCTGAACTGAACGGGCTTGCGTTCGATCAATTCGACCGAAACGCGAAGCGCGTCGTCCAGTTTGGCGGGCGCGAGATATTCAACGCTTAAAGATCGAATTGCAAACACCAGATCAATCTGCTCTTTCAGCGCAAGCTGTTCGATCCCACGCGCGCGCAGCCATTCGGTGCGTGCGCGCTCGTAAAACTTGAGGTAATTGGCGTAGTAGACCACGCCGCCGGCGTCGGTATCCTCCCAATAAACGCGCATCGAAAAGGCAAATGGCGCCGCGCTCATGCGCCGAATAAGTCCGGCGCGTTGGCTGGTTTGGGCGGTTTGAAGCCAAAATGTCGGTAGCCTTTGGCGGTGACTACGCGCCCGCGCGCGGTGCGCATCAGGAAACCCTGCTGAATCAGATAGGGCTCGATCACGTCCTCTAGCGTGCCGCGTTCTTCGCTGAGCGCCGCGGCTAAGGACTCAACGCCAACTGGACCGCCGTCGAAGGAATCGATGATGGTCAGCAGCATGCGCCGATCCAGCGCATCAAAACCTTCGATATCGACCTTGAGCATGTTCATCGCGAGATCGGCCACGGCCTGCGTGATCACGCCCTGCGCCTTGACCTGCGCGAAATCGCGCACCCGCCGCAGCAAACGATTGGCAATGCGCGGCGTGCCGCGCGCGCGCTTGGCAATCTCATGCGCGCCAGCGGGTTCACAGGGAATCTGCATGATCTTGGCCGAGCGCGTGACGATCTGCTGGAGCTCCTCGACCGTATAGAACTCCAGGCGCTCAACGATGCCAAAACGATCGCGCAAAGGCGAGGTCAGCAGGCCCGCGCGGGTGGTCGCGCCGACCAGCGTAAAGGGCGGCAAGTCGAGCTTGATCGAGCGCGCCGCGGGGCCTTCGCCGATGATGATATCGAGCTGAAAATCCTCCATCGCCGGATACAGCACCTCCTCGACCACCGGGCTCAAGCGATGGATTTCATCGACAAAAAGCACATCGTTG
>Ga0105047_10008163_pt1 | contig 17504 bp, 15 predicted proteins | sample MAT04_FD_78384 | JGI IMG/M metagenome (GOLD analysis project Ga0105047, IMG submission 78384) | Freshwater microbial communities from Lake Fryxell liftoff mats and glacier meltwater in Antarctica - MAT-04 (megahit assembly) | ecosystem: Environmental > Aquatic > Freshwater > Ice > Liftoff...
GTTCACCGTGACGTCCTGTCGCGACAAGGTCAGCGTGTAGCGGGTGCGATCGACCACTTCGAAGCCGCTCGCGCCGCGCGCCGGACCGAACGTCACCGAGGCCACCGCGACGCCGTTCGCGGGTACGGTCAGCGTGCCGGTCGGCGACATCGTCCCGGCCGGATCTTCGGCGCGCACGATGCGGTAGAAGATCTTCGCCGGCGCCGGCTGCGAGCGCACCGAGACCACCAGGTAGTCGTTGCCCGGGCCCTTGGCCACGGCGTGCTCGATCATGATCCCGGGCTGCACCAGCACCGGGAAGTCCAGGCGATCGACGCTCAGGCCGTTGGTGTCGAGGCGCGTCGCCCAGGTCGAGCCGATCGGGCCGCTCCTGAAGTCCTCCCAGACCACGAGGCCGGTGCCGTCGCGGGCGGTCGCCACGCGCGGGCGGATCTGCTCGCGCGGTGCGTCGTTGATCGCGACCGCGGCGCCCTGCGGGTTGAGGTTGAGCGTGAAGCGCGCGCGCCAGAGATCTTCGACGCCCGGCGCGGTCGAGGTGCTGGTTCGCTGATCCTCCCAGACCGCGATGATGGTGCTCGGTCCGAGCATCGCCAGCGACGTCGCCGACTGGCGGAACGCGCCGGTCGCGAGCGGGGTGCCGGCCACCGGAGACACCATCCCCAGGTCCGGCACCGTGCGCAGGAACAGCTCCGCGCCGAGGTTGCCCAGGCCGTTGCTGCGATCGTCCTCCCAGCCCACGTAGAAGCTGCCGATGGTGGCGGTGACCGCCGGTCCGAGCTCGGTGGTCGCGCCGGTGTTGTTCGCGACGAGATCGAGCGGCATCAGATCCTGCGCGTCGCCCGACGGATACACGCGCACGCCGCGCACCTCGGTGCGGCCCATGCTGGTCTGCTGGAACACCACCAGGCAGCTCTGGACCGCGCACGCCACCTGCGGCTGCACCTCCGCCGCGCCCGCGGTGTTGGTCAGCGCGGTGCCGCCCGGCTCGGGGAGGAGGCCCATTCCAGCCGGGAAAAACCGCGAGACGTAGATCTCCTGAGAGCCCAACCGCGGGTCCGTCCAGGTGATGATGTAGCTCGATCCGTTCCACGCGATCGACGGCGAGGTCTGATCACCGGGCTGCGCGGGCGAGAGGACCGGGATGCCCATCGCGTCCTGGATCGTGCCGTCGGTGCCCAGGCGCGCCAGGAACAGCTCGCGGCCGTTGCCGGAGCTGCGCGAGTCCTCCCAGACCATCACGTAGCGCGTGCCATCGAAGGCGAGCGCGGGGAGGCGCTGCGAGGCCGTCCCCGGCGATGCATCGAGCGTCAGCAGCGGCCCGACGGTGGTGGCGCGGGCGGGCAGGGTGACGGCGAGGGCCAGGGCGAACGCAGGAATAAAGCGCGACACGGTTGCTCCTTACCATGCTTCTTGACGACCCGGCTCCCGTCCGAGATCGTCCGAGCTGTGTTGACCAGTCTCACCCTGATCGCCGTGACCCTCGCGGGCCAGATCGGCGAAGCACCGGACCGCCTCATCACGCCGCAAGGCGTCGAGCTCGCGAATGATGGCCGCATCTTCGTACTGTTCGCGGCCCTCAATGGGCTCGGATTCTCGGAGGAGACGCAGCGAAAAGGCCCGCCGCTGGCCGCGCCCGTTTTCCACCCGGTGCGCACGCAGGTGCGCGAGGCGATGCGCAAGCTCGACGAGGCCGGCAAGCTCACCGATCTGCGGAAGTTCTTCGATGCCAACCCGGCGAGCGTCGAGTCGTACGCGGCCGCGCTTTTGTCGCAGGATCTGACCCTCGAGAAGTCGTCGGGCGAGCCCTCCGCGGAGGCCAAGAAGCTCGGCGGCGTGATCTCGGTGGTGCAGAAGCTCGGCAACGACCCCGATCTGACCAAGGTGTTCGAGGACGTCCTGGTGCTGCAGCGCAAGCACAGCAAGGAGCTCTACGATCGGCTCGACAAGACCTTCGTCGCGGGCAAGAAGCACCTCGCGGTCGCCGAGCTGCGGCCCAGCCTCTCGCTGATCGTGATCCCGAACCCGCTCGACGCGCACGGCGCGGTGCGATCGGTGTACGTCGGCGACAAGCTCTATCTGCTGGTCGGGCCCGGCCTCGACACCGCCAACACCGCGATCCTCGAGGCGGCCCTGCGCAGCACGGTGTTTCCGTCGATCAAGGCGGCGTACGCCAACTCGCCGAAGCTGAAGAAGGCGTGGGGCGACCTCAAGCCGTTCAAGAGCATCTCGAATCGCTACTCCGACGGTGATGCGTACGCCGCCGAGACCGTCGCGCAGATCCTCTCGTTCCAGATCCGCGGCGGCGCCGCGGGCTCGCCCGCCGAGGACGACTTCGTCGATCAGGCGACGAAGGAAGGCCTCCGCTGGACTCGCCCGCTGTTGCTCGCGATCGGCAACCGCGGCGCCGAGCCCATCGACGCCTCGCTCACGAAGGCGCTCCCGAAGGCGACCCCGTGAACTGCGCCGCGGAGGGCCGCTGATGGATCTCGGGCAGGCGCCAGAACCCACCGCGCTCGCCGCGCTCCTCCGGGAGCGGTGGATCAAGGATCCGCGCATCGACATCACCGTCGAGGACGACTACCGCGACGAGCGGCCGCGGCTCATCGTGCGCATCGATCGCCCGGGCAGCGCGCGCCGCCCGCGCGAGCGCATCCAGGTCGACATCACTCATCTGCGCGGCGCGGCTCCGGGCCATGCCTGGCCGGAGCTGGTGGACGCCACCGACGCGCTGGTCGGCCAGCTCGCCGAGAGCGACTACGCGTACCGCGATCTGCCGGTGGGCAGCGACGTCGTGTTCGGCGATGGCGTGTACTGGGTCGAGGTCGTCACCACCCGTCCGGATCTGGAAGCAGAGGCGGAAAAGTGGCTGAAAAACGGGCTGAACTGAGCGCGAGCAGGATGATCGCCAGCGCCGCAACCAGGCCCAGCGCCCTTCGCTCGGGCGGACCGCGATAGACCAGCTCCACCACGTGCTCGCCCGCAGGCACGTCGACCAGTACGAAGCTCGGGCCCGCGCGCAGGACCGGCACGTCCCGATCGTCGATCCGCGCGCGCCACCCGCGATCCCAGCTCGCCTTGAGCACCAGGCGCTCGTCGCCCCCGCGCGCGCGGACCCGGCAGGCGTAGGTCCCGGGGCCGCGTCCTTCCGCGACGATGACGCTCTCGATCGCGAGGTACGGACCGGGCGGCGGAGGCGTGCGGCGCTCTTGCGCCGGGTCGAGCTCCGGCAGCTCGCCGCGCGCGAGCATCCTCGCGCTCTCCGCCTGCAAGAACGGCCGCAGAGCGCGCGGTGATCCGCCCAGCACGAACGGTGTGCGCACGAAGACGAACCAGCTCGACGTCGCCGTGCTCGACCACAACGACAGCGGGCCGGCCTGTTCGGCGCGCCGCCACGGCGGGCCCGGATCGACGGTCCCCAGCACCACCAGGTCGGTGACGTTGTAGAGCGCGGCGGCCTCCGCGCTGCGATCGAAGGACAGGGCGAAGTACGTGCTCAGCGTGTCGTGATAGCCCCGCGCGTTGCTGCCGAGCAGCGGCCGCCCGCTCCTCGCCGCGAGGTGGTTGCGATACACGTGGCTCTCGGTGCCGAGCGCGGCGTTCCCGCTGAATCGGCCGCGATCCGCGCCGAGCGCCAGTGCCTTGGCGATCGCGTCGAGCGCTTCGGTGTCCTCGGCGCTGCTGGTGACAGCGTCGAGATCGCGCGCCCGATCGATCGCCAGCGGCCCGAGGATCAGCAGCGCCGCGATCGCCGTCCGGAGGCGCGGGATCCGCGCGACCAGCAGCACGATCGCCGCCAGCGCCGGCGCCGCCAGCGCGATGCCCGCGGCGTGCACCAGCGCGATGTAGCGGACCACCTCGAGCTCGCGATGGAGCGGCAACCGATCGAAGGCTGCGCCCCACGTGGTGCGCCCGAGCCAGAGCGCGAGTCCGAGCGCGAGCCCGAGCACCGCCAGGCGGCCGCGGCGATCCTCGGTCCAGCGCACGATCGCGCCGAGCAGGCCGAGCACAACCAGCGCGCCGAGCCACGGCGCGCGGCCCGCGTCGAAGAGATCACCGGCGGCGATGCGCGAGCACAGCTCTCCGATCGGGAAGCCATCCTCTCGGCTCCCGCGCCAGGGGCTGCCGCCGACGTCGGAGAGGCCCGCGATCAGCGGCCACAGCCAGGGGCCGATCACCAGCGCCACGACCGCGCCCACCAGGAACAGGCGCAGGAGCCGCCCGAAGACGCCGCGCCGCTCGATCAGCGCCATCAGGAGCGCCACCCACCCCAGCACGATCGCGAAGAGCAGGTGGGTCAGCACGAGCGCGCTCACCGCGACGACGACGCCGAACACCGAGACGTCGCGGACGCCGTGGAGCGCCACGGCGCTGTCATCGCACCACAAGCAGCGGTACAGCGCGCCCACCGCGACGGGAAAGATCGCCATCGCCCAGAGCTGCGTGAAGAGCCCGGTCTCGGCGATCGACGCGAAGCTCAGCCCGAAGCCGGTGAAGTCGCGCGGCGCGAGCGCGAGGATGCCGAGCGCGAGCGACGTCAGCCGATCGAGGCCGAACGCGCGGCCGCCCCAGAACCAGGCCACCGGCACGACCATCCACAGCGCTACGATCACGTCGGCGAGGACGCAGGCGGCCGGAATGCTGTCGCGGGTGAGCGCGACGAGCGCGGCGGTGAGGAGCGCGGGGAGCGGCTGGTAGGCGGAGAACATCGCGTAGCCGAGGTTCGCGCCGTCGAACCACAGATCGACGCTGCCGGCGCGCAGCCGATCCGCGAGGAAGGTGATCTCGGCGAGGTGCGAGGAGAGATCGGCGCCGTTGGAAAAGCCGCCGAGCAGATCGCCGATCGAGGCGAGGAGGATCGCCAGCGCGATCAGCGCGAGCGCGGCGCGAGCCTGCCGGGGCGAGAGATCGTGGGGGCTCAGATCACGCGATCAGATCATTCGATGGACACTGAGCCAGCGAGCGTCACGTTGATGGTGTGGACCTCGTCGGTGGATAGGTCGCGGATCACGAACGGCGGCGCGGCGCTGGCGAGCGTGCCCTGGCCCGTGAACCGGACGATCGTGGTCGGCGGCGGGGACTCGATCGACACCTCGGTGTCGGGGTGCTGCTCGCGCAGATCGACGATCTGCAGGATGACCTCGTTGCCGGGGACCTGGGCAACGATCTCGTACGACGTCGGCGAGGTGAGGCGGAGGCCGATGGTCTTCGGCAAGCAGTCGTAGGCGATGGCACCGCCACCGCCGCTGCCGCCGTTGCCGGCGCCGATGCACTGGAGGCCGGGGACGCTGGTGCGGCTGAGCGCGATGCCGCGCGCCTCTCGCAACGCGCTCATCAAGAGGCGCGTCTCGGTGCGGACACGCTGCTTGCGCATCGACTGGTGCAGGCCCGGGATGGCGATCGCGGCGACCACGGCGATGATCGAGATGACGATCATGACCTCGATGAGGCTGAAGCCGCGGCTCTTCGGGCGACGATTCATGGTCATCCACCCTAGGCATCTCCACCGCATGACGCAACCCCTCAGCCTTTGACGGCGATGTAGGCCGCGGCGACGCCGATCAGCACCCCGAACGCGACCCCGATCGCGACCCACACCCAGCGCGGCAGCCCCACCGCGCTCGGCTGCAGGGACGCCACGACCGGCGGCGGGGCGGTCGCCAAGGTCACCGCGAGCTGACGCGATCGACCGAAGTCTTCCATGTCGTGCAGCAAGCGATCGTATTCCTCGGGCGCGACCTCCCACGCCCGGCCGAAGCGCTCGTAGTGGTGGGCCTCCATCCAGGCGTAGCTGCGCAGCTCGATCTTTGCGGCGGCGGTGTCGAGCCAGCCGATCACCAGCGCCCCGGCGCGGCTCTCCTTCGCGACGAGCACGATCGAGAGGCGGGCGCGCGCGCCGCCGCCGGTGCGCTCCTCGGGCTCTTGCACCATCACGCGTCGGGCGGGGCCTTTCGCCGGCGCCCAGCGGGCGAGGCGGACCTCGATCAGGCGCGCGATCGCGGCGCCTTCGCGCGCGTGCGAGGTGCGGTCCCAGGGGTCATCGCTCCACGTGTCGCCGCCGGGCGGCGTGGCGCTCGACTTCTGGGGCGTCTCGCCGGTCCGCGCCATCTCGGTGCGATCCTCGTAGCCGTCAGCGTCTTTCCCCGTCATCGCGCCTCACCGCAGGGGTGCGGGAGCGCCGAAATACATATCCTGCCGAACGTTGGCCGTCGACCCGGGGACCGCCGGTAGCCCGAGCAGACCGAGCGCCGCGTTGGCGACATCTGCGCTGCTGATGGGCGGGAGCACCGACGACGTCGATGTGCGCGAGAGGCCCGGATCGGCGCGGATCCCCGCGTTGAGCGCGTACAGATCTCCGCCCGCCGTCGCGGGGCTCATCACGATCAGCGGCACCGTGAACATCGCGCGGTCCTTGGCGTCCACGTGGTTGCGATCGCGCCCGCCGTGATCGCTGGTGAGGATGATCGCGGTGTGATCGCGCAGCGCCGGATCGTGATCGATCGTCTGGATGAGGGTCGCGATCAGCGCCTCGGTCTCTCGCACCGCGGCGGTGTACGGCGAGCCGGCCGAGAGATCCCAGCCTTTGGCGTGGCCGGCGCGATCGATCGCCGCGAGGTGGAGGAAGCTCAGCGCCGGATCGCGCTCGCGCATGATCGCGATCCACGCCGCGAGCGTCGCGTCGTCGTCGCGATCGGTCACGTCGACCCGATCGATCGCCCCGCGCCAGCGCTCGCCATACAGCAGAAACTTCTTCTTCGACGACACCAGCGCCGCGCGCTTGCCGCTCCGGTGCACCACGTCGAACAGGCTCTCGCAGGTGATCTTCTTCGGGGCCCGCGCCTCGAGCGTGTTGTCGCTGTAGCCGTGCGCCGACAGCGGGAGCCCGGTCATCATCGAGAGGTGGTTGGCCAGCGTCTCGGTCGAGTTGGGGTCGGCGCGCGCGTTCAGCGTGAACGCGCCGCGCCAGGCGAGCCGGTGGAGCGTCGGGAGCGCGACCGGGCCGAGCGCCTGCACCGCGTCGCTGGACAGTCCGTCCAGGCTGACGATGACGACGTGCGTGACGCGCGGCTGCGCGCGCGACGAGCGCAGGTGGAACAGGATTCCGCCCGCGGCGAGGAGAGCGACGGCCCCTGCGGCGATCGCCAGCCGCTCACTGCCGGAGCGCATACTTCTTCGCGAAATACGCCTCGACCGCCCGTCGAGCGTCGCTGGAGAGCGCGCGATCGTAGATCGCCAGCTCGGCGATCTGTCCGGCGAAGAAGTCCGATGGCACGTTCCCCTCGTCGAACTCCTGTCCGATGCTCACGCGCCGCGCCAGGCTGATCTGTGGGGCGTCGATGCCGTCGCTGATCACCGACTTGCCGTCGAAGTAGACCTCCACGTGGCTCCGCTCGACGACCACCGAGTAGATCGCGAAGCCGAACAGGAGCTGGGTCTTCGAGTCGAGGTACTGCGTCGCGACCGGATCCGGGCTCATCTTCACGCGGATGACCTGCGGCTGCGCGAAGCCGATCCGCGCCACGTCGACGTTCCCGTCCTGCTGCTGTACGGACACCACGAACTGCGGGCGATCTTCCAGCACCCGGCCGACGAACATGATGGTCATGCCGGTGCCGCGGCGAAGCACGCCGGTGAGATCGTCGGCGCTCAAGAACTGCTTCTGGCCGTCGAACTGCACGACCGGAGATCCGGAGATCACGCTGGTCTGGAAGGTCGGCTGGCGGCCCCCCTCGGGCTGGATCGCGTCGCCCGGGATGTCCGTCACTGCGCTCGGCCAGCGCTCCACCCGCTGGTTGGGGCCGAGCTTCAGCGTGTCGGCGCGGTACCAGCCGGCGAGGCCCTCGACGCTGCTCGGGAGCTGCGCGGGCACATCGGCCGGCGCGCCGAAGAACTTCATCGCCGCCACCCCGCTGAGGACGAGCGCCAGCACCACGGCGATCACCGTCGGCATGCTGCGCGTGGGCTCGGCGCGCGGCGGCATCACCAGCAGTCGCGCCGAACTGCTGCCCGAGATCATCGAGGCGCCGCTCTGCGAGCCGGTGCGCGCGCGCTCGCCGGTCAACGGGGTGTTGGAGGTGGGCGCGTACTCCGAGCTGATGAGGCGATCGGCGTCGCGCTCGGCGCTGATCGCTTCGGCGAAGAGGGTGGCGAGGTACGTGCCCATCTCGCGCGGGACGAGCCCGGGTGCGTTGGCGCCGAGCCACTTGCTGAGATCGCGTTGCAGCTCGAACGCGCTGGCGTAGCGCTCGTCCTGCTCGCGGGCGAGCGCGCGCATCACGATCTCGTCGAGCTCGGGCGGCACGGCCGGGTTCTTGGCCGACGGCGGCACCACCTGGCACATCAGCACGCGGCGCAGCGTGTCGGCCTGGTTGGCGCCGCGGAACAGCCGCGCGCCGGTGAGGCACTCGTGGAGCACGACGCCGAGCGCGAAGATGTCGATGCGGTGATCGAACGCAGCGCCGGCCGCCTGCTCGGGCGCCATGTACGCGAGCTTGCCGCGCACGGTGCCGGTGCGCGCGCTCTCGACGCCGTCAGTGACCTTGGCGATGCCGAAGTCGACGACCTTCACCTGGCCGTCGAACGTCACCATGATGTTCTGCGGGCTGATGTCGCGGTGCACGAGGCACTCGCGCTGATCGGTCTCCGCGTCGCGGAAGGAGTGCGCGTAGTCGAGCCCGCGCGCGACCTCGCTGGCGATGAGCACGCCGATCGGGATGGGCAGCGCTTCGCTCTTTTGCCCGAGAACGCCGAGGATCTTGGCCAGATCTCGCCCGTTCACGTACTCCATCACGACGTAGAGGTAGCCGTCGTGCTCGCCGTTGCCGAAGACCTGGACGATGTTCGGGTGCTGCAAGCGGCCGGTGAGGTTCACCTCGGCCTGGAACATCTTCTCGAAGTCGCCGGCCTCGGCGAGGTTCGGGAGCATGCGCTTGACCGCGACGACTTTCTGGAAGCCGCCGACGCCGGTCTGCACGCCACGAAACACCTCGGCCATGCCGCCGACGCCGAGACGGCGATGCAGCACGAGGCCCGGTCCGAAGGGGATCGGCGAAAAATCGGCCATTTGCCGGGTCTACTCCTCGGTCACGGTGATCGTGGTCTCATCGATCTGGATGACGTCACCGGTCTTGAGGAAGGCCTGGAGCTTCGGTAGCCCGTTCACGCGCGCCGCCGACGAGGACCCCAGCCGCACCAGCAGCAGCGAGTCGCGCACGCGGACGAGCAAGCTGTGGCGGCCCGCGACGTAGCGGCCCTTGAGCTGGATGTCGGCCTCGCGATCGGTCCCCAGGATCGTCACCGACTCGTTGAGCGGGCCCGAGTAGAGGAGCTTCTGGTGGTGGCGAACGTCCACGTTGAAGCGGCGCTTCCGGGCCTTCGGCTGCTTCATGTTGGTGTCGATCTCGTTCTTCCCGACCATCATCTGGCTCAGGACCTGCGAGACCGACGACTGTCCGCGCGGCGGAAGCAACGAATCGGGCTCGTCGCTCGAGCCGAGATCGTCCTCCTCCTCGGGGACGGGACGCTCGAACATCTCCGAGCGCTCGTGGCGCTTCTGGTACCAGTCGTCGAGGGCCTCGTCGCGATCCGGCATCCCCGGATCGGAGACGTCGCTCTCCTCGACGCGCGGCGGCGGCACCGAGGCCTTCTTCTTCTGGAGCGCCTCCACGCGCACCGCGCCCGCGCGACCCATCACCGGTCCGGTGGCGGCGTCCTTCGGCGGTACCGACGGACGCGAGCGCGTAACCAGCGGGACGGGCGCCGGCTCGGGCTCGGCGGGGGGCAGCGAACGACGCGGCGACGGCAGCGGCGGCGGCGGCGCGCTGGTGGGCGGCGAGGGCAGCTCCGATCGCTGCTCCGAGCGGCGCCCCGGGGGCGGTGGCTGGGTGGGCACCTCCGGACGCACGATCTTGTTGATGCGCTTGCTGCGCGCCTCGGTCGGCGACTTGATCAGCGGCTCGCGCGGCGGCTCCTCGTCCTCGACGATCACCGGCGTGCGGCGCACCGGCTTGGGGCTCATCTGCATCGGCGGCGCGGGCGCGCTCTCGTCGTCCGGATCCGATACGTCGCTCGGCCGCACGGGCGGGCGGTTGTCGTCGTCGCGATACGCGCGCGGGACCGAGGTCGGCTCCTTCTCGAAGCCCGGCGACTGGGTCGGCTGACCCGGCGGAGCCTTGCTCGGTCGCCCGGACACCGGCTCCGCGTCGGGGCCCTGGTACTGGCCAGCCTCGGCGAGGAAGAGGACCGAGTACTCGGCGAAGTTGAGCACGTCGCCGTGCGCGAGATCATGGGTGCCCTTGATGCGGCGGCGGTTGACGTACGTGCCGTTCTGGCTGCCGAGGTCGTTCACCTGGTAGCGGGCGCCGATGCGGCGGATCTCGCAGTGCTTGCGCGAGAGGCGGCGCTCCGGGATCTGGACGTCGCACTCCTTGGCACGCCCGACCAGGCAGCTCTCGACCGTGATCGGGAAGCGCTGCAGCTCGACGTCGTTGTACTTGAGCACCAGCAACGGGACGCTCTCGGGCGACTCGCTCGCGTCGTCGTCCTTCGCGCCGGGCTCGGTGGTCTCGGGGCGCGGGCGGCTGGGGCGGACCTTCTTGACCGCGGGCTCGCTGTCCTCGCTCGCCCGGAAGACGAACTGGTACGTGCCGAGGGTGATGCTGTCGCGATCGTCGAGGGGACGCGGGCCGCGGACCCGCTCCTGGTTCACGTAGACGCCGTTCTGGCTCTGCAGATCGACGACCTCGAACCGGCCGCTCTTGTACTCGACCTGGGCGTGGCGCCGGGACAACGCGAGGTTGTTGATGACGATGTCGTTGTCCTGCGCCCGGCCGATCGTGGTGACCCCGCGGTTCAGGACGAACTTCCGGACCTCGCGGTTGTCGAGGAGGAGCGTCAGGTGCGCCACGTGGGCCCGAACGCTATCACAATCGGCTCAAAGCAGAAGCCCCGCGCCGAGGCTCAGAGCGCCGCCGATCAGGAAGCTCCCGCGGACATCGCCGCCGATGCGGCCGTCGCCGCCGAACCGCATGAACCAGCGATCTCCGATCCGCTTCCAGAGATCGACGCCGAGCACCGCACCCACGCGCACGTGGGCCGCGCCATCGGCGTAGGGGGCCGGCGAAACGTCGGGCAGCCACACGTCCGCGAAGGCGCCGCCGCGTGGCACCAGGCACAGCTCGGGCGTGAGCCAGAACAGCTGGCCCATCTCGAGCTGCAGGCCGCCGCCGACCATCCCGTCGATCTCAACGCGCAGGATGCGGTGGGGATCGGTCTCGGTCGGTCGCGGGTTGTCCTGAACGTAGGTCCGGCCGAACGTCGACGGCGAGAGCACCAGGGGCACGGTGGCGCTGTAGAAGCGGCCTCCCGGCGCGACGTAGCCGATGCGCGGGGTGAGCCGGCCGATGCCGATCGGGGTCACGGCGCCGGTGCCCAATGAGGGCAGGGCGACGTCGTCCAGGGTGAGGTTGACGGCGCTCGACTCCTGGCCCCAGCCGAGGCCGAGATCGAGCGTGATGTGCGAGACGTCGAAGAAGGCGTTCTGCTCGGCGATCGCGCCCAGATCGAGGGTCGCCAGCGCGGCGCGCGCGCTCGGGTCGCCCTTCGTGGCCGCCGGGAACGCCGCGAGGATCGTCTTCGCGAACGCCCGCGCCGAGGCGGTGGCCCGCACGATCGAAGGAACGCCCTCCTGGCCCTCGGGCGCGACGTAGCCGGTCGCGAGGAAAGGGTGGTTCCGCGTCAGCCGGCCGTCGTTGGGGTACTCGGGCGCCTGGCGGCTCCACAGCCGCAGGCCCGACTCGCGATCGAACAGGAAGGCCTGACCGACGAGCAGGCGGCCCTCCATCGTGATCGGCTTCGAATCGAGGACGCGCTCGCGCCCGAGCGCCGTCTCCTCGACGCGCGTACCGGCGCCGATGTCCACAGTGAAGCGATCGACCGGCACCGCGCGCACGACCAGCAGCGCGTCGCTCGTGCTCTTGGTGCGGAGGGCCTCGATCGTCTGGCCTTCGGCGAGCAGCGGCGCTTCGGCCGTGACCGGCGCGACCGGCGGGGCGGTCGAGCTGGTGGAGCTGGTGATGACCGGTCGGGCCATCGGGACCCGCGCGGTGATCACGTTCACGCGATAACCAGCGGCCTCGAGGCTCTTCTTGAGCTCGCCGGCGAGCGCGTCGCGGGTGGCCGGATCCTCCTTGCCGGCGAGGATGGGGCTCTCGAGCGTCACCGGATCGAAGCCGCGCACGTCGAAGCGACCCTCGGCGACGCGCGGCGGGCCGGCCACCACGACGATCAGATCGACCGAGCCGAGCGGGAGCTGGCCGAGCTCGGGGCGGGCGAAGTCGCGCTCGGAGACCGCGCCGCGCTCGGTCGCGCAGCCCACCGCGAGCAGGGTCGCAGCAGCGAGGATCAGCCGCATGGGGTGCCGGGCTCCACGCAGACGTACCGGAAGTACTCGTTGCTGACGCCGTACGTGATCTGCACCAGGCAGCACGACGCGGTGGCCGACACGTCGCTGCAATCCGAGCCAGGGCCGCCGCAGATGCGGGTGCATTCCTGGCCGAAACAGAGGCCCGACTGGCACTCGTCGTCGACCTCGGGCGAGCGGTTCGCGCAGAAGCTGCCGTGCGGCTTCCGCATCGGATCCGGCGTGGCGCAGACCGAGTGGTGGTCGCCGCCGCTCTGGAACACACTGCGCCACGAGCAGATCTCGCCGGCCTCGGTGCAGTCCGCGGGACCGACGCACATCTCCTGGCACTGGTTGAACTGCGGGCGGCTGCCGGGGCCGACCGCGGTGGCGCAGACCAGCTCGCCGGGACACACGACGGCGCGGCCGATCGGTGGACGGCACAGCGGCGCGCATTCGCCGGTCTCGCAGACGCCGTTGCGGCAGTCCTCGTCCTTGGTGCACCTGGCGAAGTCGTCGACGCGCGGCGTCTCGATCGGCGGGACACACAGCGCTGTGGCCTGATCGTGCGGCGCGCTGCAGACGAACAGGCCGCACGGCGCGTCGTCGAGGCACGGCGCGATCGGCACGCAGCCGGGGCCGTCGACCACGCCGTCGCAGTCGTCGTCGAAGCCGTTACAGCGCTCGACCGAATCGCACTTGCGGACCCGGTCCACGCAGACGCTGGTCACGGGCTCCTCGACGCGACCGTTGGGCACGCCGATCTGGCAGCGCTGGTGGCCCGGGCACTCGCTGTCGTTGGTGCACGTCGCCGAGCAGTAGCTGGCGCCCTGGGTGAGGTCGACCGTGCAGGTCTGGCCGGCGGCGCAGTCGCCGTCCTCGGCGCAGAACGGCCGGGCGATCGTCGGCGTGTCGAGACAGCCGCTGCCCAGCGCCACGATCCCCATCAGCCCCACGATCCAGCGCACGGCGGGAGGAAACAGGATCGTGCGGACGAGGTCCATCCTCACCCGAAGCCTGTTCGTACCGAGTTGACATAACGTCTATTATCAGACATAGCCCTCAAAGGGCCGGGAGGGGCGATCGTGTCGAGATTTCAGGTGTTTGAAGCGCTCAGGATGGCCTCGACCAGCGGCACATCCGCCGGCGGCATCGGCACGGTCCGGAGCTCGGCGCGCTCGAACCAGCGGACCTCTGCGACCTCGATCGCGGCCGGCTCTCCGGTCCAGCGCACCGCGTAGAGGACCAGCGTCAGGTCCAGCTCTGGGTCTGCGTCGTCGCGGCCCGCGTACCGGTGATGGACCTCGGCGACCTTGGATCCGACCTCGGTCACGACGACCCCGAGCTCCTCGGCGAGCTCCCGGATGAGCGCCTGGTGGTCGGTCTCGCCCACCTCGCGTTTGCCGCCCGGGAACTCCCAGAGACCCTCCAGATGGGTACCCGCCTTGCGGCGATCGAGCAGCACCTGGGAGCCGCGCTCGAGGAGCCCGGCGACGACGTAGATCCGCTTCAAAGCGCGGGCAGCTTACGCCGCTTCTGAGGAGAACTCTGCAACGGTCTCGGCGCGTCGCTCGCGCCAGATCTGGCGGGCGCGCTCGAACGTCTCGCGGGCGCGGCGAGCGTCGTCGGTGCGGCGCAGGACGCGCGCTTCGCTGCGCATCTCGAGGTAGCCGGTGCTCTGCACGTGACACAAAAACGCGCGGCGCAGTCGAGCCTCGAGCTTCCGCACGCGGGCGCGGTTCCAGCCCATCAGGCGCGCGGTCGCTTCCTGCGAGTGGTGCTGGAGGAAGCGCTTGCCGAAGAAGCTCTGCTCGTCGGGCGCGAGCGACTCGATGAACGCGGCCACCAGGCCGAAGATCTCGAGGTTCTCGACGCGGCCCTCGGACACGCCAGGGCTGTCGACGTCGCTCTCGATGCGCTGGCTGAGCACCCAGCTCTCGAGCGGCGAAAGATCATCGCCGGGGGCATCGCGGGTCAGCGCGTCGCCCACCGGGATCTGGCGGTTCTTCACCAGCAGATCGTTGATCACCGCGTTCCGCGCGATCGTGAACAGGTAGTTCTTGTACGGGCGGATGCCGTCGTACGACTGCCTGGCCTTGATGCCGAACGCGCGGCGGAACGTCTCCTGGGTGATGTCTTCCAGGTCGTGGTCGGTCCACACGCCGCGGAAATAAAGATCGCGTCCTTCGCTCTTGAAAGCGAAGCCCCGCAACACGAAGTTGCGCAGCGGCTGGAGGAACGCGCGGTAGACACGATCGAGGGCGCTCGCCTTGCCCTCGCGGAACTCGTCGATCAACACGGGGTCTGTTTTGAATGGGTCCAAAATGTCAGTTCCTCCGAGATCCGACATTCCAAGGCGTGTGCCACAGGGCACGTCGCACCGCGAAAACGAGGAAGAGCGGTCGCTTACGAGCCTGACGAGGGTTTTTTACCGCGACAGACAACCGGGCCGTACCGTCGACACCGCGACATCGGTGTCCGGATTTCGAAATTCTTTCGGTGGATCAAAGGCGCGTCAGAGCGCGTTGACGGCGGTGCCCTGGCCGAGGCGGAGCAGGAGCAAGTGCCCCTTGTTCGTCCAGACGACGAGCTCCTTGCCCTGGCGATCGATCGGGGCCGAGATGCCCGAGCCGGGTGTCACGAGCTGGCGGGGCTGGCCGGTCGAGCCATCGAGGATGGTGAGCGCGCCCTTGCTGGCGCCGACGGCGACCAGGCCGTGTTCGAGGCCGAGCGGCGCGGTCGGCACGCTGCCGCGCATGCGATAGCGCCAGCGGATGCGGCCCTCGACGTGATCGAGGCCGACCACCTGGCCATCGCCGATCGTGCCTACGACCCAGGCGCTGCCGTCCACCTGGGTGAGGCCGGTGATGTGCTCGAGGTCGGCCTTCTGCCAGCGGATCGTGCCGGTCGCAGGATCGAGCGCCGCGAGCCCACCGTTGTACGAGGCGGCGATCAGCGTGCGGCCGCCGTCCATGAGGAGCGGGCGCGTGTCGACGTCGGGGAACGGCTGATCGGCCTTCTTGCTGGCCAGCTTGGCGGTCCAGAGGACCTCGCCGCTGTCGAGCGAGAGCGCGAGGACCTCGCCCGCGGAGGTGCCGACGTAGACCCGACCGCGCGCGCGATCGACCTCGGCGGCGGCCTGGCCGCGCTGGGTGATGCCGTCGGTCTTGGCGCGCTTGAGGCGCCACTTCACCTCGCCGGTGAGGCCGTTGATCGCGACGTAGCCGTTCGGGCGGACCGGGACGATCGCCACGCTCGACGTGACCGTGATGGGCCCGCCGACCACGCCACCGATCTCGGTGCGCCACTGCTCTTTGCCGCTATAGCCCTCGAGACCGACCAGCACGCTCTCGGTGCCGACCATCAGGACGTCGCCGATCTGGGCCATGCCGAGGCCGAGGCGGCCGATGTCGTCGCGCTTCCACAGCGTCTTGCCAGAGCCGGTCCAGATCGCGAACAGGCCGCCGGCCTCGGGGGCCACGAAGGTGAGGGCGCCATCGCTGGCGAGGAGCGGCCCGACCCACTGCTCGGCGCGCTGGAGGAGCGGCGGCGGTCCAGCCAGCTTCACGACCCGGCGGAGGCCGTAGACGGTGCCGAGCTTGTCGGGCTCGACCTTGATCCACCCTGCCCCGCCCTCCCCCGCGGCCGGAAGCGCGAGGAAAGCCGTGATGAGAGCGGCTGCGACGACCTTCATTGGAGCGCGGCGATCCGCTGCTCGGCGGCCTCGCGCAGCTTCGACTCGGGGAACCTGTCGAGGAGCGCGCGGTACAGCTCGATCGCGCCGGGCTTGTCGCCCTTCTGTTCCTTGATGCGGGCCTGGTGCTTCAGCGCGAGGTCCGCGAACGCCTTGCCCTGCACGTCGCCCAGCTCCACGAAGGCTGCGAGCGCCTCGTCGAGCTTGTTCTGGGCCTCCAGCGCGTAGCCCAGCCCTTCCTGGGCGGTCATGCGCATCGGGTCGCTGGCGCCGGTGGCCTTGATGTACTCGCGGTACTGGGCCTCGGCCTTGGCCGTGTCGCCGGCGCGGCGCGAGAGATCGGCCAGGTAGAGCTTGGAGATGTCGGCGATCGCGTCGTGCTCGGTGATCAGCGCCTCGAACTTCGGCATCACCGCGCGGGCGGAGGCCTCCTGGAGGCTGGCGATCGTCGCGGTGAGCGTCTTTTGCGGGTCCACGGCGTCGTTGTACGCGTCGACCGCCGCCGTCAGCTCTGCCGTGCGGGCCGAAGCCTTGCGCTCGCCGGACTGGCTGATCAGGATCGCGGCGATCGCGCCGACGACGGCGATACCGGCGACACCGATGATCACCTTGAGGTTCTTCTCGACCGCGCCAGCATACGCATTGGCCTTGTCGAGGAACGGGTCCGGTGCGAGATCCGCGTGGATGATCTCCTGCTTCTTCGAGGCCATTTCGCGGTGTGTCTCGCCCCTCCGACCCCGTTCGTCAAGCGCGCTATGGACCGGCAAGCCCCAAGGCGAAGTGGAGGGCTCCGCCCGACCGAGCCGACGGCGCGCAGCGAGCGTAGCGAGCGGAGTCATTTGGGCGACGCTTGCCGCGGTCGCCGGGCCAGCGCAGGCCGACAGCGGGGAGTGGGCGCTGATCCTCGAGCCGGCGATCGGCCTGTACCGGCCCACCGGCGGCGACGCCCAGCTCGGGGCCGGGGGCGACGTCGCGGCCTGGCTCGGGCTGACCACCGCCGCGTCGCTGTTCGTCTCGGTGGGCGGAGCCTGGGTGAGCGATGGTCCCCCGATCGGCGAGGCGCTGGGCGGTGTGGCCCTCGCGCTCGACGTGCTGCGGACCATCCCGTTCCTCGAGGTGGGCCTGGGCGCCGCTCTGGTCGATACCGAGGTGGTGCCCGCGCTGCGCCTGGGGCTCGGCGCCGACTACCTGCTGTCGCCCCGCCTCTCGATCGGCGGCGTCGCGCGCTACCGGCCGGCGTTCGGCCGCGGCGAAGAGGACTGGCTGACCTTCTCGCTCCGCCTCGGATGGCGGGGCGAGTTCTAGTACGGTGTCATCCGTGCGACGGGCGCGCTCGTCTGGGTGGAGCGCTGATCAGAGGATGCGCAGATTAGTGCCCGATTAGTGCCCGATTAGTGCCCGATTAGTGCCCGA
>Ga0105047_10008164_pt1 | contig 17503 bp, 17 predicted proteins | sample MAT04_FD_78384 | JGI IMG/M metagenome (GOLD analysis project Ga0105047, IMG submission 78384) | Freshwater microbial communities from Lake Fryxell liftoff mats and glacier meltwater in Antarctica - MAT-04 (megahit assembly) | ecosystem: Environmental > Aquatic > Freshwater > Ice > Liftoff...
ATCGTTGTTTTACCGTTGCTTACTGTCCTGTGCCAGTACCAGAGACGGAAAGTGTCAGGCCGATCGCACCACAGACCTTCAACTTTTTATAAATTAGTAAGTGTAAAGCAAGCGAGTCACAACCGATTCAAAAAATCATCACACCCAAAAATAAAACATTTTCACAGCAGCAGTAATGCGGAATCAGCCAAGCGCTAATGTAGCTAACAACATCTACCAGTGAGACAAATCCCAGCAACTAAGCGACAGCTAAATCCTTAATTCAATACCTCGGAATTACTCAATTTAGACTCCCCGCAACCGTCGCTCAAATCCCCCCAAAAAATCAAAAAGTTTTTGTTTTTGATCCGGATGGAAGCACCCCAGACAAGAACAATTAAATATCTGGCAAATTAATCAATCTCAACCAGGAAATGCAGCCTCTCAAATAGCAGAAACAGACAATTACACATCCATATATTTTAACACAACAGGAGTAAATATCATGTTCAACGTACTAAAAGCTTTCGGTTCGATCTTCTCTACTCAAGGATACAACACCGCCAACAATATGTTAATCAAAAATTACGTCAACACCAATTTTCACTACTTCAACGAAGAAGCAGTCGTCGATGAATCGATTTACCCGAATCAAACAGGTCGCGTCCGCTTTCAAGGTAGCTGGTGGCCCGCACGGTGCGATCGCCAAATCACCCTCACACCGGGAGACACCGTTTATGTCATCGGCGTTGACAGCATCACTCTGTTAGTTTCCCTCACTCCCGCCGACTAATTCACAGCATCTAAAACCAGGAAATGCAGCCTTTCAAATAGCAGAAACCGCACCTAAAAATTTCCTATATTTTAACACAACAGGAGTCAGTAAAATGTTCAACTTAGCAAAAGCTTTCGGTTCTATTTTTTCTGTTCACACCTACAGCACAGCAAATAATATGTTAATCGACAACTACATCAATACCAATTTTCACTACTTCAACGAAGAAGCAGTTGTCGATGAATCGATTTACCCGAATCAAACAGGTCGCGTCCGCTTCCAAGGTAGCTGGTGGCCCGCACGGTGCGATCGCCAAATCACCCTCACACCCGGAGACACCGTTTATGTCATCGGCGTTGACAGCATCACTCTGTTAGTTTCCCTCACTCCCGCAGACTAAACTAGAAAGTAATCTCAACTTTTTCACTGTCTGAGCCCCGACTTCTTCAAGAAGTCGGGGCTCAGACTATTCTGTTTTTTAGTGGCAAATTGGCTTAAATACCCCCTTTATTTCTTAGCCCGCGAAGGCGGGCTTTGTTTGTGTAGTAGCGGTTTCAACCGCCGAATTATAGCTACAATAAAATGGCATTTTTGAGAGCTTGTTTGTTGAGCCGATCGCCCATTTGAGATTCGCTACTTTCTGGACTGACTGCTGCTGTTTCTGATGCTTTGGCGATCGGCGGTAATGGTTCGAGCAGTTTAGATTGAGCTTCCTGAATTGCAGGGTAATTTTCAGCCCAGGATGAAATCGCTTCTGAAAGGACATCGCTGTCATCAGATAAAGGTTCAATTAGCTGTGCTAGTTCAGTTAATTGGGCGGCAGAAAAGAGCGATCGCTGTTGAGTTAATAGTTCGATCAACGAGTCAATCTTTTGTTCGGGGAGTGACATCGATTCGCGTTGGATTTTGTGAATTGTTTGCCGCACAAATTCGGGAGACAAATCTAATAATTGTGCGATCGTCTCTAAATTCATTCCAAACGCTATCATCCGACGAATGGCTTCTAACTTCGCCTGCTGCTCACCTTGTTCGAGTCCTTGTTCGAGTCCTTCTTCTAAACCTTCTTGCTTGACTTCTTGATAAAATCGGGTTTGTCTGAGTTCGCTTAAATTCAACATGGCGGCAATTTCCTCGCGGCTTTTTTGGGGGAGTTTGTAGACAATAATTGTTTCGATGAGGCTGATTAAATCGCGTATAACGGTGGGATCGGACAACTGCTGTCGGGCCATTGCGATCGACTGCCGTGCTTGTTCTGCCACTGTCTCTGCTGGCTCGATTACCAGTTTAACAACTTTCACTCCCAGCGATCGATCTGCGGCTTCTGGCAATTCATCGAGGTAAATCCGTTGCACCCGCTGACTGGTTAGGAGTTCCTGAAATTGCAGCATCTGTTCGTGTTCGATGCGGCGGCTGGGATAGATGACAACGACGCGCCAAGGATTGAGGGGTTTGTATTGTCGCAGATAGAGAAAGAGTTCGCCGAAGATGCGGTAGTACAAGTCGGGATCGGGTTGAAACTGAACTTCCGCCAAGTAAAATGGTTTTTCCGGTGCTTCGGTTGTGGGCAGAAATAACCCATCGATGCGAAATGCCAGTTGTTTGATTTCGCGGGAGGTGAATTCATAGGCGGCGGCTTCGTCTGGGGGGCGATCGATCAGTTCAAAGAAGAAGCTGGGAAATTCCTGAAACAGGCTGTAGAAAATGGTGTCTGTTTTCATGAGTTGTCGATGGGAATCGAAGATTGGTATTATACCATGCTAAGAGAGAACTATGACGAACCGATCGCCCTGTTGAATTTTTTCGCAAAGGCGATCGGGATTTCTAGCTTTTATCTATTTGACTCGTCTCATCTTTCTGCAATGCTGTCAGAATTTGAAAGCACAGCTTGAGCATAAACAGCAGAAATCCTGCATGGGGATTGAGGCAAGTGGCAACGCCCACTACTGCAAACTCGGTTACTTTGAGCCATTTTTTCTTATTTGAACTCTTCATGTTGGTCATCTTTGTTGAAACTCTCAACAATCTGCCAAATGCAAGATAGGAGGCTGGTTTTAGATACGATTGCCCACCGCTCAGGCTATGTACAAGTTTATCCAATTTACGATATTAATAGATTTAATTTTGTACATAGTTTTAATTACTGTCTTCAAGCACTATATATGAATTTTATAAGTTGATTTGTTAATTGAGCGATCGCCTTTTTTAGCTACACGATCTGTAGTGTGCCTGTGTAATATCGTTTCCGGTTGGATCGGAATGATTTAACCGCAGAGGACGCAGAGAACGCAGAGGGAGACAAGAGAGATGAATAATTCCGATGAAGAGCGGATTTGATATAAGTCCTGTCTTATCTAATTTCGGCCGGGTTTATTTGAATAAACCGTGCCTTGAGTATGCTTAAATAAGCTTAGACACTTACTAGCCATATTTAAACCAGTGAACTTTCAATCAGTCATTGCCACCTTAAACAAATTCTGGAGCGATCGAGGATGCCTGATCGCCCAATCCTACGACACAGAAAAAGGTGCAGGAACCATGAATCCCCACACCTTTCTCAGAGCAATTGGCCCCGAACCTTGGTCAGTCGCTTACGTCGAACCCTGTCGCCGCCCCACCGACGGACGCTACGGCGAAAATCCTAACCGCTTCCAACATTACTATCAATATCAAGTCCTGATTAAACCATCTCCTCCTAACATTCAAGAAGTTTATTTAGACTCCCTGAGAGCATTAGGAATTCGCCCGGAAGACCATGACATTCGCTTTGTAGAAGACAACTGGGAATCGCCCACCCTCGGAGCTTGGGGTGTTGGCTGGGAAGTCTGGCTCGACGGGATGGAAATTACGCAATTTACCTATTTTCAACAGTGCGGTAGCATTGATTGTCGCCCGGTTTCGATTGAGATTACCTACGGGCTAGAACGCCTCGCAATGTATCTCCAAGAAGTCGATGCGATGACCAAAATTCAGTGGACAGATGGCATAACTTATGGCGACGTTCACCTGCAAGGAGAAATAGAACAGTGTACTTATAATTTTGAAGCTTCTAATCCTGAATTGCTGTTTACTCTATTTGGACTTTACGAACAAGAAGCCGAACAATTAACTAAGAAAGGATTGGTTTTGCCTAGTCTTGATTATGTGTTAAAATGTTCGCACACGTTCAATTTGCTTGATGCTAGAGGTGTGATTTCGGTGACGGAAAGAACTCGCTACATTACCAAGATTCGGAATTTGGCGCGCCGGGTTGCTCAGCTTTATTTGGAACAGCGGGAAAATTTGGGTTTTCCTTTGGATAAAGCTGTGAAGGTTTGAGGAAGAAGTTCGGCAACGGATTGTGTAACGGATGTAACGGATGAATGGAATAAGGAAGAAGGAAGAATAAGAAGGAAGAAGTGACAAATATAGTAAGGTGCGCAGTGCGCACCCTACAAACAAATCTAGCGGACTTAATATGAATGTCTAATTATTCAGAAAATAATACAGAAATAACTGCTCAATTGCGAGTTGAGGGTGTCAGTTTGAAAACACCGATCGCCTCTAGCTACTTATTAGACAATATCTCGTTTGATGTGCACAAGGGCGATCGCGTGGCAATTGTCGGCCCTTCGGGGGCTGGGAAAACTACGCTGTTGCGGTTGTTAAACCGACTCAGCAGCCCCACCAGTGGCTCGATTTATCTGGAAAATACGGAATATCGGCAAATTCCGGCGATCGAACTCCGCAGACAAATCACCCTGATCCTGCAAGAATCTAAGCTTTTGGGGATGTCGGTGCGGGAGGCTTTGGCTTATCCTTTGAAGCTGCGGGGTGTGGCTGCATCAAACATTGCTGAGAGAATTAGTGGGGCGATCGCACAATTACACATACCTCAAGAATGGCTCGATCGCACCGAATTGCAGCTTTCCACAGGCCAAAAACAGTTAGTGGCGATCGCCCGCGGCATCATTCTACAACCAAAAATCTTGCTTTTAGACGAGCCAACATCCGCCCTAGATGCCGGAAAAGCCGCCCACCTTTTGGAAGTATTGACACAGCTAACTAACAATCAAACCACAATTGTAATGGTCAACCACCAATTAGAATTATCCGAGCAATTTAGCACCAGAATTCTGCATTTACAGCGCGGAAAACTGATCGAAGACTCCCCATCTCATCAAATAAATTGGGTGCAACTTCGGCAAAATTTAATCCAAGCAGAAGCAGAAGCCCAACAAGAATGGTAAACATTTGTAGCGCACTGCGCACCGATGCAAAAAATCGTTTGTTTCATCATGTATTTAGTAGGGTGCGCAATGCGCACCGGTGCGCATTGCGCACCCTACAAACTCAATGAGCGCCGCCCGCACCCGCACCCGGTTTCACCTTTTTAAAGCCCAAAATAGCAATCCCACTTAACAGCAAAGCAATTCCCACAAAGTAAAAACAATCATTAAAAGCCATCACATAAGCTTCCCGACGCACAATATTATCAATTGCCAGAATTGCCTGATCTTTCGCCACGCTCAAATCAGCACCGCGACTCACAAAATACTGAGTCATTTGATTAAGTCTTTCCTGCGTTGCGGGATTGTACAAAGAAACAGATTCCCCCAATCGATTCGAGTGAAATTGCTCCCGCTGCGTCACCAAAGTTGCTAGCGCCGCAATCCCCATCGAACCTCCCATATTTCGCATCATATTAAACAAACCAGAAGCCGAACCAGCCTCGTGTTTCTCCATACCAGCCGTTGCAATACTTGACAGCGGTATCATAATTAAAGGCTGTCCCAATGCCCTAACTAATTGTGACCAACGCAACTGATCGATACCCGTATCATGACTCATGCTGGCATTCATAAAACAACTCACCGCAAACAAACTCACACCGATCGCAATTAGCAACCGCATATCGATGCGCTGCATCAATTTCGGCACGATTGGCACGATGAATAACTGCGGTACGCCAGCCCACATAATTACCTCGCCAATTTGCATGGCATTGTATTGCTGAATCTGACTTAGATACAGGGGCAAAATGAACACCGAACCGTACAATCCTACCCCCAACGAAACATTCACAATACTTGCTAAGCCAAAATTGCGGCGAGTCAGCAATCGCAGGTTGATAAACGGGTTTTTTCGAGTTAGTTCAATCCAGAAAAAAGCGCTGAGAAATATGGCAGAAATTATGCTTAAACGCAAAACAAAATCAGAACTAAACCAGTCTTTGCGGCTGCCTTCTTCTAACACGACTTGCAGGGAACCTAAGCCGATCGCCATTGAGGCAATTCCCCACCAGTCGCCGCCTTTGAGCAGTTCTAGCCGCATCGGTGTAGGGGCGACGGCGTACCACACAGCAGCTAGCAGCATCAGCCCCGGAACCAAGTTCAAATAAAAGACATATTCCCAGCCGTAATTCTCAGTCAGCCAACCTCCCAATGTCGGCCCGATGGATGGTGCAAAAGTAGCAGTCAGTGCAAACATCGCCAGGCCAATCGGCTGCTTTTTGGGCGGCAAATTTGTCAGCAAAAACGCAAAAGCCATCGGAATTAAAATGCCGCCTGCTAATCCCTGACAAGCTCGAAATACAATCATTGAAGTCAAATTCCACGCCCAAGCGCAGCACATGGAAAAGAATACAAAAAAAGCGGCATTTACCAAGATATAGCGGCGGACTGAAAATACTTGTGACAGCCAACCTGTAATCGGAATAACGACTATTTCTGCGACTAGATAGGAGGTGGAAATCCAAGAACCTTCTTCTAAAGTTGCGCCTAAAGCTGCTTGGATATCTCTCAGGGATGCGTTGGTGATTTGGATGTCCAAAACTGCCATGAAAGCGCCGAGAATTGTTCCCATCACGCCGATCCAGGTTTTTAAGGGAACGTGATCGTCGCTTGGCTGTTGGGGAATTGCACTGGTATTTGCCATTGGTTTTGCATCTTGTGTAATTAATTTGGATGTTTTAACCGCAGAGGGCGCAGAGGGCGCAGAGAAAGAGAGGGGAATTAAGCAGGAGAGAAGTTTATCAATTGTTTAGGAAATTAAACCCATTTTTTTATAAATTGGTGTAACTAAGTTTTTTAAAGCTGGCAATTGTTTGGTAAAAAATGCTGAAGCTAATATACAAATTATACCGCCAAGTATGACTGTGTTGGGAGAGCCGATATAATTGGCCAATCCGCCGGCTACTAAATTGCCAAATGGTGTGACTCCAAAAAATGCCATTGTGTAGATGCTCATCACTCTGCCGCGTTTGTCGTCTTCTACAATTGTTTGCAAGAATGTGTTTCCGGCTGCAAATTGGATGATGAAACCCCACCCCACGAATAACATCATGATTAATGACAGCCACAAAACTCGTGATAAACCAAAACCGATCAGTCCGAATCCCATGATGGCGGGGGAAATAGCAATTAATTTGCCGATACCGACGACACTTTTTCGTCCAATTAAATAAATCGCGCCTGCAAATGCTCCGACTCCAGAAGCTGCCATCAAAAAGCCGAGGGTTTGTGCGTCGCCGTGGAGTATTTTTGTGGCAAATATTGGAACTAATACTGTGTGTGACATTCCGGCGAAGCTGACTAATGCTAATAAGATGAGAATTGCTCTAATCGGCGGAAATCCGAAGGCGTAAACGAATCCTTCTTTTAATCTTTGTAAGGGTTTGGTATTAGTTACTTCAATTTTACGGGGTTTTAGCTGCATCGCTAATAAGCCTGCAATTACGGCGATGTAGCTGAGTCCGTCAATGAGAAAACAATAACTTGGGCCGACTGTAGCTATCAGCAAACCTGCAATTGCTGGGCCGATTAGTCGGGCTCCGTTGAACATGGAAGCGTTAATGGCGATCGCATTTGCTAAGTCTTCTTTTTTTTCTACGATCTCGGGCACGAAAGCTTGTCGTGCGGGTGCGTCAAACGCATTAATTGCCCCTTGAAAGAAACTCAATACTAGAATTTGCCAAATGTTCACGACTCCTGTTAGCGCTAAAAATGCTAGGGCTAAGGATTGAACCATTGCTAATATTTGAGTGGCAATTATGACTCTGTGCCGGTTCCAGCGATCGATGAAAACTCCTGCAAAAGGCAGTAAAATTAATGTGGGGATTTGACTGGTAAATGCGACTACGCCCAGCATCCAAGGTGAATCGCTCAAATTGTAGACAAGCCAAATAGTAGCGACTTGGGTCATCCAATTGCCAATGAGTGAGATGCCTTGTCCTGCAAAAAATAGGCGATAATTTTTGGATCGCAATGCTGGAGGAAGTTTGATTGTTTTGATTTTTGCTAGTAGATTCATGCGAGAGTATGGCTTGAGCAATCCGATGTGATTGGTAAACATTTTCTAGGTAGCGCCCTAAGCCTACGCCTAATTAGCGAGGGGCAAACATCGGTGGGCTTCCCCTAGACTTATTTTAGGAATCAAATAGAATTGCGGTATGGGCCTCTGGTTCGATTTTAGGACTTCCGAAAATCAGGATTTGAGTATTCAGGGTTTATGCACTGCAAGCAAAGAAACCGGGTTTTTTGCGTATTCTAGGGCTGTAACCGAGTATTTTGGAGCAAAAACCCGGTTTCTGGCCACCCGTGCGTAAATCCTATTTGTTACATTTTTGCCCAACAGCAAAACGATCGCAACATTTAACTCTTTCTGTGGCGATCGCTTGAGTAACTAAAAATTGCTTCCCCGAACTCAATCAATGCTCAACAGCCAAGTCCCCAGGTAACGCATCAATGGAACGTCCCCTGGGGTGCGGATGCGGAGGTTGAAATTGTACATTCCGCCGGGACTTGGGTTTCGGACGTTGGAGAGCACAACTTCAACGTTGCTACCTGCTGGAATTGGTTCTGCGGGATAAATTTCTATGAATCGATTTTCTTTGTCCCAGATTACTTCTTGTAATTGTATTGTTTTGTCTTTGACGCGCACTTTAATATCTTTTTGGTCGAATTCGCCTTTGTAGTAGTCTGGATAGGATATGTTCAGTTGGGCGATCGCCAAACTTACTTTTTTGGAAGGAATTCGCAACCGGTATCTGTCGCCGTTCATCCCGGCTTTGCCGTAATCCAAGCGATAGTTTAATTGGTTGGCGCGCTCTGGGCCGCCGAAAATTGTGAATCCGGGCATTCCTTGGGCTAAACTGATGGCGGGTAAGCCTGTCAGCAAACAACCTGTAACTGCTAGTGCTGAAAATAATCGTCTCATAATCGCTCCTCTGACCAAAATTACAATGGAACCTTAAATATTTACTGCGGGCAATTTGCAATGAATGCCTTTAATATAGCGACTGTTTTGGCAATTTGATGAGTGCGATCGCCCGAATTCAATCAATTTTTTTTTGCGTAATACTGACAACTGACATTTTAACTACAGAATTAGGCAGCGTTTTATTGTACCATGCTCGCCTGCAAATTGAATAGTTTAACGAAATTGAATCTATAAGACAAGTTAAAGAAGCGAGTGTATTTTTGGCGATCGGCTTTACTATCAACGTGAGAAGCCAGCAGAATAGATTTCAACCGCGGACTGGGAAAAACAGCCAGCGATTGAAATCGCGCCTACACAAACGATGTCCGCCGACGCGGACTGGGAAATTTGAATTTCAACCGGCCGAGGCAGGTTTTGTCTGTGTAGACGCGGTTTCAACCGCCCTGTCTGTGTAGACTGGGAAAAACAGCCAGCGATTGAAATCGCGCCTACACAAACGATGTCCGCCGACGCGGACTGGGAAAGAAAGTAGACGCGGTTTCAACCGCCCTGTCTGTGTAGACGCGGTTTCAACCGCCCTGTCTGTGTAGACGCGGTTTCAACCGCCCTGTCTATGTCTAAAGTATAAGGAGAGTTGATGAAATTAGCGATCGCCAAAGAATTTAAAGCAGAGGAACGCCGGGTGGCCTTAGTACCCGACGCTGTAGCCCGATTAGTCAAACAGGGCGTGGAAGTTTGGGTTGAGGCCGGTGCCGGGGAAAAATCCTTTTTCTCGGATATTGCTTACGAAGCAGCCGGAGCTCGTGTTATCGGTGATACCGCTACGCTGTGGGGCGAAGCCGATGTCGTGGTAAAAATCGGGGAATTGCAAGAATCAGAAGTTCATCAACTTCGCGAAGGAGGAGTTTTCATCGGATTTTTGAATCCTTTGGGAAATCCAGCTTTGGTACAGCGTTTGGCCGATCGCAATGTCACCGCATTCAGCATGGAAATGATCCCGCGTACCAGCCGTGCTCAAAGCATGGATGCGCTGTCATCCCAAGCTAACGTCGCCGGTTATAAAGCCGTACTGATCGCAGCAGCGGCTTTACCGAAATATTTTCCGATGCTGACAACGGCGGCGGGTACGATTCGCCCCGCGAAAATATTGGTGATGGGAGTAGGCGTTGCGGGCTTACAGGCGATCGCCACAGCGCGCCGTTTGGGTGCAGTTGTCGAAGCCTTCGACATCCGCCCGGAAACAAAAGAGCAAGTGCAAAGCTTGGGCGCTAAATTCGTTGATGTCGAACTAAAAGAAGAAACCGTCGCCGCCGGTGGCTATGCAAAAGAGCTATCAGAAGCCGCTAAAGAATACACCCGCCAAGTGCTCACCCAACACGTCAGCGCCTCCGATGCAGTGATTACAACTGCTCAAGTTCCCGGCAGAAAAGCACCTATTTTAGTTACCCGCGAAATGGTGGCTCAAATGAAACCGGGAGCAGTAATTGTTGACCTCGCGGCAGAACAAGGTGGAAATTGCGAGTGCACGGAAGCGGGTAAAGATGTTGAATGGAACGGTGTTAATGTGATTGGGCCGATTAATTTGCCTGGTTCAATGCCTGTTCATGCTAGCGAAACTTACTCGAAGAATGTCTCGTCTTTACTTCAGTTAATGCTGAAAGATCAGGAACTAATTTTGAATTTTGAAGATGATATCATTGCTGGTGCTTGTGTCGCCCGCGATGGCGAGATTAGCAATCAGCGAGTTCGCGATGCTTTGGCGGCTGAGGCTTCAGCAGTCAGTTAGATGGTTCATGAAAATATCCCGGCGATTGAAATCGCGGAGTTTACGGGCACACAAACAAAAATATCCCGGCGATTGAAATCGCGGCTACACAAACAATGTCCGCCTCCGCGGACTAATCAGATTCTCTTGTTATTTCTTAGTCTGCGGAGGCAGACTTCGTTTGTGTAGTAGCGGTTTCAACCGCCGAATCATAAAGGGGTGACTTAACGTAAAACTGATTGAAATCGCGGCTACACAAACAATGTCCGCTAGATGGTTCATAAAAATATCCCGGCGATTGAAATCGCGGAGTTTACGGGCACACAAACAAAAATATCCCGGCGATTGAAATCGCGGCTACACAAACAATGTCCGCCTCCGCGGACTAATGAGATTCTCTTGTTATTTCTTAGTCTGCGGAGGCAGACTTAGTTTGTGTAGTAGCCAACCGCCGAATCATGAAGGGGTGACTTAACTACACAAACAATTTACCGATTACCAAATTACCAAATTACCAATTGTTATGGCAGAAGGATTGATTGCAGGTTTAGTAGTGTTTACGCTAGCGTCGTTTGTGGGATTTGAAGTAATTAATAAAGTCCCGCCGACGCTACACACACCTTTGATGTCGGGCTCGAATGCGATTTCGGGAATTGCGGTTTTAGGCGCAATTCTGATTTCGGGCCAGGGAAATGTGACTGTTACTTCGATTTTGGGGACGATCGCGATCGCCCTAGCGACAATTAACGTTGTCGCCGGTTTCCTAGTAACCGATCGAATGCTGCAAATGTTCAAGAAAAAAGAGGTTAAAGCGTGAGCGATTTTCTGCCCAGTGGCATTCAGCTAGGCTATCTAGTGGCCGCATCTTTATTTATCGTCGGTTTGAAACAATTGGGTTCCCCGGCTACTGCGCGTCAAGGAAACGTGTTAGCTGCGATCGGGATGTTTATTGCGATCGCCGGTACTTTACTCGAAAAGCAAGTAGTTAGCTACGAGCTCATTACAGTGGGAATTATCATCGGTTCCATTTTGGGAACAATTATGGCAAAAACCGTCGCAATGACGGATATGCCGCAGATGGTGGGTTTGCTTAACGGTTTCGGGGGCGCGGCTTCTGCACTCGTGGCTGTGGGCGAATTCTGGCGCTATCTCAGCATCCCGCAATCGCCAACTCCCGATGCGACAATTACGATCCTTTTGGGCGTGTTAATCGGCGGAATTACGTTTACTGGTAGCCTTGTAGCGTTTGCAAAACTGCAAGAATTGCTACCTGGTGCGCCGATTTCGTTTCCGCTACAACAGCCGTTTAATGCTTTACTGGCGATCGCGCTTTTAGTCGGTAGCGGTTATATGCTGTTTCACCCGGAGGATGTGCCGGTATTCCTGGCTTTGGTGGCAATTTCTAATATTTTGGGTATCATGTTTGTGCTGCCGATTGGCGGCGGTGATATGCCGGTTGTGGTGTCGCTGCTTAACTCCTATTCGGGGATTGCGGCGAGTGTGGCTGGGTTCATTTTGATGAACAATATGCTAATCATTGCTGGGGCACTTGTGGGCGCGTCTGGAATCATTTTGACGCAGATTATGTGTAAGGCGATGAATCGATCGATCTCTAGCGTATTGTTTGGCGCGTTTGGTGGTGGTGGCGGTGGTGCGACTGCTGGGGCTGTTGCTGGTGGGGCGATCGACAAAACTGTTCGCAGCATCAATCTCGAAGAAAGTGCGATGATGTTAGGCTATGCGCGATCGGTGGTAATTATTCCCGGTTACGGGATGGCTGTAGCGCAAGCCCAGCACGCGGTACGCGAGTTAGCCGACGGTTTGGAAAAAATGGGTGTTGACGTGAAATACGCGATTCACCCGGTGGCTGGGCGGATGCCGGGGCACATGAATGTGTTGCTGGCGGAAGCTAACGTGCCTTATCCGCAGTTGTACGATATGGACGATATCAACCCGCAATTTGACGAAACCGATGTTGCTTTGGTAATCGGGGCGAATGATGTGGTGAATCCGGCGGCGCGCCACGATAAGGCGAGCCCGATTTATGGGATGCCGATTTTGGATGTTGATAAGGCTAAGCATACGATCGTGATTAAGCGCGGGATGAGTGCTGGTTTTTCTGGTGTTGACAATGAGTTGTTTTACAAGGATAAGACGATGATGTTGTTTGGTAGCGCTAAGGATGTGGTTGCAAAATTGGTTGCTGAGGTGAAGCAGTTGTAGGATTTTGCAACCGCTGATGAAGGCGGATTAACGCGGATTAACGCAGATAATTAAACCCGGTTTTTTGGATAAACCGGGTTTTTGTTGCGATTTAGTTTTGATATCAATACTCTTCAGTCGGCGGAGGCCGACTTCGTTTGTGTAGTCGCGATTTCAATCGCCGAGTCTTTCTGTGAGATAAATTACATCAGCGGGATAAATTCAATTCGATCTTGATACTCATTTTCAAAAGATGCGCCGGCAATTTCAATTAACTCGTCAATCACTTTGCCCATATCTGCATTCAAGCGAATTGTGAGAATTCCTAGAACGTGACGACCTTGGGCTGTATGATCTGACAAATGAACTGGCATTGAACGTCGGTTATTAGTAACGAGGATAAAGTTATTCTCCTCGCACCAACACAAGATTTCTGGATCTTTCGTTCCTTTAGGCGGCACACCTTCATCGCCAACCATCAAAACAACGATATCGGATTGATGATACAAAAGCTGCACCCGATAGTCAGGGTCTATATTTTCGTCTAACAGGTATTTGACAGTCATTAATGAACTCGATCCAGTTGTTTAGATGTATTTTTTTCTTCCTTGATTTGACGCATTTTTAAGACAAAAGGTGATGGATTGCGATCGTATTCAGCTTCAGCTTTGAGGCAGTATTCTAACCAATCTCCTACATATTTACCTACAGTTTCTTGATTTTCCAGATAGTACAAAATTGTGGCATAAACTTGAGCCATAGTCACTGTCCGAAATTTTTGAGCTATGGATTCTGGAGTTTGACCGCAGTGGATGTATTCGTAGAGAACGTGTTCGATACCTACGCGGGTTCCTTTGATGCGGATATCTTCGGGGGTTAAAAAGTCAAAGTAATCTTCTAATTGCATGGCTTTTTATCATTTTTTGGGTTGCATTGTCACAAATGGCGATCGCTAACAAGCTTGACTTGCTATCATAGTAGCATTAAACCAATTCATGAAGCATACCCATGAACAGACACAAAATCCTCCTAGATCCGGTTTGTCCGACAGAGGAAGAAACAGAAGTTATTAAATTGTTGGATCAAGTGCTAGAGAACGAGATAGAAAATGGTGATTCTGAGACATTAAAAGTGAAACTCTTGCAAGTTGGCGGAGAGGAGATCGCACTTCCTGAGTCGCTCTATCAATTGTTGCGTCAAGCTGCACATTTAATGGCTGCTGGTAGAGCCGTGTCTTTAGTGCCGATCGAACAAGATATGACCGTTGAAGAAGCGGCTATTTTGCTGAATGTATCGCAACCATTTTTGATAAAATTATTGGCAGAGGGGACAATTAAGTATGTGAAGGTAGGGTCTGAACGGCGGATTTGTTTAGCAGATTTAATGGCATATAAAAAGCAGCGCACGGTTAAACGTCGCGAGATTTTGAGAGAATTAGCTGAGTTTAGCCAAGAAGAGGAACTCAATGAGAGTAGAGTATACAGCTAGCAAGCTGACTCCCTATCCTGTATCTACTCATTTTCTACTTTGCGGTAAGCTCCCTAGCTCTAAGCTTAGTTGCTCGGATTCTGTTTTGGTCTAAGATTTGCACCCGTTCTTGCTTGTACATAGGGAGATTGTCTATGTTACTAAGTTCTGCCAATTCCCAATAACCATCCTTAATTTTTAACCCAGCAATCCTATTAATTATTCCTGCTTTTTCCAAGGCTTGAATCTCACTACAAACACCTTGCGGTTTATCATAAACTTTAAGTCCTCTCAATATGTCTTGATAATTTAAACGCCTCCATACTTGAAACAAATTTAAAACTAAGTTTTGGAGATTAATATAAAAGACCTCACTATCTAAAGGTTGAAAATCTTCAAAATAAGTCACATTCCCTGTATGTTTTAGACATAATTTTAAATCGATTCTTTTTACTTGATGATAATTAGATGTTAATTCGTAAATCAGCTTCATGCAATACTTTTCTAAGGCCTCGACAGACGAAAGTGATAACACAGCTTTAGTTTGCTCTTTATCTAGCTCAAAAAAATCCCATACATTAACCCATTTATCTTGTATTAATTGATAAACAGTGCAAGAAAAACATAAGTTAACTTCCGATGGATAGTACAGACCATTCTTTTTTTTATCCTGTTTGCAAAAATTAAAATAATAATTCCTGTGCAATCTGTCAAGACAATTAATTACACCGTGAATTTTTTCTTGTTTATAAAGAGTCCTCAAAAAAGCAAAGTCTTTAAAAAGTAGGTCACTGGCTTCTAAAAAATTAGATTTATATACAATATAATTTTCTAAAAATGGAACGCACCAATCAATAGTTTTTTCTATCCAAAGTGGTTTTTTAACCACCTCTAATGTTGTGTCTTCAGGAGTCGCTTGGATTTCTAAATTACCGAAATTCAAGAGTGGTTCTTGAACCACCTTTAATGTTGTGTCGTCACGAGTAGCTTGGATTTCTAAATTACCGAAATTTAGGAAATGAGTTTTTAAAGAAATTTCCATTATTTATGTAGTCTCCGAGTTTTGTATGCTTCTTTCAAAATTCAAAATGTAGGGATATTTACCAAAATAGTCATAATACCAAGTAATATTATCATTTGTCTCAGCACTTTTCCCGAACAACCAGTCAAAAGTAACACCTAAACTGCGGTAATCTTCAGACCGTGACTCTAACATTTCTGGAGTAATTGCAGATAATTGACACTCAAAAACATAAAGTTCTCCACAAGGAAAATTGAAAGCTACATCGCAGATTCTATATTTTCCGTTTTCCAGTTTAAGTAACTTTTCAAACTCCAGAATTTCTTTGCATAAAAAACCTTTAGATAATTTTTCTACCTTTTCAGCTATCCATCGTTTGCCTTCTCGGTGTTCTTCTGATTCTCCAGGTGAGTATTTTTCGCCTTTTTTAAAATACTCATCAGAGAACTCAAGATGTGAAGGAAACTCTCCCGTATAAGTTGAACGAAAGTGCGACCTTACATTTGTCGTATAGCCATACTGGGTTTTTCTGTCATACCCTGAAACATGAATGCAAGGGGTATCTGTGAACTTGTCTAATACTAAATTTTTGTGTTTTTCCTTGTTGTAATCTTGAGCATCTAATGTTTTGTTAGTGCCTTGTATTTTTGCTGTTAAACTCATAACTACTTGGAAGAGTTGACTACATATATGAGATTATATCACAAGTCAAAGACTTCTAGGCTATGTGGAGGCGATCCTTGTATCGGCAATACTCGCATAGCAGTTTGGTCGCTGGTACGCCATCGACGTTTAGGTGCTTCCGATGCTATAATCCTAGAATCATTTCCCGATCGCACCGCTACTGACTTGATAAATGCGTGGGCTGATGCCGATGCTTACCCAGACGAAATCGAACAAATAATTAGAAAAAATGATTGAGATTGTAAACAATGGCACTAAAAAAATTAGAAAAAAAACTCCTCGCGTTAACTCCCACTGAAAAAACTCAGGCAATACAGCTATTAGTTCAAAGTTTAAGCAATACTTGGCAAGGAATAGAAAAAACTCCGGGCGTGTGCGGCGGCGATGCTAGAATTGCCACGACTCGCATACCTATTTGGTCGCTGGTAAATTATCGCCATCTGGGTGCAAATGATGTGCAAATTTTGCAAGACTTTCCTCATTTGAGTGCAGCAGATTTGGCGAATGCTTGGGCTTATGCTGACGCGCATTCAGAGGAAATTGAAACAGCGATCGCTAGAAATGAGGAAGTTTGACCGGAGAACGAGCCCGCCGGGCCCGAAAGCTTCAGACAGGGGGAAAAGTCGGCAGCGGTTTCAACCGCCTTGCTTTTCCTCATTCGAGTGAGTCATGATCTTAACATATCTATTTAGATCAATGGCTGTTCTAGTGTGACAATAATTCCATGAAACAACGATACAAGTACCGCATATATCCAACTCCTCCGCAAGTTCACAATCTTGCTAAATTGTTTGGTTGCTGTCGTGTTGTATGGAACGATTCGCTAGCATTATGTAATTCATCCGAAAAACTACCGAGTCAGGTCGACTTGCAAAAAACATTCATTACTCAAGCTAAGAAGTCGGAAGAACGAGAATGGCTGGCGGAAGTTTCAAACATTCCCTTGCAGCAATCAATCGCTGATTTAGGGGTAGCCTGGAAAAACTACTTTGATTCACTCAAAGGTGAGCGAAAAGGTCGAAGAGTTAGTCGTCCCAAGTTCAAAAAGCGTAACAACAGGCAGTCGGCACGATTCAGAATAGGAGGTTTTTCCATTAAACACGGGAAAATCTATCTTACTAAAATTGGGCGAATCAAAGTCGTATGGTCAAGGGAGTTACCTTCTTTGCCAAGTTCGGTCACAGTGATCAAAGATGCTGCGAACCGATATTTGATCAGCTTTGTCGTTGAAGTCAACCCGACAGCCCTACCGGATAATGGACAATCAGTTGGCATCGATCTCGGCATCACCGACTTCGCCACCCTGAGTACAGGCGAAAAAATAAAAGCTCCCAAGCCACTCAAAAGGAATCTGAGAAAGCTTCACAAGGCACAGCGCAAGTTAGCCAGAAAGAAAAAGGGTAGCAGGCGAAGG
>Ga0105047_10008167_pt1 | contig 17500 bp, 21 predicted proteins | sample MAT04_FD_78384 | JGI IMG/M metagenome (GOLD analysis project Ga0105047, IMG submission 78384) | Freshwater microbial communities from Lake Fryxell liftoff mats and glacier meltwater in Antarctica - MAT-04 (megahit assembly) | ecosystem: Environmental > Aquatic > Freshwater > Ice > Liftoff...
AGATTATCTTAACGAATTGATCTTTTTGCGATCATTTTTAACTGAAACGGGGAAACTGCATTTTCCAGGGGTACTATAAACCTGCGCCGTTTATGAGCGGGTTAGTGACACTGTCTACATCATGCACCGGATCCAACGAATAGCCATCAAACGTTGCTGCATAAGTTTGCTATGTTACCGTTTCACTACATTGTTAATGAGTTAATTCAGGCGGGTGCCGATGTGAATTGTCGAGATGATTTAAATAGAACACCCTTACATTTGGCTTGTTCCTACGGGCAAAGTGATGCTGTGACATTATTGTTAAACAATGAGGCTGATTTAAGCTTAAAGAGTCTTCAAGGCAATACTCCATTTGCTCTCGCTCTTCTTGCGTATAACATTTTACAAGAGGAACGTGCTCTTCAACATCGATTTGATGACCAGGAGAGGGTTATTAAAACACTTCTTAAGGCTGGCGCAGGTATTTGTACTGAGTATAGCTGTATCCCAACGGGGATAGACTTTGCCAACAGCTTAATAATAGGAGCTCAATTTAACAAGATTTCTTTGACGCAACAGCTCCTTCCAAAGGCTATAACTTCAATTGAAGATTTAGAAAAGGCTATCATAACAAAGAAAAAATTGGCTATTCATCCAGACCGTTTATACAAGTTACTCATCAATCGACTCAATAACCCCGAGGATATTCAGCACCATGAGTCTTTAAAAAAAATAAAGTCGAGCTTGAGAAAAAGTCTGGTCGATTGTTGTATAAGTTTTTTTGCTCAAAAAGAATATCGCCAATTTCAAAATGAACTTGGTAAAATTTTGCCTTATGAGCTTGGAGAAGAACTTACAAACAAAATAAAACTCATCGAAAGTGTGGTTGAAGCTCCCTCTCTTTAATTCCTTTTACCCTGCATTTTATGCGTCCTGAGAGTCCATTTCCAGCTGTCGTGGCTCAGGATGCATTTGTTGCTTCAAATCACTCATGCGTCCTGCCATAAAACTCAACTCGGCAACAAGAAACAGGGGAGCGATCAACGCTTGCCAGAGGTTATCCACCAATGCAGGACGTTTTCCTTCAATTAAATGGCCAATTAACTGCAAAGCCCAGCCGATAACAAAGGTGATTGCAAACGTCCATAACGCAAAACGAGTAGGGCCGGCATAACTTATTAAGGAACTTATCCAGAGCATAAAGACGAGCACAGGCGCAATTAACAGGGCAAGGCGCCAGTTAAGCCGCAAATAGTAAATGAACAACACCAGAGTCACAATGCTGGCCAACGTAGTCGCAATAACACCGGGGACAATCATCTGAACAAATCCTAAAAGCACCATTAAACTAAATACAATTAATGGTACACCAATCAGATGGGTATATAAGGTTGCTTTTTTTTGATGATATAACGCATAGATTTGCGCCTGTTCAATGAATGATTTCATGTTGGATCTTCCCTTTTTTATTTTAAATTAGCATAAATCAGGGAAATTCACCACGGTACAAATCAATCTCTGGATACGATTATAACCAACAGCCCTAATTACAAGGGTTTATGCTTGCTGAAGGCGTTTCCATATCCAAGCCTAAATTAGCAGGCGTTAGCCCTGCACGAATAAAAGCATTCTTAAATTGATTAACCAGGTAGTCTGGCGCTTTATCGCGATCATTATTCAGACTCTTCTTACTCCTATGGCCGCCGCCATGCATTGTAACAGTGGATGTACTGCAGGCTCTGGTTAGCGCTTCTTTGGGTGTAGTTACATAGGCATAAATATTTTCTAATTCAATACGGCACCGATTATTACCTGTTGTTGTCATTTTTCCTTTAAATTGATAGGTAAGGTTAACCAAACTCCGAAGACTCATCGAGTCATAAGGCATTAAACCAAAGAGTTGCAAAAATGTATCTTTGACTTCACCTTTTAAAGAAAGAATATTAGTTTGAGCAACGATTGCCGATTTCTTTAAGCGAAAGTCTTTTTTATAATAGGGCTGATAAAAATGGCCATCCGTATAGTTTTCACTTTCGTCTTTCTCCCTGTATTCAACGATTGTTTCTTCAGTTTTTTGTTCTGCTATTTCGTTAGGTAGAGAAGACGGCAAGTTTTCAACTACGCTATCATTAATAGCTGCGTTTTGAGTAATTTCATTCTCATTGATTGTCTTATTAGGCTCAACCGATGGCATATCAACTACTGGGCAATGGGTGGCGGTTGAGTGCATAAGTTTATTAGGATTTTTTGGTGTTGAACGCTTGACGGGTATTGATTTATACGGTGTTGGAGGACTTACTAGCGGAGTCTCAACTTGACTGTTTAACATAATCAAATTATGCACCAATTTTTTAATAGTAAATTCTAATTCGTAAAGAGGCTTAAAATTGTCAAACACAACTAAAAGATATTCACCGGGATCACTCGTTTTGATCCGTCCTAAATTACTTACGCCGAATTCATAAGCCATGCACAAATTTTGCAATTCAACTGCTGAAGGGTATTGATGACGTAAATGCCTGATTTTGCTTAATCTATTATTCAGTTTATTGTTATCTGCCTTGATTGCAGTTAATGAAGCTCCGAGCGCATCTATCTTAATCTCATTGATGTAGCGATGACAGTGCGCACTAATTTCAGGTTCAAGCGTGTTAAGAAGCACAGCAAGTTCATTAGCTTCATCCAATAGAGGAGTTTTGCTAATGTTTTTCATAAATTGCTTGTTTTTTTTCTTTGCAATTTCAGGTGGGAAATAAAGGCCTAGCATTGTCTCAATCATATTGTCATTAAGTGCATCATTGACACAGTTACGTAATTCTTTATACGAAAAAAAGATACTAAGATACAAATGGTCTAACCGGTTTTCCATAGCCAATGCCTGCATTCCCTGCAGATTCTTAATGTTTTTAACAGCAGCGGTTATCACCGTTTTCAGCAATGCTTTTTGCGGTATTTTGCTGAACCGCTCGTTAGGTTCTTTAAGCCGCGGGAGCTCATCGAGATTAACGAACTCAGATAGCATAAGGTCTACTAGCTCTTGATGGCTGCTTTTCATCGCCTGAGTTATTAATCCTTGATTATAGCTTAATTGAGCTTCGATACTTTTTCTAACAATATCCAAAGGCGAATCAGTTTCACAATGGCCATCAACAACGTCTTGATTAGCGCTAAAGAACAGAACATTTTTACTAGGCATGATAGATAAGGATAAATAAAAAATACATTATAATACTTAAACATTAAGTAAATATTATGTACTGCAAAATTAGGTAAATTGCTCAGACAATTTTAGGATAAGAAGAAGTAACTCGCTGATTATAATCCTATTCCAAAAGTGTACTACCAAGAGCCCTTCCTTGTGGTTTATTGCGCCGCTACTACAAAAAAACCTTTTCGCTCCATTGCTTGTCACACTCCGAATTCGATAGCTATAATAATAAAAACAATCGAGACTCTATATGAATATAATTATCCCAAGACCGCCTAGAGAGATAATCGATGATGTTATTTCCAGCAATGATTTGTTTCCCAATAATTCGCGTTATCCACTGTTAATATACCGTCAGACATTTACCTTCAGGAATGAACCAGCACAAGATATACAGCAGTTTTTGCACCAAAACGGCTGGATAAATTCATGGGTTGATGGAATTTATGATTACCATCATTACCACAGTAATACACATGAAACACTGGTGATTATTCAAGGAAACTGCCAATTACAAGCTGGCGGAGAGAAAGGCCGAATATATTATGTTTCTCAGGGTGATGTAATCATTATTCCTGCAGGTGTTTCTCATAAAAATATGGATTCATCCTATGACTTCAAATGTATTGGCGCATACCCCGTTCAAATAGATTACGATATGAATTATGGAAAGGAAGAAGAACACCCCCAAGTTGATATAAATATCAAAAAAGTCGGTCTGCCCGAATATGATCCCGTGTTTGGCAAAGAAGGGTTGATATTTAGTTACTGGAAGTGACGCTCATTATGTTCATGTCCTCAAGATGATTAGCTACCCACGCTTCCTGCTTATTCGTTTGCCGATAATAGAAAAGTCGATGAATATTGGTATTGGTGGTTAATTGCTCTATTTCAACGTTGAATACCTGATGCAAAAAGGTCAAAAATTCTGTAATTATTTTCTCAAAAAAAGTTACAGGTATAACTGGATGCATATACAACGATGCCGATCCAGTCGTTCTGGAGCGAATGTTATTTCTAATAAGTGTAACTCTATCTTTTATAGTCAAACCCTCCATATCCAGGCAATTATTTATCATTGAAACAACCTGGTTTATCTTGTTAGCCTCGTCCTCACATTTACAGATACGGGCATAATGATGAAGCCCCCTTTTCAAGCAATTTATTTTCAGTCGGGTAAAATGGTCATTTTTTGGGATCTGTATCGAATTAATGTTTTGCTGATTGAGTTTATAGCAAGCAATTAAATTACCCAAAAAAAGATTTCTCAGAACACTATTGTTATTGTCAGACTTAACGAAAGAATAAATCAAACTACCTATTTCGGGGAGGGTTTTTTGTTCTCGGGCAACTGCAATTATCGCTTTATATAAAGACACTCTAAACTTGCTTTCTTCTTTAACAGGTTTTATACGATGCTCATATTGCTTCATCAGATTTTCAAATTGATCCAGCAATTGCTCATGCGTCATTATCATCACCCGCCACAGCGTGTAGTATCAGAGTTTATCAAATCGAATCTTCCCGTAAACAAATAAGACATTTCCGGCATCGCGCGAGCCAGGCACATAAGCAGCAAATACCGTTAACCTATCATAGCCCACCGATAATACCGGTACAGCACCAGGAAAAGGAATATTATGGAAAATATCTGGACGTGCCGTAGCCAGAACTGAAAAACCGGCACCAGCATTAAGTTTATTGCGTAAATGAGCGGTCTTTACAAAAACATACCCGGCTACCGGTTCAATATTTTTATGCGAATCAAGAAATGCAAAAGCATACAGTCCTTGTAAATCACCATCTTCGTCATAAATACTTTTGCCTAATCCGGTACCCCAGGCTTGTTCATTATAGTGTTTGACTCGCTCATGATCATACATATAACGATTATGCCAGGTATAGCCGCCCAAATAGAGATCGACATCACCATCATTCCATATATTATGTACGCGCAAGCACGCTTTTTCAGCCCATTTAAACCAACCTGAGCAGGGTTTGTCTGGCGTATGGCAAAATAAAGCCTCGCTGAATGATAAGGCTATGAAAACCATCAATATTTTTTTCATTGATTTTTCAAGTGAGGTTGTTCCTGTATAACCAGGTTTAGTGCTAAAGTGAGGATAAATCACCGTACTAAATCATAATTTTTTGGGAATACTAACATGGACTTGTTTCGTAAAAAAGCAATTATTGATTCTGTGGATGGTGAAACACATCTGGCTCGCTGCCTGTCCGCACTTGACCTTGTTCTACTAGGTGTTGGAGCCATTATTGGGGCTGGGATTTTTGTCCTGACGGGAATAGTTGCCGCAACGCAGGCAGGACCGGCTATTGTATTATCCTATATCGTTGCTGGTTTAGCCTGTGCTTTTTCAGCACTTGCCTATGCTGAACTGGCTTCATCAGTTGGCGGATGCGGTAGTGCATATGGTTATGCCTATGCAGGATTTGGCGAACTTCTTGCCTGGATTGTAGGCTGGGATTTAATACTTGAATATGCGATTTCTGTATCGGCTGTTTCTGTAGGCTGGAGCGGCTATTTTAATGACATGCTGCGCTCTATGAAGATTCATTTACCTGAGCACTTACTACATAGCCCAGCATCGGGTGGTATTTTTAATATTCTTGCGATGGGCATCATTCTGTTATTAACTTTTTTGTTAATATGGGGCATAAAATCCAGTTCACGCGTTAATAATTTAATGGTTTTGGTTAAATTATCGGTCATTGTCTTATTTATTATTATTGCCAGTAGCAATGTAAACCCTGCGAACTGGACACCGTTCATGCCCTTTGGCATAAAAGGCGTCATGGAAGGTGCTTCATTAATATTTTTTGCATATATAGGTTTTGACGCGGTTTCTACTGCTGCTGAAGAAGCTATCAATCCCCAGCGCGATTTGCCGCGCGGTATTATCGGTTCGCTGGTAATTTGTACCATACTTTATATTATCGTCTCAGGCTTGCTAACGGGCATTGTTCATTATAGTCGCCTGGATGTCGCATCTCCCATTAGTCATGCGATGTTATTACTTAATTATAAAGTTGCGGCAGGTCTTATCGGTGTGGGCGCGATAGCGGGTTTAACCACCGTTATGTTAGTTTTATTTTATGGGTTAACACGTGTCTTTTTCGCCATGTCACGTGATGGTTTATTGCCTGCATTTTTTGCTTATACCGATTCTTACACAAAAACACCCGTGCGCATTATTGTACTTTGCGGCATAGCGATGTCTCTCATTGCTTCGCTGGTACCTATGGGTGATTTGGCTGAATTGGTAAATATTGGTACTTTATTCGCTTTTATCACCGTATGCGCCGGCGTTATCGTTTTACGTTATCGACAACCCGATTTACCGCGTTCATTTAGAACGCCATTTATGCCGCTCATTCCTGTTTTGGGCATAATCAGTTGCAGTTACCTGATTTATAATCTGCCTTTATTCACCATGATGCGTTTTGGAATATGGATGGTAATTGGTATGATTATTTATTTTTCCTACAGCCGTTTTCACAGCCATTTGCACACAAAAGCTGTTGTAGAGACAGAGGTTATTCCGGAATGACATCTGGCAACTTAGGTTGAATGCGAACTCGCATTATGCGGGTTCCATGCATTTTTTCGATAGTTGCAATAAAATCCTTAAACTCAACAACATCATGGATTTTAGGTACAGCGCCCAGTTGATTCAAAATCAACCCACCAACGGTTACAACTTCCTCTTCCTGCTCTGGCGTCAACGATAACTCCCGATGCAACGCACGCTCCAAAGCAAATATCGGACAATCACCCTTGGTGGTCAATGTACCATCGGAATTCACAACCCATGCATCCTGTGTTTTATGAAACTCATCTTTAATAACGCCAATAACAAGATGCAGTAAATTATCCAGAGTTACATACCCTATAACATCACCCTGACGACCTTTTACCAAAGCAAAATGAGGCATACCACCTTGAAATTGCTTTAGTAAAGTTAACGCAGGTAAACGATAAGAAATCTGCGGAATCGGCCGTACCATAGGTATCAAATCAATAATTTCTTCTTGCGAATGCTCATAAATTGTTGGCTGTATATCTTTCACATGTAAAACACCAATAATTTGCTTTGCTTGCTGGTCATAAACCGGATAACGGCTGTAGCGACAACGCTTTAACGTATCCAGCAGTTCTTTTTTGGTAATTTTACTATCGAGCTTAATCATGTCATTTTCGGAGCGCATCACATCCATGGCACGCAAATCGGTTAATTCCAGAGTATGTGCAAGAATTGCAGTTTCTTGATGAGTAAGCTCACCATGCATCTGGCTGGAACGTAAAATCAGTTTGATTTCATCACTGGAATGCGATTGTTCGCCAGGATGAAAAACATGTAACCCTAATAATTTTAGTAAAAAATTGGAACAGGAATTTAGTAACCAGATAACGGGATACATTAACCAGTAAAATCCATAAAGTGGGATGGCTGTCCACAAGGAAATCTGCTCACTTTGACGAATAGCTAATGACTTTGGCATTAGCTCGCCAACAACGATATGTAAAAATGACAGGATTGAAAAGGCCAGAACAAAGCTGATAAATTCTATAACCGTAGGCTGTTTTAAACCGACAGCTTGTAAAACGGGTGTTACAAGTCGTGCAAAAGCAGGCTCTCCTACCCAACCCAGACCCAGCGATGCCAGAGTAATTCCTAACTGACAAGCCGACAGATAGGCATCCAGTTGTTGATGAACCTTAGCGAGAATAGCGCCGCGCCAGGGGTATTCCGAGGCGATAACTGCCACTCGGGTATGTCGCAGTTTAACCATTCCAAATTCTGCTGCGACGAAAAATGCATTTAGCAAAACAAGTGCAAAACCTAGAAGTATGAAGAGAAAATTCGTCATATATTCAAATATGGTAACTGGTTTTAGTCATGATTTTTGAAACACCCTGCATTATTTTTTGAATAATCGAAGGAAGTTCAATCGCGCCCGCCTGTTTTGCAACATCAGCATGATGCATTTCATCTTCATGCATTTGCTCGAGAATAACCTGCGATTTTTTATCACTTGCGGGTAAGTTGCGCAGGTGTTTTTGCAAATGTGCACTTACCTGCCGCTCTGTTTCGGCAACAAATCCAAGACTAAAGCGATCACCTGCCAAACCAGCGAGAGCGCCTATGGTTAGCGAACCAATATACCACAGAGGATTTAACAGGCTGGGTTGACTGTCTAATTCGCGCAAACGGCTTTCACACCAGGCAAGATGGTCAATTTCTTCTGCAGCAGATTCTGCCATTTGCGCTTTTATATGACTGAGTTGCGCGGTAAGAGCCTGCCCTTGGTATAAAGCCTGTGCACAAACCTCACCAGAATGATTTACTCGCATCAGGCCTGCTACATGTTTTTTTTGAGCAATAGAAAGAGGTTCAGTGATTATGTCATGACCAGGTTGTGATCGTTTGCTTTCACGTTGTTTTGGTGGAAGTAATGTGCGTACTGCCAAATCGACTTCGGCAACTATATAATCGATAACACTGAAATTCTGCATGTTTATCCTCGAATTTTCCCTTCTCCCCTTGGGGAGAAGGTGGCGCGTAGAGCCGGATGAGGGCGTTCGTGTTGGCACTTATCAATTCTAAACCGTGCCGCCCATCGCACCCTCATCCGTCACGTTGTGACACCTTCTCCCGCAAAGCGGGAGAAGGGAATCAAATAATTTAGTTCGGTAAGTTTTACCAATATATTAGCCTGATCACCATCAATCTCCAAACTCTACCTCGTTACATGCTATTATTTATTTTTTTCCCTTCAAAAGGAGTTGTCTAATGCATGATTTATTCAAACCCGTGCAAATGGGTACATTGGCGTTAGCAAATCGTATTGTAATGGCGCCCCTCACACGCAGCAGAGCGGGAGCCAATGATGTGCCTGGACCAATAAATGCTGAATACTATCAACAACGTGCATCAGCAGGATTAATCATCTCCGAAGCCACGCAAATTTCACCACAAGGCAAAGGTTATGCTTTTACTCCAGGCATGTATTCTGAAGAACAGGTTGCCGGATGGTCATTAGTTACTGCCGCCGTTCATGAAACAGGGGGACATATTTTTGCACAGCTTTGGCACGTAGGCCGAATCTCCCATCCCGATTTGCAAATTGACAATCAATTACCAGTAGCACCCTCTGCTGTAAAACCGGCTGGACAGGCATTTACTGAAGACGGATTTAAACCGTTTGTCACACCCAGAGCGCTGGATCTGTCGGAGATTCCTGGCATTATTGCTCAATATGAGCACGCCGCTCGCTGCGCCAAAAAAGCAGGCTTCGACGGTATTGAGTTACATGCAGCAAATGGTTATCTCCTTGATCAGTTCATGCGCGACAAAACTAATTTGCGCACCGATCAATACGGCGGCAATGTTGAAAATCGTGCTCGTTTATTATTGGAAGTAGTCGAGGCAGTAACCGGTATCTGGCCTGCTGATCGTGTAGGCATACGACTATCTCCTGTTAGTCCTGCCAATGACTGCGCGGATAGCCAGCCAGAGATTACATTTTCATATGTTGTAAAACAGCTCAATCAGTTCAATCCGGGTTATCTTCATTGTGTAGAGGGTGCGACTGGCGGTTCTCGAACTATTGCACCAGACTTTAGTTTTAAAAAATTACGCAATTTATTTAATGGATTATATATGGCAAACAATGGTTATGATTTAGCCTTGGCAAATCAGGCGCTACGGGAAAATCTCGCCGATTTAATCGCATTTGGCCGTCCGTTTATTGCCAACCCGGATCTGGTTGAGCGTTTGAAAAAAGGCGCTCCGCTAGCAGAAGCACCTAAAGAAACCTGGTATGGCGGCGGCAGGCAGGGTTATACCGATTGGCCTGCCTTGTAATCAAAATCTCAGGCAGCCAGGGTCTTATCCAGATACTCACGGATTTTTTTAAATGACGTAATTGGTAAAAACTGCCTGAGAACATTACCCTGTTGATCAATTAAAATTTTAGTGAAATTCCACGGCATAAATTTAATGGGTCTTTTTTTAAGATTTTTGTATATGTATTGATATAAAGGCGACTGATTACTGCCTTTCACATCAATTTTTGCAAAAAGCGGGAAAGTAATGCGATAACAGCTTTCTGCAAATGCTTGAATTTCTTCATTATTACCAGGTTCCTGATGAAGAAACTGATCACAGGGGAAACCTAAAATACTAACGCCTTTATCATGATAATCACGAAATAATGTTTCAAGTTCAGCATATTGGGGTGTGAAACCACAACGACTGGCGACATTCACAATCAGCAAAACCTGTCCACGGTAAGCGTCCAGTGTTTCTTTCTCACCATTTATCGTTGTTACCGGGATATCATACAGACTGTTTTGTACGCTTGTATTCATAGTTATATCCTTAATTTTTAATAACTTAATTTCGATCTTAATCACATGATATACCATTTCTGTACCAACACCATTTGCATGATTAAATATTGTTGTCTATGATTAAAAAAAGCGCGAACCAATGTGTATTTCAAAAAATAAACGCTTAATATCTTGTCAAATAATGTAGTCGGTCTTTAATCGGCTTACGGAAAGTTTCTGGTAATAGCTACTATTTCGGGGCAAACATTACCAGGAAGTGAAACTAAACTAAGGAGAGTTAAAAATGACTACTCAAATTGTCAATACGGAAGATGTGATTGGTGTAGAAGTACGTAATACTCAAGGTGAAAGCCTGGGTAAAGTTGAAGCAATTATGCTTGATAAATTGCAAGGCCAGGTTGCTTATGTAGTTTTATCATACGGTGGCTTTTTAGGTATGGGTGATAAACTTTTTGCATTGCCCTGGAGCATGTTTTCTTATGATAATTCTAACGACTGTTTTGTTATCTCAATAGATAAGAAAAAACTGCAAAACTCCCCTGGATTTGACAAATCACATTGGCCAGACATGTCAAATACCACTTGGCGAACAACTATTAACAGCTATTATGGCACTCTGCCACCTCAACATTAAAAATATACTGGCCAGAATTTTTTCTGGCCAAAATACATTTTATCTCAGGTAGGAGTACGTGATGAAAACAAAGCTGGCAGTCTTGATAGGCCTTGCTGTTTCGATGGCTGCATTTGCAGATATTCAGCCACTAAGTCCTGATCCTAATCAACCAGGAAATTTAAATATTCCAACGACACAAACACCGGATACTACCTCAACAGGTACAGGTACGGTTACATCACCAGGAACAACTACAATACCAGACACAACTACAACAAGCCCAGGTGGTACTATGCCTCCTGAGAATAATATCCCTATTCCAAATAATAACCAGCTACCGGTAGGCAATAAAATCCCGAACGAAGGAACACCTAACGATATCGCACCAATCTCTCCATCCATGCCACCAAATAATACTAATGAGAACCCTGGCCCATGATAAAGGTAGGGTGAGTAATCACCCTACCTTACTTAAATATATTTGGAAACGGTAATATTGTCTTAATAATTTCAAAAAATTGTAATACATAGATGATTAGAACGATTAAAACGAGGAAATTGAGCAGGCTTTTAATTAAGGGAGCCATAGGGATAAATACATTAATACCCCATAGTATTATGCCCGCCAGAATTATCAAAACGATTAAGTTTAACAACGTCATTGGTATTCCTTTTCAGTTAATGGTATTTCCACTTTACTGCAGGAATAAAAAAAATACAAATAATTACAGTAAGTTAGATTTTAGTCACAGATTTTTACAAAAAAAAATTGGCAAAATTGCATATGCTCTACTAGTCTTAAATTTGCTAACAGCAACTTAATTAAATCAAAAAATAAGGAAATTAAAATGAAAAATGACAATCAAGGATCAAACAAAGGCCGCGACACTTCAACATCAACTGATCGTCAAGGCAACAAAGACATCCGTTCTACAGAACAAGGATCAAGAGATTCTCGCCAAGCACAAGGCAGCACTGATTCACGCAACACACGTGATGCAAAACCAATGGGTCGTGATAACCAAGCTCAATCAAGCCAACGCCCAGCAGGTCAAACTGACAAAACATGGCAAGCTTCTAAAGATGCTCACGCTGACAAAAGCAAAATCAACCCAGCTACAATGGGTCAAAAACCAGGCCAACACGGTTCAAGCACAAGAACTCCTGGAAAATAATTGTTTCACCTTGTGAACAATTTTCCGGAAGCCACTAATATATTTAGTGGCTTTTCTTTTTGTAATAAGTGCTATTACGGGGGAAGTCAGGATACGTGTGCATATGGGTCACTTCACTTTTTAAACAGGGCTACAACCCTTTCTGAGTATGGGTTATAGCCTTTTTACATAGAAATGGTTTTTAAACTAAAGGCTTAACTCAAGATGAGATCTAAGCCTAATTAGTTCCAGTGTATTCATATCGGATTTTCTATTGATCAGAGTTAATTAGTCATCATTAGATCACATAAATTGAACTGTTACACGTATTCTGACTTATCCTAATATACGCTCTGATTTATTTAATGTTGATGCAGCGAAGCAACTAGTTTTTGAGATACCAATGCATTCAATGAAACACCGCATTGCGCAGCCTCAATAGCTAATTGTTTATGAGCACGCTTATCAATGCGCACATTAAATTGACCACTATATTCTTTTTTTGAGGGCGCTATTGGAACAGCTTCACCATGTTTATGATAACTTTCTTTAACACCTTCCCACGCTAATTTTAGTTCGTGAAGCGCATTTTCTGGTGTATTTCCAAAAGCAGATACTTGCGGCATCTCAATGAAGTGTGCCAAAAAATCACCTTCTTCATCTTCACCCAGATAAATAGAAAATCCATCAAATTGATCACTCATTTTTATTCTCCTCTTCATACTGAGTTAAAAACTGTTTTACTTGATAGCCTTTTGCCATGCCATTCTTATTTTGAATGGATATACGAAACCGTTTGGGGGAATACCAAATAGAGTGGCTCCCTGTTTGATGATCATCTACCCATCCACATCGGCTTAAAAGTGTCTTGAAGTCATCAAACGACAATCCTTGAGGATTATTTCGAGCCTGCTTCATTAATTTTTCTTGTTTCCCCATAATGTAACTATATGCAGTTACAATTCATTTGTCAAGACGACACACATCGACAATATAAAATATTGTCGCAATAGCTCAATCTTAAGCTGAAATATAAGAATAGATGTAGCATTTTCTTATAGAAACGAATTTTGGTTAAACCCAAGGAAACTAGGTTATCTCTTCAATGAGTTCACTTCGCGCTTTAAACAAAAATTTGTCGCGAGTCAAATAAATATTTTCAGGCATAGAGATTAAATCCAATACATATTCACCAAAACGCTTGAGCTGCTCTGTCATGTAAGGGCTCATATGACTGAGATCTTCTTCAGTAATGGTATGCCCCTCCTGTATTAAAGCATGGCACACATCAGTAATATCAATTACATTTTGTAGCATGATGCAGTTGGCAATTAAATCATTATGCTTAACGGCTTTTTCCATCTCATCAGGATCGTTTGATGCCACTAAATATTTTGACCCAAATCTAATCCAGTCCTCCAATTTATGGTAGGATTCTATTTTATTTGTAGTTGCTGTAATAGTTTGCCTTAATTCTTTACTCGAAACATAATTAAGCAAAAAAGTGGTGCGGATAACTTTACCTAGCTCCTGGAAGGCTTTGTACAGCCTATTCTGGTTATTGTATGAGTTAAGTTTAGACAATATAAATGAAGAAGATACTTTTCCTAGTTTTATCGAGATGACAACTTGCATCAAGTCCTGCCAGTGAGTTTCTAAAAGCTCCCAGTTAATTTCTGCTTCACAAAACATTGAATCGATGTTTTTATAAGTTGTTTTCTTATCCACACGATATAAATTCAAATCCTTCCAATTACGAATTCTTGGTTGTAATTGAATTCCAAGCAAGTATGCAAAAGCAAATACTGGTAAAGACTGGCCTTGGGTGTCACCATGGACGATATTAGGTTGCAATTCAGACGCATTTTTTAGTAACCCATCAATAATATGTATGGCCTCCCATACCCCGCACTGCATAACGGGGGAAGTCAGGATACGTGTGCATATGGGTCACTTCACTTTTTAAACAGGGCTATAACCCTTTCTGCATATGCGTTATAGCCCTGTTTAAAAAGTGAAGTGACCCATATGCACACGTATCCTGACTTCCCCCGTATTAGCCCCGAAGATTAGAAATCATCTAAGCTATCTCTTTCTTGAGGTAATGTATCTTCGCGATCAGCCATAAAGTCTTACGGAAGTTGAACTGTTTTGATTAGTTCTAAATACTCATCCCAATTACCAGGTTTGCAAAATAACATGATTGATCACCCCCAAAGTTATATAACGAAACTTGCGTGTACTCTGCCTAAACGCTCTTGTTTATCTTAAAGAATCGATGTAAGTTACTCAATTGGATTTGTTATTATTTAAACTGTAGATACGGATATGAGAAAAATTAATGTATTAATGGGGCTCTGCATTGTATGTTTTTTTTTCTTTTTGCCTCTTCATGTATTCTCTGAAACATTGATAGCTAAAAAAAACCTCACCTTTGTTCCCGATGTTGACAACCAGATTTTCCGTAATGAAATTATAAAATTTGTTCGTTCAGCAGCCACTCAGCAAATAGCATCTATCCCGCAACAGTCACTCGATGAGTTGGACACCAAATGGAATAATTACTATCAGACCACGGATTGGAGTATTCGCATTGTGCTTTATCACCATGGTCTTGCGGTTGGCGAGGGATACTCTCATGGAACCCATTTGGCAAATACCTTAAAAAATGCCACTGCACTGTCCTTAAATACGCATACAACTGATCAATTGCGTGGTACAGAACTTGGCGAGTATCGCTTTAAAGTTACCTTTGACTATTATCCAGCCCGGTTATATTCTTTTATTGAATTTAATGATCAAGGGCTGGAGTTAACAGGAAGCAGGGTTGCAGTCAGAGTCCTGGATATCAAATCTGTTGAGCAGCAAATACAAAACAGTAAGGCTTATTTATTGCGAGCAATGCATCCACGATTGCATGGATTCTTTAAATTCTATAATGCCGCCGAAGATAGACAGGAAGACCTGTTGCGTACCATTTATTCATCCTCGAGTTTATATACTTTTTTGAAATTATATGCGTTGAAACAGGATGACAAGTTGCAGCAATTATTCAAACCCATCGCCGCTTTTATATTATCCAATCAAATAAAAGAGGGAACTAATGCGGGTGCATTTTATTATGGCTTTGACCCTACAATTAACAAACAAAAATGTAAAATAGTAGTAGGTACAGCCTCAAAAACAATATTCACCTTGCTTGAAATGAATCGTATGTATAAAAACGATCCTGTTTATTTAAATTCTGCCAAAAAAGCCGGCGACTGGTTATTAAGCATGGTGCATGATGATGGCACCGTTACTCCAATCGGTTATTGTGATCAGAATAACTGGCGCTATAAAACCAAACAATCGCTTCTTTATTCCGGTCAGGTTCTTTCCGCACTTTCCAGACTGTATGCGGTGACACAAGATAAGCGTTATTATAATGGCGCACAGAAAATTGCTACCAATTTTGTTAATCTGATCAATCTTAAAGGTCCTTTAGTCGGCGATGGGTATCGTCCGGCAAACTCGATCTCGACAAGCTGGGTTATGATGTCGTTAATTGACTTTGCAAAAATCAATCATGATGCAATTTATCGTAACATTATTGATAAAGTAGCAAGAAAGATTTTATCCCGCCAAATTACCAATACAGCCGATATTTATAGTAACGGACGTTATCTGGATGCAATGACAACCAGCGGGAACGGCTGGATTAATGAGGTGATGGGCGTTTTTTATGAGTTTTGTAACCACACGCATATGCAAAACTGTCAGCAATACAAACAAGCCATGTTATTAACAAGCCGTTGGTTAATGCAAAATGCATATACCATGGAGAATACTTATAATGTTAAAAATCCACAAAACGCCATCGGTGGATTTATTACTAACTTCACCACCCAAACCGTTCGTACAGACGCCGTATGCCATGGGGTTAATAGCCTGATCAGCCTATTAACTATCACAGGGATGAGAGAGCGCATTTTAATTGACCTCCCGGAGAGGCCATTGCAAGAAGTATTACCTTTATTGCGTGTGGGTAATGGATTTCTTTAATGGCAGTGAATTAAACCACCAATCCGACGTCCAATAAGACTCCTGGAAACTGACAACTTCTTTTCGTTAGTGCGTTTAAGCTGCTCTCCTTGATTAATAACTCACGCAAGTTGAACAGAGTCCTGATCCGAGTTTTAAATTCGTCATTTTCTTCCGTTAAAGTTCGTTCATTCACCAGAACTTTTAGCATGACAGCCAGATTAACCTGCTGTTTTTTGACCCATAATAGCCGTGTACAATCATTCTGTCTCTTTTGAATGATAAATAACGCTGTTGGTTTCGCTCTCACTAAGCGCTTCAAATTGGGCCTTACTAACACAAATCAGCAAACTCCTGTTAGATCTTCAAGGATCTCGGCGACCTCAATACAAGTCGTGTGTGAGCTTTCGGCTAACCTGCGTGACTCGAGACAAGAATAAACATTAACTTGTAGACCTCAAAAATCTTACTGAAGCGCAGGATTATCGAAAGTTCACAGATCACTTATTACATAATCTCATATTTTTTCTCAATAAATAATTTAACACACGCATCCACAACCTGTGCATCATAGAGTGAACCCTTATGTTGCATTATCTCCTGTAATGCTTGGAGTATACCTAGAGCTGGGCGATATGGGCGATGAGAGGACATTGCGTCTACAACATCTGCCACCATGAGAATTCGAGACTCGAGCAATATTTCATTATCTTTTAGACCCCGGGGATATCCAGAACCATCTAGTCTCTCATGATGTTGATAAACCATTTCTGCTACAGGCCAAGGAAAATCAATATTTTTAAGAACTTCCCAGCCTGCTTTGGGATGCATTTTAATAATCTCATATTCTGCATCAGAAAGTTTACCTGGTTTAGAAAGTATTTCTGCTGGAACGTGCATCTTTCCAATATCATGAACAACGCAAGCAATGTTGAGCCCTTTAATTTGCTCCGAAGATAAGCCCATGTCCGTTGCAATAGCTACTGCCAAATTAGCAACATGATGCTGATGTACTGCAGTATATACCCATTCAACTTGAAGGTACTGGTTTTATCGTCTGAAAATTATCATTAATTCGGCCTCGAAGTGATTGACCTATTTTTAATATAGTTGTCTCAAAAAATTCCGATATAGAATCTCGA
>Ga0105047_10008168_pt1 | contig 17500 bp, 17 predicted proteins | sample MAT04_FD_78384 | JGI IMG/M metagenome (GOLD analysis project Ga0105047, IMG submission 78384) | Freshwater microbial communities from Lake Fryxell liftoff mats and glacier meltwater in Antarctica - MAT-04 (megahit assembly) | ecosystem: Environmental > Aquatic > Freshwater > Ice > Liftoff...
CTATTTCGGCCTTATCCTCGCCTGGGCCACCCGCTACGACAAGAAGATCGGCATCGGCACACTGATTGCGATGATGTTGCCCTATTCGATCTTCTTCACGATCGCCTGGACGATCCTGTTCTTCACGTGGGTCTTCGGCTTCGGTCTGCCGGTCGGACCGGGCTCACCGACCTACTATTCAGTGGGTTGACGGATCGGTCCTTTCTCTGTGGCGAACAAGCAGGAAGGGTTGCGGAAATGAAAGCAAGGCGGACATGGATGGTCCTGTGATCGTTTGGAAGCCGGAGTGATGGCGGTCCGCACCAGCCTGATTGTAGTTCTGTCAGCGGCCATGACGGCCTGTGCCACCCCGGAGTCGGGCGTCTTTCGCGGCGGCGCGGCGATGCGCGGCGTGCCAGACCGGCTGGCCGACCCGACGTTGACCCGGGTCATTGCGTGCCGGGAAGTGTCCGCCGCCCACTACATCGTCTCGGACCCTGTGGCGGCTCGGCCTGGAGACGCGGTCAATCTGAACCATTTTGCAGGAGGCCTCTACGCCCGAAGAATCCTGCCTTTGTATTGCGTCAGCCAGTGGAGCATCGATCCGGCGGCGTCGGCCCAGCTTTCTGGTGACCGCCGCGCACTGCTGGTCAGTCCCGACGTCGCACCCGGGAGCGAAATCACGCTGTCCGTGACGGCCAACGGCCATGTCCACGTCCTGCGGGTTCCCATCCTTTCTCCCGACCAACTCGACATCTACGGAAACTGGAGCGCGGTCTCGCGTTCAGCCTGTGATGGCAGCCTGCCCCCTGCAGAGGTTCGGTTCAATGTTGACGGGACTGTCTGGTTTTACCTCGGGCTTTCAGGGAACCGGTGGGGTCCAATCTGGCCTTTCAGCGTCGATTTCGACACCGGCAGCCTGACGATTCTTGATCAAACGGGTCGCGCAAGGCTGAACGATGAGGGTCAGCTTGTGGTGACCGGCACCCGGTTCCCGACCAGCCTCCCGGGGGTTCAGTCCCCGCCGGAGGGAGGGGGATGTCGAACCTGGACCGGACTGGCCGACATGCCAGCTGGTGTTCGCCAGAACCTCATCATTCATCTACTAGCGTCGTTTGAAACGGCGGCAGCGCGGATCGACCTCTGGACCCTGTCGGGGAGGGCGTTCTTCGATTTGTGAATCTGGTCTGTTGTGTCCTCCCCCTGACACCGAACCCCGTCTCTGGAATTCGATCGGTCGTTACAGTCCGCGACAGGAGTGAAGCGGCAAACCGATAGTCAGTCATACGCACCCGGAACGAGACTGCGAGATGCGGCACCAGGCCGTGCAGATCAGGCTTTGGCGGAGATCAGCCAAGCCTTGCCCTTCATCATCACGCCCTGGCCGGGCAAGTGATTTCGCTCAAAGAGGGCCATCAGGTCGTCCTCGACAGCCTGGCGCAGCGTCGTCGACTGGCTTTCGAGCATACGTCCGGCGGCCAGGGACGACAGGGCGAACGAGACCGCTTCCCGGGGGCTGGCACCGGCACCCCCGACAGGCTGGAGACCGGTGTGAGCGTGGATATCCGTCCCCCTAAACCCGGCCGTCGCCAGAATGGCGTTGAGATAGTCGACGTCCTCGAAGGCAAACGGGCCGGGTGCCCGCGGCACCGCAGGCGGCACTTCGACATGCCGACGCACCACGGCCATCATTTCCATCATCCACAGATTGTCGCGCGGGGGACCCCAGACCGCGAGGTCGATCCGCCCCCCCGGCTCCAGACATTGGTGCAGATTGGTGAAGGCGGCGGCGGGATCGGGGAAGAACATGGCACCGAATCGCGAGAACAGGCGTCCCAAGAGCCTCTCGGGCCTCCAGGTCGCCGCGTCTGCACACTGAAACCGGACGTTGGAGACCTTCGCGGCCGCGGCCCGCTGCGTCGCCTTTGCGGTCAGATCGGGCGAGATGTCGATGCCGACCACGGATCCGTCTGGACCGACCGCCGAGGCGATCTGAAGGCTTGTCGCCCCGCCGCCGCAACCGACATCGACAACCGTCTCGCCCGCTCCGTACTGCGCACGGGCCAGCAGGGCGGCCCCGACGGGGGCGATCATGGATTCGAAGCGATCGATTTTGGCGAGCCATCGGGTCCCCATCTCGCCCGCCCAATCCTCGGGCGGGAGTTCCTGGGGCGGGTTGGCGGGGGCATGGGTCATGATTGTCCTCTCACGCGTGGCCAAACAGGTTTAGGGTCGGCTCAGGCCTTGAGCCAGGATCACTGATGCGGGCCAAGATGCCAGGCGAGACGACGCTACCCGTCCGGATCACGGCGAGCCATGCCAATCGCTTCTCCCCTCCCTCCGAGGACCGATCATGAGCCGGCTTGAACACCATCCCGAACGACATCTGGTCGCGCGTATCGGCTGGCTTCGTGCCGCCGTGCTCGGGGCCAACGACGGCCTGGTCTCGACCGCCAGCCTGATCGTCGGTGTCGCGGCGGCCCAGACCAGCAAGACCGGGATTCTCGTCGCCGGCGTCGCCGGTCTGGTCGCAGGGGCCATGTCGATGGCGGCCGGGGAATACGTTTCCGTCAGTTCGCAGTCCGATACCGAGAATGCCGATCTGGCGCGTGAGCGGGCTGAGCTGGAGGCAGATTCCGAAGCCGAAACGCGTGAACTCGCAGCGATCTATCGCAGCAGAGGCGTGGATCCGGCCGTATCGCTGGAGGTCGCGCGGCAGTTGATGGTTCACGACGCGCTGGGGGCCCACGCCCGGGACGAGCTCGGGATCTCGGTGTACACGACGGCACGACCGATCCAGGCCGCCCTGACCTCGGCGGCGACGTTCTCGGTCGGAGCGGTTCTGCCTCTCGCGGTCGTGGTCGTGGCACCGGGTTCGCTTCTGGTGGCCCTGGTGTCCGGTTCAGCGCTCGTCGGTCTGGCCCTCCTGGGTGGGCTGGGTGCCAAGGCGGGCGGGGCCGGGATCATGAAGGCGGTCCTGCGCGTCACCTTCTGGGGGGCCTTCGCCATGGGGCTTACCGCCGGGATCGGTCGCCTGTTCGGGACCATTCTCTAGATCACGTCGCTGACGGCCTGTCCTCAATCCTCATCCGCTTCACCAGCTTCATCGCGCTCTCCGCCTTCACCGGCTTCAGCATGCGCATCCGGGACGAAGGCCTGGGGGTCGATCCGTGTGGCCACCCAGGCGGACCCTGCGACCACCAGAACCGCCAGAGGCACGGCGACCCGCGCCGGCGGTGCGGCATCCTGGGCGTTGGGGAAATGGGTCGTCTTCTTCCGGCCGGTAATCATGGCACCGATCAGATTGTCTCGCGACAGGAACGACATCGCGACAACGGCGACGACATGAAGGGCAATCATGGCCAGCAGCGCGTAGGCGATGACCTCGTGACTGTCCTCACCGCCCGTGATGCCCGTGAAGAGCGTCGCGGCCGTCAGTGCGAGAAGCCCCAGCACCGCGATCCCGCCCAAAGGGTTGTGCCCCAGAGACGCGTGGACGCGGCCCGCAAAGAGGCCCCGGACATGCCCCGCCATCCGCGATGGTCGAATGAGGTTCATAAAGCGCGCGTGTTCGCCGCCCACGATCCCCCAGATCAGCCTGAAGGCGATCAGGACCACCGCCACCCAGCCGGCGGGAATATGCCAGGCCGAAAGGACACCGTCCTCTTCAGACGAAAGGAAAGCCAGGACGACAGCGCCGACCAGCAACCAGTGGAACAGGCGAATGCCCGGGTCCCAGGTCTTGATGGTTCTGATTGCGCCGGGGGCAGGGATGGCCATTGAACGCTCCGTTTCAGCTGAAAGGTGAGGGCCGAAGCTGACGTGGGCCTGACGACGGCCGGGTGGCCGACACGGCGTCGGCGCGACCCACCGCCCGGGGATCATCAGCGGCACCGGTCCATGGGACGTCTGAACAGGAACACCTTCCACGCTACGCTGCGCTTTCCAGAGGCACGTTGATTCAGATCAAGGGCCTGACAGGGCGATCCACCCAGTGTGAGACAGTTCCAGCCCTCTGACATACAGCGCACGCACGCCAAAACGGGCCGTCGATCGCACGGGTCGACCCGTGCGTCTCTCTCTCAAGGGCGTTTGGTGCCCGACCGGCCCTTATAGATGTCGCACAGGGTGTCGAGCACGCGCATCGCCGCCGGATCCGCCAGCCGATAGTAGATGCTCTGGGCCTCGCGACGGGTCGCAACCAGACCTTCGGCGCGCATTTTGGCGAGGTGCTGGGAAGCGGCGGATTGCGCCAGTCCGGCATGGTCCGCCAGCTCGCCGACCGACGCCTCACCTTCAACCAGGCGGCAGAGCAGCAGCAGCCGCTGCTCGCTGGCGAGGAGTTTTAGCATCCGGGCCGCGTCATGAGCGCAGTCCCGCAATTCGGAGATGTCGCCCGGTGAGGGGCGGGCGGCGGAGGCGGTCATCTGCCTGATGTAGAAGATGCGCAGTCACGATCAACCAGAACCGGCGGGTGGTCAGACCCGTTCATGGAGCCTTCCGGGGGAGGGGCACACCATCGTCGCGCAGCACCACATAGATCGCGGGGATGACCAGCACGGTCAGCAGGGTCGATGACGCCAGGCCGAACAGCAGCGAGATCGCCAGACCCTGAAAGATCGGATCGGTCAGGATCACGGCCGCGCCGATCATGGCGGCGGCGGCCGTCAGGACGATCGGCTTAAAGCGGATCGCGCCCGCCTCCAGCAGGACTTCGCGCAGGGGCCGGTCGCCCGTCTGGCTATGGCGAATGAAATCCACCAGCAGGATCGAGTTTCGGACAATGATGCCGGCGAGCGCGATGAAGCCGATCATCGAGGTGGCGGTGAACGGGGCCCGGAATAGGATGTGGCCGATGACGATGCCCACCAGGGTGAGTGGAATCGGGGTCAGGATCACCAAGGGCAGGCGGAAGCTTTTGAACTGGGCAACGACCAGGACATAGATGCCCAGGATCGCCACCCCGAACGCCGCACCCATGTCACGAAACGTCACCCAGGTGATCTCCCATTCGCCATCCCACAGGACCGTCGGCCGGCTTTCGTCGGTCGGCTGGCCGTTCATGCGGATGTCAGGCTTGGGGACATCGCCCCAGTCGCCCTGCCGGATCGCCTTGTCGACGGCCAGCATCCCGTAGATCGGGGCCTCATAGGCCCCGGCCAGCTCGCCCATGATCATGTCGACGTCGCGGCCGTCACGGCGGAAGATGTGCGTCGAGCCCGACTCCTCGGAGGCGGTCGCCAGCTCTCCGAGGGAGACCAGCCGGCCGCCGGGCCCTTGGGAGACGGCAACTGGCATGGCGGCGAGGCCTTCGCCCCAGCTGCGTGCCGACTGCGGCAGCCGGACCGAGATCTCGAGCGGGTCGCGGCCCTCGCCACGATGGGCGTAGCCTACGACCTGCCCGCCCAGGGCAGCAGCGATGGAATCGTAGACTTCCCGGTCGCTGACCTTCAGGGCTTCGAGCCTGTCCCTGTCGGGAACAAGCCGCAGGCCCGGACGGGGCTGGCCGTAGCTGTCATCAATGTCGACGATATAGGGCACCGAATGGAAGGCCGCCTTCACCCGCTCGGCGACGGCGCGCCGCGTCGGGGCGTCGGGCCCGTAGACCTCGGCCAGAAGGGTCGCGATCACGGGCGGACCCGGCGGTGCCTCGACCACCTTGATGACCGCACCGACCGGAAGGGTGACGTCGGCCAGCCGACGGCGCAGATCCAGCGCGATGACGTGGCTCGAGCGGTGACGGTCGTGCTTTGCGGCGAGGGCTACCGACAGATCGCCCATCTCGGGACGGTTGCGCAGATAGTAGTGCCGCACCAGGCCGTTGAAGTTGAAAGGCGAGGCGGTCCCCGCATAGGCGTCGATGGCGACCGCTTCTGGCAGGGTGCGGGTGACGCGTGCCGCATCGGCCAAGGCACGCTGCGTCGCCTCCAGAGACGTCCCCTCGGGCATGTCGAGGACGACCTGAAGCTCGGACTTGTTGTCGAAAGGCAGCAGTTTCACGGTCACCGTCCTGGTGGCGAACATGGAGCCGGCCACAAGCGTCGCAAGCCCGACGCAGATCAGGAAAATCCAGGCCGACCTGCGGGTGGCGATCACCCGACCCGCGACGGCGCGGTAGAGCGCGCCCAGTCTGCCCTCTCCGTGATGGTCGTCGCCGGCCACGAGGGTCTTGCGTGCAAAACGCACCATCAGCCAGGGCGCGATGACCACGGCCACGAAGAAGGAGAACACCATGGCCGCCGAGGCGTTGACCGGGATCGGTGCCATATAGGGACCCATCAGGCCCGAGACGAACAGCATCGGCAGCAGCGCCGCGACCACGGTCAGGGTGGCGACCACGGTGGGGTTGCCGACCTCGGCCACGGCGTCCACCGCCGCGTCGATCCGGTTTCGATCATCGTTCATCGCCCAGTGGCGGGCGATGTTCTCGATCATGACGATGGCGTCGTCGACCAGGATGCCGATCGAGAAGATCAGGGCGAACAGGCTGACCCGGTTGATCGTGTAGCCCATCAGGTTGGAGGCGAAGAGGGTCAGCAGGATGGTGGTCGGGATCACCACAGCGGTGACGCCGGCCTCGCGCCAGCCGATCGCGAAGCCGATCAGCACCACGATGGAGACGGTGGCGAGGGCCAGATGGAACAGCAGCTCATTGGCTTTTTCATTGGCGGTCGCCCCATAGTCGCGGGTCACCGCCACATCGAGGCTGTCAGGCAGCAGCGAGCCTTTCAGAGCCTCCACCCTCGCAACGACGGCCTCGGAGACGACGACGGCGTTGGCACCCTTGCGCTTGGCGATGGCCAGGCTGACGGCCGGTGTCTCGCTCCAGCCCTCGCCGGCCCGGGCATAGCGCCAGGCCCGGGCCTGGTCTTCCCGCGGACCCTCGATCACCCGGGCGACGTCGCGGACATAGACGGTTTCGCCCTTGGCCGATGGCAGGGCCAAAAGGCCGATCTGGGTCGCACTGGCCAGGGTTCGTCCGGCCGTGACATCGACGGCCTGGCCGCCGGTGCGAACCTGACCGGCCGGGAAGGCGCGGTTGGCCTGCCGGACCGTGTCCATCAGGGCCCCAAGTGTGACGCCATGCAGGGCCAGTTTGGCGGGATCGGGCTCGATGCGGATTTCCTGGGGTCGCCCGCCGACGATGAAGGTCAGGCCGACGTTCTCGACCTTGGCGACCTCCATGCGCAGCTTGCCCGCCAGCTCATGGAGCGCCTGATCGGTCCACTGGCCGGCGGCACCCGGTTTGGGTGACAGGGTCAGCACCAGACTCGGGACGTCATTGATGCCCCGCGTCTTGATCAACGGCTCGGCGATCCCGGCGGGGATGCGGTCGTAGTTGGCGCGGATCTTCTCGTGGATGCGAACCGCCGCAGTGTCCGGATCGACCCCGACCTTGAACCGGGCGGTGACCATGACCTGGTTATCGTCGGCGAAAGTATAGACGTGCTCGACGTCGGCGACGCTCTTGACGATGGTCTCCAGCGGCTTGCCCACGAGTTCAACCGCGTCGGTCGCCCGCAGGCCGGGGGCCGCCACCATGATATCGACCATAGGCACGCTGATCTGCGGCTCTTCCTCGCGCGGAATCGAGACGAGCGCCAGCAGGCCAACCGCGATGGCCGCCAGCAGGAACAGGGGCGTCAGCGGCGAGCGGATGCTGGCCTTTGTGAGCCGTCCGGAGAGGCCCAGGTTCATCGGGCCTCTCCGGACGGGATCAGGATGTCGCCGGCGCGCAGGCCGGACAGGATTTCGACCGTATCGCCCATGGGGCCGGCCGTTGTCTGGACCGGCGTTTCCGACACCGTGTCATTCGCGCCGACGAGGCGGGCGTAGTCCACCCCGAAGCGGGTGGTGATATAGGCTTTCGGCACGACCAGAGCCTGACGTTCACCGACCCTGACCTGGGCGCGAACCCGCTGGCCGATTAGGTCCTGCGGCAAGCCCGCTGCGGTGATATCGGCGGTAACCTGTCCGCCGGTGATTGAGGGATAGATCTGGGTGATCGTGCCCTGCGTGGCCACGCCCCGCAGGTCCTCGGCCGCCAGTTGGACGACATCGCCGATCTTCAGGGCGCGCGCCTGGCCCTCGGGCAATTCGATGCGCACGACCATCGGGCCGGCGGTGATCCTGGCGATCGACTGGCCGGGCATGACGACCGATCCGACGGGGACGTCTGCGATCAGTACACGGCCCGCCGCCGGTGCGAGGACAGCGCCCTGGGCACCCACCTCTGCGCTTGCGTTCCGCTGCGCCCGGGCCGCAGCAAGGTTGGCGTTGGCCGTCCGGGCCTGGGCCTCGACCTGGTCAAGACGGGCCTGGGCATAGATTCCCTGAGAGAAAAGTTGGCGGGTTCGGCCGAGGTCGGCCAAGGCCCGCGAGGCTTCCGCCTCTGCGGCAATGACGAGGGCGTCAAAGGCACCGGTCTGCAGCGCCAGACGGTCGTCCCTGACCCGGGCGATCAACTGGCCCTGACGCACCATATCGCCTTCCCTGACGGCGAGTGTGACAAGCACGCCCGAGATCCTCGCGCGCGCCTCGGCCATGTCCCGGGTGGTCAGGGTCGCAGGCACCGGCTTCAGCTCGGCGACGGTCTGGACCTGAACGGTCAGTCGCCCGGCCGCAGGTGCCGTCGGGGCGGCGGGGATCGTGGGCTCGGCCTCGCCACAGGCCCCCAGCAACAGGGACACGCCCAGAACTGTGATCAGATATGGCCGTGACGCCATGGTTCGCCCTCGCGGAGTGGTTGATGTGTCGTCGCGGCTAGAGCCGCGTGGGGCCGGCCACGGTCGGCAATCCAAGGGCTTTCCAGGCCGCGAGCCCTCCCGCGAGATGCGTGTCGACCGCTTGGCCCGCAGCGAGGCACTGTCCGACCGCGAGGCCGGAACGTCTGCCGCCTGCGCATTGCAGGACGAGGGTCTTGCCGCCGGAATCCGGAAGGGTCTCGGGATCGAACGTCGAGAGGGGAACATTCAGAGCGCCCTTGATGTGTTCGGCGGCGAACTCTTCCGGCTCGCGGACGTCAACCAGCAAGATCTCGTTCGCGTCCAGCGCGGTCTTCACCTGGTGCGGGGTCAGGTCTCTGGTCTTGGGGGTTCCGAACATGGACAGGCTCCTTAGGGATGGGCGCGGGCAGGGACCGCGCAAAAAAGGGTCGACAGGGTCTCGACGAGGGCGCGGGCCCCACCGCCCTGCAGGCCGTAGTAGATGGTCTGGCCGTCGCGGCGGGACGCGACCACACCGTCGCGGCGCAGCAGGCCCAGATGCTGGGACGCCAGAGTTTCGCGAACGCCGAGCCGCTGCGCCAGGGCCCCGACAGACTGCTCCCCGTCGATCAGGGCGCAGACGATCATCAGCCGATGCGGGTTGGCCAGCGCCTTGAGAAGGGCGCAGGCGTCGTTGGCCGAGGTCTTCAGGATGGCGGCATTAACATTCATAGTTGCGTATATGCAAGAATAAGCATATTAAGTCAAGCGTTGTGGAGATTTCCATTAGGGCGTCAGCGACGGCCTGGATTTGATCCGCATCAAAGACCCGCGCGGAAAACAGGTGGACATTTGCCATCGGCTGTAGCGGGCCATTGGAGGAGACCGACCATGGCTAAACCAAACATCGTTATCCTGGGTGCCGGGCTGGGCGGCGCGATCGCCGCCTTCGAGATCAAGGACGCCGTCGGCGACAGGGCAGAGCTCAGCGTGGTGTCGCAGGGCGACACCTTCCATTTCGTCCCCTCCAACCCTTGGGTCGCGGTGCACTGGCGCAAGCGCGACGCCATTGAGGTCAAGCTGCCGCCTGTTTTCAAAAAGCGCGGCGTGGCCTTCACCGGCGTCGGGGCCAAACGCGTCTCGCCTGCCGGGAACCAGCTTGAGCTGAACGACGGGACCCTCGTTGACTACGACTATTTGGTCATCGCCACCGGTCCAGAACTGGCCTTTGATGAAATCCCCGGCCTCGGCCCGCACGGCGGCTTCACGCAGTCGGTCTGCCACGTTGATCATGCCGAGACGGCGGCAGCCGCCTTCGACCGCTTTGTCGATAATCCCGGACCGATCATCGTCGGCGCGGTGCAAGGCGCGTCCTGCTTCGGCCCGGCCTACGAGTTCGCGATGATCCTCGACACCGAACTGAAGCGTCGCAAGATCCGCGACAAGGTGCCGATGACCTTCGTCACCTCCGAACCCTACGTCGGACATCTTGGCCTGGACGGGGTGGGCGATACCAAGGGCCTGCTCGAGAGCGAGATGCGCGAGCGACATATCAAATGGGTCACGAGCGCAAGGGTCACTTCCGTCGAGGCGGGGGTGATGCATGTTGAGGAGATTGCGGACGACGGCTCGGTCAAACAGACCCAGGACCTGCCCTTCGCCTATTCGATGATGTTGCCCGCCTTCCGCGGCGTTCCGTGTGTGCAGGGCATCGAGGGTCTGACGAATCCGCGCGGCTTCATCCTCATCGACAAGCACCAGCGCAATCCGACCTTCCCCAACGTCTTCGGCCTTGGTGTCTGCGTGGCCATCCCGCCGACCGGCAAGACGCCGGTTCCCGTCGGCGTCCCCAAGACCGGCTTTATGATCGAGAGCATGGTCACGGCCATCGCTCACAACATGGCGCAGATCCTGGACGGTCAGCCGCCCACCCACGAGGCGACCTGGAACGCCTTCTGCCTGGCCGACTTTGGCGACGGCGGCGTTGCCTTTGTCGCCCAGCCACAGATTCCGCCGCGCAACGTCAACTGGTCGGCCAGCGGGAAATGGGTCCATCTCGCCAAGGTCGGTTTCGAGAAATACTTCATCCACAAGATCAAGCGCGGCGAGAGCGAGCCCTTCTATGAGAAGCTGGCCCTGGAGGTCATGGGCCTGCGCAAGATCAAGGGCTGAGGCGTGCGCCAGTTTGTTTGCCCGGCCTGTGGCGCGGCCAATCGCGCGCCGGACGGCAAGGACCCGATGGCAGCCAAATGCGGCCGCTGTCGCGAGCCGCTGTTCACCGGCCATCCGACCGAAGTCGACGCCAGAGCGTTGGCCGCCCATCGCGTCTCCACCCGGGGCGCTGCGGTGCTTGTCGACGTCTGGGCCCCTTGGTGTGGGCCCTGCCGGTCCATGGTGCCGAATTTCGCGGCGGCAGCCCGAACGCTTGAGCCTGACGTCCGCCTGCTGAAGCTGAACTCCGAGGCCCACCCCAAGGCAGCCGCCGACCTCGGCGTTTCCGGCATTCCAGCCCTGCTGCTTTTCCGGGACAACGTGGTGATCGCTCGCACTGCCGGCCTGATGAGCGCCGAACAGATCGTCGCCTGGACGCACCAGGCCCTTGCCCAGGCACAAGCCCGGGCGTCTTGAGGAAGCTGAAGATGACTGTCGAACGTATGGTCATGGCCTTTGCGGGCTGCGTCGTCCTGTTGGGCGTGGCGCTCGCCCACTACGTCAATCCTTGGTGGATCGGCCTGTCCGTGTTTGCCGGCCTCAACCTGATCCAGGCGGCCTTCACCGGATTTTGTCCGGCCGCGATGGTGTTCAAGAAGCTCGGGATCAGGCCCGGGGTCGCCTTCCGTTGACCCCCTTGCGGGCGCCCTCGGCGCTCGGTCCGGCGGCCGGTCCCGCTGCGCCGCTGACCGCCGTGGTCGCTGCTAGAGGCGGGTCTGTAGCGACGGCCGGCCGTGTGAATGCGCGGCTGCATGGCGGTTGAGACGGACGCCAGGGCCTCGACCGACCTGCTGCGCGCGCTGGCCAATCCGCAGCGGTTAAGGATTCTGTGCGCTCTGGCCGCTGGCGAGAGTAGCGTGGGGGATTTGCGTACCCGTATCGCCCTGACCCAGTCGGCACTGTCGCAACACCTGGCCAGGCTTCGGGCGCACCATCTGGTCGCGACCCGCCGCCAGGCCCAGACCATCTACTATCGCATCGACGACGAAGAGGCGCTGGCCCTCGCGCGGGCCCTGCTTGGGTTGGCGGAGACGCGGGCAGGGGGCGTGCATGACCGACTTCCCTGACCGATGACCCTGTTCCGGCCCGACAGGCCTGTCGTGGTTAACGCCTCCTTCAGCGACGCGGACCAGATTAAGCGAATCCATACGGAGCCCCTGTCATGTCCGCCGCCGAGGCCCTGAAGGCCCTAGCCTCCCTGCCCACCGTCGAGGACGGCAAGGCCGCCCTCGCGCGCGGCGAGGCCGGCGAGGCGATCGAGTTGCTGTACGCTGTCACCCAGGCCCGACCCGCCGACTACGAAAGCCGCTACTGGCTCTATAGCGCCCTGGTCGCGGGCGGACATGCGGACCTGGCCGGCCAGACCTTGGCCGATGCCCGTAACCTGCATGCAGTGGCGGTGATCCGGGCCGCCGGTGGCGACATGGAACGGTTCCGCACCGAACCCGCCTATTGTGCCGCCCTTGGAATGCAGCTGTACGAGGCCAAACTGATGGGCCCGGCCACCCTGGCCCTGGGCAAGGGGCTGGATTTCGACAAGCCCGATCCGGGCATTCTGGTTAGCTACGGCCTGTCGATGCAGCATCAGGGGCGGATGGATGAGGCGATCGCCGTCTTTACGGCCGCGGCGGAAATGTTCCCCTCCGCGCCGATCCACGCCTTCCTGATCTATCCGCTGTTCCATGCGCCCGACCGGTTGAAACGGGTTTCGGATGAGGCGCGCAAATGGGCCGCGCTCCACGCCGCGCCGCATACGCCCCGGACCGTTCTGTTCGCGGGGGAACGCACGGCGAACCGTCGCCTGCGGATCGGCTACGTCGGCCCCAGCTTCACCCGCAACCAGGTGGCCCAGTTCCTGATGCCGGTGCTGGAGGCGCATGACCCGGCCGCCGTCGAGGTGTTCCTGTATTGCGCCGATCCGTCAGGCGAGACTGGCCTGCCGGACCACTGCAAGGTCCGGGCGATCGGAACCCTGACCGACGCCGAGGTGATCAAACGCATCCGGGCCGACAAGATCGACGTCCTGATCGACGTCTGGGGCCATACAGCCGGCAGCCGGCTACCGGTCTTCGGACACCGTCCCGCACCGGTGCAGGTCGCCTGGATCAACTTTGTCCAGACCACGGGACTGGAGACGATGGACTATGTGCTGCACGCCGACAGTATGGCGGTGGAGGAAACGGCGCAGTACTTTACGGAACAGATCTGGCCGATCGGGCCGATCGTCACCCCCTGCCGTCTGTCCCCCGACCGCCAGCCCCCGAGCCCGACGCCGGCGCTCAAGAACGGGTATGTGACCTTCGGTTCGTTCAACAATCCGGCCAAGATCAGCGAGGTGACGGTCCAGGCCTGGTCGCGCATTCTTTGCGCCCGCCCCGGCGACCGGCTGGTGCTGAAATACGGCTATTACGCCGACCCTGTGTTGCAGCGGGCGACCCGGGCGCGGTTCGCGGCCTATGGCGTCGATCCGGAGCAGTTGGAGTTCCGGGGGCACACCACCGGTGCCGACTACTGGCGCGAGTTCGCCGACATCGATCTGGCGCTGGACCCTTCGCCCTGCCCGGGCGGCACGACGTCCTGCGACGCCCTGGCCAGCGGCGTGCCGGTGCTGACCCAGTGGGGTTATGACTTCTTCTCGCGCATCGGCGTGCCCGTGGTCCTGCCCTGCGGGCTGCCCGAACTGATCGCCGACGATTGGGACGACTATGTGCAGCGCGCGCTGGATCTGACCGCCGACGCCGGGGCGCTGGATGCGTTGCGCCGCAAGACGCGCGCCGGATTCGAGAGTTCACCCTATCGTGACGAGGTGGGCTTCACCCGTAATCTGGAGGACGTCTTCCGCAAGATGTACGCCCGGTGGCTGGCGGCGAGCTAATGACCGCGGGGTCCATCCTTGAAGTGCGAGCGAGGCTGGTTGACGGTGTCATCATGCCCGCCATGGCCATGGACGACCTGCGCACCGAGGTCATGGACCACGGCCGAATCGTGATCCTGAAGGGTGTCTTCACCGACGCCCGGGCCACCGATGTCCGCGCCGCCGTCGCCGACTGGGGCCGACAGACGCCCTTGGCCGAGGTGGATGACTTCGCCGCCAACTACCACCGCCGACGCTGCCTGATCTCGCGCCTGCAGCAGGCCCCACACGTGTTTCATGACTACAACTTCAATGACCTCACTGGGGCACCTGCCACGGTGCGCGACCCCCTGCTGGAGCTGTTCGAGCCTCTACGCGTCCTGTACCGCGACCTGACCGGGACGGAGACGGCCTTCGCTGTGCCCGAGACGGGCCCCTATGTGCATCCGCAGATCATCCACTATCCGGCGGGCGGAGGTTTCTTTGCGCGCCATTGGCACAACCTCGCGCCCCAGCAACTGGGGTTCATCGTCTCCCTGTCGAAGCGTGGCCGCGACTACCGCAACGGCGGGACGATGTTCGAGATTGGGGACAGGCGGATCGGGACCGAAGAGGTCCAGGACATCGGCGACATCTGCCTCTGGCGCTATGACCACCCGCACTGGGTGACCCAGTCCGATCTCGGCGACAAGTTCGACTGGGACAGCGATGCCGGACGCTGGGTCGCGACCTATGCCTATTTCGATCCGCGCGGCTGAGACCTCTGATGAGCACCGAGATTCGCGACGGAAAATACCGCTGCCCCCAGTGCGGCAGCGCCGACTTTGACATCGCGTCCACGCGCTGGACCTGCGTCGGGTGCGGGCGCCGGTATGGCTGTGTCGCGGGGATGCCCAAGCTGTTTCTCGACGAGCGGCTGGGGTCGCATGACCGCAAGCTGCGCGACACCTTCTACGACGGTCTGTTCGGGCAGTTCTATCAGGTGATGATGCCGGTCATCGTCATGCCGGTGCGGCCTTGGTCGATGGCCTGGCCCTACTGGCTGGCCTATGGGGCGACCTGGCTGGTGATCGCGGGCCTGACCGTGGCGACACTTGGCTTTCTCGCGGAGCCCGGCGACCGGGTCCGAGGTCTGGTCACGCTCGGACTGCTGGCAGCACTGGGTCTGTTCCTGGTCCGCAACCGCTATCTCGGCTGGTTGATGCTGCTGGCTGCGCCGCTGAAATGGGTTCAATCGGGCAAGCCGTTCGTGGCCGCCGAGAGTTTCGCCGAGGTCCATGCCCGCGCGCTGGAGCCGCTGCGTGGGGCCGGTCGCAGGCTGCAGATTCTGGATGTCTCAACCGGCTCGTGCAACTCGCTGTATCGCCATGGCTGGATGTCGCTGGACGCCGACTACACCGCCATCGACCTGTCGGAGACCATGCTGAAACAGGGTAACGACGCCATGGCCCGCCACGGCGTGGCCGTCGATCTGGTGCTGGGGGACGCGGTCGACCTGCCGTTCCAGTCCGGGCGGTTCGACGTGGTGCTCAGCTACGGGGCCGTCAACGGACTGACCGATCCGGCCAAAGCCATCGCCGAGATGGCCAGAGTGGCGAAGCCCGGCGGTGTGCTGCTGTTCCTCGACGAACAGATCTACCCGTCCGCCAACGCGATCGAGCGCGCCTATTTCCACCGCGTGCTGTCGAGCCACAACGTCATCCACCATTGCCCGGTGGAGACCTTCCCGCCGTCCCTGACAGATGTGGTCGTGTCGCAGGTCTATCAGTTCTACTACATCTGCACGGCCCGGAAGGCGGTCTAGGCGGGGCTCAGGCCAGGTGTACGAACATGGCCCCGCCGGCGACGAAATGGCGGGCGGCGCGGGGGCCGTAGTCGGCGATGGCGCGGTCGGCGACGCGCCTCGGACCCTCGCCATGCGGCCAGTGGTAGTCGTCGAAGATGATCCAGCCCCCAGGCAGGACGTGCGGCCCCCAGAGGGCAAAGTCCTGGGCCACGGCCGCCTCGTCGTGATTGCCGTCCAGATGCAGCACCGCGATCGAGCCCGTGGTTTTCATCGTGCCGAACTCGGGTGAGCGAACCTCGCGTTCCTTGGCGTAGAACGCCGCTGCCTCGGCCGAGGTCATGCGCAGATAGTTGAAGGGCCGGGTCGCGCAGCCGGACATGGCGACCAGAAAGCCCTGATAGACGACGTCCCAGTCCCAGCCGCCCGAGGCCTGCTGAATATGGGTCGGGGCATCGGTCTGGACCGACAGCCCCAGATCCCACGGGTCGACACAAAGGGTTGCGCCCACCCCGCACCAGGCCGCAACGCGGTTCAGGACATAGCTGCTCTTGCCGAACAGGGCGCCGATCTCGACCAGATCGCCCTTCGGTGCCCCGGGCACGATGCCGCAGATGGCCAGCATCTTTTCGCGCGCGCATTCACCGTGGATGGTCTCGGCCTGGGTCAGCAGCCCGCCCAGAAACGCGGCGGGCAGGCGACTGGGGCCCTGTCCATAGGCCGAGGCGGCGGCGACGGCGGCCTGACCGTCCGCAAGGGCGGCACGCACCCGGCCCATCTGCCGCTTGAACGGACCGGACCCCCACAGGGTCAGGCCCGGCAGCCGGTCCGGAAGGCTCTGCTCCAGCAGGTGGAAGGTCGGGGCGTGCGGGGTAAACAGCGTCGTGACCCCGTGTCGCTCGACCAGGGCGGCCAGCGCCTCAAGGAAGCCGGCCTCGCCAATGAAGGGCAGGGGCTCCCATGCGTCGAACAGGCCGGCGTTCGGATCCGCCGCAATCGAGGATGCCCCCACCGTGCGCCGCCCCCACTGGCGCGCCTCGGCCGCGAAGGCTGCAGCAGCCCCGAGGGCCGAGGGGAAGACGAGAATGGTCATGCCGACAGTTCCTGCACCGCACAGCCTACGCCGGTCTGGCCGAAGCCGTCGCCATTGTGGAACATGATGCGTCGTCCATCCGCCTCGACCACGCTGGGATAGGCCATGGTCACGGCGTTCCAGCCCGATCCGGTCGGCCGCAATCCCTCCGGATCTGCCTGTCGCACCCAGTCGCGACCATCGGTCGATGTTGCGTGGCCGATGCGATAGGAGCCCGCGCCGTCGCGGTAACCCAGGCTGTTGCGATAGCAGAACCACATCTCGAACCCGTCGGCGGTGCGTACGACCGACGGTCGGGTGTTGGCCTCCAGTGCGTCCAGCTTGGCGATACAGGCGTGGTTGGTCTGTCGCCAAGCCAGGCCGTCGTCCGACTGGGCCAACTTGATCTGGTAGGTTGGCTCGAACTTGCCGTCGATCTCGACCCATCCGGTGCCCGAGCCGTACCACATGGTCCAGCGCCCCTCCTCAATCAGGATGTTGGGGGCCATGGTCATATAGGGCTCAAGCGGCGTGCGATCGACCACCGGTCCCTCGAACATCCGCTCGAACGTCAGGCCACCGTCCAGGCTGCGGGCCAAGCCGACGGACATCCGGTAGGGCACATGGCCGCCCCGGCTGACGCCGCCGTAGTACATCCGCATCTCTTCGCCGAGAACCATGATCTGACTGGCTATGACCCCGTCCTCGTCGTGGCAGCCGGGCTTGCCGAGGTCCATCACCGGCCGGTCATGGTCGTGCAGCAGCCTTGTGGGATCGGCGCGGTCGACCTCAAAGAAGCCCGTGCGGCTGCGGTTCTCGGCGTTCCGCGTCCCGTAGTAGACGCGGATGCGATCCTCCAGAAGGTGCGCCGAGGGGGCCTGGGCGTGGCTGCGCGA
>Ga0105047_10008169_pt1 | contig 17498 bp, 17 predicted proteins | sample MAT04_FD_78384 | JGI IMG/M metagenome (GOLD analysis project Ga0105047, IMG submission 78384) | Freshwater microbial communities from Lake Fryxell liftoff mats and glacier meltwater in Antarctica - MAT-04 (megahit assembly) | ecosystem: Environmental > Aquatic > Freshwater > Ice > Liftoff...
AACAACGATTCAGCCCGGATCAAGGAGTACCGAGCGGCCACCGCAGGCGCGGAGAATACACCTGGACCGTGGTGCGCCTACTTCGTGAGCTGGCTCGGTCAGCAGTCGGGTGCACCCGTCGGCGCGAACGGGAACGGGACCGGCTACGTCCCCACGCTCGAGGCCTGGGGTAAGCAAGAAGGGCGCTATACGCCGCACGGCCAGGGCACACCGAATCCGGGCGACATCGTCATCATCAACTGGAACGGCGCCGGCGTGGCCGATCACACCGGCATCGTGGAATCGGTCGATCCAGACGGCACTGTGCACACGATCGAGGGCAACTCCTCGGATTCGGTGAAGCGCCGCGAGTACGGCCCCGGCACGAATGACATCCAAGGCTACGTGCGCGTCGGATGATCCGCGGGTAGGAGCGCTGCATGGCGCAGTTGCAACTCGAGACCGACCTCTACCAGCCCGGGCGCTGGATCATCCGCTCCGACAACCTGAGCGTGATCGCTGCTGTACCGGACGCCGTCTCCCAGGTGCTCGATCTCTCGGGCGAGGCGCTCGCCGCGTGGGCGCTGCACCCCGATGAGCAGGCCGGCATGCGCGACGCTGCGTATCACGACGAGCTCCGCGAGGTGGGCGTAGGCCCGCTCGTTGAGGTGCGTGAGCTCGTGCGCCCGTGGCAGCCCAACGTGGTGTGGGTGGACCGATACCATCTGCTCGTGGCGGCGGCGCCCACAACCATCGGCTCCCGCCTGCTCGGGCTCTACGCGGGCTCGAAGGGGCGCATCGTGATCGCGGTGTACCACCCATCGGTGGCAGGTGTGATCCAGCAGGTCATCACCGAGATGCCCAATGGCAACGCTGCCGACTGGAACCGCGACGACGTCGTCGCGCAGTGCCGGTTCATCCTGCGCTACGACCCGGAGACGCCCAACGCCATCCAGCTCCGCGCACCGCAGCCCATGGCGATGGGCGTGCAGGACTCGCTCACCCGGCTCACGCAGATGGTGGCGGGCTGGTAGCTCAGCCCAGATCAATGCTTGTCAGACCTCGACGTCGTGCGGGCGACTTTCGATTTGCCCGGCGGCGGTGATGCGCACGAACGTGGCACGAGCGTGGTACTCGGCCTGGCTCCGCGCGTTGGAGTAGCTCATGGCGCTGCGCAGGCCCCCCGCGAGCTCATTGAGCACGGCGTGGGTCTCACCGCGGTACGGCACGACCGCCTCCACGCCCTCCGCGACGACCTTGCCGAACTCGCCAGCGTCAGTTTCCTTGCCGAGCATCCAGCGTCGCTCGAGGCGCGTGCCACCGACGTCGCCGTCGGCTGCGCCACTCGCATCCATCTCGGTGCGCTTCTTCATGGCACCACCACTCGCCATGCCGCGATGCACCTTAACCGTGCGCCCGTCACGCTTCAGCAGCGTTCCCGGGCTCTCGCTCGTACCGGCGAGAAGGTTGCCGACCATGATCGTGTCGGCGCCGGCGCCGATCGCCTTGGACATGTCGGCCGGCATGCGGATCCCACCGTCGGCGCAGAGCGGGATGCCCGCCTCGTGGCACACGGGTGCGACGTCGAAGATGGCGGTGAGCTGCGGCACGCCCACACCAGCGACGAGGCGTGTCGTGCAGACGGAGCCCGGTCCGACGCCGACCTTGATGCCGTGGGCGCCAGCGGCGATGAGGTCGCGCGCGCCCTCGCCTGTGGCGACGTTGCCGGCGACGATCTCGATGTCCACGGTGCGGCGTAGCTCGGTCGTCGCTGCGATGGCGTGCTCGGCGTGGCCGTGCGCGATATCCAGGCAGAGAAGATCGGCGCCAGCCTCGGCCACGGCTCGTGCTCGGTCGAGGTAGTCACCGCGCACACCGATGGCAGCTCCCACGCGAAGGCGCCCGCGCGCGTCCTTCGTTGCGAGCGGATAGAGGTCGAGGTGTGCGATGTCGCGCATCGTGATGAGCCCGGTGAGCGTGCCGTCGGCCGCCACGATCGGAAGCTTCTCGACGCGGCGTTTGGCCATGAGCTCGCGGGCCTGCTCGAGCGAGGTATCAGCGGTACCCGTGACGAGATCGGCGCGCAACGTCATCGCCTCGCTTACGGTGCCCTCAAGGCCGCTGGCCACCACGTCGCGGCGCGTGACGAGACCGAGCAACCGCCCGTCGTCTGCGATCACAGGCAAGCCGTTCACACCGTGCTCGCCGAGCTGCCCCAAGAGTTGCTGGATCGAGGCGTCGGGGCCGATCGTGTACGGGTGCTCGATGACGTGGCTCTCGGCGCGCTTGACTTTGCGAACCTGCTCGGCCTGCTCCTCGATCGTGAGGAAGCGGTGGATGATGCCAATTCCGCCGGCCTGCGCCATGGCAATGGCCATGCGCCACTCGGTGACAGTGTCCATGTTGGCGCTCACGATCGGCACGGCGAGAGCGATCGTCGGCGTGATGTGCCCGGTGGTGTCGACGTCGGAGCGGCTCGCGACGGACGAGCGCTGCGGTACGAGCAGCACGTCGTCAAAGGTCAGGGCCATGGGAAGGTCAGCGTGGCGCATGAGGGGAGCGTCCTCTTCGGTCGGTCGGACGGACGCGTCGGCGTCCACCGGGACCGCCGCGCGTGCGCCGCTCCCGAGCGACTCTATCCCGCGCGCGACACCACGCGCGGCGGTCTTCGGCTACCATCCCTGGCGTGAGGAGTGGGCTGGATGGTCGCGGCGGGCGGTGGTGACATCGCGCGTCGAGGAAAGTCCGGACACCAGAGAGCAAGGGTGCCAGGTAACGCCTGGGCGCGGAGACGCGACGGAAAGTGCAACAGAGAGTAGACCGCCGATGGCCCCAGCGATGGGGCACAGGTAAGGCTGAAACGGTGCGGTAAGAGCGCACCAGCACCTGCGGAGACGTAGGTGGCTCGGCAAACCCCACCCGGTGCAACGTGAACAGGGATGCTGCGGCTGCTCGCCAAGTCCCGGGTCACGGCTTGAGGCGCACGGCGACGTGTGACCCAGATGGATGACCATCACCGGTTCCCTCGGGGATCGGAGACAGAATCCGGCTTACAGGCCCGCTCCTCACACACCTTTGCACCACATCCGCATGTGCGGGACCAGCCGCGTCAGGTACGGTGAGGACAGGACACTCACGCGGGGGGCGTGCCATGGCCGACACGATGATCGATATCAGCGACGACCTGGGAGCACCGATCGAGCTCGCGCTGGCACGGACAGCGCATGTGCATGTGAGTCGCACGTTTCGCTCGTCCCCCACGCGAAGCTGGGCACTGCTCGCATCAGATGCAGGAGCCACCGCATGGCTCGGCGACGCGCCGGGCGAGTGGTGGCACGACGGCATGGGCGGGCCCGACGTTGACGACGTGCTCGAAACCGCCGGTGGCGAGCGATATGAGGTCCGCGAGATCGAACGCGGCACGCTGATCCGCCTCCGCACCCTCGGCCCAGCGCTTGCAGGCACGACTATCCAACTGCGCATCGATGGCGAGCAGGGCCGCACGGTGATCGACCTGGATCAGGACGGCATCGCCGACGAACGCGTAGCCGAAGGCATGCGTGCGCATTGGACACGCGCGTTCGATCGGATCGCCACACTCCTCGACGACGACTGAGACCCGCGGTGGATCAGGCGCGCAGGCGCTCGAACCCGGCGTCACTCAGATACTCACGTGCGATCGTGTCGACGACATCGAGGACGGCATCTGCCCGGAATCGGGAATCGTCGCGGGCAGCGCGCGGCATGAAGTCGGCGTTGAGCGCGTAGAGATGGCGCAGCATGAGACGGACGAGTTCCTGTACCTCGCGCTGGCGCGCTGGCGTGTCCGTCGAGAACGCCACGACAGCGCGCAACGCGACGGGCAACTGGGAATCGTCGCGACGCGTGGCGTGCAACACGTGCTGAACCTGCTCGAGGACGCCCAAGAGCTCGGCCGGGTTCTGGACACCGGTCATGTTTCCGTGCAGTGCGATAAGGGTGCTCCGGCAGGCGAGCTTGGTCTGATCGTCCTTGATGCCCTCGGCATGCCGCTTGATCGCGTTCCGGCTCGCGCGCACCGCAATCTCGAGCGGCTGCTCCTGATTGGGGCCCTTGGACCCACGACCACCAGCGGGGCCGCCTCCGGGCCCGCGACGCGGCGCGCCACCGTGTCCGCCCGGGGGACCTCCAGGGCCGCGACGCTTGCCGCCGCCACCACCTGGCGGTCGCCCCTTGCCGCCGCCTGAGCCGCCGGAGCCGCCTGATCCGCCGGAGCCGCCACCGCGACGGCGACCTCCGCCGCTGCCGCCGGATTCGCCACCAGATCCGTTGCCCGAACCGCCACCGCTCTGCTGTCCACCCTCACTCATGGCGACATCATCGCACGTGGCGTGCGCTGCGGTCAGGCCTTGATCACGACGGGCGTGCCTGGTGCCAACAGCGGCTTGAGCCGATCGAGCGTTCGCTCGCTCACGCGCAGGCATCCCGCGCTTGCAGCCGTGCCAATGGAACTGGGCGCGTTCGTGCCATGGATCGCCATCTGATTCCCGCCCGTCCATCCGGCTGGCGGGTGCGGCTGGATCGTCGACAGCCCGAAAGCGAAGGAGCCGAAGTATGGCTGCGAACGGGGCACGGCAATGCGGTCGGTCACCCAGAATCGACCGGTCGGCGATGGCGACCCGCCGGCTCCGATGGCCGAGGGAACGGCGAACAGCTCATCGCATCCGCGGTAGACGCGCATCGTCCGGTCGGATAGGTCGGTGACGATCATCGTTCGAATGGAGCCGAGCGGGGAACCCGCCAGCGATACCCAGCCAGTAGCGCCCACCGAGCGCCCCCAGGGAATGGTGATCTTGCCCCAGGCGCCATCTACGGAGACAGTCTGCACCCAGGCCATCATCGGAGAGCCGAGATACGCGCTTTCAGCAGGCAACGTGCCGACAGCGCGGCCCCCGGGCACTGCACGCACAACGGTGTCGCGCGAGATGGCAACTGTGCGATGCGGAGCGGCGCACGGCACGCCGCCGAGCCGCTCGACGACCGGAGCCACCGCAGCAGCCGCCACGAGATCAGGTGCAGGAGTTGCGGACGTGATATCGGCGCTCGCAGTCACAGTGGTGCTTGGCGGCGACGTAATGGCCTCGGCCTGGGATGCGCGCGCAGGGAGTGAAGATATCACCGTTCCCGCAAGCGACGCGGAGCCCGCCGTCGCGCCGTCGCGGCGCTCACCGTCCGTCCACAGCACCACCATGCCGAGCAACACCGCGGCGAATGCCAGCAGCGCTATGCGTGTGAAATGAAGGGGCGAGGCGTTCATGCGAGATCACGAGCGAGTGAAGACGGTCACGTTCAGCACGGGCCTGGGCGAACGATCGTCCCTTTCCGCATCGGTCGAACCGACGCGCGCTTGAGGCCATTCCACCCATGCAGGACGCTTCGTGTGACCCGCGACCTGCCCGGTAAGGTGTGGTCGATGACTCCCGTTGAAGCCCCCCGCCCTACCGTGCTCATAGCCGACGACTCAGCTGTGATGCGACGCATGCTGCGCGATGTGCTTGCGGCAACCGACCGATTCGAGATCCTCGGCGAGGCGGGCGACGGCGAAACGACCATCGCGCTGTGTCAACGGCTGAGCCCCGACGTGTTGACGCTCGACCTTTCCATGCCCAAGTCGACAGGTCTGGACGTGCTCGCAGCCCTCGCAGCGCAGCGATCCCGAGTTCGCGTGGTCGTGGTGTCCTCGTTCTCCCCCACGCTCGTAGAACGCGCGCTCGACGTCCTCGATGCGGGAGCGTCCGATCTGGTCGCAAAGCCCAAGCCGGGCGAATCATTCGCCGCGTTCGGCGAGGCTGTTGCTGCTGCAGTGGCTGCGGCCGCCACCGGACGGCGGGTCGCACCGACCGACCTGGTGACCCCGCGCGTCTCCATTCCACGCGCCACACGCGGCGATGGAGAGGCCAGCCGCGTCCTGGCCATTGCATGCTCCACGGGGGGGCCCCGCTCCCTTGGTCAACTCGTGCCCGCGCTCGGAACGCGCATCGGCGCGGGCGGTGTGATCGTGCAGCACATGCCAGTGGGGTTCACTGCCGGGCTGGCCCGACGCCTGGACAACTCGTCGCAGGTGACGGTGCGCGAGGCGGCTACCGGAGATCGACTCGCCCCAGACACGCTGCTCGTCGCGCCCGGGGGCTCGCACCTGCGCATCAGCTCGTCGGGCGCGTTCTCCCTAGATGACAGCGAACCCATCGGTGGTATTCGACCGCGCGCCGATGTCACGATCGAGGATCTAGTACGTGTGCACGGGAGCGCAGTCGTCCTCGCGGTGCTTACCGGCATGGGCAATGACGGTCTCGCGGGGGCGCGCGCCGTGCGCGAGGCGGGCGGCATCGTCCTCGCACAGGACGAGCGTGACTGCGTGGTCTATGGCATGCCGCGACACATCATCGAACACGACCTCGCGGATGCGACGGGAACGCTCGACGAGTTGGCTGTGCTCATAGAACGGGCGATGGGCACTCCCATCTCCGCTCGCCGACGCTAGCGTGCTACTGCAGGACCTTCTCCACGGCCTCGAGCACCCGCTCGGGCTTCACCGGCTTGAGGATGTAGTCCCGTGCGCCGGCTTGGAGCGCCTCAAGCACTTTCGGCTTCTCCTTGAGCGCGGAGCACATGATCACCTTCGCCGCTGGATCCCCGGCGAGGATCTCCCGGAGCGCAGTGATGCCGTCCTTCTCAGGCATGGTGATGTCGAGGGTGGTGACATCAGGCTTGAGCTCGCGATAGCGCGCAACTGCCTCTACTCCATTCGATGCTTCACCCACGATTTCGTGACCGTGCTGCTTGAGCAGGTCTCCGATGATGTGGCGGATGAACATCGCGTCGTCAACGACGAGAACTCGTGCCATGGTGGTGCTCCTCTTGGCTGTTGGAGTGACCGTCGCGGCCATTCCAAAACTGATCTATGCGGCGATCTGATCGGCCCGCGTGGACGAACCCACAGCAGACGTGCGAGACCAGATCGTGCGCTCCTGCTCACCGACCGCACGAAGGGCGACGCCCCCCTGCGGACCAGATGTCACTCGTACCGTGCGACCACTCGTGCCGCCCGTCTCCTCGGACACGATGCGGATGCCGAGAGCCGACAACCCCTCGCGCACCGCAACGATATTGCGTTCACCGATGTCGATACCCGAGCGCCCCGCGAACATCTTCGCTCCTCCGACCAGGATGGCCACCAGACGGCGCGACTGCCCGTGTCCAGCTCGCTCGGCGACCTGTCGTGCGAGCTCCGGGACAGCAAGCGTGGCATATGTGCCCGCACCCGCACCGGACCTGATGCCCTCTGGAGGCGGCTGCGGAAGGAACACGTGCGCGAGCCCGACGATGCCCTTGCCGACGTCAACGAGCGCCACTCCGACACAACTCCCAAGCCCCACAGTCACGAGGCACTGCCCGTCGCCGATCGAAACCGCGAGATCGCCGATGCGAACCTGCGTATCCCCGCGAGGGGCTCCGGGTGTGTCCACGTGGCTCAACCGACACCCAACCGCTGCAGCAACTGGTCGATGCCGTCGTCATATGGCACGAATAGCACGCTCATCTGCGCGTCAGCGTCATTGACAGACAGCGTCGAATCAATGACCAGCACATGCGTGATGTCGAGCGAGGTCGACGCTACCATCGAGGTAACGATCGAGCCCAGCATGTCGCGCAGCACATCCGGTGGATGCACGTCCCACGAGATGCCGCTCATCTCCGCCAAGACGTTGGCGTACGCGCAGGCGAGCACGTTGCCAACCTCTTGCAACACCGAACGACCCATGTCGGAATCGAACTCGATGCCCAGAAGCATGCACAAGTTGGCAGCCTGCGCTGGCGTGAACATCGCGACGAGCATCGCCTCGACGTCACCTCCGACGCGGATGCCAACAGCCTGCACGTCGAGCTCTGCGCCCCCGAGCAAGTCCACTGCCGTCGTCAGGTCGGTTACCACTGCTCGCGGCACCGAGATCTCGAACGAGTGTCCGAGCATCTCCGACAGGTCTCCGGCCGCATGGCCGGATCCCGTGTTCGCTACCTCGCGCAGTGCGTCTATCTGGATATCCGTGTAATGCTCAGGCACTGATCACCCCTCCTTCACTCATGGTCACGAATTGCGCTGGTGCGCCTGTTCGTGAGCTTCCGCCATCCTCGACGAGATGGTCGCAATCGACGATCAACACAACAGAGCCATCGGCTTGCACCGCTGCACCCATGAACGCAGCCTCTTCTCCGAGCCCGCGTGGAAGCGGCTTGGTCACGGCCTCGTGCTCTCCCACGAGCCCACGCACCGCGAGCACCACGCGCCGACCTCCGACGCCGTGCACGATCACACCGAATACAGGCGACTCGTCGAGCCCGTACCCAACGGCGCTCCCAAGATCCACCTCGCCGAGCACGCCCTCGTCGAGCCGGATCATGTGTTGATCCCCCGCGAGCGACACGCGCGGGTGGTCGGCGAGACGGATCGTCCGCTCGATGCGGTCGATAGGGATGGCCACATCACACGTAGCTGTTCGCACGACGAGCACTGTCATCACGGCGAGGGTGAGTGGAATACGGATGCGTGCAACGGATCCCTGACCCGTGCGCGATTCGATCTCTACGTCGCCGCCCCATTCGCGACACATGGCGCGCACGGCATCCATTCCGACGCCGCGACCACTCACGTCGGTCGCAACCTCCGCTGTCGAGAAGCCGGCGCGAAAGACGAGCTCGACGGCCTCTTGCGGCGTGAGCAGGAGCGCTTCATCTGGCGTGATGATGCCACGTTCGACCGCCCGCGCTTTGACCGTCACTGGATCGATTCCCCGACCGTCGTCAGCGACACTGATCACCACGTTGCCGCCGGCATGCTGCGCCGTGATCTCCAGCCGCGCCGCACGCGGTTTGCCGGCCGCCTCGCGCTGCTCGGGGGTCTCGATACCGTGATCCAGTCCGTTGCGAACGAGATGCACGAGCGGCTCTCCGAGTGCGTCCACGACGGAGCGATCAATCTCGGTCTCCGCGCCGGTGATGACGAGTTCGACCTCCTTGCCCAGCTTGGTCGAGAGATCGCGAACAAGACGCGGCATGCGCATGAGCGCGGTCTCCACCGGCACCATGCGGACGTTCATCACCTCAGCCTGAAGCGACTGCGTGGCGCGACGCAATTCCTGCACAGCCACACCGGCGGCGTCGAGGTCGCGATCACGGATGCGGGCCTCGACGGCACTTCGGTGCACGACCACCTCACCCATGAGGTGCATGAGCGAATCCAGGCGTGCCGCATCTACCCGAACAGTGCCACTTTTGCGCTGCTTGACGGCCGATCCGGTAGCCGGCACAGAAGCGGCACCCGGGGGAGCCTGCTCTGCCGCTGGCGTGGTGGGTCGCAACTCGGCGTCGACCATCCCCACGACGGGTAGGGCAGGGACTGCGGACACGTGGTCGGCACCATACGGCAGAATCTCGATGGTCCCAATTTCGGGGATACGCTCGATAGCGGCCCGAAGATCAACCTCGGTAGCGGCACTCTCGCGGACGACCAGCACGTCGAGATGTGCTTCCTCCCACGCGTCGAGGTCTTCCGCAGACGGGTGCGACCACATGGGTTCGCACGCATTCTCGATGGCGTTGTACGCCATGTAGACGCGGATCGACGCTGATTCGCACGCGTCCTGCACCCGCACGCGGACGTGAAGCAACTCCACGTCCTGCGGCAGATTCGACGGGTCCGGCATTCCCGGCGGGAGGGTGTCGCCGCTCGCTGCGGAAGGATGCGCGGTGGTGGCTGCGACGAGTGACGCCTGATCGGTTTCTGCCAGGTGGGCGAGTGATTGCAGTCGCGCCACGAGCGGTACGGGATCGATCCCTTCCTCACCACCCTGTTCGATGCAGTCCACCGCCTGCTCGATCATGTCGAGACAGCCCAGGAAGATCGACGTCATCTCCTGGTCGATACTCAGACCACCCGAGCGCACGATGTCAAGGACATGCTCCATTTCATGTGTGAGACCGGCCATCTTGTCGAAGCCCATAGTTGACGACACGCCCTTGAGCGAGTGCGCCACGCGAAAGATCTCGTCGATCGTCTCAGTGTCCCCGGGGGTCTTCTCCAAGGTGAGAATCGAGATATTGAGACTCTCCAGCAACTCGCGGCACTCGGCGACGAACACGTCCATATATTGCCCGAAGTCCATCAGCCAACCTTCCGGTAGACGAAGGGATGGGCGAGCTCAAGGCCGAGCTCATCGAGGTTTTGTGCCACGCGCTCGGTCGAGCCGATCACGAGGTACCCTCCAGGCCGCAGCGTGCGAGTAAGCATCGCATGCACCTCCGCGCGAGCCTCGGGCGTGAAGTAGATGACTACGTTGCGGCACAGGACGAGATCGAAACTATTGGCTGCAGGCTGGGTGGCCAGTAGGTCCTCATGGGAAAACCGCACTGCAGACAGCAGTGGCGGCTTGGCAGCCCATCCATCAGGCCGCTGTTCGAAATGGCGTCCGAGGATGTCCATTGGTGCACTGCGCGCGTCGTCGATGGTGAACTCACCACGTCCTGCTACTGCGAGGATACGCCGGTCGATGTCGCTTGCACGAATCTCCAACCGAGCGTTTGGCGCGACGTCCAGAACGGTTGCTGCGAGCGAGTACGCCTCGGCTCCGAAGGAGCACCCAGCGCTCCAGGCGCGAATACGGCCGTTGCCCGACATCATGAGGTCGGGCACGAGCGTACGCGCGATGCGCTCCCACTGCTCGGGGTTGCGGAAGAGCTGTGAGACGTTGATGGTGATGCGGTCGAGCAGTCCGTTGAGCTCGTCCGGATCCGCGCGCACAATTGCCTGATAGGCGTCGAGCGACTCGGTGCCTCGCCGCTGGGCGAACGAGCGGATGCGTCGCTCCATTTGCGGACGCTTGTACTGGTCGAGATCGAGTCCAACCAGCTCGCGCAGAAACTCGACGAAACGTTCGTAGTCGAGCGGCGGGAGTGGAACGCCAGCGCTTCCGTAGGCGGGGAGGGCGCTCACGCTGCGACGTTCTCCAACGCGACGAGGGAACCCGCATTGAGCAGCATGATGAGCCGGTCCTCGATAGTGACGACTGCGTCCATGTAGCTCGTGCCGGCTCCGATGGGAGCGTCCTGAATCTGGTCAGCTTCAATGGTCCGCACCTCGTCGACTGAGGTCACGACGGCACCCACGATGAGGTCTTCCCACTCAAGCACGAGGATCTTCGCGCTCGTCGGATCCATTGCCACGCGCTCGCGCCCCAGGCGAACGCCCAGGTCGATGATCGGGACGATATTGCCGCGAAGATTGATGACGCCGCGCATCCACGGGGTCGTGGATGACGTCGGCTGCGCCTCGACGTAGCGGATGATCTCCTTCACTGACGAGATCGGAAAGGCGTACTCCACCGAGTCAACAGAGAAGGCCACGATCTGGACCGTGCCATCGGAAATCTGCATCTAGCTACCACCTGCGTATGCGTCGGATCGAGTGCCCACGTGCTGTGAGCCGTTCGATCGCGCATCGGCAGGAGGTGTTAGGCACTAAAGAGCAACCGTGGAATTCGTCAGATGGCGCGCATCACACCGGTGACCACGCCTGCAATCTGAAGCTGGTCGGGAATGATCGGCGCGTACTCGGGGTTCTCGCTGAAGAGCGCAACACGGCCGCCCTCATGCCCGAACCGCTTACAGGTTGCTTCCTGATCCTCACCAACGAGCGCAACGACGATCTCGCCATCGCGAGCCTCGCGCTGCTGCCGCACCACGACCCAGTCGCCATCCATGATGCCGATGTCGATCATGCTGTCGCCGCTCACCTTGAGCAGGAACGACTCCCCTGCTTTCGTGAGCTGCTTGGGCACGGGCACGTATTGCTCCACATGCTCCTCCGCCAAGATCGGCGCACCCGCCGCGACGCGGCCGAGCAGCGGCACCGACACGCTCGCATCAACCTCGAGATCGCCATGCAGTCGCGCACGGGGCGCACTCCCGACCGGGGCGCCCACGACAACGCCGGCGGCACCAGCGGTCGGACCCCACTTGAGGGCGCGCGGCTTGGTGGGATCGCGCTCGATGATCCCAGCCCGCTCCAGCGCAGCGAGGTGCGAGTGCACCGTGGAGCTCGACGCCAGCCCGAGGACCTCGCCGATCTCTCGCACGGTTGGTGGATAGCCGTGCTCGGCGGCGTGACTTCGCAGCACGTTCAGGACCGCCTGCTGACGATCGGTGAGTTCGGGAGCTGGAAGCGCGGTTGAATCGAACATACGTTCCCGATGGTACCCGATCGGGCCGGATGCTATCCTTGCCGAACGCGATCGCGAGGTCGCGGCGCTCCAAGGAGCGGGTCACGCGCACGTGGCGGAATTGGTAGACGCGCCAGGTTGAGGGCCTGGTGTCCTTTACGGGACGTGATGGTTCGAGTCCATTCGTGCGCATCAGCTGACGAGGGCGTCCTGCGGGGCGCCCTCGCTCGTAACCACTTGTTCGCACGCGTCTCCTATGGGGAAGGGTCTGCGTGATGACGCGCACGTCCACCCCACTCCCCCCTGGCCCACGCGGCATCGCTGCGCTCCGCTCACTCGAACGGCTCCGGGTGGACCTGCTGGATGAGCTCGCGCGCCTCCACGCAGCGCACGGGGACATCTGCATGGTCGCGGGTGCCGGACAGCGCCTCGTGGTGCTGTGGGAACCGCGCGACGTGGAGCAGGTCTTCATTCGCGATTCGCAACTCGTGCGCAAAGGATTCGCCTATCGGCGAGCGCGTCGCCTGCTCGGCAATGGACTGATCACCAGCGATGGCGCGTTCCATCTGCGCCAGCGGCGGATGCTCCAGCCCTGCCTGCAGCCGCGGCGCCTCACGCCGTACGGCGAGGTCATGATCGAGGAGACCGACCGCACACTCGCGTCATGGCCGACGGCAGGCGAGATCGACATCGAGCGCGATCTGGGCCGGCTCGGGCTCGCGGTGATCGGACGCACCCTCTTCGACCGCGATCTCTCAGCTGATGCCACCGGGGTATACGACGCGGTGGAGGTCGCGCGCAGACAGTTTGTCGGATCGCTCGCGCCGCTAGCACCGCTCGCACAGCGGCTTCCGCTGCCCAGCACACTGGCCTTTCGACGAGCACGCCACACGCTGCGCGGCGTGGTCGAGGCAGCGATTGACGCGCGCGACGGCCGCGATGAAAAGGCGCTGCGCGAGGCTCCTGACCTCCTATCGTTGCTCCTCACAGCGCGTGATGAGGACGACGCGCCCATGCCGCGCCGGCAACTCGTCGATGAAGCACTCACCAACCTGCTGGCGGGCCACGACACCATCGCGAACACGCTCACGTGGACATCCTGGCTGCTCGCCAACCATCCGGAGATCGCCGATCGCCTCGCAGCGGAGGCCGATGCGGTGCTCGGCGGACCAGCGGGACGCACGCCCACTGTCGAGGACGTTGCATCATTGCCGTACGCGCGAGCGGTCTTCCTGGAAACGCTGCGCCTATATCCACAGTGCTATTCGATGACGCGCACCACCCTTGAACCCATCGACCTTCCGAGCGGAACCCGCCTTGAGCGTGGCTGGGAGGTGCTCATCCCACAATGGTCGATCCACCGCGATGCGCGCTGGTGGCCGGATCCCGAACGATTTGACCCAGCTCGATTCCTGGATGCCCCGGGCTGCCCACGCTCAGCACCTGCGGACTCCGACGAGCTCCCGCGGCTCGCGTTCTTTGCGTTCGGGGCCGGCCGACGTGTGTGCATCGGCCAGGCCTACTCGATGATGGAAGGCGTGCTCGTGTTGGCTCGGCTCGCGCAGCGCGTGCGCCTCACTCCTGCCGCAGACGGCACGGGAGCCCATCCGCACGCGATGTTCACCTTGTGGCCGGGCCCCGTGCGCCTTCACGTGGAGACGCGGGCCTGACGTGCGGGCGCGGGCCCGGTGGCACAGGAAGCCCGCACAGTACGCGCATTCGATCGGTGATCCACCATCGAGCGGGGCGCGATTCCCACGGGAGCTCAGGCGCGTACGGGTGCGGACGCTCGTAGGGCTCACCCGAGCAACGCGCCTCCACTGCCGCCCGGATGTTCTCAAGATTCCACACGAACACGGTCTGACCGGCCGGCGCCCCGAGCATCGCGTAGACCGTCTTGGAAATCGGCCATGCGAGCCGGTCGAGCACGCCGGGACGACGAACGATGGAGGATCGAAAGGTCAATCGCGTGCGGTCCGCATCGAGCGCCTCATAGTCTTGGTGCACCTCGTATTCCTGCGCGCGGCCAAACCATCCGAACGGGAAGTTCACCAGGTTGAACGTGCGGATCCGTCGATGACGTTCCGGGGTGATCTCCTCGGTCGTCTCGTCCCACGCCATCCCGTGCTCGTCGGCGGTGCGATGGCACACGCGAAACGCGCCGACCGTTCCATCGGGCGGGCGCCCCTCCGCCTCGATCGGCGTGATGTGGTGAAAGAAGACACTCCACTCACGCGCAGCGGTGGAATCCGAACCGTAGGACCAGACCGCATCGACGGGTGCATCGATCTCAACCGAGTGACGGATCTCACCACGCACGACGGCGGCAACCACTGCGAGCGCGAGATACAGCCCCGCAACCACCGCGCATACCGTAGCGACACCGCTCACCATCGGACGTCCCATCTAGTCCCAGATCTCTCACCGGTACGTCGTCCTTCGGACCGTAAGCGTCTCACGACACGTGCGTTGGCCAACAAGGAGGCCCAGGATCCGCGTCGCGATCAAGGGGTTCTGGCACGCCTCGTCCATCGTGATTGCGTGCTGACTCGCGTCCAAATACGGTCATCACGCCAGATGAGACGACGTCTTCTGCCCTCAGGGAACCTCAGGGGTTCGAGCGACCTGGATCCGGCGGCAATCCCGTCGTCGGATCCACGCCGCCTGTGCCGCGGGAGGCGTTGCTCGATCGGGGCGTTTTGGCGCGCGTGATCCCAGCGGCGCGTTCGGCTCTGATCTCCTCGATGATCTTCGCCGGCGTGATCGTGCCGGGCGCGCCGTCAGGCCCAGGGAACCAACATGCCATCTGGTGACCTGGGTCTCCGTCCTTCATCTCGAGCGGTGGCATCTGCTGCTTGCAGACCGACTGCGCCTTCCAGCAGCGTTCGTGGAACGGGCAGCCGGGTGGCGGGTTCGCAGGACTTGGCACATCCCCCTTCAAGACGATGCGGTCCTTGCGGCGTGCCACCTCGGGGTCAGCAACCGGAATCGAGCTGAGCAGCGCCTGTGTGTACGGGTGCTGCGGATCGGCGTAGAGCTTGTCCGCCTCTGCGATCTCCACTATCTTGCCGAGGTACATGACGGCGACTCGATCGCTCACGTGCTTCACCACGGCCAGGTCGTGCGCGATGAACAGGTAGGTGAGGTCGAACTCGTTCTGCAGGTCCTCAAGCAGGTTCATCACCTGCGCTTGAATCGATACGTCCAGCGCCGACACCGGCTCGTCACAGATGATGAGCTTGGGCTGCAGCGCAAGCGCCCGGGCAATACCGATGCGCTGGCGCTGACCGCCAGAGAACTCATGCGGATAGCGGTTGGTGAAGGCGGGGTTGAGCCCGACGATGTCGAGCAGTTCCTTGACACGCGCCTTGCGCGTCGCGCTGTCGCCGATCGAGTGGATCACCAGCGGCTCGGAGATGATGTTGCCAACCGTCATGCGCGGATTGAGCGACGCGTACGGGTCCTGGAAAATGATCTGGATATCGCGGCGCACCGGACGCATCTGATTGTTCGAGAGCGTGGTGAGCTCCTGGCCCTGGAAGACCACGCTGCCCGCTGTCGGCTTGTGCAGTTGCAAGATGGCGCGGCCCGTGGTGGATTTGCCGCAGCCAGATTCGCCCACTACACCGAGTGTCTCCCCGGGCCACAAGTCGAAGCTCACGTCGTCGACGGCTTTGACCGCGCCGACCTCCTTCGAGAAGATCGCGCCCTTCTTAATGGGGAAGTACTTCTTGAGGTTGCGCACCTGCAAGATGGGCGCGGTCGAATAGTCCGGACCGTCGCGCTTGGGCTCGGGCGAACTCATCGGTACGCCGGGTGCTCCAGGGGTCATCGTCATGCCATTCCTCCCTGACGGCGCGGCACGAGACCGACCTCAGCCCGCTCAATTCCGGGGTGCCAGCACGCAGCCACATGCTCCTCGTCACCATCGATCGGCGCGATGAGTGGCGGGAAGCGTTCGGTACAGATCTGGGTGCGGTACTTGCAGCGCGGATTGAAGCGACATCCGCTCGGCGGGTTGATGAGATCTGGTGGCAGACCCGGGATGCTCTCGAGCCGCTCACCTTCTCCTGCATCGTCTTCAAGTGAGGGCAGCGAACCGAGGAGCGCTTCCGTATAGGGGTGCTGCGGATGATCGAAGATCTCGTCCGTCGAGCCGTGCTCGATGATGCGCCCCGCGTACATGACCGCAACGCGGTCGGCGACCTCGGCGACGACGCCCATGTCGTGGGTGATCATGATGACGGCCGTGCCGAACTCCTTTTGGAGATCGGCGATGAGCTGCAGAATTTGCGCCTGGATCGTCACGTCGAGCGCGGTGGTTGGCTCGTCGCAGATGAGCACGCGGGGGTTGCACGCGAGGGCCATGGCGATCATCACGCGCTGGCGCATGCCACCCGAGAACTGGTGCGGGTAGGCATCCAGTCGCTCCCGCGCTGCGGGAATCTGCACCGCATCCATGAGCTCAAGGGCGCGTGCGCGCGCCTGTTGCTTGGTCATGCCCTTGTGGTGGATGAGCCCTTCGGTGAGCTGCGTCGAGATCTTGAGCACCGGGTTGAGCGACGTCATCGGGTCCTGGAAGATCATCGCGATCTCGTTGCCGCGGACCGACTGCATCTCTTCCTCGGAGATCTGCGTGAGATCACGTCCGTCGTAGAGCACCTGACCGCCGGCCACGGTACCGGGGGCCTTGATGAGGCGCATCAGCCCGAGCGACGTCTGGCTCTTGCCGCAGCCCGACTCGCCCACAATACCCAGAGTCTCGCCCTCATCCACCCAGTAGCTGACCCCGTCCACGGCCTTGACCACGCCCGCGCGTGTCTCGTACTGGACCTTCAGATCGCGAACTTCCAAGAGCGCCATGCGGCTTCACACTTCCTTCCCCGAGGAGAGTCCCTCTCCACGGTATCGGCTCGACGTCGCCGAACCGAAACACCTCTCATATGTCCATTCGTCGGAGCAGCTCAGTGGACCTGCCCGCGCGGATCGAGCGCGTCGCGTAGGCCGTCTGCAACGGCGATCGCCGCGAGCACCGTGCTCGCGATGAGGATTGCCGGGATCCACAGCAGATGGGGATGCGCCTCACCCTGTGTGTATCCGTTCTGGGCGAGCACGCCCCACGATGCATCGGGCGGCTGCACACCAAGGCCAAGGAACGAGAGAAAAGCCTCACCGAGGATTGCATTAGGAATCTCAAGGAAGATGACCACGACCATGACGCCAATGGTGTTGGGCAGCACGTGGCGCGTCACCACGCGCGGCGCCGAT
>Ga0105047_10008172_pt1 | contig 17494 bp, 15 predicted proteins | sample MAT04_FD_78384 | JGI IMG/M metagenome (GOLD analysis project Ga0105047, IMG submission 78384) | Freshwater microbial communities from Lake Fryxell liftoff mats and glacier meltwater in Antarctica - MAT-04 (megahit assembly) | ecosystem: Environmental > Aquatic > Freshwater > Ice > Liftoff...
CTCGACGACGACCTCGACGACGACCTCGACGACATCGACGACGACCTCGACGACGACCTCGACGACATCGACGACGACCTCGACGACATCGACGACATCGACGATGATGACGATGACGATTTTCAGCTGAATCGGACTGCTCGCGACCCGAACCGGGCTGTCGAGCCGCCGCTGTGGGAGCAGATGGCAGCACAGTCGGCAGAACTGCCCCAGGGTGAGCGGCTGCAGAAAGTGCTGGCGGCTCGCGGTTGGGGAAGCCGACGCGTCTGCGAGGACATGATCTCCGACGGTCGCGTCACGGTGAATGGGGTGGTGGCCGTGCTCGGCCGTCGCGTGGACACCGACCACGACATGGTCGAGGTCGATGGCGTGCCGATCGGCGTCAAGCCCGGACTGGTGTACTACCTGCTCAACAAGCCCGAGGGCGTGGTGACCACGGCGCACGATCCGCAGGGCCGGCCGACGGTGGTGGAAATGGTCCCCGCCGAACCGCGGGTGTACCCGGTAGGCCGGCTGGACTTTGCGACCGAGGGCCTGCTGCTGCTGACCAACGACGGCGACCTGGCCCACCGGCTGGCGCATCCGAGCCATGGAGTCGAGAAGGAGTACCTGGCGGAGGTGAGTGGTGCGCCCGGCGGGGGAGCGCTGCGCCGCCTACGTGACGGCGTGGAGCTGGAAGACGGTATGACCGCACCTGCCAAAGTGTCCCAGCCCAGCCCGGGCGTCTTGCGGCTGACCATCCACGAAGGTCGCAACCGCCAGATCCGGCGGATGTGTGAGGCCGTTGGCCATCCGGTGAACCGGCTCGTACGCGTACGTATCGGCCCGCTGCGCGACCCCGGGCTGAGGCCGGGCGAGTGGCGCGAGCTGACCCAGGCCGAGGTGCGCAGCCTGGTGGAGTCGGCGGCGGGCGACACCCGGCCGATACGCTAAGTGGTCGTGTCAGCGGCTCGACGGGCAAACATCGCAGGTCTCGGCCTCATCGGTGGTTCCATTGCCCGCGCCCTCACCGAACGCGGCTGGAACGTGACCGGTGACGACCACGACCCCGAGCGCTGCGCGCGTGCGTTGGAGATAGGTGCGGTCAGTGCAATCGGCCTGGATGCCGACGCCGAAATCACCTTCGTTGCTACCCCGGTATTGACCCTTGTCGACCAGGTCAAACGGGCCCTCGCCGAGACGAACGGCCTGGTCACTGATGTCGGCAGCGTCAAAGGCGCAATCGCGGCAAGCATTGACGACGCCCGTTTCGTCGGCGGCCACCCAATGGCCGGCAGCGAGCTGGAAGGTCTCGACGGCGCCGACGGCAGCATGTTCGAGGGTGCTGTCTGGGTACTGACGCCCACCGCCGCCACCGCCGACAGCACGTTCAGCGCGGTCGCGTCCATCATTGCCGACCTCGGCGCCGACGTGCTGGCGTTGCCCGCCGACCGCCACGACCAGGTGGTGGCAGTGATCAGTCACGTGCCACACCTTGCCGCCGCCACCCTGATGGGGCTGGCCAGCGATCGTGGCGAGGAGCACGCCGCGCTGCTGCGGCTGGCCGCCGGTGGGTTCCGCGACATGACCCGCATTGCCAGCGGCCACCCGGCTATCTGGCTGGACATCTGCGCCGAGAACCGCACGGCCATTCTCTCGGCGCTCGACGGGCTGATCGAGGGGCTGCAGGGCATGCGCGGCGCGGTCGAGACCGACGATCGCGTCGGCCTGCACGACCGCCTCACCAAGGCCCGCGACGCCCGCGCCAACCTGCCCAGCCGTGCCAACCAGCCCGGCGAGTTCGCCGAGATGCGCATTCCCATCCCTGACCGTCCGGGGGCCGCCGCCGAGGTGTTCACGCTGGCCGCCGAACTGGGGGTCAATCTTTACAGCTTCGAAGTGGTGCACAGCGCCGAAGGCAACCGCGGCGTCGCCGTCGTACTGGTGGATTCGACCTTGGCCGACATGTATCGCGGTGGTCTGCTGGCCCGCGGCTACCGGCCCGCAGTGCAGCGGCTGAGCTGAGGGGCACATGGACGTCTACCGCGTGGCGCCGCTCAGCGCCCCCATCGATGCAGTGATCGAAGTGCCCGGCTCGAAGAGCGTTGCAAACCGTGCGCTGGTGTGCGCGGCGCTGGCCAGTGGTGAGACAGTGCTGCGCGGGGTACCGGACGGCGACGACACCGAAGCCATGCTCGATTGCCTGCGGGCGCTCGGGCTGGAGGCGCAACGAGCGGGTGACGACGTGCGTGTGGCCGGCGGAGTTGCGCTGTTCAAGCGCGGCCCGGTCACGCTGCCCGCCAGGTTGGCGGGCACCACCTCGCGCTTCGTGACCGCGCTGGCAGCCCTGGGGCCTGGGCCGTACACGATCGACGGGTTGCCGCCCCTGCGCACGCGGCCAATGGCGCCGCTGCACGACGCACTCGTCTCGATGGGTGTGCAGGTGCGGCCCTCGGAGAACTGGGGACACTTGCCGGTCACCGTGCAGGGCCCGGTGGATGTGACGCTCGACGAAGTCTCGCTGCGCGGCGATGTCAGCAGTCAGTACCTGTCGGCTCTGATGCTGATTGCGCCGTACTTCCCCAACGGGCTGCGGTTCATGCTCACCACGCCGCTCGTGTCGCGGCCGTACATTCGCGTCACGGCTGCGGTGATGGCAGCATTCGGAGTGGATGGTGTGGAGCTGGGTGACCGAATCATCACGGTCCCAGCCGGTCGCTACCGAGCTCGAGAGTTTGTCATCGAGCCCGATGCCAGCTCTGCCAGCTACCCCCTTGCCGCGGCTGCCATCTGCGGTGGAAGGGTACGGGTGCCCGGCCTCACGCGCAATTCGCTGCAGGGCGACTCGGCGTTCTGTCATGTCCTGGCGCGGATGGGATGCGATGTGGTGCAGGACGAGACGGGGACAACCGTCAGCCGGGTTGGTGAGCTGAACGGCATTGCCATCAACATGGTCGACCTTTCGGATCTGGTGCCCACGCTTGCTGTGGTCGCCGCGTTCGCGAACAGCAAGACCGACATTCATGGTGTTGCCTTCATCCGCAACAAGGAGAGTGATCGTCTCACCGACCTGTGCGATGAACTGCGCGTTGCCGGTATCGACGCGGTCGACAATCGGGATGGTCTGATCGTGCAGCCGAGCATCGCTCACACGGCAACACTGGGCACCCATCACGACCATCGACTGGCCATGGCATTCGCGCTGCTCGGGCTGGGTGCCAGCGGCATCATCATCGAGGATCCCGATGTGGTCAGCAAGAGCTGGCCAGACTTCTGGACGATGATCGAGAGCCTGCGATGACCGAACGCGGCTCGGTCGACGTGGCGGCCTTCGACGTCGACGGCACGCTGACCATTCGTGACTGCGTTGGGCCCTTCCTTCTGCGCGTGGGTGGCTGGCCGGGAATGACGCGGGCCCTGCTGCGTCAGCCCGTCACGGCACTTGGCGCAGGTGTGCGGCGCGACCGCGACCGCCTCAAAGAACTGGTGGTGGGCGGGGTGCTGCGCGGCCGAAAGGTGGCGTACGTGGAGGCTCTGGGCGAGGAGTTTGCACGGCGCGTCGAGGCCGACTGGCTGCGCGCCGACACACTCGAACGTCTTCGTTGGCATCAGCGCGCAGGGCACCGGATCGTGCTCGTCTCTGCCTCGCTGGGGCCGTACCTGCGCCCGCTGGGCCGCCGCTTGGGCGTGGACGATGTGCTGTGCGCGGAACCATTGCGGGTGGGTGATGAGTTCGCCGATGGCCTGGACGGAGCGAACTGTCGCGCCCAGGAGAAGGTTCGTCGGCTCGATGCCTGGCTGGCCGACCGCCGGTGGGAAGACGCAACGGTGTGGGCCTACGGGAACAGCTCGGGCGACCGGGAACTATTGGAGCGCGCCGACCACCCATTGCTCGTCAAACGCGCGCTTGTCTCCGCCGTGCCAGCGGGGTTCGAGTCGTGCTGAAGGCAATCGTCCGCGAAGCCCGGCCCAAGCAGTGGACCAAGAACGTGCTGGTGTTCGCCGCTCCGGGCGCAGCGGGCGTGTTGGACAACTGGTCGTCGCTGTGGAAGACCCTGCTGGCATTCGTGGCCTTCTGCCTGGCCAGCAGCGGCACGTACTACTGGAATGACATTCACGATGTGGCCGCCGACCGCCAGCACCCGAAGAAACGCAATCGCCCGATCGCAAGCGGTGCGTTGCCCTTGGGCGTTGCGCGCGTGGTCGGGACGCTGCTGCTGGTCGGTGGTGTCGGCCTCGCGTTTGCGCTGAACTGGAAGCTGGGCGTAGTGATCAGCGGGTACGTGGTGCTCACCACCACCTACAGCACCGTGCTGAAACACGTTGCCGTCGTCGACCTGGTGGCCGTCGCTGCGGGCTTCGTGCTGCGCGCCATCGCCGGTGCTGTCGTCACCGACGTACGCATGAGCACCTGGTTCGTGCTGTGCACCTCGTTCGGCTCGTTGTTCATCGTCACCGGGAAGCGGTTCGCCGAGCTGCGCGAATTCGGCGATGGTGGCGGCACCCGTGCCACGCTCGACGAGTACACGCTGCCGTTCCTGCAGACCGTGCTGTCGGTCAGCGTCGGCGCAACCCTGGTGACGTATTGCATCTGGGCGTTCGAGGTGCGCGAGATCTCCGGCAGTACCTGGCCGTTCTACGAGCTGTCGATCGTGCCGATGCTGACGGCGCTGTTGCGTTACACCCTGATCCTCGAGCAGGGGCATGGCGCTGCGCCGGAGGAGATCTTCGCGGCGGACCGGACGTTGCAGATTCTGGGTGTCGTGTGGGCGATCGTTTTCGGACTTGGGGTGTACGTAGGGTGAGCAGCATGCGATCGTTCGACGAGGCGTTGGAAGCGGTGGAGCAGGTGGACGGGTGGATGAGCCCGGACCAAGCGCTGCGGCTCTACAACGCTGCTGCCGCCACTCATCACGGCGAGACGATTGTCGAGATCGGCAGCTTCCGCGGTCGCAGTACCATCGTGCTCGCCAGTGCGGCGCCGGTAGGTGTGCAGATCGTCGCCATCGACCCGCACGCGGGCAACGACCGCGGGCCACAGGAGATCGACGGTTTCGAAGCGGCGGCCGCAACCGACCACGACGTGTTCAACGCCAACCTCGCTGCCGCCGGAGTGACCGAACGGGTGCGCCATATTCGGTCGTTCAGCGACGTTGCCCACGACGAGGTGGTCGGCGAAGTGGCCGTGCTGTACGTGGACGGCGCACACCGCTATGCGCCGGCGCGCAGCGACATTCGTGAGTGGGGCACACGGGTGGCCCCCGGTGGCACCCTGTTGATTCACGACTCGTTCTCGTCCGTCGGCGTCACGCTGGCGATCGTGCGTGAGCTGATGTTCGCAAGTCGCTGGCGCTACATCGGCCGTGCTCGTTCGCTGACCGAATACCGTGCCGATCTCGATGGCACGTGGCGCAGTCGCGTGGGTAACGCCGGCAGTCAGCTGTTGCAGTTGCCGTGGTTCGTGAAGAACCTGCTGATCAAGGTGCTGCTCACCCTCAAGCTCGGCGGCGTGCTCAAGAAGATCACCGGACGCGACCCGGAATGGCCGTACTGATGACTTCGCAGCGTCGTTCGCTGACTGGTTGGGGTCTCACCAACCCCACGGTTGCAGACGTCCTGGAGGTGCCGAACCACGAAGTGCCGGCAGCCCTGAAGGAAGTCGGTGATCGCGGAGCACTGGTGCGCGGGCTGGGCAGAAGTTACGGCGACGCTGCCCAGAACGCGGGCGGGCTGGTGCTGCGTCTTCTCGGCGCAGCCCACCAGGCGGTGTTGGACCCCGCGCAGGGCACCGTCACGGTGCCGGCCGGCGTCAGCATCGACGAACTGCTGCGCGTCATCGTGCCGCGTGGCTTCTTCGTGCCGGTCTCGCCCGGTACTCGTTTCGTCACCATTGGTGGCGCAATTGCCAGTGACATCCACGGCAAAAATCACCACGGCGAGGGCTCGTTCGGCAACCACGTCGAGTCGCTGACGATGCTGCTGGCCGACGGGTCGCAGGTGGTCGTCGGACCACAGCTGCGGCCCGAGTTCTTCTGGGCGACCGTGGGTGGCATGGGGCTGACCGGAGTCATCCTCGATGCAACGATTCGTTTGATCCCGATCGAGACCAGCCGGATGACGGTGGACACCACGCGTATCCCGGACCTCGACACCCTCCTGGCGGCGATGACCGAGGGCGACGATGGCTACCGCTACAGCGTTGCCTGGATCGACCCGCAGGCGAAGGGCCGTTCGCTCGGCCGCAGTGTGCTGGGCCGCGGCGACCACGCCCGCCTCGATCAGCTGGGGCCGAAAGATGCCATCGCACCATTGGTGTACAACGCCAAGCAGATGGTCTCGGTGCCGCCGTTGGTGCCCCCGATGGGCGTCATCAACCACGCCACTGTCGCCGCCTTCAACGAGATGTGGTACCGCAAGGCGCCTCGCCACCGTGAGGGCGAGTTGCAGAGCATCGCCACCTTCTTCCACCCGCTCGACATGGTCGGCCGCTGGAACCGTATCTACGGCACCCGTGGAATGTTGCAGTACCAGATCGTGGTGCCATTCGGCGCCGAGGAGACCATGCGCACGGTGATCGAGCGCTTCGCGGCCAGTGGCACCGCCAGCTTCCTCGCCGTTCTCAAGCGCTTCGGCCCCGCCAGCCTTGCCCCGCTGAGCTTCCCCGCACCGGGCTGGACACTCACGTTGGATGTACCGGCGGGGACCGCTGGACTCGGCGAGCTGCTGCACAGTCTCGACCGCCTGGTGCTGGACGCGGGTGGACGGCACTACTTCGCCAAGGACTCGGTCACCACCCCCGACGCGGTCCGCCGGGGCTACCCGCGCCTCGACGAGTGGAAAGCCATTCGCGATTCCGTCGATCCCACCGGTATGTGGCAGAGCGACCTTTCCCGCCGACTCGGCCTCACCGACTGAAAGAGAACCCCATGGACAATGCGCTCGGCGAACCTCAGACACTTCTGCTGCTCGGCGGCACCAGCGACATCGGCCTTGCGATCGTGCGTGAGCTGCTCAGCGCCAGCGCACGGACGGTCGTGCTTGCCTGCCGAAACACGGAGAAGGGCGAGGCGGCCGCTGCCGGTCTTCGGCACGACGGCTTGACGGTGGACGTCATGCAATTCGATGGTGCGGCCACCGAGACTCACGAGGCGTTCATCGCTGACGTTGCTGAACGCCACGGCGACATCGACCTGGCAATCGTGGCCTTCGCCCAACTGGGCGACGGTGAGGCCACGTCGAAGGACGTTGCGGGCGCAGCCGCGCTCACGCACGTGAACTTCACCGGTGCCATCACCTCCACGATCGCCGTTGCCAATCGGCTGCGGTCGCAGGGACACGGGGGCATCGTGGTGCTCAGTAGCGTTGCCGGCGAGCGGGTGCGCAAGGCCAACGCCGTTTACGGCGCGACCAAGGCCGGGTTCGATGGGTTTGCCCAGGGCCTTGGCGACGAGCTGGCCGGCGAAGGCGTGCACGTGTTGGTCGTCCGTCCGGGTTTCGTCCACTCGGCGATGACCGTGGGTGCGAAGCCGGCGCCGTTCGCCACGACACCCGAGAAGGTTGCCGAGGTGACGGCCAAGGGCTTGCGCAGCGGGCGTCGCACCGTCTGGGCGCCGGGCATCCTGCGCTACGTCTTCATGGCTTTGCGCCACACCCCTGGCCCCGTCTGGCGGCGCCTGCCCCTCGGCTGAACGACACAGGGCTGGTCAGGGCTGGTCGCCGTTGGCGATGCGTTTGGCCAGTTCGCGTTCGAAGTCGGCGCGGCGGTCGGCACCGATGCCGATGCCGGCGGGGCTGATGCCATCGCCGACGTCGCAGCGTTGGTACAGCAGTACCAGTGCGTTCTCGTAGTTGCCGACGAGGCAGAACTTGTCGGCAACGACTTGGTTGGGTGCCTCGCTGCCGCGGTCGCTCGATGCGTTGGGCTCGTACCAGCCCGTCCAGAAATTGGTCAGGATCAGCCAGTCGGCGCTGGCGACGTCCTCGGCCAGGCTGGACCCTTCTTGGTCGGCGAGGCCAGGGTCCATCTCGATGTAGAACGTGGCGGGCGTCAGCTCCGGGAACAGGTAGTAGAACGCGGCGTCGCTGTAGATCGTGCGGCTGAGATCGGCGGGGCCGACCAGCAGGCGATCGGCAGGCTGCGACAGCCGGTCGAGGTCGTCGATCGCTGCCTGGCTGGATGTCTGCAGCGCCTGATTGCCGAAGTAGAAGCCGCGCTCGCCGCGGGTGACCTCGTAGCCGCCGGGCTTGTTGCCCACGCTGACGCGGCTCTGCAACAGGTAGTAGCGGTAGGTGAAGAACGGGTTGACCACCAGCAGGATCACGGTGATTGCCGCGCCCGCCACCAACGCAGCATGGCGAGTGAACCGTGGTGCGGCTCGCGGCACCAACTCGACGAACAGGCACGGGAGGAGCGCGAAACTGACGCACGAACCCCATGCCAGATGCGTGCTGTCCGGGCGCTGCAGTGCCTGGGGCAGCATACCGAGACCGAACAGGGAGGCACCGAACAGCACGACGTGCCGATTGATGGCGCCGCCTGACGAGCGATAGAGACGAAAGGCCGTGATGGGCACGCCGACGGCCACGATGATGACGACGAAGAACCACACGAACAGCTGATGGTTGGCGGACAGCGCCGGAACCCGCCACCACGGCGCGTCGAGCGGACCTTCGGCGACAGCTTGGAGCGCGCCGTCGATGTGGCCGAAGCTGGGCGGACGCGGCAGCTCGCGGCCAGGTCGCAGATCGACCACGGGTTGCAGGAACATGCCGCGCACGCTGGGGCCGATACCGGCGATGACCAGGTGCACCATGAACGGCACCAGGCCGATGGCCAGGCCGCCCAGCGTCGGCTTCCATGTGTGGTCGCTGCGGCCACGCCACAGCAACCAGCAGTGCGTCAAGCCCAGGGCCAGCACGAGGTCAGGTCGGTAGCCGAGCGCGCAGCCCACCAACAGCCCAGCGGCAACCAGCGCCACCTGTCGGCTGCGTCCGCTGGTGTGGAGTGCGCGAATGCCGAACACGATGCTCCACAGACCCAGAGCGACGCCGCCTTCCCAGGCGAGGGCGGAGAGGCCGATCGGGGTGAGCACGAGCAGCAGCGCGGTGACGGCACTGAGCACGGCGGTGCGCCGACCCCATGCGCGCCCGATGGCGTACATCGCGAAGATGATGCCCACGTGCTGTAGCAACCCGAAGACACGCTGGCTCTCCAACGTGTCGCCGAACAGCCAGTACCAGCCGGCCAGCGCGTGCAGCGAGAACGGCCCGTAGAGGTGCAGGAAGTCGACGTTCGGTATGTCGCCCTTCAGAATGCGCTGCGGGAAGGCGAGCATGAAGCCCTCCTCCATCGAGCTGCCGGTGGCCAGGAAGAGGCCCCGCAGCGGCAGCGCGATGACCGCCATCATCGTTCCAAGCGAGATGACCGAGCGTCGGTTCGGTCGAACACTGAATCGTCCGCCGAGGACGAAGGGAGTGCCCGAAGTAGGAAGTGACTGGTTGTCGGGAACGGCAGTTTGCACGGAGCGACTCTAGTGAGCGGCGGCGCGACGAGAACGGTCACACGGTCGTGGGCCGCGGTTCGTTACCCTTTCAGCGCCATGTCGAATGAGGCGGCGCCCAGCGCTACGACCGAACCCACTATCGAGCAGCTTGCCGCCGAGATGATCTCCGTCGGATGCCGTCGTGTGCACGTGCTTGCGTGGCGTGACCTCGACGATGTGGATGCGGGTGGTTCGGAAGTGCATGCGGACCACTTCATGCGTCGCTGGGCAGCCGCCGGCCTGGAGATCACGCATCGCACGTCCGCCGCTGCCGGCCAACCGGCCAACGCCGATCGCAACGGCTACCACGTGGTTCGTCGGGGTAGCCGCTACAGCGTGTTCCCGCGCGGCGTTGCTCGCGAGCTGGCATCACGCCGCCAGTACGACGCGCTGGTCGAGGTGTGGAACGGTGTGCCGTGGCTCAGCCCGATCTGGTCGCACAAACCGCGCATCACGTTCCTGCACCACGTGCACGGCCCCATGTGGGACCAACTTCTGCCCAAGCCGCTGGCGTTCATGGGGCGCGCGGTTGAGGCACGGTTGGCGCCGCCCTTCTATCGGCGCACGCTCACCATGACGCCCAGCGACGCCACGCGCGACGAGCTGCTGCACCTGGGTTTCAGGCCCAACCGGGTCGTGGCGGTGAACAATGGTGTCGAGGAGATGTTCGTGCCCGGCGAGAGTGAGGCGCCGGTGCCGACGATCGTCTGCGTGGGCCGGCTTGCCCCGGTGAAGCGGCAGGACAAGCTGATCGACGAAGCGGTCGTCGCCAAACGTCGAGTGCCGGACCTGCAGTTGGTCATCGTCGGCGATGGTCCGCTGCGCCCGGTGCTGGAGGAGCGAATTGCTCACCACGGTGCCGGTGACTGGGTGCACCTTGCGGGCCGGCTCAGCCATGAGCAGCTGATCGGGCTCTATCAGCGGGCGTGGCTGGTCACGAGCGCTTCGTTGGCCGAAGGCTGGGGTCTCACGCTGACGGAGGCCGCTGCGTGCGGTACGTCAGCGGTGGCAACCGATGTCAACGGACATCGCAGCAGCGTGATCGATGGCGTGACGGGCGTACTGGTGCCACTCGATCGGCTGGGCGACACCATCGCTGACGTGCTGCTGGACGGCCCGCGCCGAACGGCGCTGGCCGACGCCGCGCTCACCCGGGCGCGAACGCTGACCTGGGAAGCCTCGGCTCGCGGCGTACTCGCCGGCCTTCACGGCCAGGTGATGGCAAAACACCGGAAGTGACGCGGTTGCTCGGCGCCGGCCTGGGGTTGTGAAGAAAAAGCGCGTCAGTTAGGCAGGAGACGGGTGGCTGACTTGAGCAGCTTGAGCGCACCCTGCTTGGCGATCGTGCGGTGGTGGCTTTTGCCGTCCACGCCGTGTGTGGCCTCGGCGGTGGTGGCCCGGTTGGCCAGGAACCAGTCGTAACTGTCGGCCAGCATCTCCTCGTTGGAGAACGTCGGCTGCCACCCCAACGCATCGCGCACGTGCTGAATGTCGAACCACAGCGACTTCGAGTACATCAGCCAGTGATAGGGCGCGAACGGGGCCACGTGCAGTCCGGCTGCCGCTCGCATTCCGAGGGCGGCGGGCCCGGCGGGCAGCGAGCGAACCTTCGAGCCGGTGCCCGCATGCGCGCACAGCGCTTCCAACGATTCGCGCATGGTGCCGAACCGGTCGGTGCCGACGTTGAACACGCCGGGGCCGGCCTTGGCGCCGGCGAGGATGCACACGTCGGCGAGGTCGTCGGCGTGGACGAACTGGTAGCGGTTGCTGCCGTCGCCGAGCACGAAGATGTCGGCGCCATCGGCGACCCATTCGAAGAGGATGCCGAAAATGCCCAGCCGGCCGTGGCCGAGGATGGTGCGCGGCCGCACGATGGTGACATCGAGCCCATTGCGGACCGCGTCCAGACACGCCCACTCCGCAGCCAACTTGGCATGACCGTAGGATTCGGCGGGGGAGGGCACCGTGGTGGGCAGCACCGGGTTGCTACGTGGTACGCCGAACACGGCGCTGGACGATGTGTGCACCACCTTGCGCACACCTGCCCGCATGCATTCGGCGAGCAGCAGAACAGTTCCGTCGACGTTGACCGTGCGCAGCAGTTCCTCGTCCTTCGCGAGCGGTACCTGGGCGACGTTGTTGAACACGACGTCGACACCTGCGACCGCACGCGCAACGACGGTCGCATCGCGGATATCGCCCTGCACCAGTTCTACCGAGGGCGGACGGTCGTCGACATCGTTAATGTCGAGCACACGCACGGTGTGACCGGCCGCGACCAGTCGATGGACGAGCAGCGAACCGAAGTAGCCGCTGCCACCGGTGACGAGTGCGACCGTCACAGCTCGAGCCCCTGATCGAGACACCAACGGATACTGCGCCGCATGCCTTCGTAGAGCTCGACCTTGGGCACGTAGCCGATCTCGGTGGTGCTGCGGCTGATGTCGACGGCGATGGTGTGGCCCATCTCGCCCAGCACGTGGAGTTGTTGCTGGTATACGCCAATGCCCTGCAGCACTCGATCGCCGATCTCGGCGACTCGGGCGGCGAGCGTTGGTAGGTGAGTTGTGGGTGGCTTCACCGACAGGCCTTCGTCGACCAGCGCGCGGCCGACGGTCTCGACGATCTCAGCGACGGTGTACGCACGCTGGTCGGCGATCCAGTAGCCCTTGCCGCGAGCGGCGGGGGTGAGCTCGGCGCACAGAATGCCGTCGACGAGGTTGTCGACGTAGACCATTGAGCGGCGTTGCTCACCCTTGCCGATGACGGGGAACTTGCCGTTGCGCACCATGCGGAAGAACGTCGTTTGCCGTGGCGGCTGGAACGGGCCGTAGAACCACGGCGGGCGAACGATGGTGGCGTCCAGCCCAGCCGCGACCGCTTCGTTGATGGCCATCTCGCCCTGCATCTTCGACTTGCCGTAGCCCAGGTACGGGTTGAACGGCTCGTCGTGGCGGAAGGTGTCGGCGGCGTCGGGGTTGGTGCCGAACGGACTGTTCGACGACACGTGCACGAAGCGCCGCACACCGGCGTCGCCCGCCGCAGCAGCGAGGTAGCGGGCGCCGTTGGTGTTCACCTCGTAGAACTGGCGAACCTTCTTGGGGTGGATGATGCCGGCGGTGTGGATGACATCGGCCTCACCACCTACCTGATGCATCAGGCGAGCTGCTGTGTCGGCCTTGGCGACGTCGCCGATGAGGATGTCGATCCGTCGGCCATCGAAGCCGCCTTCGTCGGTGACAAATTGGCGCAGCGCATCGGCCTCGGCAGTGCTGTGCGCCAGCAGGCGGAGATGCGCTCGTTGCGGGTCGGTCAGTAGCCGATGGACGAGCGCGCGCCCCAACCAACCGGCGGCACCCGTGACAACGGTGGTGGGCGGTGGGCCCCAGGTGGCAATTGGTGTGGCGAGTGAGCTGGTGGGTGAGTCAGGCACGACGACCTCCGGAGGCGACGAAGCGGCGGGCATTGCGGATGGCGAAGGCCATCACCGATGCCTGCGGGTTGACCCCTGGCGCCGTGGGCAGCAGCGAGGCGTCGTTGACATAGATGTTGTTGCAGCCGTGGACGAGGCCGAACGAGTTGGCGCCCGTGCGGCCCTCCAGCTCGCCCATCGGCACGGTGCTGCACAGATGGACGGTCATCACGCTGGCCTTGGTGGCGGCGAACGCGTGCTGCATGGTGGCCAGGTCGCGGCGGTTCTTCACCGACGGCGCACCCTTGAACGACGGGTACACCTCGACAGCGCCGGCCTCGAGCATCAGGAGGGCAAGGCGACCGAGGCCGCTGCGCAGTAGTTCGCGATCGCGGAAGGTGAGGCCGTAGGTGACGACCGGGTCTTTCATCCGCGGGAACGACCGCACGCGGCCCAAGCCCTCGCTGGTGATGGCTGCGTAGTACACGCTGATCTTGCGCCACTCGGTGATGGCATGTTGGAACGTGGACCACTGGTCCAACAGCGACAGCGCAACCAGGCCCGGGTTGCTGGCCGAACCGCCGAACGACAGGTGTGGCGCGAACTCCTTGACCTGATGGACCGGTACGTCGTCGGGAACGTTCAGCTCGTCGGTGAAGCGCGCCGCCAGCTTGACGGTGGGGTGCACTGCCAGCGTCTTGCCGATGTGGCCGCGGACGCCGGAGCGCTGCAGGAGAGCGGGGGACTGGATGGCGCCACCGCACACGAACACAGTACGAAAGGTGATGGTGCCGCGTCGGCCGTCGGCGAGTGTGGTGTCGGCAGAGATGGCGACGCCGCCGCTGCGGACCAGTCGGTCGATGCGGCAACCGGTGGCCATGCGTGCGCCGGCTCGCATTGCGCGCGGCAGGTAGGTGAGCGTCATCGACTGGCGTTCACCGCTGGGAGCGTGCGAGGGGTACTTCATCCAACGCGGGATCTCGCCGTTGCGCCAGCCCAGGTTGTCCGCACCGCGGCGAAGCACGTCGCTGGGTTCGGTGTAACCATCGGGCACGGTGCTGACGCTGATGTCGCGCTCGACCTCGTCGGCAATCGACAACACTTCATCCGGGTCGAAGTCGGCGATGCGAAACTCGTCGCGCCAACGCTGCAGCACGTCGCCGGGTGGGCGCCAATAGAGGCCGCTGTTGACCTCCGTTCCGCCGCCGGCGCAGCGCCCTTCGGTGTAGGCAATCGAGGGAAGGCCGAGAGCGACCGTGACGCCGCCTGCCCGGTACTGGCGGTCCATCTGCTCCAGCGAGAAGGGCACGGTCGCGCCCTGGTCGACCCATTCGCCCTCCTCGACGATCAAGACATCGAGGCCGGCTTCGGCGAGTACCGCCGCGGTGGTGGCACCACCGGCGCCGCTGCCGATGATCAAGACGTCGGCGTCCATGGTCGTGGTGGCAGCCTGCGCGCTCATGCGGCGTGCTCCATCGTGGCGCCGGTGGGCGTGGTGTCGGGCCAGTGTTCCCACACATATGCGAAGCCGAGCGAACGAATCAGGCGTGGGTACTCGGCAACCAGCGGCAGCGGCAGCTTGATCAAGATGCGGGCAACGCCCCAACCACCGGGCACGGCGACAAGGCCGCGGAAGATGAAGCCGAGAAGGAGCACACCGAAGCGGGTGAAGCTGGGCAGCGAATCGATGCGGTGGGCGATGAAGCCGATCACCTCGCGACGCTTGGCGGGTGCGAGGTCGGGAAGGTCGACGGCGAGCAGGCGCTCGGCGAACGAACCGACAACGGGAGGAGCGGGCACCTGGCGCATGAGCAGGGGGAATCGTAGCTGCGAGATAGCATCGCCGCCCGTGCGTTGTGTCGTCGTTGTTCCCACTTTCAATGAACGCGAGAACATTGCCGACCTCCTGCGCACGCTGCGTGCCACCGTTTCCGAGGCGCAGTTGATGGTCGTCGACGACCTCAGCCCTGACGGCACCGGCGCGCTCGCCGACGAGGTTGCCGCCGAGCTCGGGCAGATCTCGGTCATCCATCGCCAGGGTAAGCCCGGTCTGGGTGCGGCGTATCGTCACGGCTTTGCGCTCGCCTTCGAGCAGGGTTTCGAGGCAATCGTCTCGATGGACAGCGACTTCTCGCACGACCCCTCGGTCATCCCCACCATGTTGCAGTTGCTCGATGGCGGTGCCGATGTCGTGATCGGCAGCCGCTACGTGGCCGGCGGCGGCACGCAGGACTGGCCGCTGCGCCGACGCCTGCTGTCGCGCTGGGGTAACCGCTACACCGGGTTCCTTCTGCGGGCCAAGGTTCGCGACTGCACGGCCGGCTTCCGTGCATATCGAACCGAAGTACTGCGGGCGATCGAGCCGGGCAGTACCAGCGCCGAGGGCTACGCGTTTCTCACCGAGCTCACTCGCCGGCTGGCGCGTAGTGGGGCGAACATCGTCGAGACACCGATCTTGTTCAAGGACCGCGAGAAGGGCACCAGCAAGATGTCGGCGCGCATCATCCTCGAATCGATGCTGCTGGTCACCGGTTGGGGCATCAAGGACCGCGTTCGCGGCCTTCGTCGACGAATCACCGGCAAGTGAGCGTTCGCAAACTCGCCTGGCTGGTGCGGGCGGCGCTCGCGCTGCCTTTCGTGGTGGCCCTGATTGCGCTCGCCACCACTCACTGGTCGCCGGTGCTCGATCTGGCGATGACCGAGCTGCGAGTGCGCGATGTGTTGGGCCGCCACACCCCGCTGATCGGGCTGCCGGGCCGCATTGGCACCTTCCCCAAGCAGGGCAGCCACCCCGGCCCGCTCAGCTTCTACCTGCTGGCGCCTGTGTACCGCCTGCTCGGAAGCACCGCCTACGCGTTGTTCGTGGCCACTGCCGTCATCAACGTGGGTGCCGCGTGGACAGCCGTGTGGTTGGCGCAGCGCCGTGGCGGCCGGCGGCTGGTGCTCGGTGTTGGCGCCGTTCTGATGGTTCTGATGGCGTGGCTCGGCGCCAGCGTGCTCACCCAGCCGTGGAACCCGTACCTGCCACTGGTCAGCTTCTTGGTGGTGCTGCTGTCGGCGTGGGCGGTGCTCGATGGCGATCACCGAATGCTGATTCCGCTCGTTGCCGCATCCACGCTGTGCGCACAGACCCATGTGCCGTACCTGTCGCTGAGTGTTGCGCTGTGTGCAGTGGCGTTCGGCGCAGTCGGTTGGCGCTGGTGGCGGACGCGGTCGGTGGAGCGTTGCGAGGCGAAGTCGGTGGTGATCTCGATTGGCGTGGGCGCAGTGCTCTGGCTGCCCGTGTTCGTCGACCAGTTCCGACGCGACCCAGGCAACATCACGATGCTGCGGCGGCACTTCCTCAACCCGCCGGAGCCTCCGGTGGGTTTCGGTACCGGTATCAAGACGGTGCTGGGGCACTTCGACGTCACGCACATCGTCTCGGGCTCGCTGAGCCGCAGCGACTACTTCATCGACAACCTCGACTCGTTGGCCGGTGGTCGCTGGGCGGTCGGTGCGCTGGTGCTGTTGGCGTGGCTCGCAGCAGCGGTGGTGTCCGTCCGCCTTGCGGACCGTCGTATCTTTCGCCTCCACCTCGTCGTCGCCGTCGCCACGGCGGTGGCGTTCCTCTCGACAGCACGGATTTTCGGCAAAGTCTGGTACTACCTCACCCTCTGGTCGTGGTCGATCGCACTCCTCGCCGTCGCTGCCACCATCTGGACGTTCGTGTCATGGTGGGAGGCCGGCGGGCGAGTGCGGCTGCCCGTGGGCCGAGTGGCCATCGTCGTGATGCTGTTGGCCGGCGCCGTGTTCGTGGTGGATGCCGCGCAGGTCGAGCCGCCCGAGGAACGCTTGTCGCGTGTGCTCAACGAAATCATCGATCCGACGGCCAGAGCCCTCCGTGACGGGGTCGGCGCTGCGAATGGTCCCAATGGTGTGTACGCCGTGATCTGGGAGGATGCTTACTACTTCGGTTCCCAGGGTTACGGACTGATCAGCGAGCTGGAGCGCCGCGGTTTCAATGCCCGTGCCTACGACACGTTCCGCGTGCCGGTGACCCCGCAACGCATGACCGACCCGGCCAATGCGACGGCGGACGTTGCACTGGTCACCGGGATGTACATCGACGAGTGGCGGGCTCGCCCCAACGTCGTCGAGGTCGCCTACTTCGAGCCGCGCTCCGAGACCGAGTTGGCCGAGTTCGCCCAGTTGCGCGAGGAGTCGCTGGCGATGCTGCACGATGCCGGCCTCGACGACGTGGCAGCGCTTGTCGACACCAATCTGATGGGTGCCCGCCTCGACCCGCGCCTGCCGGCCGCCGCCGAGCCGATGCTGGTGCGCATGCTGGTGTTGGGCGAGGCAACAGCGATCTTCATCGCCCCGCCCGGCTCCTTCTAGTGCTTCCTGTCCGCGAACGTTCGCGCGTTGTGTGGCGCCATTTCTGGACCGTCGGGCGCCAAGTCCGCCAACCGAGACGGAATGCACCCATTTGTGTGCGCAAGGACTTTCTGGGCAGCGATGGTCCCATAGCTCGTTCTGGGTGTTGTCAGTTCCGCAGTCCGGGACGCAGCACGCCCAC
>Ga0105047_10008178_pt1 | contig 17483 bp, 11 predicted proteins | sample MAT04_FD_78384 | JGI IMG/M metagenome (GOLD analysis project Ga0105047, IMG submission 78384) | Freshwater microbial communities from Lake Fryxell liftoff mats and glacier meltwater in Antarctica - MAT-04 (megahit assembly) | ecosystem: Environmental > Aquatic > Freshwater > Ice > Liftoff...
CGGCCGCACCCAGCACCTCGGCGCCGATCTGGTGGAACTGTCGGTACCGACCGGCCTGCGGGCGCTCGTAGCGGAACATGGGGCCGGCGTAGAACACCTTGCGCGGCAGCGCCTGGGGCAGCCCGTTGGCAACCAGCGCACGGCAGACGCCAGCGGTGTTCTCGGGGCGCAGCGTCATGCTCTCGCCGCCGCGATCCTCGAAAACGTACATCTCCTTGCTAACCACGTCGGACGTCTCGCCCAGGCCGCGCGAGAAGACGCGGGTGTCCTCGAAGATCGGCGTCGCCCATTCCTCGAACCCGTAGAGAGCAGAGATGCGGCGCGCGGTCTTGATGACGCGGTGATGCCGGCGGAATTCCTCGCCGATGAGGTCACGCGTGCCCCTCGGTGGTTGAAGCCTGGGGGACTGGAGCTTGATGCTGGCCATGATGTAGAGGCGGTAGCGGCTGGGGCGCCGCGCGGCAAGGGTCACGCACGAATGCGTGACCCGCGGCAGGGCCTACTCGGCCGCCAGCTTCGCGGCTTCCTCGGCGGCTTTCTGCGCGTCCGCCTCGGCCTGGAGCAGCGTGGCGCGCGCCTCCACCAGGCCGACCAGGTGGTCGACCATCGCTGCCGTGTCGGTCGTGTGATCCTGCCGGCCGGCCGAATAGACCATGTGCTTGCTGGCGCCGCCGCCGGTGAGTCCGATATCGGTCATCAGCGCCTCGCCCGGTCCGTTCACCACGCAGCCAATGATCGAGAGGCTGACGGGCTGGACGATGTGCGCCAGACGCTCCTCCAGCTTCTCCACCGTGCGGATCACGTCGAAGCCCTGCCGCGCGCAGGAGGGGCAGGAGATGATCTTTACGCCGCGATGGCGCAGGTGCAGCGACTTCAGGATCTCCCAGGCGACCGAGACCTCCTCCTCCGGCTCGGCGCTCAGCGAGACCCGCATGGTGTCGCCGATGCCCGCCCAGAGCAGAGCGCCCAGGCCCACGGATGACTTCACCGTGCCGGTCCGCTTGCCGCCCGCCTCGGTGATGCCGATGTGCAGCGGGTGGTCGCAGGCGTCGGCCAGTTGCTGATAGGCGGCGACGGCGAGGAACACGTCGCTCGCCTTCACGCTGATCTTGAACTCGTGGAAGTCGTTCTGGAGCAGGTGGTCGGCGTGCCAGAGGGCGCTTTCGACCAGCGCTTCCGGGTTGGGCTCGCCGTATTTCTCCAGCAAGTGCTTCTCCAGGCTGCCGGCATTCACGCCGATGCGGATGGAGCAGCCATGGTCCTTCGCGGCCCTCACCACTTCCTTCACCCGCTCGGCCGAGCCGATGTTGCCCGGGTTGATCCGCAGGCAGGCGGCCCCCGCCTCGGCGGCCTCGATTGCGCGGCGGTAGTGGAAGTGGATGTCGGCCACGATGGGGACATTCACCTCGCGCACGATCTCGGCCAGCGCTGCCGTGCTCTCCTCATCCGGGCAGGAGACGCGGACGATGTCCACGCCCGCCAGCTCGGACTTGCGGATCTGCGCGATGGTGGCGGCAGCGTCCGAGGTCAGCGTGTTGGTCATCGTCTGCACGCTGATCGGCGCGTCGCCGCCGACGAGCACCTTGCCGACGCGGATCTGGCGCGACTTGCGGCGCGCGATGTGCTGGTAGGGCCGGAAGCTCATGCATTCCCTCGGAAGCAGCGTTGCCAACTCAATATAGCCATGCTGTGGGCGAACCCAAACCCCACTATTGCGGGCGCGGCGCCGGGGGAGTGCCAGGGGGAGTGCCAAGGGGCGTCGCAGGGGGCGCTCCCGCACGGGCAGCGGGCGGCGCCGGTACCGGGACGGCGGGCGCGGCCGGCCGGACGCGAAGCTGTTCGACCACGAGCGGGATGTCGCGGCGCACGCCCTGGGATGCGGCGAAGACGGGCGAAGGCGTGCCGTCCACCACCACATCGAGGTTGGCGGCATTGCCGACGGAGAGCAGCAGGCCCTCGCGGTTCGGCACAGCGAAGCTCTCACCCGCGCGCATCACGCGCGAAACCAGCGTCTGGTTGGCCCGCGTGTCGCGGACCTGGGTCCAGACCTCACCCTTGGCGCGGAGGGTGATGCGTATCTGGTCCGCGGCCGGAACGGCGGGGGCGGCTTGGGGAACGGGTGCGGCGACTGGTGGCGGCACCTGCACGGGAACCGGCGTGGGCACAGGAAGCGGCGGCATGCCCGGCGCAGGCTGGCCGGGTGCACCAGCCGGCGCGCCTGGCCCGGGTGCCACGGATGTCGCGGAGGCGGGGGGGCGCAGTGCCTCGCCGCTACGCGCCGCTGTCTCCAGGCGTGCAGGAACCGAAGGCACGGCGTCCACGGTGCGGTCGCTCGTGCCACTCCAGTTGTACCAACCGATATAGGCGCCGACGGTGATTACGGCGCCCACCAGCACCACGACGCCGGCCGGGAAGCCGCGTTCGGGGACAGGCTCGGGGAACACGAGGTCGGTCTTGCGGGCGCCCGGCGTGGTGCCGCCCTCACGCAGGCGGCGGACCATCTCGCCCGGCTCGAGGCCGAGCGCGGCGGCGTAGTTCCGCACAAAGCCAATTGCATAGGCGGGCGACGGCAAATCCTTCACGCGCCCCTCTTCAAGCGCGACCAGATAGACGCGACGGATCCGCAGTTGCGCCGCCACGTCCTCGATCGAGAGGCCGAGGGCCAGGCGCGCATCGCGCAGTTCCTCGCCGAGCCGCGCGGCGTCAACCGCAGGGGCCTCCTGGGGGCGGAAGCGTTTCATGTCGTCGAACACACGCGCATGGTTAACGCCTCCGGTGCGGGAGCGCATAGCCCCCGCGCACGCCACCAGCTATCTTCACGCCCAACGGCACGTCAGGCGAAACCCCGGCGCGCGGCGAACGCGGCAGCGCCCTGGCCGATCAATTCGGCCACGATTTCGGCGGCCGGCTGCTCGCGCGAAACCATGCCCACGCTCTGCCCCGCCATGAGTGAGCCCTGCTCCACGTCGCCATCGATTACGGCGCGGCGAAGCGCACCCGCCCAGAAATGCTCGATGTCGAGCTGGGCGGCTTCCTTGGCGAGTTCGCCCGCCTGGAAGCGCTTCAGCACCATCGCCTGATGCTCCATGAACCGCTTGGTTCCCCCGTTCTGCAGCGCGCGGACCGGAATGACGGGGAAGCGCTCGTCGATCTGCACCGTCGGCAGCGCGTCGCGCGCATTGCCGCGGATGAAGGCTCGCTTGAAATTAGGATGGGCGATGCTCTCCGTCGCACAGACGAAGCGCGTGCCGAGCTGCGCGCCGGCCGCACCCATCTCAAGATAGGAGAGGATCGCCTCGCCGCGTCCGATGCCACCGGCCACAAAGACCGGGACTTCGGTGATGTGCGGCAGGATCTCCTGCGCCAGCACGTTGAGGCTGACCGGCCCGATGTGGCCGCCCGCCTCGCTGCCCTCGATTACGAGCGCATCGGCACCGGAACGTATCAGCTTCTTTGCCAGCGCCAGCGCTGGCGCGAAACAGATGATCCTGGCGCCACCTTCCTTCGCCCGCTTGATGGCCGAGCCGGGCGGGATGCCGCCCGCGAAGACGATATGCGTCACGCCATGTGCGATGCAGGTGTCCACAAGTTGCTCGAGCCGCGGGTGCATCGTGATCAGGTTCACGCCGAAAGGCTTGCTGGTCAGCGCCTTAGTGGCGGTGATCTCCGCGTCGAGGTGGTGCGGCTCCATCGCTCCGCAGGCGATCACGCCGAAGGCGCCCGCGTTGGAGAGCGCCGCCACGAGGTTACGCTCGCTCACCCAGGACATGGCGCCGCCCAGCAGCGCGTAGCGCGAGCCGAAGAACGCGGCGCCACGCGCCATCAGGCGATCGACCTCGGCGAAGGCGGCGGCGGGGATGGTGAAGGTCTGATCCATCATGCCGCATCCAGCCCGTACGCCGTGTGCAGCGCGCGCACGGCAAGCTCGGTGTAGTCGGCGGCGACCAGCACGCTCACCTTGATCTCGGAGGTCGAGATCACCTGGATGTTGATGCCCTTGTCGGCCAGCGTCTTGAACATGGTGGAGGCAACGCCCGCATGCGTCCGCATGCCGATGCCGACGACGCTGATCTTCGCCACGTCCGGATCCGCGATCAGCGCCTCGTAGCCGAGGTCGGCCTTCACCTTCTCCAGGATCTCCCGGGCGCGCGGCAGGTCGGAACGACCAACCGTGAAGGTCATGTCCGTGCCACCATCGGCGCCGACATTCTGGACGATCATGTCCACGTTCACATTCGCCGCCGAAAGCGGGCCGAAGACGCGCGCCGCCACGCCCGGGCGGTCCGGCACGCGGCGCAGCGTGACCTTCGCCTCGTCGCGGGAATAGGCAATGCCGGAAACGATCGGCTTCTCCATGATCTCGTCCTCATCCACGACCAGGGAGCCTGGCTTGTCCTCGAAACTCGAAAGCACCTGCACGCGAACCCGCGCCTTCATGGCGAGTTCGACCGAGCGCGTCTGCAACACCTTGGCACCGACCGAGGCCAGTTCCAGCATCTCCTCGTAGGAGATGCGCTCAAGCTTACGGGCCCGCGGCACGATTCGCGGGTCCGTCGTGTAGATTCCGTCCACGTCGGTGTAGATGTCACAGCGGTCCGCTTGCAATGCCGCCGCCAGCGCCACGGCCGAAAGGTCCGAGCCGCCGCGGCCGAGGGTTGTGATGCGGTTGCGCGAAGGCTCCAGCCCCTGGAACCCGGCGACCACGGGCACCTGCCCCTGCTCCATCCGGCGGATCAGTTCCGCGCCCTCGATCCGGTCCACGCGCGCTTTGCCATGGGCGTTGTCGGTGATGATGGGCACCTGCCAGCCCTGCCAGGACCGTGCTTCCACCCCGATGGCCTGCAGCGCAATCGCCGTGAGGCCGACCGTCACCTGCTCGCCGGTCGCGACCACAACGTCGTACTCGCGGGCGTCGTGCAGGGGCGAGAGGTCCTGGCACCATTTCACCAGTTGGTTCGTCGTGCCCGACATGGCGGAGACGACGACGGCGACCTGGTGGCCGGCATCGACCTCACGCTTCACGCGCGTGGCAACATTGCGAATTCGGTCGAGATCGGCGACGGAGGTGCCGCCGAACTTCATCACGATACGGGACATCGAACTTCCTGGCCTGGGTCCCCTGCGGCAACATGGAGGGGCCAAATGGAGGGGCCAAGCCTTGCGGTGGGCCTGAGGGCGCGTCAGATACCGTTCATGACGCAAGTGGGCAACGGGTCGGGCTCCGCCGACCGGGCGGAAGTGGCCAAATTCGACGCTTTGGCGGCCGAATGGTGGAACCCGCGTGGTCCCATGGCGCCGCTGCACGCCATGAACCCGTGCCGGATGGGCTGGGTCGCGGAGCGCCTTGGCCCGCTGGAGGGCCTGCGCATCCTTGATGTCGGGTGCGGCGCTGGGCTCGCCTCCGAATGGCTGGCGCGGCGCGGCGCCATCGTGACAGGCATCGATGCCGCCGGGGCCGCGCTGAACGCGGCTCGCGCCCACGCAGCGGCAGGGGGCATCACCGTGGATTACCGCGGCGGAACGCCAGAAAGCCTCGAGACGGACGGATTCGACGCCGTGCTGGCGCTCGAAGTCATCGAGCACGTGCCGCCGGCCGAGCGTCCGGCCTTCTGCGCCTCGCTCGCGCGGCTGGTGCGGCCGGGCGGCCAGGTGATCCTCTCCACGCTCAATCGCACGCGCCGCTCCTACCTTTTTGCCATTGTCGGCGCCGAGCAGATCCTGCGCTGGCTGCCGGCGGGCACGCATGACTGGAAGCTCTTCGTGACGCCGGCCGAACTCGGCGCGCTGCTGCGCGGCGCGGGCCTCGCCGTCACGGATGTGGCCGGCATGATCCCGAGCCTGAGGTCGGGGTTTCGGATCGGAAGGGACACGGCCGTGAACTATCTGATGGCCGCGCGCCGGCCATGACGCGGTGGGTCCGTTTCCGTGCGCTCGATGGCGCCGAGGGGTTCGGCACGCTGGATGGCGAGGTCGTGCAGCCCTACTCGGGCGACATGTTCGGCCACTCCACGCCGGCGGGCGATGCGCTACCGCTTGCAACGCTCAGCTTGCTGGCGCCGGTGCGCCCCGGGCGCTTCATCGGCCTGTGGAACAACTACCACGAACTTGCGACCAAGCAGGGCAATGCGATCCCCGAGACGCCGCTCTGGTTCCTGAAGTCGCCCTCCAGCATCGTGGGTCCCGGCACGGCGATCCGCCTGCCGCCCGGCTACACCGGCAAGACGCTCTACGAGGGCGAACTCGGCCTGGTCATCGGCCGCCGCGTCTCCCGCGCCGACGACGTGCAAGCGGAGGCGGCGATATTCGGGCTGACCTGCGTGAACGACGTGACGGCGCTCGACATCCTCACCGCCGATGCCTCCTTCCCGCAATGGGCGCGGGCGAAGTCACCCGACAGCTTCGGCCCGGTCGGCCCCTGCATCGCGACGGGCCTCGACTGGCGGGAGCTGCGCGTGCAGGTGGCGCTGAACGGGCGCGTCCGGCAGGACTACCCCTGCGCGGACATGATCCTGCCGCCCGCGCGCATCATCTCCCTCATCTCGCAGGAGATGACGCTGGAGCCGGGCGACCTGATCGCCTGCGGCACTTCCGTCAACGCCCTGCCGATGCGGCCGGGCATGCTGGTCGCGGTCACGATCGCGGGCATCGGGACGCTGGAGAATCCGTTCAGCCCTGATTGAAGCCGCCTCAGTCGAACCGGTAGCGCGCGAAGAAGAGCGCGCGGGCTTCGTTCCAGTCAGGTGCGGCGTCGTAGCGCACCTGCCCGCCGATCCCGATGTTCGGCCGGATGCGATATTCGATGTCGCCGCGCAACTGGCCGCCGAAACTGGTCGTGCTGCGACCAGCGAATTGCGTCTCGCGCGTCGGATCCTGCGCGGCCCGCGATTCGAGCTGCCCTTGCAGCGCGGAACTCGTCGGGTAGTAGGGCGTCGAGGATTCGCGCCAGTTCGCGAGGCCGGCCGTTGCGCCCAGGCGCCATGACAGCGCCCCCTGCCGGGCGCGGTAATCGACCGGGAAGTTCAGCGCGGCGAAGCTCTGCGGGCTGAAGTATCCGCCCTGGCCGAAGGTGAAGTGCCGTAGGTTCCGGTTATAGGCGAAGTAGGCGAGGTCGGCGCCGACGGTCAGTTCATCCTCCGGCCGCCGCCAGACGGCGTAGGACACCCCCGCACCTGCCTCTATCCGGTTGTTGTTCGCCACCTGCCGGCCATCGATCGTGTAGTAGCCGCCGCCCGCGTAGAGACTGAACGGACCTTCCGAATACTCGATCTGCCCGCGGCCACCCGTCCGGACCACACCGCCCCAGGTCTGCCCCGTGACGGGATCGACGGCGCCCGACCAGGACAGGACGCTGTCGGTCATTGCGCGGCGCTCCGCCGTCAGCCGCAGCCGGGTATTGCGGGCGATCTCGGGCGCGACCTCGATGCCGCCCACCATGTTCTGCTCGCGGAAGCCGATCGGCGTGGTGCCGACATCCATCGAAAGGCCATCGCGCCGATAGGCCACTTCGAGTCCCACGCCCGACGCATTGCCCGACCCCACGCGCGACGCCGGCGGACGCCCGCTGACCGCGTTCTGTCCAAAGCGGCGCACGGAGGTATCGTCGGACGGCAGGTCGCCGCTGGTCAACGACACAGGGTTCACGCGCGCGAAGATCTGCCCGCCGATCGGTCCCGCCGAGAAGCGGCCCTCGAGCTGCACCCCGACCTCGTCCAGTCGATCGAGGCCGGCGGTGCCGGAGCGCGCGCGGATGCCGGCCGAAAGCCGTATCTGTGGCGCTGTCTCCTCCCGCGCCCGGGCGCTTTCGCGCGCAATCTCGGCCGATAGCCGAGCCATGTCGGCCGACATGCGGTCGCCGCCCGCCGCAACGACCGGCCCAGCCCCGGTGCGGAACGGGTTCTGCACGCCCGACGAGGCGGTGGCGACGCCACCCTGTGCGCCGCGTTCGGCAGCCGCGCGTTGCAGCGCCGCCTCCGCGCGGCGATTGTCCCCCGAGGCCTGCGCGACGCGCGCCTCCAGCAGGGAGACGCGCGGATCGGCCGGGGCCAGCGCGCGGCCCTCCGCCACCAGTTGCTCCGCGCGGCGTGTATCGCGCGCCGCAAGCGCCGACCCCACGGCCGTCGCGCGGGCGTCATAGTCGGCGGTGTCGCGCGCGAGGACGGCTTCGGCCAGGCGCTGTGCCTCCCGGCCGCGGCCAGCGCCCGCATAGAGGCGCGCAAGGGCCAAGCTGGCCGCGCGGTCCTGCGGATCGCGGGCAAGTACGGGCCGCAGCGCCTCGAAGCCGGCAGCCTGGTCGCCGCGTTCATTGGCGAGATCGGCGGTTTGGACCGCGACGCCATCCTGCAGGGCGAGCACTTGGCGGCGCTGCTCGGCCGAGACGCCGGGCGACGCCAAAAGCTGCTGCGAGATCGCACCAACCGCATCGGCCGCGCCCGCATCCAGCAGGGCCCCGCCGACCACCAGACGCGCCGCCGCGCCCGAATTGCCGACGAGGGCCACGCGCGCGGCCTCCTCGGCACTGCGCACGTCGTTGGCCGCCCCGAAGGCGCGGACCACCGCGGCTCCCGCCGATCCGGACGGGTCGGGCCGCGCGGCGATGGAGAGAAGCTGCTGCCGCCCGGTAATCCCCGGCAGCAGCCCGGCCGCGGCCGCGACTTCCGCCTGCACGCGCGAACGCGCCAGCAGGCGTGACATGTCCGCGCTGCGCCGCGCGGGCGGAATCTGTTGCAGCAAACCCGAAGCGTCGGCGGTGCGCCCCTCCTCCTCGGCGTAGAGCGCCGCGGCATGAAGCGCCTCGGTGGAGGCGGGTGCGGTGGAGAGCGCGCCTTCGACGATGGCCCTCCCCTCGCCAGGTCGGCCCTGGCGGCGCAGGAGCCGCGCCAGATCGAGGCGAACCCACGGGTTGCGCGGATCGGCGGCGATTGCGTTCTGCAGGAGTGCCGCGGCCTGGCCAGGGTCGGATGTGCGCTCCGCCTCGGCCCGCAGTGTCGCCGCGCGGCCGCTGCCGCTGCCGGGAGAAGCTGCGGGCCCCGGCAGGCGGCGCGCGATCTCGCTCGCCTCCGCCATGCGGCCCTGTGCGCGCAGGGCGCGTTCAAGGCCGGAGAGCGCCAGCCCGAACTCAGCGCGCCGCGCGAGTGCCGCGCGATAGCGAGCCTCCGCCGCGGTCGCGTCGCCCCGCTGCAGCAGGACATCGCCCAACAGGGTCTCCGCATCGGCGCGGTCAGTCACATCGCGCGCGACGGCACGCCGCAGGGTGGCCTCCCCGCGGTCGAGTTCGTTACGGCGCAGTTGGACTCGCGCCTCGGCGAGTTCGGTGGTGTAGGAGGCGCCGTCCAGCGCCTGGCGCCAACGGGGTGCACCCGCCGGATCGGCGGCCACGGCGCGCTCCAGCAGGGTCCGCGCCTCGGCGGAACCACCTTCGCGAAGCCGCACCACGCCCAGGCCGCCCAGCGCATCCGCATCGTTCGGATTGCGCGCGATCGCCGCCTCGAAGGCCGCGCCCGCATCGCGCAGACGGTTGCGCTCCAGATCGGCAAAGCCGCGGATGCGCGCCTCGTCGCCCGGGCCGGGGGGCGCGGGCACTGCCTGCGCTTCCGCGATCAGACGAGTGATGGCCGGATCATTGGGCGCCTGCTGCAAGAAGCCCTCCATCGCCGGGATGGCTGAGGCGCTCGGGCCGCCCCAGAGCAGCGCCTGGCGCCAGGCGCCCAGCGCCTCCCGCGACACGGGCGGCACGGCGACAAGCGGGCGCAGCCGCGCCACGCCCGCGGCGCGCGTTTCAGGCTGGAAGGTCAGCAACTGGCCGAGCGCCAGTTCGACGCGCCAATCCGCAGGGCGGGACCGCTGAACCGCCGTCAGACCCTCACGCGCTTCGGCGAAGCCACCGGGCGTGCCGCCCAAAGTCAGGTAGTACTCGGCTGCGAACTGATCAGGCGGGCTGCGCCCCCCGAAAAGCTCCCGGTACCGGGCGACGGCCGCCACCTGCTGCCCCCCCTGTGCGAGGCGGCGTGCCTCCGCCAGGGCGGTGCGGTCCATCGTCGCGCCGCGCATCCCTGCCTCGGCCGCGACGAGGCGCGGCTCGCCCGTCGGCAGGAGCGTGCGCAGCTCCGCCATCGATCGCTCCGCCGCGGCGGCGTTGCCCAATTGGCCCTGGGCACGGGCTGCGCCGGCCAGGGCATCGGGGTTGCGCGGTTCGGCGGCCAGCGCGCGCTCGAAGGCGCGCAACGCGAGGTCGGGCCGGTTCTGGCCGACCCAGTGCGCCCCCTGCGCCAGCAGGACGGTGATCGCAGGATTTGCGCTGCCATTGGTCTGCGCGAGCGCCGCCTGTGGCAATGTCAGCGCGAGGCAGGCGGCCAGGCCGGCGGCCCGAGATGCGAGGAAGGCAGTCATGCGCCGCCTCCCCGCCGCAGGCGTCGGGCCGCGCGCGACCGGAGGGCGCGGTGCAGCGGCCAGGCGATCAGCAGCGCCGCGCCCAGCATCAGCCCGACCAGCGCCATCGGCTGATCGCCCAGGTAGTAGCGCGGCCAGAGCCAGATCGGCAGGTCGCCGCGCGGGAAGAGCGGCCCGGTGCGGAACGACTCGATCTGCCCGCCGGCCAGCACCGCGAGGTCGCCCTGGATGGCGGGACTGCGCCGCGGGTCGGCCAGCGCCTCGACCATCGCGAGGACGCCGCTCGAAGTCGCGCCGGTCAGCACCACGAGGGAGCGGCCAGGCGACATCGGCGATTCGCGGCCGAGGAGGATGCCGAGACCCTCAGGCGGGGCGGCGAGCGCGGCGGCGGCACGATCCCGCTCGCCGGGGGGCGGTCCACCGACGATCAGTTCGCGGAACTGCCCGCGCGCATCGGGCAAGGTGAGCGAGAGCCGCGATCCCTCGATGCGAAACAGGCCGTTCTGCAGCACGCTCGCAATGCCCGAGTGGCGTGACAGCGCGCCGATCAGCACGAGGTCGCGGTTCGCGCCCTGCGTGATGTCGCCCGCGCGAAGGATTTGAACGCCGGTTGCCGGCAGGCCCACGCTGGCGGCCATGCGGCCGATCAAACCGAAGGTGGCGGAGAGTTCGGCCAGATCGGGATCATCGGGAAGCACGAAGGCCGTCTCGGAAAGGTCGGCCATTCGCGTGTAGGGAAAGCCGGAACCGACGAAGAAGCCCAGATTGGGCAGAAGGGTGAAGCGGTGGGCGCTGGAAAGGTCGATGCTGCTATCCGGCTCGATGGCGGCGCGCACGTCGGACGGAACGGCAACGCAGTCGCCACGGCTGAGCGGGCGCATGTCGAAGCGCATCTGCAGTTCGTTCTGGCCCGACAGCAGCAGCGGCGGCAGGCCCACCCGCGCACTCTCGACCACCGGCTGCGTGATGTCGAACCAGCGCATCGCCATGGCGATCGGCCAGGAAGGCTCGCTGCGGCGCAGCGGCAGCGCGCGGAGGAACTGGTCCGACAAGGATACGTCAAGTCGCGACACCGCCAGGTCGATCACGGGCCCCGCCGGCGGGCGGTAGCGCAGTTCCGCCGGCAAGGTCCGGCCGGGCGCCACGTAGAGGTCGGGCGCGGTTCGAAGTGGGATGGAAACGGTTCCCGGCGCGAAGCCGGTCGATTGCAGCAGCGAGGCATCCACCAGTTCGGCGAAGCGGACCGGGCGGTCCGAGCGCATCCAGCGCGGCGCGTCGTAAGGGATACGCCGCGCGGGCTGGGCCTCGGTGATGGTGGCGCTCTCCCCGGCCAGGCCGCGCGTGCCGATGGCCAGGGCGGTCGCGGCGGTCTCGACCTCGCTCGCGGTGCGGCCGCCGATGACGAGGAGATGCGCTTCCGGGTCGTTCGGATTGGTGGTCAGCGCCAGGGTCGGGCCCTGGAACGGCGGCAGGCCGTGGGCGGCCGCACCGTCAGGGCCGATGGCCAGGACGATCGCATGGCCGCGGCGGGGCATCATGTCATAGACGGGGAAGCTGGCGCCTCGGTAATCCGCCCGAACCGCGAACCACGACGTCGCGATGGCCGCCGCGCGCAGCAGCGGCGACGGCGCATTGCGCGGCAGGATGACCGGCAGCGTCAGGCGCTGCTGCAATTCGCGCGCATCGAAGAAAGGCTCCGGCAGGCGCGAGAGATCAGGGGTGAGCGGCAGTCGCGCCAGCGTCAGCCGGACCGTCGACTGGTCTGACACGGTGGTCCAGAGCAGGCCAGAGAGCGGATCGTTGCAGCCCTCCGTGTAGCGCCCCGAGAAGCGGAAGTTCAGCCGGTTCGTCTCGCTGAAGAAGACGGGGTTGAGCGGCATCTCGAGCGGGCCGAAGGCCGGCCGCGTGCGATCGGGCTGCACAACTCCGACCAACTCGTCGTTCAGCGTGATCTGCAGTTGCGACAAGGCAGGGATCAAGGCGGGCGAGACGGAGCCCGACATCACAAGCTGGCCGCCTGTCACAACCTCATCGGCACGGATGCCAAAGGCAATTCCCTGCAGGTCGGAAATGCCACGCAACTGCATCGGCCCGCCGAGCCCAAGTTGACGCAGGGTCAGCGTGAGCTGGCGTGTTTCCGGCGCAGCGGCGACCGGCGCTGGCACGGCCACCACGGCATCGGGCGCGAAGGGATTGGCATCGCCCGCGCGCGGCAGGAGCGGCCGAAGGGCGATGCCACCCTGCAGCGGCACCTGCGCGAGGGCGGGCCCGCCCAGGGCCAAGCCAAGTAGCACCGCCGTCGCGATGCGCGACGCGGCGCGCGGCCGCAGCACAGCACTCGCCGCCGGCGAGGGTTCGGCCACGACTGCGGTGCGCGCCGGCGCCTTCGTGCGGAACTGCGATGTGCCGCGGAAGACGCCGCCGACGGATTGGACAACCTCCAGAAGCGCGCGCAGTGGCCGGTCGTGCCGATGCTTGTCCCAGTTGAGCCAGGCATCGGCGCGCCCGAGAACCGTCGTGACGATCGCACCTTCGTCCTCGACGTTGCGCGGCGCGAAGTTCAGCAGCGCGACCTGCTGGTTGGCGCTGACGATCTCAGCGGGCAGCTCGCTCACTCGGTGCCCCAGATCCACCTCGAGTATGACGGGGCTTCCCGCCGGCAGAGCCAGCTCGCGAGCCACGTCGATCTGGGCGCCGGAGAGCGAAAGATCCGCCGTGCGCGCTGCGATTCTCCTCCCGTCGGGCAGGACGAGGGTTGCCGGCAGGATCGCCGGGATCCGTGCGCGCCCGCGAACCTGCTTGCGTTCACGTCCGACCGCGAGGCCGGCCATCACAGGCACCAGGCAAAGGCTCGCCCAGATCGCGTTCAGCAGAAAGGCCTGGAAGACGAGGCTGCCGACAGGGTGGATCACCAGGCCGCGGATGCCGAAGCCGATGCCGGCGGCCAGCAGCAGGAACAGAACAGCGCTCGGCCAAACGGCGCGCAGATCGAAATAGCCCTCAGGAAGCAGGCCGCCCTTGTTGGTCACGTTGAATTTCCCGTTCCGAGGATCAAGCATGGTGGCGATGGTGACTGGCAGCAGGTGCAGCGCCAGGACCGTGTCGTAAATCTCGCTCCAGAAGGAATGGCGTACGCCGCCAGCGATGCGGCTGCTCGTCGCGACCGCATGGACAATGTGCGGCCCTGCGAAGGCGATGATTGCCAGCGGTGAGGCCGCGATCACGGGGTAGCCCAGCAGCAGGAAGGCAAGTGGCGACGTGAGGAAAACGATCCGTGGCAGCGCGAAGAGGAAGGAGAAGGTCGCGGCAAAATAGCAGAGCCGTTGCGGCAGCTTGAGTCCGCGAGCCATGAGCGGATTTTCGATTCGCAGGATCTGCAGCATGCCGCGCGCCCAGCGCATGCGCTGGCCAATGTGGATGATGAGCCGCTCCGTCGCGAGGCCTGCTGCCAGCGGAATACGGATGTAGGCAGTGCTCCATCCGCGCATCTGCATCCGCAGGCTGCAATGCGCGTCTTCCGTCACGGTCTCGGTCGGGACCCCGCCGATCTCCTCCAGCGCCGTGCGCCGAATCACGGCGCAGGACCCGCAGAAGAAGGTGCCGTTCCAGAGGTCGTTCCCGGGCTGGATCATGCCGTAGAACATGAGCCCCTCATTCGGAACGTCGCGGCCGCGCGAGAGGTTCCGCTCGAAGGGATCGGGGCTGTAGAAATGGTGCGGCGTTTGCACCATCGCGAGTTTCGGGTCTCGCACCAGCCAGCCCAGGGTGAGCTGGAGAAAGGCGCGGGTGGGCACGTGGTCGCAGTCGAAGATCGCGACGAACTCGCCATCCGTCACGCCGAGCGCATGGTTGATGTTGCCCGCCTTGGCACCCTTGTTGTCGGGGCGGATGACGTAGCCCGCACCCACTTCCTCCGCGAATTCGCGGAAGTCGGGACGCCGGCCGTCATCCAGGATGTAGACGTTGAAGCGATCGGCCGGCCAGTCCATGGCCAGGGCGGCAAGGACCGTGGGCCGCACGAGGTCCAGCGACTCGTTGTAGCTCGGGATGAACACATCGACCGTCGGCCAGGTGTCGGGATCCGCCGGGAGGGGCGCGGGCTTGCGCTCGAGCGGCCAGGCGATCTGGAAATATCCCAGCAGCAGCGCGACGATGGCGTAGAGCTCTGCCAGCAGCAGGCCCACCATGAAGAATCCTTGGATGAAGCCGTCCGGCTCAATCGTCTCAGTGATGCGCCAGTGGATGTAGCGCAGCGATATCAGTGCCGAGAGAGCCATCAGGAAATGCTGGGTGCGGCGGCCACCGCGGCGGTTGAAAACGAGGATCACCGACAGGCCCGCCAGCGCGAGCACTGCCTGGCCCTGGGCTGAAAGGGGAATGGTAATGAAGAGAAGTGCGCCCAGGAATCCCAGGAGTAGGCATGCAACGCCGAAGCGCGGCAGGGACCGGTCCAGCGCGCGCATCAGCCACGGCCCCAGAGCGGCGGTGGCGGAGCAGCGGCCGTTGGCGGTGCGAGGTTTGGCAGCAAAGCGCCAATCGCTGCGGCAAGACCACGAAGGTCATGCGCGGGCATGCTGTCGGGTGCGTGGGCCAAAAGTGGCCTCTGATGCGCGAGCGACTCGGCGACCGCATCGTCGCGACAGACGGCACCGATCAGGCGGGGACCGAGATAGCGGGCAACCGCCTCGGCCGTGCTGCGCGACAAGCGCGAGTTCGGGTCCACCTGGTTGAGCGCCACGACCACGCGCGGACCTGTGAGTGTCGAGAGCGTTCCGCTTCCATGGAACTGACCGCTCTCAATATCGGGCAGGAGAGCTGTGCTCGCAGGGTCGGCCAGCAGGACGGCCACGAGGATCGAGGCCACCGGCACCAGCGCCGCAAGGACCGCGGAAGCGCCTGGCGGCAGGTCGGCCAGAACGATGGCGCCGTGCTCCGACAGCATGTCCCGCACCGGGCCCGCCAGCATTTCGGGTGCCCGGTCGATGCTGGCATGAAGGGCCAGCGCCTGCCGGAGGTCGGTTGCGCCATGCGGCAGCAACTGAACCCCAGAGGCCGTCGGTCGGATCTTCGACCGCCAATCCCCAGCGGCCGGCAGGGCCCGCATGAAGCCTGCCTGGTCCGTGATGGGCACACCGAAATGCAGACGAAGGCCGTTTTGCGGATCCAGGTCGAGCGCAATCACGTGCCGCCCCGAACGTACGAGCGCGTCGGCCACACCGGCGCAAAGCGTCGTCTTGCCGACCCCGCCTTTGGGAGAGGCCATCAAGATCAGCGTCATCGTAGGGCTCCGGCACGCAGGAGATTCAGCGTCGGCGATTCGGGCGCAGGGGAGGCGGGCGTCTCGGTCGCGCGATGAAGCGCCGCGTCGATGAGGGGATAGGAAGGCAGGCGGAATTGGATCGCTGCTTCGACGACATGGGCGGTCGGCGTTGGCGGAACGGGTGCCACCGGAACGGCGAACAGAGGCGCCCGCGCAGGCAAGACCGATGCGGGAGGCGCCACGACGGACGGCGCCGGCGCCAGTTCTGGCGCTTTGAGCGGTGATGGAGCGAAAGCCACTGCAGGTGCCAGGGGCGCGCTTCGTCGCACGGACGGGTTGGCGAAGCAGCGGTAGCGCTTCGATGCGCCCGCCCAGATCACCTCGAGTTTCACAATATCCGGGCCTGCGCCGCCCGCCCCGCCGTCGCCACAACTTTTAGTTGAAGGCACCATGAAATCCGCATCCGGCCTAGGGTCATCTTTACCTAAATGGTTTTTACACCAAATGAAATAAGAGGCTGGGAAAGGTTCATTCATGCTAGAAAAATTGCATGTAAAGCATGTATTCTGGGTTAAAATTCAACAGTTCTAAGCAAAAATTCGAAGCAGAAGCGGGGCAGCAAGCTCGTCTGGGAAAAACGACCTCACACCTCTCAATAAGTAGAAATTGCCAAATCCTGAGCGGCCAGCATCACCAAAAGACGCAGTGCTGAGGAGTAATAATCCTCCCCCGGGGCCGCGAGAGGTATCGGCGCCATCCGACGCTGGCCGAGTTGCACGCCGAGCAGCAGGCGGTGGACGGCGATCACGCCGGGTGACGCGCCGAAACTGGCCAGCGAGCCATCGCGCAGGTCGACCCAGGCCGGAACGTAAGGCAGATGCGGCTGCGCCCAAAATGCCGCAGCCGCTCGCGCCGCCTCGTGGCTTGCATGCCCTCCCCACGCCAGCAGGAGCGGCACGCGCACCGCGTCGAAGGAGAAGCGGGGCGGCCAGCCCGTGGGAAGGCTCACGGCGCCGTCGGCGCGCGCGACCTGTACCCAGTCCGGCGGGAGGTCGTGGACCCCGAAGCGGGCGCGCCGCAGGAAGGCCAACTGATCGCTCTCGAGCCGCGCCCAGGCTGGGTCTGGGGCCACGGCGTGCAAGGCACGCCATGCAGGAATGACAGCATAGGACGGATTCAGGACGACTGAGTCGGGCGTCTCGAAGCCGGCGGCGCCCGGCAGGAGCACTTGCCAACCCGCAACGCTGCGCAGCGTGACGCGCAGGATGTCGCGCGCGATGGCACGCGCTTCAGCGGCCAGGGCGGGATCCCCCCACATGGCTGCGGCACGGGCCAGGCCCCAGGCGATGTAGAGATCGCCGTCGGTCGCGTTGTTGGGATCGGCCACATGCGGCCGGACAGCAGGATCCCACTTCCACGCATGCAGGCGGTCCCCAGGACGGCGCAGCGCCGTCCTGGTGAAGTTCCAGATGAGGTCGAATGACCGCCGGTCCCGCGCGGCCACGGCCATGAGTAGGCCCCAGCCCTGCCCCTCACTGTGGGAGATGCGGGCATTCCCAGTGTCGATGATGCGACCTTCCGGGCCCAGGAAACGCGTCCGGAACGCGCTCCAGGCCGAGTCAAAGCCGGCCGCTACTGCAGGGCTCAGCATGGCTCCGCCAGCGGTATCCGCCGCGAGGCCCGCCATGAGCATTACTCGCCGCGTAACCCGCTTCGGCGATGGAGCAGCTTGCATCAAGCGCATTGTCCTGGTTCGAGAACCGCCCGGCGCAGACGCGCTCCGGTCTTGGCAAGTGAAGGTTTCCCCACGGAACGCATGATGCACCAGGGCGATGAC
>Ga0105047_10008179_pt1 | contig 17482 bp, 10 predicted proteins | sample MAT04_FD_78384 | JGI IMG/M metagenome (GOLD analysis project Ga0105047, IMG submission 78384) | Freshwater microbial communities from Lake Fryxell liftoff mats and glacier meltwater in Antarctica - MAT-04 (megahit assembly) | ecosystem: Environmental > Aquatic > Freshwater > Ice > Liftoff...
ACCACCGCCCGCGCCGTTGGAACCGCTGTTGTTGGTGCCGTCCTTGGTGGTGAAGACTTGGAAATTGAGTTTCGACGCACCGTTCCAACCCGCGTCGAGAAGAGCTTTGCGGCTGATGGAAAACTCGACGGCATCGAGGTCCGCGTTGTAGTAGGATTTTCCGAAACCGTCAGGCGTGTTCTGATCGCGGATCTCGACCCCGTTCGCGCCGGTGAGGGATTCGTTGATGGTCGTCGAGTTCACGGCGGCGTTTTTATCGACGAAGACCCGACCGACATTACTCTGGTAACAGGCGACGACGGCCTCCCATTTCATCTGTGTGAGTATATCGACCTGATCGGGGAGCGCGGACTCGCCGGAGGCTGGATTTCCCGTATCGATGGCGACGTAGATGTCCAGGCTGCCTTCCTCGGCCTGCGGGCGGAGGTCATACATGTCCAGGCGGAAGTAGTAGTTCCCATCCGCACCGCCATCGCGGGCGTAGAAGGCGACGATGTCGCGGGAGCTGTCAAAGCCATCGTAGGCTTGGAAAACATCGCCGCCGCGGGTGTTGTTCCCCGCACCCTGGTATTCATCGAAGCTGATGAGATCCTCGATGGTCCAGTCGGTGAAGGCGTTGTCGTTTTTCGCGTTTCCACGGACGACTTCGGTGCCGGGGCCGATGACGATGCTATTGGCGACCGGGGTGGTGACCGAGTCGTCGATGAGAGGCTTGGTGCCGTTCTGGAGTTCCTGGAGATTGGTGAAATCGTCGCCATCGGGATCGCCGTTCGCGCCCATGTTCGGGTTTCCGGCGAGGCCGGTGCGCATGTTGACGAGGCCGTTGTCCAGCGGATCGAGGCCGTTGGTTTTTTCCCAGCCATCGGGCAAGCCGTCGCCATCGGTGTCGGAGTTGAGAGGATCGGTTTCCGACCAGATGACCCGGGGCCATGCGGTATTGGGGAAGTCAGTGAGGAGCTTGGCGCGGTTGAGCGCGCGGGTTTTCACGGCGGGGAGATTCGTTCCGATGAGGTAGATCGAGTTCGCGGGGAGGGTCAGATCGAAAGGTGTTTTCACTCCGGCCTCCGTGACCCGCTGGAGATCCATGCGACCGTTCCCGTTTTCATCCTCGCCACCGTCCGCGATGCCGTCGAGGTCGGTATCGGCGGAGTTGGAATCGGTTTCCAGGAACACTCCGTTGAGCGGAACCGCCGAGCGATCCACGCGGGAGGTATTATAGACGGTGGGAGGGCGGGCGATGATGCTGCTCGCGTTTCCGCCGCCATCGACGAGGGCGATATCGACGCGGCCGTTGCGATTGAGATCCTCCCTGCCGTCCATGAGTCCGTCGTCATCGGTATCGGGCTTCGAGGGTTCGGTCATGGAGCCGCCGATCTGGTCGGTGCGGGAGCGGTTGAGATTGAAGCGCGGGTTGGCCGAGTTGTCAGTGGTGTTGAAGATCGGCGGGTCGGCATCGGCGATGAAATTGGGAAAGCCGTCGCCATCGGTATCGGTGGCGCTGTTGGTGCCGGGCGAGTAGGTTCCGCCGAGGCCGGACTCGACTCCGTCCGGGACGAGATCGTCATCGGTGTCCGGGCTGACCGGATTGGTTTTTCCGAAAATCCTCCAGATATGCACGTCGCCGTTGTTCCAGGTTTCGGAGTTGCTGGTGGGGAGATCCTTCCGCGTCAGTTCGTCGGTATCGGCGAGGCCGTCGTCGTCGTCATCAAGATCGTTCGGATCGGCTGGGACGACCTGGCGGATCACGACGGTGACGTTTCGGCGGACAGTGGTGTTCACGGGGCCGCCGGAGATGAGGGAGGCATCGGCACGGAGGCGGTACTCGCCGGCATCAAGGCCGGTCCAGTTGAAAATCCAGATTTTCTTCGTGCCGATGGTGTCCTCGCTCATGAGGGTGATCACTCCGCCCCCGCTTTCGGAAACGACATCGAGCTGCTGCACCCGCACGTCGGTCTCGACCTTGATCTTGGTGGATCGTTGCTCGGGAGTGGGAGTTGGCACGGCAGGCAGGACGACCTCGAAAGGTTTGCCATCGCTATCGACGGCTGGCGGCTCGGTGATAGCCACGTAGGGGCGCTCGCTGATCGCGGCTTTCACGGTGCGCGTCGCGCGAAGGGCGTTGCCACCGCGGGTGTGGGTGATTTCCAGGAAATGCTCGAAGTCCGGATCGCCATTGTAGAGGCTTGGGAGGGTGAATGCTAGGGCGTGGTAGTCCGCCGTCTCGTTGCGCACGATGCTGTAAAGCGATCTGTCTTGAGCGACCGCGTCCTTGATGGATCCGCTGTCGGTGCTGCCGATTCTGATGAGGAATTCGTTGATTAGATCGGTATCGGAAATGCCATTGCCGAGGTTTTTGCTGAAATAGGCTTTCGTCACATAGCCCTCGTCCACCGACTCGCCATCGGACTGCGGGAAGGCGACAAAGAGTTTCGTCACGGGGCCGGCGGTGTTCACGTTTCTAACAAGAGTGGTGTAGTGCCCGGCGAGATCGGTGGGACTCTGTTCGCGTGAGGAGGAAGCTTCTTTGAGCCGCACCTTGATCTGACCGGTGCCGGTCGCGGGAATGTTGCGGTAGTCGAAACGCCATTCGAGCGGATAGGCGTCGGTGGCATTGGCGGGGTTCTGGACTGCGGTGGCTTTTGCCCATGAGCTGACGAGATTCCCGTCCCAGGTTCCGTTTCCATTCAGATCCTCGAAAGGCTCGCCGACCTCGCGTATGCCGTTGCGATTGGTGTCTGTGAATGGTTCGAAGCCGCCGCCGTTGCCGTTGATGACCCGGGTTTGCGAGTCGTCGTTCGCCATGTCGGAATCGACGATCTGATACCAGACTTCAGACACGCTTCGATCCGTGCGGGCGACCACGCCGTAGCTCTGCTGGTTGAGGTTGTCGTTTTCGCTAGGGAAAACGATTTCACCTTCCGGGCGTTTCGCATCGTAGTAGAAGGTCTGCTTGTAGGTGTTGTAGATCGGGGCTTTTCCGAGGCGGCTCAGGAACGCGCGGGCGCTGAGGATGTGGAAGCCTTCGTCGAGTCCGGTCTGCATGTCCCAGCCCCATGAGTTGTAGTCCGTGTCCGGATTCTGGATTCTGGCATAGTCGTTGTGGGGGAAAAATTTCACCTGGGTGGCGTTGAAGCTGGTGGTCTCGAAGACCGTCATCATGCCGCGCAGCTTGTCGTAGGAACCCTGGTCCGATGGAAACCATGAGGACGCGCCTTGTTTGAAAATGCCGATCTTGTATTTCAGCGTCGCGCCGTTCGATGGCTTTGGAACCGTGGCGCTAACCCACCAGTTGTCGGCTGCCTCGTTGTGGCTGTAATTCATTTCCGTGACGACGGTCGATCCCACGCCGCTGCCGCCGGCTCCTTCGGGATTCGTGCCATCGGTGGTGGAGTAAACGAACATTTTGAAGCCGCTGCCGACTCCATTCGGCTTCGCCCAGATGGCGATCGTTCCGCCATTTTCAGAATACTGTTTCGGGACGATTCCGCCCGGCCAACCGCCGGATGGTATGCCTCCAACCTCCGCCTCCGGATCGTGGAAAAGGAAGGACGCAATGTCTCCGCCCTGCGTTCCGAAATCATTCACCGCACCGCTCTGTGCGATCGTGAAACCGGGAGTTCCGATTGTTTTTGAAAACGTCTCCGCACCTGCCGAGCCGATCTTCGACCGCGCCGCATTCTTCGCTGCGAATTTTTCCCCGAAGATGCGGCGGGAGAAATTCGGCTGCTCGTAGCCAAGAAACACATCGTCCGCGATGGCCGGAGGGTTGTCGCGCTTCGCGGGATCGCCGCCGGTGCCGTTAAGGTCGATGCCGCCATCGAGTTTCATCAGGATGTTTTCGGCGGAGCCATCGGCACGGACCATGAACTTGAGATCGGTGCCGTTTTTCACAAGCGGAATGTCCACGGTGTATGAAAAGTCAGTTCCGTCCGCATCAGGAACACCTGCGGAATTGAAGCCAGGATCGCCATCGGGTCCATCCTTGCGGGTGACCTTGATCATACTGGCGAGGTTTCCGCTTTCATAAATCTCGATGGCTTTTCCTCCTGCGCTTGTCCATTCCTTCGCGGGGTCAGGATTTTTCCAGGAGAAGATATAATAGCCGCCCGGTGGCACCAGCACCCCGTTCTGCAGGCCGATGTTCGCGGAGATCCGGCCGCGACCTCCGCCCGCGTCGCCGAGAGTGATGAAGAAGCCGTTCATCGAGTTCCCATTTGCCGCGAGTCCCCGGGCATACTGCCAGAGGAAGGCGTTGGGCGGGAAGCTGGTGGAGAAATTCTGGCCGACTCCAGCCGCGTAATTGTCGTTCACCATCACCAGCGAGGCGGCTCCGTCGCCATCGGTCATGGCGGTGTTCGAGCGCTTGTCGATGCGCTCGTAGGCCACCAGATCCGCGCCGCTCCACGCGCCTTTCTGATAACCGCGTGCGAAGTTCTGATGCAGCTTCATCAGGTTCGGCAGACGTCCGTCGCCATACTGACCGAGGAAGGCGGTGTTCGAGTGGCGGGGAAACGCACCACCGCTCTGGCTGAGTGTTTCCGCATGATAATTTCCATCCGTATAGACCAGAGGAAGGCCGGCGCGGGTGAAGTAAAAAGCGTGCTGAAGCTCACGCCGCGCCGCGAAATCGCTGTCATGGCTCTGGGCGTGCATCACACCCACGGCGGCCGGGAAACCTCCCGAGCCTTCCTGATCGAAGCCCTCCAGACCCGACGAAGGATTTCCTAACAGATTGTTGAACTTGCTCCGCAGATCGTTGTCCACCAGCCGCTGGCCGCGATTGATGTAACCGTCGTAACCCGGAGGCTGGCCAAGGTGCTCGCCGAAGAGCATCGCGTCATCACGTGGTTTTTCCGTATCGAAGAGCGTGTCGCGATGGTTCGACCAATCACTGAATCCGCGCGAGAGATTGAACTGCGCCTGCGCCTGGCCGGTGTAGCCGTAGTTGCTGCTGTCAGCTCCCGCGCCCTCGGCTCCGAAGAAATCATCGCGCACGTGTTTCACCGCATCCAGGCGCAGCCCGTCGGCCCGAGTCCTGTCCATTTCCCAGCGTGCGGCGCGATGCAGCATGTCCTCCACCAGCTCCATGTAGAAATCCTTGTTGGACTCCAGTAAAGCCGGGGTCAGGCCGTTTCCCGGACCGAAACCGACGTATTTCCCCTGCCCCGCCGAGTGTTTCTGCCCACCGCCTGTCGGCCGGTAGCAGTAGTAATCCGGATTCTTGGGGTGCCTCACGAAACTGATTTTCTTGATACGGTCACCCTCGTTCCGCCCGAAGTTATTGTTCCACTCGCCCGGCTCCTGCGCGATGTCGATGAGATCGGAAAGCCCGAGATATTGCACCTGCCAGGCATCGTTGTAGTTCCGCGTGTTATCCCATTTTCTGAAAAACCCCTCCTCCGTCTGCCGCAGGTGGAAATCCTCCGGAACGAAACCGGGATACGTGTCGATCGGAGTTCCCTCGTTGAAGCCGGGGATGTCGAACGCATTGTGGTTCATGATGTTGTCGAAGTAGATCCGGATCCCGAAGCGGTGGGCGGTCCGCATCAGTGAAAGCAGTTCCTCCTCCGTCCCGTAGCGCGTCCGCTTCGAGCCGCGCTGATCCTTCGATCCCAGATCGAAGCGATCCCAGAGATCATAGCCCACCGAGAGACCGCCACTCCCCTTCGTGGGTGGCGGCAGCCATAGCGACTCATAACCCGCCTCCGCCAGCTCCGGCATCTTCCGCTCGATCTCTTTCCACGAGGTGTTGAAATACTGCAACATCGCCTCCCCCATGGCCACGCGGGCGAGAAGGAGAAAGCATACGAAAATGCGGAGTGAAATGGGTTTCATCGGAAAAACGGGAGCAAAAGCCACGGGACTGTTATCCATCCCGCTGGCCTACAACTGGGAAATGTCGCACCTGGCGGGAGGGTTTACAAGGAGTTTACATGGTAGCCACCCACGACGGTCGGTTCGGACATTCAACAGTTGAAATTTCCCTTCCAAAACCTACCCTCCCGCGCCATGCCGACTTCCACCCCATTTTCCGAACGCAAAGACAAATTCCAGATCGAGGAATCGACGGACTTCGCTCCGAAATTCGATTCCGACGGACTCATCCCAGCGATCGCCATCGACGCCACCACCAAGGAGCCGTTGATGCTCGCATACATGAACGCGGAATCACTGAAACTCACCCTCGAGGCCGGCGAAGCGGTCTATTGGTCACGCTCCCGGTCCGAGATCTGGCACAAGGGGAAAACCTCCGGACACACCCAGAAAATCGTCGAGATCCGCACCGATTGCGACCAGGACGCACTGATTCTTGTGGTCGAGCAGATTGGCTCCGGAGCCTGCCACACCGGCCGTGACTCCTGTTTCTACCGCAGCGTCGTCCCCGGCACTCCCGCCGCCCTCAGGTTCACCCAAACGGATCTCTCCTTCGATCCGGACGCGGTTTACAAAAAATAACCGATGACCCGGCTTTCCGCGTTTCAGATTTTCAGCATTTCAGATTTTTCTTCAAATTCCCCCTTGCAAAACCGCCAGCTATCCTCTAGCCATCTCGCCCCGCGCGTTCGGTAACCTCTCCGTAGCGCGCCACCACACACTTTTCACGCAACCACGACCATGGATATCATTAGGAAAATCGAACAAGAACAGCTCAAAGCCGACCTCACCCCGTTCAACGTCGGAGATTCCGTCAAAGTTCATTGCCGGGTTGTCGAAGGTGGCAAGGAGCGCGTCCAGATCTTCGCAGGTCTCGTCATTGCCAAAGGTGGCAGCGGCATCAACTCCGCTTTCACCGTCCGCAAGATTTCCTACGGCGAAGGTGTCGAGCGCGTGTTCCCTCTTCACACCCCGCGTATCGCGCAGATCGAAGTCACCAACAAAGGCAAGGTCCGCCGCGCCAAACTGCATTACCTCCGCCAGCGCGTCGGCAAGCGCGCCCTCCTCGTCAAGAGCGCTGGCTGATCCTGCACCTCCCGGTCAATTTTTCAAAAACCCCACAGGCTTCGCGCCCGTGGGGTTTTTCTTTGTTTCCATCTACGATTCTCCACCTACATTCCCCGCAAGCAGCCCATGCGCATCCCCTTCCTTATCGCTATCCCCGTGTGCATTCTCACCGTCGTCCTGATCTGGTGGGCGGGCACTCGGAAAATGGATTTTCTCTCCTCTCCCTCCGAGGCACGGTTGGAGCGGATCCGCGAGGAAACACTCGCCTCCCTCCCCATGTCGAGAATGGAGGAGGACGCCATCTCCATCAAGGTCCCGCTCCCCGAGGACGATCCCCCACCCCCGGATCCCGTGGAAATCGAAGAGCCGGTCGATCTCGGAGATATCACCTCGCCTCCCGTGCTGGACACCTACTCCGACCGCGCGCCGGAAGGCGCGGCTAAACTCCTGGCACTTGCCTCCGCCCTTGAAAACGCGGGAGCCTTCCAACGCGCCTTACTCGCCAACGAGCGCGTCCTCGATCTCGCGCAATCGACTCCCGAGGAAATCCAGTCCGCCATTACCGCCATACAGAAGATTCGCCCGACCCTCACCCTCTGGAACACCGATGCGGAGACAGCCCTCCCCGTCACCATCCACATCGGCACCGGCCAGAAGTTCGCTGAACTCCTCCCCGAAATCCTTGAAAGCGTCACCCGCGATCTCAATCTCTCCTCATCAGGCCTCATCGCCTTTTCCTACAAACTGAACATTGGAAAATCCATCCAGACCACCGATGCCCCGACACCTGTCGCCATCTGGATCACCGGACCGGAAAAAAACTCCCCGTCCACCGACGTCCTGTCATTCACCACCGAAGATACGGAAACGCTCAAACAAGACCAGTTGAAAACCGTCTTCAACCTTATCCGCGGCCATCTTTCGAAATCCACCGCCTACAACCCCGCTCCGGAAACCCTGGAGGATCCCGTCCCCGCCCTCAGTTCCCACATCACCCGCCTTCTCTGGCAGGAGTTCGCCACCCTCCTCAATCCCAAGGAACCTGAAAACGCAGAGGACTGACTCTCATTTCAGCATCTCAGATCTTCAGTTTTTCAGCGTTTCCACCGAATGGACTCCATCACCCAAGCCGCCCTAGGAGCCGCCGTCGGCGAAGCCATGCTCGGGAAAAAACTTGGCAACCACGCCATGATCTGGGGCGCTCTCTTCGGAACCCTGCCGGATCTCGACGTTATCGCCTCGCCGCTGTTGGATACCGCGCAGAAACTCGAATTCCACAGGGGAGCCAGCCACTCCCTCCTGATGATGGTCGTTGCCAGCTTCCTACTGGCGAAGCCTCTTGCCAAGCTCTGGAAACGCCAGAAAATCTCCCCCGTCCGCGCCGGGACTTTTGTTTTCCTCGACTGGTCCACCCACGTCCTCATCGACTGCTTCACCGTATATGGCACTTCCGTCTTCTGGCCATTTTCGGAAACACGCGTCGCATTCAACAACATCTTCATCATCGATCCGCTGTACACACTGCCGCTCGTGATCTCGCTCGTTTGGCTTGCCTTTTACCGGACGAAAAAACAGCAGGAAAAACGCACCCGCATTCTCACATGGGGTCTCGGCCTTAGCACCGGCTACATCGCTTTCACCATAGGGATGAAATTTCTCGTCGCCCGTGGCTTCGAGGCCGATCTTGCCCGCCGTGGCGTCAACTACGAGCACCGCATGGAAGCTCCGACCCCGCTCAACTCCCTGCTCTGGCGATCCGTCGTCGATAGGGGCGATGAACTCTGGGTCGGTTACCGCAGCGTCTTCGAGCTGCCGACAAAGCCCGTCCGCTGGACCATCTACCCCCGGCAAAAGGAAGTCATCGCCCCTTTTGAAAACGAGCGGGAAATCAAAACCCTCGATTGGTTCTCACGCGGCTGGTGGATCGCCCGCCCCCACGCGAAGGGCATCTGGCTCGCCGACATGCGATTCGGCGAGACCCGCACCTTCGGAGACAAACCCGGCATGGTCGATTCCCGCATCATGTTCTCCTGGTCCTTCCGCCCGGAAGCTGAAGGTGATCGGCTCATCAACACCCGCCCGGCATCCGTGGATGCGAAAGACAGCCTCCGCCGCATCGGCTACCGCATCGTCGGCAACGAGGCCCAATGGGAAGCCAACCCCCGCCTGGCCGGCATCCCCGGCACCCTCCCGGAATTCCTCCCCGTGGCCGAGTAGCGACGATCTCCAGTCGCCGCAGTTTCCCGTTTCCGAAGAAAATCCGTGCCTGTCTGTGAAATGCGTTGTCAAAAAATCCCTTTCCTTTCGGAAAATGCTTGCCCTTTCCTCCCAGAACCCGTAAATCCCCGCCCCCTTCAGCCACCGCACAGCAACGAAGCCCTTGGGAAAACCAAACGTGGCAGGACTTCACAATCGCCCGATCTGATTCAAGACGGGACAAACAGAAATTACACAATGATCAACGAACTCATCTCCGAAATGGTGGACGCCGGCGTCCACTACGGTCACCAGACCAAAAAGTGGAACCCACGCATGAAGCCCTACCTTATGAAGGACAAGGGCGGGATTTACATCATCAACCTCGAGAAAACCGTCCAGCAGCTCGACAAGGCCGCTGACTTCCTTGCCGATCTCGTCAGCAAGAACAAACAGATCCTCTTCGTCGGCTGCAAACGCCAGGCGCAGGACGCCATCCGCGAGGCCGCTGAGGCCACCGGGCAACATTACGTCAACCACCGTTGGCTCGGCGGTATGCTCACCAACGCGACCACCGTCCGCAAATCCGTCGAGCGCCTCCGGTACCTCGAGAACATCGAGAAACAGCCCGAGTTCAAGTCCATGTCCAAGAAGGAGCTCTCCGCCCTCGGACGTGAGCGTGAAAAACTTCTCCGCAACCTTCGCGGCGTCCGCAACCTTGAGAAGAAGCCTGACGCCATCGTCATCGTCGATTCCGCCCGCGAGACCATCGCCGTCGCCGAAGCCCAGCGCCTCAACATTCCGATCGTCGCCATCGTCGATACCAACGCGGACCCGGCCAAGATCGATTACCCGATCCCCGGCAACGACGACGCCATCCGCTCCATCCGCATCATCCTCCAGAACCTGGTCGATGGCATGGTCGCCGCCGGCAAGAAGTAATCCGTCATCCCCAGTTTCCAATCACCAATCCCCAATCTCTTTTTCCAGGAATGATCACCGCATCAATCGTCAAAGAACTCCGCGACAAGACCAACGCCGGCATGATGGACTGCAAGAAAGTCCTCACCGAGACCAACGGCGACATCGACGCCTCCATCAAGCTCCTCCGCGAGCGGGGCATCATGAAGGCCGGCAAGAAATCCGACCGTGAAGCCACCGAAGGCATCATCACCGCCCGGGTCAACGATGCCGCAAGCTCCGGCATCCTGATTGAAGTCAACTGCGAGACCGACTTCGTCTCCCGCAACGACAACTTCCAGGCATTTGTCGCCGCTATCGCCGACAAACTCGCCACATCCGACGCACAGGATCACGCGGCTGCTCTCGCCATCCCGCACGGTCAGTCCACCATGGAAGACTTCGTGAAGGAAAAGGTCGTGGAACTCGGCGAAAACCTCCAGTTCCGCAAACATGTGCGCTTCGATGCAGCTCCCGGCGGTGTCATCGGCTCCTACATTCACCTCGGCGGAAAAGTCGGCGTCCTTATCGAGGTCGGCACCACGAAGGAGGAAACCCGCTCCAACGAATCCTTCCATGAGCTCGTTAAGGATCTCAACCTCCACATCGCCGCCTCCGCTCCGAAAGGCCTTTCCCGTGAGGACATCCCGCAGGACATCATCGATGCCGAGCAGGACATCTTCGCAGTGCGCCTCCGCGAACAAGGCAAGGACGAAAAAATCATCCCGAACATCGTCAAGGGTCAGCTCGCGAAATTCTTCGCCGAGTCCTGCTTCCTTGAGCAAGGCTTCGTGAGAGACCAGGACGTCACCATCTCCCAGCTCCTCGAACAGAAGGGCAAGGAACTCGGCGACACCCTCACCGTCACCCGCTTCGTTCGCTACGGCCTCGGAGAATGAGATACCCGGCGGTTTCCGGCTTGACTTGCCAACCTGTCTGGCCCAAACACCGCCCCCAAACAAAGATTTAGATTTCAGAAAACAAAAAGATTACCAACATGCGTGGAGTTAATGTGAAAAAAGGAGAGCCCGTCGATCGCGCCCTCAAACGCCTCAAAACCAAACTCGATTCCGAAGGAGTCCTCGAGGAAATGCGCCGCCGCCGCGCATTCGAAACCCCTACCGAACGCAAGCAACGCAAGCTTCGCTCCGCTTCCAAGCGCAACAAAGTCAGATGGCGCTTCAGCCTCGGCGCGATACCTGCGGACCAGGAAACCGTCGATCTCACCAACGGTTGATGGAGCCGCGTTCTCCGGAACGCGAACCCGAACCATTCAAAAAGCGGAAGCCTCCAGAGGCTTCCGCTTTTTTCGTGCTTGCTCATAGCCACCGCATCCTGGCGTGATCATCCTGCGGAAAGCCGGAGTAAACCTCCCGACTAACTGCCGGAAATGACTCAAGTTCTAACCTGTGCAGATTGCAGGGGAACGTCAGGCACCAATGAACTTGAAAAAAATGTGACACTGCGGAAACGCCCCAAATGCGAACCAAGCCTTGAAGTCAGCTTCAAATCCCTGTTGACTGCGTTCATAGAAGTGATGGCAGTGATGCGAAAATATAGGCTCGCACATGTGGTTATCCTGCTTGCCTGCGGAATCGGCATCGGATTCACACTGCGAACCATAGCCCCTGGAAGAGCCGCCGTGGACGGTGCGGCTGCAGGGCCATCGTCCGAAAAACGAACCAAGGGATCGGATTCACTGCAAACGGAAAACCCAGCACCCTCCGCCGGAACGATCGAGGAAAAGTTCGCTGCCGCCCTGAAACAAAGCGACGAAAATGACCAAAGGCAGGCCTCCCGCGCCGTTTTTGCGGAACTTGGTTTGGACGGGCTTACGCCTCTTGTGGCGCGGGTCGAAAAATTCACTGAAGACTTCGCCGAGGAAGTGGGAGGTGACGGCGGCTGGATTCTCTGCAACGAGTTCTACCGCCGCTGGGGCGAACTCGCGCCGCTCGATGCGCTGGAATTCCTCAAGAATCACGAATCCTACTGGGCAGGGATGACTGAATCCGTCTGGACGAGTTGGGCGCAGACCGATCCCGATGCCGCGGTGGCTACCTACGATCCCAAACTCGAAGGCCAGTATTCGCGAGGACTGCAGGATGCCATTCTCGATGGGCTCTGCTCGGTGGATCCCGCCAAGGCACTCCGTTTCGCCGACGCACAGGAAATCGGCAGCGACTTCATGTTCGATCCTGAATACCGCGACGAGGTTTATACCCGCTATGCCGCCACACGGGAACTGCTTGAATATGTCCCGGTCGAACGTCCGCACAATACGTTCGGGCTGGCCCTTTACTCGTGGATTTACCGTGATCCGCAGGGTGCCCTCGGGGCGATGTTGGCACTCCACCACAACCTCTTGCAGCGGGCTTCGCTGAACGCCCTCTTTTCCAACTGGATGATGCACGATACGGATGCCGCGATGCTTGCGCTCGCCAGGATCACCGACCGTGGCTTGCGCGAATCCACCACCCACACGGCGATGCAGGCCTACCTCCTCCGCCATCCGCGGGAAGCCTTCGGGAAAATCATCGGGTTGCCCAAATACGTGGCATACCGCTCCAAGGGCAGTCCCTCGGAAGAAATCGACCCGTTCGCGGAAGTCGATCCCTCGGTGGATAACGAAATGATCGAGATCGACGAGGAGGAAAGCGAACAAACCCTTCCCTACCGTTACTGCGATACGACCTCGACAATTATCCACGGTAGGATGGATCTGATCAGCGAAGCCGCCGCCTCACTCGGGATATCGGAAGGGAAGGCGGCCTGGGAGACTGCGGCGACAATCGAAGACAAAAACAAGCGTGCCGCAGCGCTGGGCGGCGCGCTCGCAGGTTGGCTGGTTTCCGATCTTGGGGGAGCGGCCGCCTTCACCGCAGCGGGGATTGCCAACCACTCCTTCGAAGATCCCGGCGGCCCGGACTTCCCGGACTTTGCCGCACGCTTGGTCAGCAAGTACCTCGCGAAACACGATTTCCAGCAAGCGGTCGCCTGGGTCGAGGCCCTGCCAGCCGGTCCTTTGCGGGAGGCGGGCATCGAAACTGCTGCGCGCACCCGGCTCGATCAGGCCTGGCACCTTGCCCTCTATGAAAAGCCCGGCTATCCGAAGCATTTCCAAGAAGCCCAGAAGCGGGAGTATGCTCCGGTAATGAAATGGCTCGCTTCGCTACCTCCTTCCCAGGGACGGGACGAAGCTACTTACTGGCTCGTCTGCAAACTGCGAGATCATGACGATCCAAGCAGCGCCTTAAAATGGGCTGCCACCATTGACGGCCCTCGGTTGCGCCGCCGCTCATTCGAGTCCCTCGCCAGCGAAATTTTTCCAAAGAAAAAAAGCGACACTGGGGAGTTGGATTTTGATTTCGACGCATGGTCCGCCGACTACCCGGAACTGTTAGCGGAACTGAAACAGGAACTGGCACGAAGGAAGAACGACGAAGGAGGTGGCGATGAAAAATAGGATTGCCACATGGATCCTGGCTCTTGTCGCAGGAGTTGCCATCGGCTGGTTCGCTGCGCCCACAGGAGAAACGTACGTTTCCCCAGAAAAGCCAGGTTCCGGTCAGGTTCTTCGGAAACTTGTCGGAGCGGGCGGGATCATCGACGCGGAACAGCGGCTGATGGCGGTTCGGGCTGCTATTGCGGACGCCAAAGCTGCTGAAATGGAAACCTTGGCAGACCCCGTCATGAAACTCGCCGACCGCCGACCGGACATGGCCCTGCGTGAGGAATTCCTGCGCCACTGGGGGGAGCTGAACCCTCGAAAAGCGCTCGGCTATCTCGGATCCGAGACACCGTTCCGTGACCGGGCACCGGTGCTCACCGCCTGGGGCAGAACCGATCCCGATGGCGCTGCCGGGAGCTTCCGGCCTGCGGAAAAGGAATTGTCGGATGACTCCCAGGCTGAGGCGCGAGCGCTTCTTGCTGGGATCGCCAAAGCGGACGCGGTGAAGGCCATCCTGTTCGCTGACCGCTTCGCCTTGGCCGACCTGACACGCCTCGAGTTCAAGCCTACCAGCTTTTCATCGCATCCGTCCGGGGAGCCGTCGGGCAGCTACCAAAGGGCGATCAACACCTGGATCCGGCACGATCCTGCGGGAGCCTTCGCAGTGATGAGCGCCCTCAAATCAAGCAAGGTGCGTGAGCAGGCGATGAACGAGCTGTTCAGAGAGTGGCCCTACCAGAACCCGCAGGCCTCGCAGGCAGCCGCCGACCGTTTGTGGGAGCGCGCGAAACTCGAAGGTGATTTCCGCATTGCTTTGCAAAGCCTAGATCTGGTGAAAACCTTGGCGCAAAACCACGGCGAGCTGAACGGCGCGAAGGCATACGACCGGGCGATCGGTCTGAGCGATCCCGAGCAGCGCCTTGCGGCTCTCAATGCCGCTTTGGATGGTTGGAAGGGTATGAGAGAAGAGCACCTGCCCGCCGTCGCGGAATTCGTCGCCATGCGGTTGAACAGCGGCGTTAATGCATCCTCAGAATCTGAAATGCTGGTTCATGCCGCCGAGTGGACCGCCGGCTGGCTCACTGAAAATGGCGAAAAAGATGAGGGGATAGTGAAAGCCGCTGCCTGGCTGGGGAAACTTCCTCCTGGCGGCGCGTGCGATGCCGCCATCCGGGGGATCGTCTCCGCATGGTCCTGGCTCCCGGAGCAGCAAAATAAATTAGGCGAATGGGCCAATGCTCTTCCTCCCTCGCACCGCAGGGATATCGCCGTTGCCACGTTCGTGACGAGGATTTCCGAAAAGGAACCGGCGAGAGCCATGGAAATGGTCGCTACCATCGAAGACCCCACCCTGCGTGCCGAGGCTCTCGCCGAGGTAGCTGCCTGTTTGGTTTCCAAGGAAGAAGGCGGGACAAAGGCCTTTGACGTCCGGAAGTGGATGAGTCGGAATCCCGAAATCGGGGGAGAGCTTCGGGCTGCGGCCGGACGGGATTGACTCATCACACACGTGACTCGCGGGATCAGAACGCGGAGCTGGATGGCTTTGAGGACTTCGTGCCGCTGATATTTTCCTTCCCGGCGAGATCGGCGAGGGTGCGGAAGACTTTCGCTTTTTCACGGGAAATCCGCACGCGAATGTCTGAAGTGACAATACGGCGTGAAAAGGATGTGGAACTGATACTGGGATTTCGTCTTCCCCGTGAATTCCTCATTTCCATGGATGGAAATCCGCGTTTGAATGGGTCAGATGAAAACCATCGGCATACTCATTCCCGCTTTCGCAACACGCCGCCGTGGAGATCTTGGCATCGGCGATACGCTGGCCATGATGGACTGGATCGATTGGGCGGCGGAGCACCGGATCGGCTTCCTGCAATTGCTCCCGATCAATGAGCACAACACCGATGAAAGCCCTTACTCGGCCATTTCTTCGGTCGCGCTGGATCCGATCTACCTTTCCTTCGATGCCCCGGAGATACCGCATCTGGCGCAGGAGGAGACCGATGCCGCCCGCTTGTCGCTTGGAGCGCATGTCACCAGCCACCGGATCGACTACCCCTCCGTCCGCGCGGCAAAACAGCAGTTGTTGGAAATTTCCTTCACCAGATTCCAAGTCCGTCCCGAAGCGGATCTGAGCGCGGAATTCGGGTCTTTCCGGAAGCGCCATGCATCGTGGCTACCGGATTACTGCCTGTTCAAACTGCTGATCGAGACCCACGGAGCCGACCTCACCTGGGACCAGTGGCCGGAGGAAACCCGATGCCCGGATGCGGCGCGGAAATTCGTCGCCGCACTGCGGGAGCAGGAACCCGCCCACATCGCTTCGCGGCTCGATTACTTCGCTTACGTGCAGTGGCTGTGTTTCCGCCAGTGGAGAGCTCTGCGCGCCCATGCTGATTTCCGCGGTGTGAAACTGATGGGCGATCTACCCATCGGCGTCTCCTTCCACTCCGCGGACGTGTTTTTCAACCGTGCGGAGTTTCACACGAACTGGTTCGGCGGCACCGCGCCCGAAGGATACTCCGCGGAAAATCCCTTCATCCACGAGTGGGGCCAGAACTGGGGGGTGCCGCTCTACGATTGGGACGCGATGTCGGAAAACGGCTTCAAGTGGTGGCGCGGACGCATCTCCCATCTGACGGAAATTTTCCGCATGTTCCGTATCGACCATATACTCGGGTTCTATCGGATCTACGGCTTCCCATGGCATCCGCGTCGCAACCACGAGTTCCTCGGGCTTGACAACGAGGAGGCGGCCGAACTCAACGAAGGGCGCCTGCCACGATGGTTCCAGCACCCGGACGACACCCCCGAGAACAAAGCCGCGAACCTTCTGCTTGGAGATTTCAGGCTACGTGCCATCCTGGAGGCGGCGGGGAACGTGGAGATCATCGCGGAGGATCTCGGCTGGGTGCCGGAATACGTCCGCCCGCATCTTGACGAGCTGGGCATCGCCGGATACCGCATCCCCCATTGGGATTCCTACGCGGACGGCTCTCCAGTGATGGGCTGTGCTTTCCCGGAAAACTCCTTCGCCTCCTACTCCACCCACGATCACGATTCACTCTGCGCGACTTGGGAAAACTGCCGGAGAACCATCCTCATCCAAAAAGAGCATCCCACTGAGCAAGGCCACTGGGCGGCGGAAGGCTGCACCCACGCTCTGCGCCTGCTTGCGGAATTTTCCGGAATCCCCATCCCCCGCGACAATGTCTGGACGTCGTACTCGGATGCCATCCACTGGCGTCTGATAAAATCCCTGCTCGAATCGAACTCACGCTACGCCGTGCTGATGGTCACGGATCTCTTCGGCCTCAAGGACCGCATCAACACCCCCGGCACGACCGGCGACGGCAACTGGCGGCTACGAGTCAACCTGAACGACCACCTAATGGCCGAGCGCGGCCGACTGCTGGCCAATCTGATTTCGATCACAGGCAGGGACTTTTATCCTTAAAAGTCATATCTGACGGCCCGCGGACCTGATTCCATTTTGTGGATACAGCCGCCCGATTTGGACGGCTCGGAGAGACCGTCCCTGCCGCTTCCCCGTCCCGTTCGCATCTGATCATTTCCCGACGATGCGGTAAACGGGGCCGGAGAGATCGACAAGATAGACCTCGCCATCCGCGTCCTCGCCGAAGGAGGAGATGAGATTGATGCGCCCGCCCTCGGGCTGGAGGGAGCTTGTGTGGTCCTCGAAATCCTCCGCCTTGCCGGCTTTCAACTGGAATGACCAGATCCGTGGATTCTGATAATCAGCGAAGATATAGCGGCCTTGCATTTCCTTGATCCTGGATCCGCGATAGACGTAGCCGCCGGTGACGGAGAGTCCTTCTTTCGGGCCATTCCCGTGGGCGTAAACATAAACGGGTTCGACGTTGTCCTTTGGTTGCTTCCCAGCGATCTTCCCGTTCGGATTCCCGACATCCGCCT
>Ga0105047_10008181_pt1 | contig 17480 bp, 18 predicted proteins | sample MAT04_FD_78384 | JGI IMG/M metagenome (GOLD analysis project Ga0105047, IMG submission 78384) | Freshwater microbial communities from Lake Fryxell liftoff mats and glacier meltwater in Antarctica - MAT-04 (megahit assembly) | ecosystem: Environmental > Aquatic > Freshwater > Ice > Liftoff...
CCGACGACCCCGACGGCGACGGCGACAATGCCATGGACGAGGGTGGCGGAGCGTCCAGCGGCGACGACCTCTATGACCGCGCCGTGGCCGTGGTCACGCGCGACCGCAAGGCCTCCACCTCCTATGTCCAGCGCCGCCTGCAGATCGGCTACAACCGTGCCGCCTCCCTGATCGAGCGGATGGAACAGGAAGGCGTGGTCTCGCCGGCCAACCATGCGGGTAAGCGAGACGTTCTGGCCGGTCCGCCGCCTGTGGGTTAGGGCGACCGTTCACCCCGGGAGGGCTCGCGGCCTGAGCGCGGGAACCTTCCGGCCTGAACAGGGCTTCATCTGGCCGCCGGAATAAGGTCTAGCTCGCGTCATCGCCGCGCCCTACCGGCCCGTCACAACGGCGACATCGAAAATCGTCCCAACCTCCGGTCGAGCCGGAGGAGGATGACATGAGAAAGACGACCCATGATCCTGTCCCGCAGAGACCTCGGCTTCGGCCTCGCCGCCCTCGCCTCGGTGGCCGCCCTGCCGGCTGCTGCCCAGTCCGCGCTGTCGGCTGAAGACCGTGCCACCTTGGCCCAGGCCCAGACCTATCTGCAGAATCTGACCTCGGCCCAGGGCACCTTCGTCGAGACCGGTGCCGGTGGCCAGCGTCGTCAGGGCCGGTTCTGGCTGCAGCGTCCCGGGCGGATGCGGTTCGAATACACCGACCCGGCGGGCCTGCTGGTCGTGTCCGACGGCAACAACGTCAAGCGCTATGATCCCAGGCTGGAGGTGTTCCGCCAAGTGCCCCTCAGCGCCACGCCGCTGTCTACCTTCCTCGCCCGGAATGTCCGCCTCGACCAAGGCGTGCGGATCGACCGGGTCACCCGGATGCAGTCGGGTGCCTTTGCCCTGACGGTGCGAGATGGCGGCCGGCCCAATGACGGATCGGTCGTCCTCGCCTTTTCCGGCGCGCCCCTGCGCCTGCAGGAATGGACCATCACCGACGCGCAGGGCGCGCGGACGCGGACCCAGCTAACCACCCTGACGCAGGCCTCGGGCCTTGCCTCCAGCCTGTTCCAGCTGCGCGATCCGACCCGGCGACCCGGCCGGAACTGAGTCCCCCGGTTCTTTCGGCCCCCGGCCCGGGCGTCGGGGGTTCCTTACCGGCCGGGTTCGGCTAGACGCCGTCCATGCTTCGCATTGCCACCTGGAACATCAACTCCGTCCGCCTGCGCATCGACCAGGTCGCGCGCTTCGTCGCTGAAAGCGGGACCGATGTCCTGTGTCTTCAGGAAATCAAATGCCTCGAGGACCAGTTCCCGCGCAGCGCCTTTGCGGACATGGGGCTGCCGCACCTGAAGATCGCGGGCCAGAAGGGCTGGCACGGCGTCGCCATCGCCAGCCGCGTGCCAATCGAACCCAGCGACACGTTTCAGTCGTGCAAGCTGGGCCACGCCCGCTGCGTCTCGGCCCGCATCGCCGGGATCGACGTCCAGAATTTCTACATCCCGGCCGGGGGGGACGTCCCCGACCGGGTTCTGAACCCGAAATTCGATCACAAGATGGATTTCTATGAGCAGTTGACCGCGACCGTGGCCGCTCACGACCGGGCCAGGCCCCTGCTGATGTGCGGCGACTTCAACATCGCACCCAGCGAATTCGACGTCTGGAATCACCGCTATATGTCGAAGATCGTCAGCCATACGCCGGTTGAGGTCGAGACCCTGAACCGGCTGCAGGCGGCCGGCGGTTTCGCCGACGTTGTCCGCGACGCGCATCCCGAACCGCAGAAACTGGCCAGCTGGTGGAGCTACCGTGCCGAGGATTTCCGCAAGTCCGCTCGGGGCCTGCGCCTCGACCACATCTGGACCTCACCCGGCCTGACGCCGGCGGTCGTAGCTGGGTCGGCGACCATTCACGAGCCGGTCCGGGCCTGGACCCAGCCCAGCGACCACTGCCCGATTACGGTCGATCTGGAGGTTTGATCCCGTCTGCTTCCCTCACCTGCGGCGCAGGGAAGAGAAGCCCCTTCAGGGCTGCAGGCGGTATCCACCCGCGTCCGTCAGCAGCAGCCGGGCCTGACCGAGTTCTGGCTCAATCTTCTGGCGGAGGCGATAGATGTGGGTCTCGAGCGTGTGGGTCGTGACCCCGGCATTATAGCCCCAGACCTCGGTCAGCAGTTCCTCGCGCGACACCGCCTTGGCCCCGGCGCGATAAAGGTATTTCAAAATGTTGGTTTCCTTCTCCGTCAGCCGGACCTTCTTGCCCCTGGCGTCCAGAAGGACCTTGCCGGCGGGCCGGAACGAATAGGGGCCGATCTGGAAGACGGCGTCCTCGGACTGTTCGTGGCTGCGCAGATGGGCCCGGATCCGGGCCAGAAGCACGGCGAAGCGGAACGGCTTGGTGACATAGTCATTGGCCCCGCTGTCGAGGCCCAGAACGGTATCGGCGTCCGAATCCTGGCCCGTCAGCATGATGACGGGGGTCGAAACCCCGTCCTTGCGCAACAGACGGCAGGCCTCGCGCCCGTCCATATCGGGCAGGTCGACATCGAGCAGGATCAGGTCGGCGCGGATTTCGCGGCCGAGACGCAGACCCTCTGTGGCCGTGGCGGCCTGGACGGTCCTGAACTCCTCGTGCAGCGCCAGCTGCTCGGCCAGGGCCTCGCGCAGGTCGTCGTCGTCGTCGATGATGAGCAGGGTCTTGGCTGTGGGCATCTGTCTAGAATGGCGAGGCTTGGCCCGAACGCCAAGGCGGCGGCCGAATTTCGCTTGGAATCAGATGTTAGAGGGCGTGAGAACGGGGTTTCGTTCCCCGAACAGGGCGGAACCGATCCGCACATGGGTCGCGCCCAGCCGGACGGCCGCCTCGAAATCACCGCTCATGCCCATGGACAGGACGCTCAGGCCATTGCGCGCGGCGATCCGGGCCAGCAGGGCGAAATGCAGGATCGGCTCCTCGTCGGCGGGCGGTATGGCCATCAGCCCCTCGACCGTGAGACCTGCGGCCCGGGCCTGGTCGATCAGGGCGTCGGCGTCCCGGGGGGCGACGCCCGCCTTCCGGGGTTCCTCGCCAGTGTTGATCTGGACCAGCAGGCGGGGCGAACGGCCCAGCCTGGCCGAGGCGGCGGCGAGGGCCCCGATCAGCTTTTCCCGGTCAAGGGTCTCTATCACGTCGAACAGGGCGACGGCGTCCTCCGCCTTGTTCGACTGCAGCGGGCCGATCAGCCGCAGTTCCAGGTCCGGCAGCGCGACCCGGCGATCCGTCCAGCGCGCCTGGCCCTCCTGAACCCGGTTCTCACCAAAAACCCGCAAGCCTCTGGACAGGGCCTCATCAATGGCTTCAGGCGGCTGGGTCTTGGACACAGTGGTCAGATTCACCGAGACCGGATCGCGACCGCAGACCCGCGCGGCCGCAGCGATGCGGGCGCGGATCGTCGCCAGCCGGTCTGCGAAGGCTTCCGGCGTGGACGGCGGGCGCGAAGCGGGGGATGAGGCGGGCATGAATGAACCGGAGACGACGGAGGACGGGGCCCGGCTTTGGGCGGTGGCGCAGGCCTTAGCCCGCGCGGCCGACGCTGTCAGGGGGGGCGTGCCGTCGCGCGCGCCGTCGCTGCTGTTTTTCACCGATCCCGAACGCACGCCCCGCCCGTGGGAGATTGCGGCCACATTGCCCGCCGGGTCCGGCGTGGTTTACCGGGCCTTCGGAGCGTCAGGAGCGCTGGAGCAGGGCCTGCGGCTGCGCGCCGTGACCCGCGCGCGGGGCCTGCGCCTGCTCGTGGGTTTGGATCCTGAGCTGGGGGATCGCCTCGAGGCCGACGGTCTGCACCTGCCGGAGCGGGCGCTTTCGGCCGCCTATGCCCTGTCTGGACGTCGGCCAGACTGGATCCTGACCGGGGCGGTCCATTCGGCCAAGGCCGCCCTTGCGGGACGCAACCTCGATGCGGTGGTCCTGTCCCCGGTCTTTCCGGCCGGTGGTCGGTCTGCTGTACGGCCGCCGCTGGGCGTCGAGGCGCTTGGCGTCGCGTGCTCGGGGCCGACCCGGGTCATCGCCATGGGCGGCGTCATGGCAGAGAACGCGTCCCACCTGATTGGGACGGGGGCCGCAGGCCTTGCGGCCATCGGCGGACTGTCGGGGACGGTCGCCGACTAGAAGCGGAACAGGGTTTCCAGACGGACACGCGGCTGGGCGCGGCGATCGGTCTCGGGCGCGCGGGCCGGGTCCGGGGCGGGCGTGGCCAGTCCGGCGGCGGCCCCGACGCGCAGGCGTGGCGACAGGCGGTAATAGGCCCCGGCCTCCACATCACCCCAGTCGGTCTCGCGGCCGACGGGCTGATTGAGGTTGAAATCCAGACCCCAGCGGCCGTTCTCGTTCCAGCGCAGGCCCCGGCGCGGGGCGGCGGGGACCGAACGTTGGGCCGACGCAGCCTCGGCCATCGTTAGGGCCGGGGCGCGGGCCACCACCTGCGCCGACGCTTCGCCCGCAACGCCAACGAGGGCGAAGAAGCCGAGCACTCCAGCGAAAACCGAACGCAGACGCATTTCCAACCCCTTGATCCGACGTTGACCGCCGGATGATCGCTCCGGTCCGACGGTTTCGCCGCGACGAATGCGATTAGACACCGGTAGTCCGCCCGGTCAACGCAACGGCGACAAACAGGACGGGTTCCGTTCACTCTGGCGCAGGGCTGTGGCGCAAGCGTCACGAGAACCGGGCCACAAGGTGTTCGCCCCGCCGGCGAACCCCGGCCGGGGGTACGGCACGGCACGCAGTCGGACGGCAATGGCCGGATGGCCTTGTCATCGCCCCTTTTCAGCGTGTTATAGAGCCGCGCTGGGTGAACGGTCGGGGACCGTTGCGCCTTTCGCCCGCCCCCGCATCCGGGAGCATGGTGGGTCAGCCCTGATGGAGACGACGTTCGATGGGTTCTGTTCGCGGCAAGACGGTCCTGGCGACCGCGATCCTGGTCACCGGTGGTCTGCTCCTCTCCGCCTGCGGCGGCCTGCCCTTCGGCGGCGCGCGCTCGGCCCCCCGCGCCGATGTCCAGCAGGGCATCGGGGTCAACGGCTATCTGTGGCGTGCCACACTCGACACCCTGAGCTTCATGCCCCTGCTGACCGCCGATCCGTGGGGCGGAGTGGTGAACTATGACTGGTACGTCAATCCGCAGACCCCGAACGAGCGTTTTAAGGCGACCGTTTTCATTCTCGACACCCGCCTGCGCGCCGACGCCCTGAACGTCACGGTGACCAAGGAAGTCCGCAACGCGACCGGCGAGTGGACGGTCGCCCCGGTCACTGCTCAGACCGAGGCGGATCTTGAGAACGCGATCCTGACCCGGGCGCGCCAGCTGAACCTGGCCAACGCGGGCTGACCGCCCGACCAGCAATCCCCTCCGACGGGTCTGTTCCTCAAGCGCGATCCCGAAAAGTGGGCGCCGGTTTTCGGTCTGGATCGCGCTTCGGAATAACGCAGACGCCTGAAGGAAGACCGTGTCCACCTCTCCGACCCGCTACGATCCCACGACCGCAGAGCCCCGCCAGCAGGCGCGCTGGGCTTCGGCTGACGCCTTTGTCACGCGGGACACCGGTCGTCCGAAATACTATGTCCTTGAAATGTTTCCCTATCCGTCGGGGAACATCCATATGGGCCACGCCCGCAACTATGTGATGGGCGATGTGGTGGCGCGCCACAAGCGGGCCCAGGGGTTCGACGTGCTGCATCCCATGGGCTGGGACGCCTTCGGCATGCCGGCCGAGAACGCGGCCATGGAGCGGGGCATCCACCCCAAGGGCTGGACCTACGACAATATCGCCGCGATGCGGACCCAGCTGAAGCTGCTGGGCCTTTCGCTGGACTGGTCGCGCGAGTTCGCCACCTGCGATCCGGAATACTACGGCAAGCAGCAGGCCTGGTTCCTGGAGCTTTATCGGCGCGGTCTGGTCTATCGCAAGGATGGGGCGGTCAACTGGGACCCGGTCGACAACACCGTTCTGGCCAACGAACAGGTCATCGACGGTCGCGGCTGGCGCTCCGGGGCCTTGGTCGAGAAGCGCAAGCTGAACCAGTGGTTCCTGCGCATCACCGACTATGCCGACGACCTGATCGAGGGTCTGAAGACGCTGGATCGCTGGCCCGACAAGGTTCGCCTCATGCAGGAGAACTGGATCGGCCGCTCGAAGGGCCTGCAGATGACGTGGGCGTGGGCCGGGAACGTCCCAGCCGCCGCGCCCGCCGGCCTCGAAATCTACACGACCCGCCCCGATACCCTGTTCGGCGCGTCCTTCATGGGCATCGCCCCCGACCACCCGATCGCCCGGGCCATGGCCGAGGCCGATCCCGAGGTGGCGGCCTTCGTTGCGAAATGCCGCGCCGGGGGCACGTCGCAAGCCGACATCGAACAGGCTGAAAAGATCGGCCGGGACACCGGCCTGAAGGTCACCCACCCGTTCGACGGACGCGAGGTTTCGGTCTGGATCGCCAATTTCATCCTGTCGGAATACGGCACGGGGGCCATTTTCGGCTGCCCCGCCCACGACCAGCGCGACCTCGACTTCGCCCGCAAATACGACCTGCCGGTGATCCCGGTGGTCAAGCCGGACGGCGTCGAAACCGTCGAGATCGAGACCGAGGCCTATGTCGGCCCCGGCCGCATCTTCGCATCCGGCTTCCTGGACGACCTGTCGATTGAGGAGGCGAAAGCCGCCGCCATTGCCCGCATCGAGACGGCCGGCATGGGCCAAGGCGCAACGATCTATCGTCTGCGCGACTGGGGTGTCAGCCGTCAGCGCTATTGGGGCTGTCCCATCCCCGTCGTCCACTGCTCCGCCTGCGGCGTGGTGGAGATCCCGGCCGATCAACTGCCCGTGATCCTGCCCGACGATGTGACCTTTGACGTGCCCGGCAATCCGCTCGATCGCCACCCGACGTGGAAACACGTCGCCTGCCCATCGTGCGGGACCGCCGCGACGCGCGAGACGGACACGCTGGACACCTTCGTGGATTCCAGCTGGTATTTCGCTCGCTTTACCGACCCGACGGCGGCGGAACCCATCAACAAGGCCGCCGCCGACCGCTGGCTGGCGGTCGACCAGTATATCGGCGGTGTCGAGCATGCCGTCCTGCACCTGCTCTATGCCCGCTTCATCACCCGCGCGCTGTCGGACGCTGGCATGCTATCGGTGAAAGAGCCGTTCGCGGGCCTGTTTACCCAGGGGATGGTGGTTCACGAGACCTATCGCCGGTCCGACGGGGCTTGGGTCGAGCCCACCGATGTCGAACTGACCAATACGTCCGGCCAGCGCAGCGCCCGACAGCGGTCCACGGGCGAGACCCTGACCATCGGCGACATCGAGAAGATGTCGAAATCCAAAAAGAACGTCGTCGCGCCGCAGGAAATCCTCGACAGCCACGGTGTCGACGCCGGACGCCTGTTCGTCCTGTCCGACAGCCCGCCCGAGCGGGACGTTCAGTGGACCCCCGGCGGGGTCGAGGGGGCCAGCCGCTTCGTCCAGCGCGTCTGGACCCTGTTCGACGGGTTCGACCCCGACGCAGAGGGCGATCCAGCCCGGGACGCGGCCCTGCTGCGTGAGACCCACAAGGCCATCAAGGCCGTTTCCGAAGGGGTCGAGGGCTTTCGCTTCAACTCCGCCATCGCCAAGCTCTACGCCTTCGTCGCCACGATCCGGGATCACGATACGGCGAGCGGCAAAGGCCGGCACCAGGCCCTGTCGGCCCTGGCCCGGCTGATTGCGCCGTTCACGCCGCATCTGGCCGAGGAGGGCTGGACGCGTCTGGGTGAGGCCGGAATGGTTCTGGATGCGCCCTGGCCCGTCTTCGACCCAGCCCTGGCGGCCGACGACGAGGTGGTCCTGCCCATTCAAATCAACGGCAAGCGCCGCGGCGAGATCACAATGCCGCGCGGAGCCGATCCCAAGGCCGTCGAGGCCGAGGCGCTCGCCAACCCCGTCGTTCAGGCCTATCTGGAAGCCAACAGCCAATCGATCCGCAAGGTAATCGTCGTGCCCGATCGCATCGTCAATCTGGTCGCCGGATGAGCCGGCGCGGCGGAACGATCACAGCTTCGGTTGTGACCGCTTTGATCGCCCTGATTCTTGCAGGGTGCGGGTTCACGCCGCTGTACGGTCAAGGAACCGGGTCGGCGGCGCTCGGTCGTATCGCCGTTTCTGCCCAGGATGACCGGCTGGGCTACAGGCTCCGGGAACAGCTGGAGGACGCCCTGGGTCGGGAGCATGGCGGCAGCCCGCTCTACCGACTGGAAACGGTCGCCGAGCAGAGCCGCCGGCCGCTGGGGCGTCGGATCGATGACACCGCTACCCGCTACGAGCTGACCGTTCGCGCCGCTTGGACCCTGACCCCCGCATCCGGCGGGACACCGCTGACCGGGGTCGAGACGGTCACCACCACCTATGCCGCTGCCGACCAGCCCTATGCCGCCATCGCGGCCCAGCAGGACGGCGAGGATCGCGCCGCTGCTGAACTCGCCCGGCTGATCCGGCTCGACGTCCTGCGGGCCCTGGCCGAGTGATACTTTTCCGATGATCCTTGCCAAGCGGCCTGAGGTGGACCGCTTTCTGGCCCGGCCCGACGCGGGGGTAAGGGCCGCTGTCATCCACGGCAAGGACCGCTCGGGCGTGGCCGAACGGGCCGAGACCCTCTGCCGGGCCGTCACGCCCGATCTGAACGACCCGTTCAACGTCACCCTGCTGACCGACAGCGACATCGACGGCGACGAGGCACGGCTGGAGGAGGCCCTGACTGCGCTCAGCATGATCGGCGGATGCCGGCTGGTCCGTATCCGGCTGGGCGGCGACAAGACGTCGATCGACAAGATGCTGGCGGCCGCGCTGAAGATCCACGGTGACGGCGGCTACAATCCGGATGCCATGCTGGTGATCGAGGCCGGTGCGCTCGGGCGCGACTCCGCGTTGAGAAAGGCCGCCGAGGCCGGCAAGGCCTCGGTCGGGATCGCCTGTTACGAGGACGAGGCGGGAGACATCGCCCGGATGGCGCGCGAGGCGCTAGCGGCTGACAAGGTCGGACTGACCAGCGACGCCCTCGCCGCCTTCGTCGCCCGCCTGCCGCGCGAGCGTGGCCTGATGCGGCAGGAGATCGAGCGGCTGGCCCTTTATGTGGGGCCCGGATCCGGTCGGACGATCGATGTCGAGGAACTGGAGGCGCATCTGGGCGTCGAGGCGGACGCCTCGCTGACCGATGCGGCGCTGCAGGCGTTCGGCGGACGGCCCGCACTGGCGCAGGGTGGGCTCAGGCGGGCCCTGGCCGAAGGCGAGAGCGCGGTCACGGCGGTGCGCTCCGCCGCCCTTCATCTGGGCCGGCTGCGTCGGATCAAGGTAATGCAGGAGGCCGGGGCCGGGGCCAAGGAGGCGGCCAAGGCCGCCGGCGTGTTCTGGAAACAGGAGGCCGAGATGCTGCGTCAGGCCCGGGCGTGGCGGCTGGAAGACCTCGACGTGGTTCAGGACAGTGTCAACAGCGCTGACGTGGCCACCAAGACCACGGGCCTGCCGGAACATCTGCTCGCCGAACGGCTGCTGCTGGAGATCGCGGCCCGGGCCAGACGGCTGGGGCTTTAACCCCGCTTGGAGGCCTTGCGGAACGCCGGCTTGGCCAAGGCGGCGCTTCGGGCGGCGACGGCGCGCTCGTCGGCCTTGCCACCGCTCATGCCGGCGTGGGCAGGGGCGTTGGCCTTCTTGGCGGCGAGAACGCGTTTCAGGGCTTGGGATGCGGTTTCAGGCGTGTCGGTCATTACACTATTCTAGCACAGTCAGGCGCTCAGCCCCGCATCAGCCGCCGACAGAGGTCGTCCAACTGTTCCAGACTGGCATAGGACAGGACCAGTTCGCCCTTGCCGCCGCGATCGGCCACACCGACCTTCAGGCCCAGGGCATCGGCCAGGTCCTGTTCGAGGGCGGCGATATCCGGCGAGGGCGTGGCCGGTGGGGACGACGCCTTGCCGCCGGTGTTGGGCCGGTTTTCCTGCTGCGACTTGCGGGCGAGGGCCTCGGTCTGACGGACGTTCAGCCCCTGCGCCACCACCAGATCCGCGAGGGCGTCAGGATTTTTCGCGGTCAACAGGGCGCGGGCATGGCCGGCCGTCAGTCGACCCTCCATGACGTGATCGGCGGCCCCCCGTGTCAGGTGCACCAGCCGGAGCGTATTGGCCACATGACTGCGCGACTTGCCGACGATGCCGGCGACCGCGTCCTGGGTCCGGCCGAACCGCTCCATCAACAGTCCATAGGCGTTGGCCTCGTCCAGCGGATTGAGGTCGGCGCGCTGGACGTTCTCGATGATGGCGACTTCCAGCACTTCCAGATCGTCCATCTCGCGCACGATGACCGGCACCTCGGTCAGGCGGGCGGCCTGGGCCCCGCGCCAGCGGCGTTCCCCGGCAATGATCTGCCAGCGCCCGTCCTCACCGGGCTGCTTGCGCACCAGAATCGGCTGCAGCACGCCCTTGTCGCGGATCGACTGGGTCAGTTCGTCATGGTCGGCCTTGGTGAACAGCTTGCGCGGCTGATCCGGGTTGGGTTTCAGGCTCTCGATCGGCACCGACAGCACGCCTGCGGGCAGGACCGCGCCCTCGGCGACGGAAACGGCCTCATTGACCGCCTCGCCCAAAAGGGCCGACAGACCGCGACCCAGACCTCGTTGACGTTCAGACAAACTCTTGATTCCGTTTCGTTATCAGGCTGCAAGGCGGCGACGCTCGCGCCCCACCACTTCCTTGGCCAGCTTCAGATAGGCCTGGCTGCCGGAGCATTTCAGATCATAAATCAGGACGGGCTTTCCGAACGACGGGGCCTCTGAAACCCGCACATTGCGGGGGATGACGGCGTCGTAGACCTTCTCGCCGAAATGAGCCCGGACATCGGCGGCGACCTGTCCCGACAGGGCGTTGCGGCGATCGTACATGGTCAGGACGAGGCCCTGGATCTCAAGCGTTGGATTCAATGATTGACGCACCATCTCGATGGTCTTCATCAACTGTGTAAGACCCTCCAGCGCGAAAAACTCGCACTGAAGGGGCACCAGAACCCCGTCGGCCGCGGCCATGGCGTTCAGCGTCAACAGGTTCAGCGACGGCGGGCAGTCGATCAGGACATAGTCATACCAGGTCTGACCGTCCCCGCCCTGCGCTGCGAGGGCGTCACGGAGGCGATAGGAGCGCCGGTCGGCCTGGCTGAGCTCGATCTCGACGCCGGACATATCGGCATCGGCCGGGATGATGTCGAGCCCGGGAACGGCGGTCTTTACCGCCGCATCGTGCACGGAACGGCCGTCGACGATCACATCGTAGATAGTGATCCTGCGTGTTTCACGTGGAACACCCAGTCCGGTGGAGGCATTGCCCTGGGGGTCCATATCCACGATCAGCACCTTCTCGCCGATCGCGGCCAGAGCGGTGCCGAGATTGATCGCTGTGGTCGTCTTGCCGACACCGCCCTTCTGGTTGGAGACCGCGAAAACCCGCGGCGGGCGGGCCGAGGCTGGTCCGGCCGGGGATGACTGGGTCATGCTAACCACGGTGTTGATTCCCACGGGGACGAAGGCTCCGGACGGTGACGATGCGGCCGCGCGCATCGCTCCGCGACACCGACAGTTCGGCATCGACATGCCAGACCTTTGCCGCCTCCCGCAACTCGGCCCCGGCCTTCTCTCCCTTGAGAAACAGCCCTTTTGCACCGCGCGAGAGGCAGGGCTGTGCATAACCCAGCAGCGTCTCGAGGGGTGCCACGGCCCGGGCGGTGACGACGTCGACCTTCAGCGCCTGTTCCTCGGCGCGGCCCCAGACGACGGTCGCCGGCAGATCGAGGTCGTCGACCAGCGTTTGTAGAAAGCGGCAGCGTTTGCGCAGCGAATCGACCAGCCACACATGGGCGTCGGGCCGGTCCTTCAACAGAATGGCCAGAACCACGCCGGGGAACCCCGCCCCAGCGCCGAGGTCGGCCCAGGTCCGGGCATCTGCGGCCAGATCCAGCAGCTGGGCCGAATCCCACGCATGCCGGTTCCAGAAGTCCGGCAGGCTGTCGGGGCCGACCAGGTTCATCACCGCATTGGCGTCCGTCAGCTGGACGTGAAACCGCTCCAGATCGGCCATACGCTGCGGATCAGCCCCCGTCAGACTCTGGAATTCCTCAGCCGTCATCAGGCTGCAACCGCCGCCTTCTTCACATGGGACAACAGCGCCGTCAGGGCCCCGGGCGTGACGCCCTCGATCCGGCCGGCCTGACCAAGGGTCCGCGGCTGGACCAGCGTCAGTTTCTCGCGCACCTCATGCGACAGCCCGCCGATCGTCGCATAGTCGAGGTTGGCGGGCAGCCTGAGCGCCTCCTCGCGGCGCAGCGCGTCGGCGTCGGCGGTCTGGCGATCCAGATAGCCGGCATAGGCCGCGTCGATCTCGACTTGCTCGCGCACCGCCGCGCTCCACCCGGCAATGACCGGCCAGGCTTTCTGGAAAGCGGACAGTTCGACGCCGGGATGGGCCAGCAGATCACGCATGGAACGGCGCTGGCCGTCGGCATTGACGGCGATGCCCAGGGCTTGGGCCTCGTTGGGGGTGAAACGGGTCTCTCGAACCAGCGCGTTGGCTTCGACAAGGGCCGCCGCCTTGGCCTCAAACGCCTCGCGCCGGGGCGAGGCTACGATTCCGGCCGCGATTCCGAGGGGGGTCAACCGTTGATCAGCGTTGTCGGCGCGCAGGGTCAACCGATACTCGGCGCGGCTGGTGAACATCCGGTAGGGCTCGGTCACCCCGCGAGTGACCAGGTCGTCGATCATCACGCCGATATAGGCCTGGTCCCGCCCCAGAAGGATTTCAGAGGATCCGGCGGCGGCGCGGGCGGCGTTCAAACCCGCAATCAACCCTTGAGCGCCCGCTTCCTCATACCCGGTCGTACCGTTGATCTGACCGGCCAGATAGAGCCCCGGGCGGCGCTTGACCTCGAGGGAAGGGGTGAGTTCGCGGGGATCGACGTAATCGTACTCTATAGCATAGCCGAAGCGGAAAACCTCGACCTGCTCGAGCCCGGGCATGGTGCGCAGAAAGGCAGACTGGGTCTCCGGCGAGACCGAGGTTGAGATGCCGTTGGGATAGACCGTCGGATCGTCGAGGCCTTCCGGCTCGAGGAAGACCTGATGCGAGGTCTTGTCGGCGAACCGCACCACCTTGTCCTCGATGGAGGGACAATAGCGGGGTCCGCGCCCGGTCAGCCGGCCACCATAGACAGCGCTCTCGCCGAGATTGGCGGAGACGATGGCATGGGTTGCTTCGGTCGTATGGGTGATCCCGCAGGCGATCTGGGGAACCACGATGCGGTCGGTCAGGAAGCTGAAGGGCACGGGCTCGGCATCGGCGGCCTGCATCTCAAGCTGATCCCAGGCGATGGTCCGGCCGTCCAGCCGCGCAGGCGTGCCGGTCTTCAGCCGTCCCATCTGCAGCCCGGCTCCATAGAGGTCGGCGGCGAGACCGGTCGAGGGGGCCTCGCCATGGCGGCCGGCCGGGATGCGTTCGTCGCCGCAGTGGATGACGCCATTCAGGAAAGTGCCCGTGGTCAGGACCACGGCCCCGGCCCGCAGTACGGCACCCTCGCCTGTCGTGAGGCCGACTATGCGGTCCCCGTCGAGGATCAGGGCCTCGGCCGTGCCGGCCATAAGCGTCAGGTTGGGCGTCTGCACCAGCTCGGCCTGCATGGCCTCGCGATACAGTCGGCGATCAATCTGGCTACGTGGGCCCCGAACCGCGGCTCCCTTGGAGCGGTTCAGCAGGCGGAACTGAATCCCGGAGATGTCGGCCAGCCGGCCCATCAGCCCGTCGAGGGCGTCGATCTCGCGAACCAGATGACCCTTGCCCAAACCACCGATGGCCGGGTTGCAGGACATCTCCCCGATGGTCTCGATCTTCTGGGTCAACAGCAGGGTGCGCGCGCCGGTCCGCGCCGAGGCGGCTGCGGCCTCGCAGCCGGCATGGCCGCCGCCGATCACGATGACGTCGAATGTGCAAAGGGCGCTCATGGGCGGGGACATAGGCGAAACAGGACGCGCGCGCCACTCACCCCGTGTTTCACGTGAAACACAACCGGATCATTTGCCGATACAAAATGTCGAGAAGACTTCGCCGAGGACGTCCTCCACCCCGATAGACCCCGTCACGCGGGACAGGGCGGCAGCGGCCCGGCGAAGATCATCAGCGGCCAGTTCCGGCGCATCGACCAGCCGGGCCTGCCCGGTGGTGACCGCCGCAAGTGCCTCGGAGAGCCGCCGATGGTGCCGCTCTCGCGTCACCGCCGGGAAATCCGCCCCGGAGAGGTCCAGCGCCAGGCGTTCGGCCAGGACGTTGTGGAGCGACTGAAGACCCGTCCCGGTGATTGCGCTGACGGCATGCCCTCCGTCGGAGGGCAGCGGTCCAAGGTCGGCCTTGGTCCAGATCAACAGATCGTCCGGACGCATAAACGCCGCCGCGTCGCCCTCGGGATCGCCGGGGGCGCGGACCCATAGCCTCAGGTCCGCTGTTTGCGCCCGCGCGCGGGCACGGCGAATGCCCTCGGCCTCGACCGGATCGTCGCTTTCGCGCAGGCCCGCTGTGTCCGACAGCGTAACAGCGTAACCGCCGATCACCAGATGGGCGTCCAGCACGTCCCGGGTGGTGCCCGCGATGGCGGTGACGATGGCGGCCTCGCGGGCGACCAAGGCATTGAAAAGGGCGGACTTGCCGGCGTTGGTTTCCCCGATCAGAACGATTCGGTAGCCCTCGCGCACCCGTCGGCCGCGATCGGCATCGGACAGCGCGGAGCGAAGATCGAGGATCAGCCGGTCCAGACCCGGTCCGGCCGCGCGGGCCAGATGATCCGGCACATCCTCGTCCGGGAAATCGATCTCGGCCTCGACAAGAGCGAGAGCGGTGAGGAGGTCGCGGCGGAAGCCGGCGTAGGCGTGGGACAAGGCCCCATCGAGCTGGCCCAGCGCCTGGGACGCCTGGGCCGAGGTCTCGGCGTCGATCAGGTCCGCCACGGCCTCGGCCTGGGCCAGATCCATCCGACCGTGCTCGAACGCGCGACGGGTGAACTCCCCGGGCTCGGCGGGACGCACGCCGAGAGCAATCAGGGCGGACGAGACCGCCTCGACCACCGCGCGGCCGCCGTGGAGATGCAACTCGGCACAATCCTCACCCGTGTAGCTGGCCGGACCGGGAAAGCGCAGCACCAGCGCCTGATCCAGGACGATGCCGCAATGGGAAAGTATCCGCAGGCTCGCGAGGCGGGGTTTAAGGCGGCGGGCACCCAGAGCCGCGAGCGCCGCGTCGGTTCCGGGGCCCGACAAACGCAGGATAGCGATGGCCCCCCGGCCCGGCGGCGTCGCGAGCGCGAAGACGGTTTCGATCATGGGGACCGTCTGTTCCCCGTCGCGAGGCGATCGGGCTGAGGCCAACGCGTCACTTGGGGGTGGTCACCGCCGTCTGCATCAGCTGACGAAACTGCTCTTGGGCCTGGACGCCGAAACTGGTCCAAGACTTCATCAGCTCCTCGGGTTGCATGGCGGCCATATTGGCGTCCATACGCTTCTGCATCTCGGCCACGAGATGGTCGTTCAGCGGCTGAACGTCGGGCAGGCCGAGGAAATGCCTCGCCTCGGCCGGGGTGCAGTCGATTTCGACATTGACCTTCATCGCGTATCGCTCCGTGTTTCACGTGAAACATAGGCCGACCCGACGTCGCCGTCAGGTGTTCATCGACTGGAAGAAGTCGGCATTGTTCTTGGACTGGCGCAGCTTGTCGAGCAGGAATTCGATCGCGTCCTGCGGACCCATGGGGTTGAGGATGCGGCGCAGGACATAGGTCTTGGTCAGCTGGTCCTTGGGCGTGATCAGCTCTTCCTTGCGCGTGCCAGACTTCAGCACGTCGATCGCCGGGAAGATGCGCTTGTCGGCGACCTTCCTGTCCAGCACGATCTCGGAGTTGCCGGTGCCCTTGAACTCTTCGAAGATCACCTCGTCCATCCGGCTGCCCGTATCGATCAGGGCGGTGGCGATGATGGTCAGGGAACCGCCCTCCTCGACATTGCGGGCCGCGCCGAAGAACCGCTTGGGCCGCTGCAGGGCATTGGCATCCACACCGCCGGTCAGGACCTTGCCCGACGACGGGACGGTGGCGTTATAGGCGCGGCCGAGACGTGTGACCGAGTCCAGCAGGATCACGACATCCTTCTTGTGCTCGACCAGCCGTTTGGCCTTTTCGATCACCATTTCGGCCACGGCCACGTGGCGGGTGGCGGGCTCGTCAAAGGTGGAGGCCACGACCTCTCCCTTTACCGTGCGCTGCATGTCGGTGACTTCTTCCGGGCGTTCATCGATCAGCAGCACGATCAGCGAAACTTCCGGATGGTTCGCCTCGATGGATTTGGCGATGTTCTGCAGCATCACCGTCTTGCCGACCCGCGGCGGGGCCACGATCAGGCAGCGCTGTCCCTTGCCGAGCGGCGCAACGATGTCGATGACCCGCCCGGAGCGGTCCCGCAGGGTGGGATCCTGGATCTCCATGATCAGCCGCTCGTTGGGATACAACGGCGTCAGATTGTCGAAATTGACCTTGGTGCGGACCGTCTCGGGGTCCTCATAGTTGATCGTGTCGACCTTCAGCAGAGCGAAATAGCGCTCGCCCTCGCGGGGACCGCGCACGGCGCCATGCACGGTGTCGCCCGAGCGCAAGCCAAAACGCCGGATCTGCGACGGTGAGACATAGATATCGTCCGGGCCCGGAAGATAATTAGCGTCCGGAGAACGCAGGAATCCAAACCCGTCGGGCAGCATCTCCAGCGTTCCGGAGGCAATGATCTCGACTTCCTCGTCGGCCAGGGTCTTGAGAATGGCGAATAGCAGGTCCTGCTTGCGCAGGTTGGACGCGTTCTCGATCTCAAGCTGCTCGGCGAAGGCCACCAGTTCGACCGGCGTCTTGTCGTTCAATTCCTGAAGCGTGATCCGGCCGGTGGGAACGACAGATTCACCGTCTTCCTCGGCGTCGTCACCAATGTCTGCAGCAACATCGGCGTCATTGGCATCGTCGCCCTGGGACGCATCCTCCGGGGCGGCGTCGCGCGCAGCTTCCTCCGTGGCCTCGGTCTCGGAAATGTCGTTGGGCGTATCGCGGACGTCGGTCATGTCGGAACTCGGGATTCACGCCGTCGCGGCGCGGCGCCGGAAGACGACGAACCGGGAACGGATGGAAAGATTTGGCCTTGCAGCCGGATGGGAGGGCGTCGGGTCCGGAGGCGGCCTGCCCGAACAGGGAGAGGGCCAGCGATCGGTCGGCGCGGAAAGAAGGGCAGCGCAAAGCGAGATGCGCCTCGAAGTCAGCGGAACCACACCCGGGGGGTCCGGGTCAAGCGCCACGGGTCAGAGGGTCCACTCCGTCGTGACCGAAAGAACCATGAGGATGGCGAGAACGAACGGCACCTCATTGGTCATGCGCCAGA
>Ga0105047_10008182_pt1 | contig 17479 bp, 15 predicted proteins | sample MAT04_FD_78384 | JGI IMG/M metagenome (GOLD analysis project Ga0105047, IMG submission 78384) | Freshwater microbial communities from Lake Fryxell liftoff mats and glacier meltwater in Antarctica - MAT-04 (megahit assembly) | ecosystem: Environmental > Aquatic > Freshwater > Ice > Liftoff...
AACTTCCGATCAGCCCAGGATCATCCACGACAGCACTCCAAAGATTTTTCGCGGCAATTGAATCGGATATTCCACATCATCGACGGTTGCTTTCAATCCGTTCAACACCATAAACCGCCAGAGAACGCCAGTGGTGACCACTCCGTAAATCGGTTGTTCGGGTTGACCCTCAGTCGCGTTGAATTGTTGGGCCGCGACCATCTCGGCAAGGCATTGAGGGATAACCGCGACTATGTTCTCGCTCTTGGCCTCGACGAGAACGCAGATCGGTGCGGTCAGTGCGAGTTGCTGGGGATTTTGAGAGAAGATGTAATCGCAGCGGCCGCTCAACCCGGCGGAAATGTCGACGGTGAATTCAATGCCGGAAAAGAGACTGACGCGATCCGGATGCAAGAATTTCAATTCGAAAAGGAGCGGGGCAATTAGCAATTCCGAACGCGCCTTTTCCGTATTCAAGTTGATCGCCAGCGGGAGATTTCGCTTCAAAATATCGCTGAGAGAAACGGGCAGATCGACTTCCAGGACTTGATCGAATGTGCTGCCCGTTTCTTTGATCACAAGGTGGAACTTCCGTTGCAAGTCTGCGAGAGAGAATTCACTGTACGCCATCGCTAGTACCCCCGAATTCGATCTCTTCCCATGATGTTACACGGTTTTTCGGGGCCTTGAACGAAAAAACCGCCGGCGCTTCCGCCGGCGGTTTTCCGCGAGTAGGGCAATCGACTCGAATCTCAGCCAGTGATGGCTTTGATCGGGGTCGCCTTGTCGCCGGCAATAGCGGTCGGGCGGCCGAGGTTGTCGCGGATCTGCGTGGCCGGGTCGAGGCCGAGGCCGCTGTACAGCGTGGCGTACAGGTCGCCGATCTTGGTCATGCCGTCTTTAACTTCGGTACCGTCGGTGTTCGTGCTGCCGTGGGCTTGGCCACCGATGAGGTTGCCGCCGCCGACGACAACCGACCAGGCGCGGGGGAAGTGATCCCGACCTGCGTTTTGGTTGATGCGGGGGGTACGACCGAAGTCGCCCATCCACACGATCACGGTGTCTTTGATCTTCCCGGAAGCGGTGAGGTCTTCGACGAGCGAGCCCATGCCGTTGTCGAGGGTCGGCAGTTGGCGGTCCATAGCGGTCTTGATCTGGTTGTGCATGTCCCAGCCGCCAAGGGTCACTTCGACGCAGGCAACACCGGCTTCGGTGAGCTTACGAGCGAGGAGGCAGCCGCGGCCGAAGCCGGTGTTGCCGTAGCGGGCGAGGTCGGCCGTGTCTTTGCCGCTGTTGAACTTAAAGACGTCGCCACGATTGCTGGTGACGAGTTGCAGGGCCTTGCCGTAAACGTCTTTGTGCGCTTGAGCGGCGTCGCCGGTGGCGTTGGTCTTGAAGCCGCCTTCGAGGGTATCAAACATCACCTTACGGCGTTCCATCCGGGCTTCGACTTCCTTCGGTGGAGCGACGTTTTCCGGGGTTTGGCCGGGGTTTTGGATCCCGAACGAAGCGTACTTCATACCGAGGAAACCCGGGCCGACCCGACCGCCGCCGACCGAGATGAAGCTCGGGAGGTCCATGTTCTTCATGGCTTCGACGTCTTGAGCGTACTGGTAGCTGAGCACGCTGCCGATGTGCGGGAATTCGGAGAGCGGGTTCGGCACGCGGCCGGTGTTCATGAGGAACGTACCGCGGTTGTGGTCCCCTTCGGTCGTCGACAGGCTGCGGATCGCGGCGAGGCTCTTAAAGTTATCGCCGACCTTCTTGAGCAGCGGATTGATCGAAACGCCGCTGGCTTTGGTGGCAACAGGCTTGAACTCGCCGCCGTTCGGGGAGTCTGGCTTCATATCCCAGAGGTCGATTGTAGCCGGGCCACCGCCCATCCACAGAATGATGAGGCTTTTGTTTTTCTTCTTGAGTTCCGCGGCGGAAGCGTGGATGTTCGTGAGGAAGTTCAGTCCTGGCACGGCGACCGCGGAGGCCCCCGCGACGTGTTTCATAAAGTGGCGACGGTCCGTGATCCCGAACATGAGAAATCCTCGTGGGTACTGGCAGGGTCTAAGCTGCCAGCGTTTGATGGAAGGTAAGAATCGGTAACAACTTGGTTCTTTTCGGTCGGTTCAGTACTTGTGACTGAGGGTTGTATCCTACCACTTAGGACGCAACGACCGCCAGCGCGTTCCCGAAACTCGAAGAAAATGGTTCTTCAATACTTACTGCCACTTCTTGTCGGAGCTCTCGACCCATTGCGGTGCTGTACTGTACAATCTGCGGGTGAATCGCAAGAATTCGACTTGGCCCATGGTGACTTGAGCGCGAACCTTCAGAACTTCGATCTGCTCCTTGTTTGACTTCGATTCGAGATCGGGGTAACACCGGTTGGTCGTGCCGGTATAACCTCTCTTCGAAGATCGTCGAACCCGAGGACCATGATGGGATCCGAAGCTGAAGCACAGCCCTCGTCTCCGCAGAAAGGTTTTTCTCGTAGCGAATGGTCGCTGATTCTTGTCCTCGTCGCAGTCCAGTTCACTCACATGGTCGATTTCGTCATCATGATGCCGCTTGGCGAGCGGTTCATGAACGAACTGTTCCTGGCAAAACCAATCTTCGGAATTCAGTTTTCATCAGAGCATCAGTTTGGGCTCGTTGTCTCGGCTTATGCCTGGGCTGCAGGGTTGGCGAGCTTGGCCGCCAGTTTAGTGATGGACCGATTCGATCGCCGAACCGTTCTCCTCGTGATGTACTCGGGTTTCACGGTTAGCACCTACCTGTGCGGCGTGGCGTGGAACTTTGAATCCATGCTCGCGGCCCGGTTCCTGGCCGGTTCGTTTGGCGGCGTCGCAGCAGTTGCCTTAAATGCAATTATCGGAGACGTCTTCCCCCCGGAGCGGCGAGGGCGCGCGACCGGGGCCGTGATGTCGGCTTTTGCCGTGGCATCGGTCGCGGGATTACCGGTGGGGTTGGCGTTGGCCGATTGGTTCGGTCGTGCGGCTCCGTTTGCCGTGTTGGCCGTGGTGAGTGCGATGGTTTGGGTCATTGCCTGGTTCAAACTCCCCGCAATTCGTGGGCACATGACGGCAGTTCGTAAGAGCAAACTCGAAGAATTCATGGCTGTGGTGAAAGAGCCGAATCACTTGAAAGCGTTCGTGTTCTCGTTCTTTCTCGTGCTCGGCACCTTCACCGTGGCGTCGTTCATCGCCCCGTATTTGCGACGGATCAACGGTTGGAAAGAGGGCGATCTGGCGGTGATTTACTTCTTCGCGGGGATTAGCACGCTCGTCGGGATGAACGTGGTGGGCCGGTTGGCCGACCGGTTCCCACGCCGACCGCTGTATCAGATTTTGGCGGGGCTCGCGTTGGTCACGGCTGTCGTTGTCACGAATCTTCCGCCGGGGCCGCTCTGGGTGGCGACCGTCGTGCTCACGCTCTTCATGGTGTTCGCCGCCGGGCGGATGGTCCCGGCCCAAACGATCTTGCTCGGCGCTGCGGCACCGCGCGTTCGCGGGGCGTTCTTGAGTTTGAACACCGCGGTTCAGCACCTCGCCACGGGGGCCGCGGCGAGTATCGCGGGGTTGCTCGTGGGAGAAGATTTCTCGGGCTTTCCGTTGGTCGGTGTGGTGGCCGCGATCACGGCGGCGATTTCGATTGTGTTGATCGTGTTTATTCGCCATGCTCCGACGGATCGTGCAGTTTCTGCGGTTGTGGAAACAGTGCACGATTCGCCGGTGATTGTTGCAGAACCCAAGCCGACAGCGGCGTGATGGTTCGGTGGCGTTTCTTCGAAACGCCGCTGAACGGTTACTTGTTGAACACGGCGATTAACGCGATGATTGTGGCAATCACGAACACAATCAACGCGATCAAGCGTACGATCTTCCACGTGCTCCAGGGCCGGTAACCCGTGACTTTCGCAGTCCGGCCATTCACCAAAATTTGATATGTTGTGGCGTGATAGTGATAGACCGCCACCCACACGGGTAAGAGCAGGTGTTTGAAAGAAATGCCAGAGTATCTCGTCCGTTTCGATGAAATCTGTTGATGGTCGCCGCCAATATCCTGGCGAATTAAACTCAGGATTTTCGGCTCCATGATCTGCTTGGCGTCTTTGAGCCCTTCCTTGAGGCCGACGGCGTACCGTTCGGTTTTGAAGCCGCTCAGGTAGCTTGCATTGAACGGTTCGAGCTTTTCGAGTTTCCAATCGCCGAGGTCGTCGGTCAAGTCTCGGGGTAAGCTCTTCGACGCACAAACCAAGACATCGTCGAAGTAGTGGCGAACTTCGCCCGAAACGGGATACCAGCGGATCCGGGTCACCGTGCGGGACTTTCGTTCCGTCGAGCCGTCGGGTTTGGTTTCGGTGTAGTATTCAGTGTCCTGGTAATTATCGCCACGCTGGCCGTCGTAGACGGTGTATGTCATCGCGTCGTAGGTCCAGTGCGGTAGATAAACGCCGGACAATTGGCCGAGGTTCGCGACTTTTTTCAATTCCGACGGGGCGAACCAGAGCGAACCGAGCCACTCGGAAAAGGCGTCGCGAGCTTTTCGCAAATCCACAATAAACGGCAACAACGACTCGGGTGCAATCATTCCTTGCGAAGCAACGGGTTTGGTTTCGAGATGCGTTGCGCAGAACGGGCACTTTTCCGTAGCGACTTTATCTTCCAGGAGCACGACGGCCCCACAACCGGTGCAGGTCGTTTGCGAGGACCGTCCTTCAATCGCTTTGCCTTTCGATTCCTCGCGGTCGAGGTAATCGAGATAATCGCGTTCGACGACCTCGGCCGCGTCGTCCCGTTCGACCTTCTCCTCGTAGCCACAGTAGGGGCACTTCATGCCGCGGGCGGCGGGGTCGAAGTCGAGTTTCGCTCCGCACGAAGGGCATGGAAACTTCCTTCCCGCAGGCGGAGCGGCGGTGACAACCGGATCGCGTTTCACCGGTTTCGCAATCGGTATCGAATCGGCCATCGCTCCCCCATAGTTGTCTTTCGCGGAGCGAAAGACGACAGTCCTGATCACGGCGTATGCGGCAACGGTGGCGGCAGAGTGGCGAAAAGCGATTGCAACTCGGGCACCGAATCCGCAGCAATCCAAGCCGCCATGCCCGGTTTCCAGACGAGCGTTGTGCGTTGAACCTGACCACTGCGAACGTACCCGCTAATCGTGGCAACGTCGAATGGCCCCGCTTGTTGGCCATTCATGGCAACGTGAAACGTCGCTGCCCCTGGCAATGGTGGTGGGGCTGCGTGGGTTGGCTGAGCCATCGCCCCGGCCATCTGGTTGCCCAGTGCCATTCCGGCTCCGAAACCGACGCCGACGCCAGCCGCTCCCCCGGGGTTTTGGGCCGCGTCGCGGATCGCCTCGGCACTCTGGAATTTCGTGTATTGATCGAGGTTCCCAAGAACGCCCATTTGCGTTCGCTTGTCGAGCGCCTTCTCGACTTCCGGTGGCAGGGAGATGTTCTCGATGTAAAACTGCGTCAGCGAGATGCCCATCTTGGCGAGGTCCGGCCCGATTCGTTCGAGGGCGAGTTTGCCGACTTTTTCGTAATTCCCCGCAAGATCGAGCACGGGGATCTTCATCGTCGCAACGGTATCGATGAACCGCGACACGATCGAATTGCGGAACTGAGCACTGATCTCATACGCTTCGAACGACGGATCCGTGGCGACGAGTTCTTTCACGAACGTGCCGGGGTCGGTCACTTTGAAGGCATAGGAACCAAACGCCCGCACGCGAACAGGCCCAAACTCCGCGTCGCGCATCATCACGGGGTTTTGCGTGCCCCATTTCTGGTCGGTCCACTGGCGAGTCGCGATGAAGTAGACCTCGCACTTGAACGGCGACTCAAAGCCGTATTTCCAGCCGAGGAAGGTCGAGAGGATCGGAAAGTTGTTCGTGTCCAAAGTGTACATGCCGGGCGACTTCACGTCGGCGAGTTGGCCTTCCTTGATGAAGACCGCAGCTTGCCCCTCGCGAACGACGAGTTTGGCCCCGTTCTTGATCTCGTTGTTGTGCCGGGGGAACCGGTACGCCAGGATTTCGTTCTGGCTCGGTTCGGTCCATTCAATGATGTCGATGAACTGACCGGAGACCCATTCCCGAAGACCCATGACGGTTCCCTCAAAGTGTTGCCTGTTGAATGGAATTCTGTTCGATTCCGGCCGCGAACGCAACCCACCATTGCCATCAGTAGAGCATTCGAGAAAATGTTATGGATATTGACGCATTCTCAATCGGAATCGGAGACTTTCACCGAAGGAAGATTTCGATGCCGCCAGCGTCACAGAAGTTCGACCCGTGGCGTGACTGCGGACTTTGCAATGAGCGCCGGCCAGAAGGCAAACACCTCTCGAACTTGCGGCCGGCCAGTGGTGTAGCCAGTCGTTCCTGCGAAACCGGCCGTGACGAGTGGGGCAAACTCCTTCGTGAATCGTTCGACTGCCGCTTTGCGAGTATCCCGAACAGCAACGCGAAGCACGACCTCGGGCGGGTCACAAGTCGGCAACACGCCCGGCACCGATTCGCCTGTTCCAAGGGCTTCAATGTGACTGGCGGCGAACTCGAATCCCGCCGTTTTCAACCGGTCCAGGATGATCTGCCCGCTCAGTCGGGCTTTCTCACCGGCACGCGGCCCCGGTATCACGAGCATTCCCGCGGAAGTGTAACCATCGCGATAAGCAATCGAGACCTTGTAAGAATCTGTTGATGGCGTGCCGCGACAGTTTCGGATTTCTACGAGATTGGATCCGATCTCTGCCAAGCTTGGCCCTGTAAAGTCTGCAACGACATCGGGCGTCAGATAACGAGAGGGATCCGCAACTTCGTAGAGCAGTTGTTCGGCGACCGTTTGTTCGTTGATCACCCCGCCAGAACCGTCTGGCTTTGTGATTCGAAAGACGCCATCTTCGGTAACGTCGGCAATCGGATAACCCACATCCGCAAGGCGAGTCGAGGCATCGGCTCGGGTCCAGAGCGCACCCGTTGCCTGAGCACCGCATTCAATGAGGTGCCCCGCGGTTGTGCCCGCTCCGAGTCGGTTCCAGTCGTTCCACAACCAACCGAACTCGTGAACCAACGGCCCGAGTGTGAGCGACGCATCCGCCACTCGCCCGGTGACGACGACATCCGCCCCGAGTTTCAACGCCTCGGCGATGGGCCGTGCCCCAAGATAGGCATTTGCACTGACGACGCGGGCCAGGATCGAATCCAGCGGTCGGCTATCGTCGAGGTGGTTTAACGCGTGGCCCGCTTTGATCAACTGCTGAAGTTCCGGCATCAGATCATCGCCGGAAACGACTGCAACTTTGCGATCGCCGAGCTCCACCTGATGCAGAATTTCACGGGACTTTCGCCCGCAGACTTGTGGGTTCATCCCCCCGGCATTCGTGACGATCTTTAACTTGGGTTGCAACTTCAGCGATGGCGTCAACCGCAAAAGCACATCCAAAAAATCGGTCGCATATCCAGCCTCTGTATCACGCTTTTTCAACAGTGCCAGAATCGACATCGTCAACTCGGCAAGGTATTCGAGCGTCAGGTAATCCAACTGCCCGGCCTCCGCCAGCCGGATTGGCGCATCGAGGTTATCCCCCCAGAATCCGCACCCGTTTCCGACGCGAACCCGCTTCATATTGACCTCGCGAACGAATACCTTGACATGATACCCGAGCGAGTGGAGTTGACCCCATGACCGACCCGACCATTTACGGCCGCACCGTGGCCGAGCTATTGTATCCCCCACGGCTCGCAGCACTCGGCCCGGGAACTCCGAACGCCGAATTCAAAGCTCGCCTTCAATCGTTCAACATCGAGACCGACCTCGGAGGCCCCATTCGCGATCGCGCCGCGGCCAAAGCGTGTTTATCGGGCCTCTGGCTGTATCACGATTTTCTCGATGAATCGCATACGATTTGCCAGGATTTGGAAACGTCGGAGGGGTGTTTTTGGCACGCCATCATGCACCGGCGGGAGCCGGATGCTTCGAATAGCAAGTACTGGTGGAGAATTGTTGGACAGCATCCCGTGTTGGAGCAACTTCGCGAGCGAGCTCCCAAATTCGGGTATCAGTATCGGACGCCGATGGAATTTGTCGATTTCGTCGAGTCCGTCCGCGGAAAGGGAACAGCGAACGAGAATCTTGCTCGACAAATCCAGGTTCTCGAATGGGAATTGCTCTTTGACTGGTGTTATCGAGTAGCCAAATAAAACACCCCCCGCTTTTGGCGGAGGGCGTTGGAGTTTTTGTTTCGATTGTCGGAAGCCTTAGTAACGGCGACCGCCACCACCGCCGCCGCCGCCGTAACCACCGCCACCGCCGCCACCGCCGTAGCCACCGCCGCCGCCGCCGGAGCGACCGCCGCCGCCACCGCCGTAGCCACCGCCACCGCCGCCGGACCGAGGACGGTCTTCGCGGGGTTTGGCTTCGTTCACGGTCAGGTTACGACCTTGGAACTCGGCCATGTTCATGGCTTGGATAGCGGCATCGCCGCCTTCGCTCATCTCGACGAACGCGAACCCGCGGGACCGGCCGGTTTCCCGGTCGGTGACAATTTGCGCACTGGCCACGGCGCCAAATTGCCCGAACAGGGCGATCAGGTCGTCGGACGTAGTGCCGAATGCGAGGTTCCCGACGTACAACTTCTTGCTCACGAATCACCTTCTGTGGCCGCGTTTCGGCCACACACGAAAAAGAACATACACTCTTCCAACATTGGGTCGGGAGAGCCCACACGAGCGAACCTGGATACGGAGTACGACCCCATACCCGATGACAACTCCGGTCGCACGATCTCGGGGGCAAGCTGGAGAGATGAACTCAGAGCAAGTACACCAAGACAGGTTAGGACAGGCGCCGCGATCACATTCGTCGTCTGGAACGGACAACTCATCCGTTAGTGGAACAATACACCCAATTGCCGTGGGGAACTAGCGGAATATCCGGATTATTCAAAAAGAATTTGAAAGGGTTGGATTCGAGGTTCGCCGCTCATCGCTTCTTGGGCGAGCGTTTTCCCACTTTGCGACGAACGCGAAAGCCCTCGCCGGTGTAAGTCGCGAGCAGTGCTCCGGTCCCCGCAAAGTGGTCGAAGAGTTCCGCGGTGACCACTTCTTCGTCGGGCCACGGGTACGCGAACACCAAGTCGAAATCGTCGGGTTTGTGGCCAATATCGCTATAAACGTAGTCCGATTCCGTCGTGAACCACGAGTACGATCCGGCCGCGTGAACCTGGGCATCCCCGCCGCGAGGAACGAAACTACCCTGGGCAAATTCCACTTCGAAGTGATAGTCTTCCGCCAATCGACGAGCCGCTTCGACGAGTTCGTTGTCGATTTCAATGCCGTACGCATCGAAGCCGAGATTGGCCGCCAAACAGGCGACAACGCCGAAACCGCTGCCCCATTCGCAGAAGCGATTGCCCCGTAAGAATGGAGATGCAATCAAAGCTTTCAACACCGAGTAGGCGCCTTCGTAATCGCTCGGAACGAACGCCGGAACGCGGGTTTCCCGCTGGAATTCATCGATGCGGTCATCGGCTTCGCTGAGGAATTCGCGGACTTCACGCGGAAGAGCGGTGGTCGATTTCGGAAGAGCAACGTCGGTCAGTGGCATGGGAATAATTTATCAATTCCGGTGAGCGGGGGGCGTTAGTCCCCTAATGGAGCCACTCGAAGGTGCTCTGATGGAGTCGAGTCCCTGATGGAGCCCCCGGTGGAGCCCCCTTGGTGGAGGCAGCATCAAGTAGCTCACGCCCCCCGCTCGCCAGGGTCAATGGACTTGACAACCTGCCCCACCAAAAGACCACAATACAGCCCAAGGAAATGTTCACCACCGGCAGGAGGCCGTCGGATGTCGATTCCGTTCATGCTCAAGAAACTTCTCGTCCAAACCGGGGTCGCCCGGTATTTGCCGATCAGCCAGCGACTCGCGGGCGATGGGGTCGATTATCTCAAATACTATTCGGATAAAGTCCTCGCCGCACCGCTTGAGGAGTTGCTTGATCCCGCGACGTTTCCGGAATCGCCGGGACCGGAAGTCGTCAACTTGAACATGGCAGCCCCGCGGTTCGATTCGCCGGTGTCGGGGGCGCGCGTCGCTGCAGATCGCAATGGATTGCCGCCGGTCTCGGGTTTGAAATCGTTGAAGCAAGCCGTCGCGGAACGGTTCTTGAAACGCGACGGACGGTCTGACGACGAGGTGCTGGTTACGCACGGCGCGACGGGTGCCTTCTCCGCGGTACTGGATGCATTCATAAACCCCGGTCGCAAAGTTGTGCTGTTCGATCCCTGTTCGCCATTGTTCTCACTGGGTGCAAAATCGCGACGGGCAACGGTTCGCTGGGTGCCAACGACCACCGAAGACGGGCGATTGCGTTTCAATGCCGACCTCTTGGCGAAGACCCTTCGTGGGGCAACCTTGCTTGCGATTGCCGACCCTGGCAACCCCACCGGTGGCACGCTCGCCGCGGAAGACGTCGAAAAAATCGCCTGGGCTGCGAAGCGGTCGGATGTGTTGATTTATCTCGATGAATCGTTCGCTCGCTACCGGTACGACGGCCCGGCGAACCGCCTTTCGGCCCTGCCGGATGCCGCGGGCCGCACGCTCACAGCGGGTTCGCTCACTCAAGGCGACGGCCTCGGTTCCGTTCGCGTCGGTTGGTTGAGTGGGCCAAGACAGTTGGTGAAAGCCTGCACTCTCACCGCGAGTTTGAACGCCCCGTATGTGCCAACCATCTGTCAACAAATTGCCTTGCGAGCTGTGCAAGCGGATGAAGATCTTTTCGGCCCAATTCAAGAAGAGTTCCGCGACCGACGGCGCTATGCGTTCGACAAATTGAAGGCGATAGGCTTGAACCCTGCTTGGCCGTCCGGTGGGTTCTTTTTCTGGGTGCCGATGGCCGCGTTCGGGCTCGACGGTCGGAGTTTTGCGGAGCGATTGTTGAACGAACAAAAAGTGCTCGTCGGCCCTGGGTGTGCGTTTGGGCCGAGCGGGGGCGGGTTTGTGCGGATTAGTTTTGCCACGGAAGATGGACGATTGCGCGAAGGGCTCGCACGCTTGGCCACGTTTATGGCGCGCATTGGTGGAAAGCCAGCAGCAACGACTCGGGTTGTGCCTGAAGCCGTTGCGGTGCCCGAGGAAGCACCACCCACATTTAGTCGGGTGTGAGCGAGTTTACTTCCTCCGCTTCGGTTTCAACGAGTAGTACTTTTGCCACTCCCACGGTGGTCCCGGGAGCGTCACGCCTGGAACGGGGAGGTTGTGATCCCCGGCCAGCCGGATCATCGCATGCGGGTATTCGGGCCACTTGCCTTCATCTTTTTTGAGTTGCAATCGTTCTTGGTCGGCGAGCTTTTTTTGCTGAAGATCCACGAGGAAAAGATTGACGGGTTCGGTAAACGCTCCCGGTCGGCACGGGCCGAGCGGGTCGTGAGTGATGTTGTTTTTTCGACACGTGTCCGTCACTTCCAAGGCAAAGTCGGGCCACTTTCCGCGGGTGAATTTCTTCTCGGGTTGAGAAATCAATTTCTTCTTTCGCAAGTCATTTTGAAGATCGCCAAGTTGCGAAAAGTCCGTTACTGGCGGTTTATCCCCGCCGGGTTCGGGAAGGCCCGGGTGAGCCAGGGACAAGCGATAGACGATCACCCCGTAGAGGAACCAGAAGCCCTCTTTTTTCGCGGCTTCGTTGCGAGACTTGAGTTCGAGGTACTCCTCTCTTGTTAACCGAACCTGCGAGTTCGCCTCCCACTTCGGTTCCGGTTTGCTGAAATCGACTTTGAAAACGGTTTTGACATACTCATCGACTTGAGTCGTCAACACGGGGTCCGAGAACGGCCAGGGTTTGCGATCCCCTGCCTGATTTTCTTCGTAATGCCTGCGGGCGAGCCCCCATTCTTCTCGGCGAAGTTGGTCTGCTTGTTTCCAGCGTTCAATCAGGGCGACTTTCACTTCGGGATCGCCTGCAACTTTGAGTTGATCTTTTTGCCGTTGCGAAAGTCCCTCTTGCCAGTATTTCTCTTTGGTCTGGCGAACCTCGTCGAGCCGCTCGGGCCCATTACTCGCCACAAGGATTCGTCGACGGTCGACCTCGTGCAAGCGATCGAGCCACACGGCGTAGGATTCCAGTACCCGGCCGAGGCGATCTTGCTCCTCCGGCGGGAGTTCGTGAAATTGCTGGTCCAGTTGCCGTATCTGTTGCTGCCGGGCGGGTGAAAAACTCTTGAACACGCCGATGAGTTTGTCCCGATTTTCATGATGGGCCGGCTCGCTTTTCCAAACCGGTGGCTGGGCCAACGCGGGATCCGCCGCAAACAGCTCGGGGTCGTCCAACTTGCGAACAAAGTCGAGATCATCGACACCGAGGTAGAGCGGTAATGACTCGATCATGCGGAGGTCGGTGATCGGCAAATCGTCGCTTTCTTTCACCGGCGGATCGAAAATCGGTTGCAGTCCCGCATGGACGGCAAAACCGCCCCCGAGGCAGACGATCGCTGCGATGGCCCAGATAAGACCGCCGACCCACCAGGGATGCTGGGGAAGGGGAGCGGAATACAGAACCGACGCTGCCGACGTTACGACAACCGCGGGGCGCTGGGTTGCCGAAACCGGAATCGGGGACGACCCGGATGGGTTCGCGGGTAACGTGGGTTGAATGCGCGTCAGCGTGCGGGTGGCGAAATCGGGCGACGCTTCCGGCTTGGGTAAATAATCCAGCAAATCGTACGTCTTCTTGTAGGCCTCCGCCTCGGCCCGTGCGTTCGGGTCCGAAGTCAGGCGGTCTTCAATCGCACGGGCCTCGGGCTCGTCGAGCTCCCCATCCAGATACGCAATCAGATCCATGTCGTCCGGGTCGGGGCCGGTCGGCGAGGGATCGTTCGGGTTTGGCGTCGTATCGTCAGCCATGCGCGTGCTCGATTGGGGATCGTGTCACTCGGCGTCGGCATCGTCGTTCGGATCGCTGTCCGGTGGGGGCACGTCGTCCATGTAAATGTAGTTTTGCAACGTCTCGCGGAGTCGGCAGCGGGCCCGGCTCAGAAGCGACTTCACCGCTTTGGTTGTCAACCCCATCACATCGGCGATTTCAGCGTAGTTCATGTCTTCGAATTTATTCAACACCACGGCCATGCGTTGGCGGTCGTTCAATTGGTCCAAAGCTTTCCGAACGACCTCCGCGAGCTCCTGCTGAACGAGATTCTGAGTCGGCGGAACCTCGCGACCCCCGGCGAGCTGGTCTGTCGCCCACGGCCCACTCGATGCAGGGTCTTGATAATCGAGCGGCATCGCGGGTCGGCGCTTCTTGTCTCGCAGAGCGTTCAACGCCAGGTTATTCGCAATGGTGAAGAGCCAGGTCGCGAACTTGGCCTTAGGGGTGTACTTCTTGCGAGTTCGGTAAACGCGAAGAAAGACTTCCTGGGCTAGATCCTCGGCTTCATCGGCACTTCCGACAAGGTGATTCATCACGGCCACGAGGCGATTCTGAAACCGGGCGACCAGTTCCCCAAATGCCGCTTGATCATCGTCGTTACGCACCCTCAGCATGAGCCGGATATCCGGATCGCGAAGAGCCATCATCGTGCTGGTTTGGCCGGTCATTCGCTAGTCGTTTGTCATTGGTCATTTGTCATTGGTCACTGCTCGCCGGAGTTGCCCGCACGCAGCGTCGATGTCGGAGCCTTTGCGTTTGCGGACCTTGACGCTGATCCCGCTGTGGCGAAGAGTTTCGATGAAGCCCGTCAAATCGGAGTCGTCGGGTCGGTGGAAAGGGAGACCTGTCACATCGTTCCACGGGATCAAATTGACGTGGGCTTTCCGACCGCGCAGTAACCCGACCAGTTGTTTGGCGTGCTGAGGTTGGTCATTCAATTGGCCGAGAACGACGTACTCGTAGGTCACCTGCCGACCTGTCGTTTCGAAGAAGTAATCCGCCGCGGCGAGGATCTCGTGCATTCCGGTTTTCTCGTTGGTCGGCACGATTTCGTTCCGCAAAACATCGTTCGGAGCGTGGAGCGATACCGCCAGATGATACTGCTTGCCATGTTCGGCCAGCTTGCGAATTTTCGCGGGAAGGCCCACCGTTGAGATCGTGACGTGCCGGGCTCCGATACCCAGGCCGTTTTTTTCCCCGGCGATCGCGAGGGCTTCGAGAAGATTTTCCAGGTTCGCCAGCGGTTCGCCCATGCCCATCACAACGATGTGCGTAAGCCGGCGATCTGTTGGGGTGAGGTTGCGGAGTCGGACGAGTTGTTCGAGCAGTTCGCCGACTGTCAGGTTGCGTTCGACACCGTTCAACCCACTGGCACAAAAGACGCAGCCCATGCCACAGCCGACTTGCGTGCTAATGCAGGCCGTGTGCCGGTCATCTTCCTGAATGAGGACGCACTCGATGAAGTGGCCATCGTGCGTTTTCAGCAGAAGTTTGTGGGTATCATCCGTGGCAATGAGGTGCCGTTCGATACTCATGCGGAAGACGGAGAAACTTTCTGTGAGTTCTGTGCGCAACCCCGCGGGCAAGTCGGACATTTCCGCGAACGTCGTTGCACGGCCCGTGTGGACCCAGCGACGGATTTGGCGGGCACGCATCGCGGGGTGGCCGCGCGCTTTCAGCCAATCGCCCAGGATATCCGGAGAAAGGTCGAACACGGTCGGCTGCACCACCGGAGGGGTAGTGCCCGGATCGGGAATCGTCGGCAATGAAACAGTCGCAGTCATTCCAACATCATAACCCGTTCGGTCGAAACGGGAAAGCGGGCGTGAATTTAGAACGGTCTTAGATCGTTAATTGTGCTTTCGCTGCATCGTAAATCGCTTCGACCGTGAACTTGAAATGTTTCAACAAGTCCTTGAGCGGTGCCGATTCGCCATACGAATGCATCGCGTGAATCCCGCCCCTTGGCCCAGCAAATTTCTCCCAGCCAAAGGCCGCCCCCATCTCCACGCAAACCCGGGCGGTGATTGACGGCGGCAGCACCGTATCGCGATATTCCGGCGACTGCTTCCCGAAGAGTTCCCAGCTCGGCAAACTCACCACGCGGGCTTTCACACCTTCCGCGGTGAGTTTCTCGTAAGCATCCACGCAAATTGTGACTTCACTTCCGGTGGCGATCAAAATTACATCGGGTTTGCCACCCGGGGCATCGGCAAGTATGTAGCCGCCTTTTTGGAGACCGCTCGCAGTTGCGTATTTCGAACGGTCCAGGGTCGGCAAGGCTTGCCGGGTCATCGCCAATACGATCGGCTCGTGCGTCGAAGTCATTGCGACGCGGTAGGCTTCCGCGACTTCGTTAGCATCCGCGGGGCGAATCACGATCACTCCCGGAATTGCCCGCAGCGACATGAGTTGTTCAATGGGCTGGTGGGTTGGCCCGTCTTCGCCGACGCCAATCGAATCGTGTGTGAAGATATAAACGACCGGAATTCCACTCAGCGAGGCAAGTCGGAACGCCGGGCGGCCGTAATCCGAAAAGATCAGGAAGCCCGAACCGTAGGCCCGGAGTTTGCTCAGGGCCATGCCGTTCATGATGGCGCCCATCGCATGTTCGCGAACGCCAAAGTGAATGTTCCGCCCGCCGGGGCTATCGGACTGAAAGGTGCCCGCGCCATCGAACGTAAGTTTCGTTTTCGTGGAGGGGTTCAGGTCCGCGGAGCCGCCCACAACCCACGGGACATTCTTGGCGATGGCATTGAGCACTTTGCCCGAACTGTCTCGCGTCGCGAGGCCTTTCGCATCGGCGGGGAAGGTCGGAATCTCCTTGTCCCACCCGACGGGGAGTTCGTCCTTTTCCATCGTTTCGAGTTGCAAAGCCAGGTCGGGGAAATTCCCTTTGTACTCGGCGAATTTGGCGTCCCACGCGGAGTGCAGTTCAGCGCCACGCTTTCCGATACCCGCGGCGAAATGCTCGTAAACGTCGGGTGGAACGAAGAATTTCTGATCTTCCGGCACCCCGTAGAACCGCTTCGCGAGTTTGATTTCTTCGTCCCCGAGCGGTTCGCCGTGGGCTTCTTTGGTGTCTTGTTTGTTCGGCGCTCCGAAGGCGATGATGGACTTCAACGCGATGATCGTCGGTCTGTCGGCGGTAGTCTTCGCGGATTCGATTGCCTGCGCGAGACGAGGCAAGTCATTGGCATCGGTTTCACGAAGCACGTTCCAGCCATAAGCCTCGAATCGGCCGAGGACATCTTCGGTGAACGCGAGGCTCGTGCGACCATCGATGGTGATGCTGTTATCGTCGTAAATCAGGCACAAATTGCCGAGTTTCAGGTGCCCTGCGAGCGAAGCGGCTTCCGAGGCAACTCCTTCCATCAAACAGCCATCGCCGCAGATCACGTAGATGTGGTGATCGAACAGACTCTCAAATCCGGGCTTCGAATAGCGGGCGGCAATCCATTTCTGTGCGATGGCCATGCCAACGGCGTTCGCGATTCCTTGGCCGAGCGGGCCTGTCGTGGTCTCCACCCCGCTCGTTAGGTGGTGTTCGGGATGCCCGGGCGTCACGCTTCCGAGTTGGCGAAATTTTTTGAGTTCCTCCAGCGTCACTGGCTTGCGCTGACCATCCCCTTGAACTCCCGCGAGGTGCAAAAGCGAGTAAATCAGCATCGAAGCATGGCCGTTGGAGAGCACGAAGCGGTCGCGATTGGGCCAAAGCGGGGCCGCGGGGTCGTAATTCAGAATCTTGTTCCACAAGCAATAAGCGACCGGGGCGAGGCCCATCGGGGCTCCCGGGTGGCCAGAGTTTGCTTTCTGCACTCCATCCATCGCTAGCGTGCGGATCGCGTTGACGCACGCCTGATCGAGTGCAGAAAACTCGGGAATCGCGGGAGTGGCGTAGGTGAGTGCGCTCATGATGATTGGTGCAAAAGTATGAGGTAGATGTCGTGGAAGAGGATACGAGATGCCCGGATTCGGGCAACCATTGGCATGAGAATCGTCAGCTCAACGTGTGGGCAAATCCGTATTTTTGTGGGGTTTTATCGACATGGCACTCGATTCTTCCGGGATTTCTCGGTAATTATCACAGTGGAAACGGGGTTTCCGTTGACAAGCGTTGCGAAAACCCCTAATTTTCACGCAGTTTCGATATCCCCGCTCGAACGGAGTATGCGATCATGGCGAAGGAAAAGACGGCCGCGAAGGCCAAGCCCGCATTGACGAAGTCCGCGTTCTTCCAAACCATCGCGGAAGAAACCGAGATGAAAAAGGCGGATGTGGTCAAGATTTACGAATCCATGCAAGGCCTCGTAACCAAGCAACTCGGTCCGAAAGGACCTGGTGTCGTGACCCTGCCGAACATCTGCAAGTTGACCGTAACCCACACGAAAGCGGACAAAGGCGGCAAACTGAAGCCGAACCCGTTCAAACCTGGTGAAATGATGGTCACCAAGCCGAAGCCCGCTCGCACGAAGGTGAAAGCGCGGGGATTGAAGCTCTTCCTGGAATCGATTGCCAAGAAATAGTTGTTATGCCTCACACGGGTCAATTTGATGTTTTCACACAAGCGCAAGCAAGGGTTG
>Ga0105047_10008188_pt1 | contig 17472 bp, 14 predicted proteins | sample MAT04_FD_78384 | JGI IMG/M metagenome (GOLD analysis project Ga0105047, IMG submission 78384) | Freshwater microbial communities from Lake Fryxell liftoff mats and glacier meltwater in Antarctica - MAT-04 (megahit assembly) | ecosystem: Environmental > Aquatic > Freshwater > Ice > Liftoff...
CAGGCGGATCGCCATCCAACCTGCTGCCCGGCAACGACTTCGACGACGCCACCGACGACATTCCGGATCCGGCATGTCTCGTGCCCCAGCCCGACACCGACCTCGAAATGGTCAAGACGCCGCTGGGCTGCGTGCCGTTCTTCTATGGCGTCAACGGCTACCTCTGTGGCTGGCAGATGCAGCTGACCAATATCGGCGCGGACCCCTATAATGGCCCGCTGTCCTTTGTGGATACTTCCGCCGGGGTGACCACCAATGAGCTGACCTTACTCTACCCGTTCTGCACCGGCTCGGGGGTGACGACGTGTACGCCGCCGGGAATGGTCGGACTACCCCCCGGCGTGCCGGTGACCATTCCGTTCCGCACCTTCATTCCGGACGGACCGAACGTCTGCTCGGTGACCAACAACCTGTCGATCCTCACGCCAAACCCCGGCTCGCCGCAGAATCCGGGTGGCAATGACAGCTCGACGGTCGGGCAGGCGCTGCCCAACCCGGCCTGTTTCGCCCCCGGCCTGCCCAAGCTCAATATCCAGAAGACCGCCACGGGCTGCGCGTCGGATCCCGAAAGCTCCAACTGGCTCTGCGATTTCGACATCACCGTCTTCAACTATGGCGGCGGGCCGCAGCCGGGGCCGATCATCGTCCGCGACCTCAACGACAAGCCGACGACGTTCTCGGGGGCGGCCTGTGCGCCCGCCGGGGTCGACCAGTGGGCCTGCACCAAGCCGGGCGGGATCGCGCCGTTGTCGAGCTGGACGTTCCAGGCGACCTCGCACGTCAATCCCAACTCGGTGACGCTGGCCGACTGCAATGTGGTCGACACCGTGGTGATCACCACGCCGGCCTTTGTGGGTGACCCCGGCTACGTGGCCCAGGCCAGCCAGAAGGTGCCGCAGCTCTTCATCAACGTCGGGCCGGGCCCGGTCGCGGTCTATTGCGACCCACCAAGCCTGAAATTGGAGAAGACGGCGGTCAAGACCGTGAAGGCGGGTGATGGCTACGACGCCACGTTCACCGTCAGGGCCACCTCGACCGGCCCCGACCCCTATATCGGCACTGTCGAGATCGACGAAATGCTGCCGGACGGGACGACGTTCGTTTCGAGCAACTGGACCTGCGTCCCGACCACCGGCAACGACGTGCATTGTTCGTCGCCGTACAAGACCATCCCGGTGGGCAAATACACCCAGATGACGATCGTCATGCACATCCCCACCGATGTGGCGATCGCCGGCCAGTGCAATATCGTCAACACCGCCAACGCCGCGATCTCGGCGGAGGTGCTGCACAGCGCGGAGGGCGTGCAGTACACGGCCTCGGCCACGGCGCAACTGCCGGCGAGTCTCTGCCGGCAGTCCGAGCCGACACCGGACGTCAAGCAGTGCCCGGTCAAGCAGGTGAAGCCCGATGGCGGCTGCTGCGACGACGGCACGCAGTGGAACGGCAAGCAATGCGCCAAGCCACGGCCTGTCGCTCCCAAATGTCCCGATGACAGTGACCTGACCGACAACGGTGCCTGCGTCTGCGACAAGGGAACCAAGGGTGAGCCGGGCAAGTGCAAGCCTATCCAGTCGGAGCCCGTCTGCGCCCGTGACAGCGAACTGGTCAAAGGCGAGTGCGTCTGCCTCAAAGGCACCCATGGCAAGCCCGGCAAGTGCAGGCCGGACGTTGTCGAGGAGCCGCAAAGCTGCCCCGACGATAGCCGACTGCGCGGCGACAAGTGCGTCTGCCGGCCCGGCACCAGCGGCAAGCCCGGCAAGTGCGTGCCCGATGAAGTCGAGGAGCCGCAGAGCTGCCCCGATGACAGTCGGCTGCGCGGCGACAAGTGCGTCTGCCTGCCGGGAACCAGCGGCAAGCCGGGCAACTGTGAACCCGATGTGGTTGTGGAGGAGCCGCAGAGCTGCCCCGACGACAGCCGGCTGCGCGGTGACAAGTGCGTCTGCCTGAGGGGCACCAGCGGCAAGCCCGGCAATTGCCAGCCGGATGTGGTCGTGGAGGAGCCGCAGAGCTGCCCCGACGATAGCCGGCTGCGCGGCGACCAGTGTGTCTGCCTGAGGGGCACCAGCGGCAAGCCGGGGAACTGCCAGCCCGATCAGGTCGAGGAGCAGACGCCGAGCTGTCCGGACGATAGCCGCCTGCGCGGCGGCAGATGCGTGTGTATCCCGCCGCTCAAGGGCAAGCCGGGCAACTGCACTGTCGAGCCGACGATCGAACTCGATCAACTCCAGCCGAACTTCAAGTTCCCGACGGTCAACTGAACAAGACGGCTCCGCTCACGCGGGGCCGTTTCCATCATCTGCAGGGCTAAGCCATTTGGTTTGTCTCAGGCGGGTGTGGTGCTGCACCATGAACGGGAAATGCTTGAACGGAGACGGCGATCCGGGTGTCGTCAAGCGCCGGTGGGCATCGCCCCGGTGACCGCTTCGCGCACCGCATGGGTCAGGGCGGCGCCTAGCATTGGCTTGGTAACGATGCGGAAACTCTCCGGCGAATCGACAGGAGTGCCGTTGGCGAGCAGCACTACCGGCCAGTGCGCGGTGAGGAAGGTATCGATCTCGGCCGACCGCCGGGCCTTCAGCGCCTGATGGTCGATCACCGCGCAGGCGAAGGCGGCGCGCAGCGCCTTGGCTTCGTCGATCGAGGCAGCCGTGGTGACACGATAGCTCTCCTCCTCAAGGAGGAAGCGCAGCGAGGCGAGCAGCGCATCGGTCGGCGCCACCACGAGGATGTCGTCGACATGGACCGGGACCGGGGAAGGATGGTGCGCCATGGCGGCATCATCGACGCCTTGCCGCCGGGCGTTTTGACGCAGGTCAAGAGCGCAGGTCACGTCAGGCGCGACGTTCACGCGCACATGTCCAGCAGTGCCTCGTGGTCGAGGATCTCGATCTCGTTGACCGCCTTCAGGCGCACGATGCGCTGGTCCTTGAGGCAGCGCAGGATGCGCGACACCGTCTCGAAGGTGATGCCCAGGTAGTCGGCAATGTCGTTGCGCTGCATCGGCAGGTAAACCACGGCGCCGCCGCCTTGACGCTCGTTGAGGTCGACGAGCAGTGCCGCCATGCGCTCGTTGGCGTTGCGACGACCCAGCACCATCAGGTGGTTCTGCATGCGGCCGAGGCTCCTTACGGCCAGCAGCAGCAGGCTGCCGGTGGGCTGATTGCCGCAAGTGCTGCGCAAGGCCTGGATGCCGGTGCCATCGACGCTCTCGGCGTACGATTCATGCTCCGCGCCGGCCTCGAAGCCGAACACTTCACCGGCCACGTGGAAGGCGGTGATCTGCCGGCGACCATCGGCCGACAGGCGGCAGATGCGCACGCAGCCGAACTCGACGAAATAGAGCGGGCCAGCCGTGTCGCCCTGGGCGTAGATGACCGCCCCCTCGGGATAGAAGGTGACGGCCGCTGGCTGCATGGCGCTCAGAAGGTCCGGCGCGCCGGTGGCCTCTTGGGCGGGGCGGTTGGCGCGGAAGCCTGACTGGATATGCATGTGCTGGCCCTCAACTAAGTGTGAGGGGAACCTGCGCCTTGTCCTGCTTCGGTGAAATTCAGGTCGGAGTCTTAGGGGGTTTACTTAGGGTATCCCCTGGTTGACGCCGTTGCCCGCCAGCTAGACCGCAAGCGAGTGCCGCGCCTTGCCTGCCGCCAGGTAGCTGTCGAAGGCGGCAGCGATCGAGCGGACGAACGGACGGCCCTTTTCGGTCATGGTGAAACACTCGCCGTCGAAATCGACGAGCCCGTCATGGTCCCCGAAGGCAACGCCCAGCATTTCGGCCGTCACCGCCTCGGCGCGCGGGCCGAAGCGGCGCATCAGTTCTTCGAGCGGCACGGCGAAATCGCACATCAGCCGCTCGATCACCCAGCGGCGCATCCGGTCCTCGGGTGTCAGCGCCACCCCGCGTACCGTAGCGAGGCCGTGCTCGGTGACCTGCCGGATATACTCGCCGGTCGCCACCTGGTTCTGCACGTAACCCTGGGGCAGCGAGCCGATGGCCGAGGCACCGAAGCCGAGCAGTGCCGGAGCGGCATCGGTGGTGTAGCCCTGGAAATTGCGATGCAGCTGGTGGCCGCGCGCCGACTGCGCCAGCGAATCGGTGGGCAGGGCGAAATGGTCGATGCCGATGGCCTCGTAGCCGGCGCCGCGAATCTGCTCGGCCGCCATGTTCGACTGGGCGAAGCGATCGATCACGCCGGGCAGCGCGGCTTCGGGGATCATCCGCTGGTGCGTCTTGAGCCACGGCACATGCGCATAGCCGAACAGCGCGAGGCGATCGGGCTGCAGCGACAACGACTGGGCCACGGTGCGCTCCAACCCCTCGAGGGTCTGGTGGGGCAGCCCGTAGAGCACGTCGAGGTTCACCGAGGAGACGCCGCGCGAGCGCATGCCGTCGACCACTTCGGCGGTCTGCTCGAAGCTCTGCAGCCGGTTGATGGCCTGCTGCACCTTGGGGTCGAAGTCCTGGACGCCGATCGACACCCGCGTGACACCGGCCTCGGCGAGGTCGTCATAGCGCTCGGGCACCATGTCGTTGGGGTCGATTTCGATCGAGAATTCAAAGTTCTGCGCGATGGTGAAGCGCTGGCGGATCAGGGCGGCGAGGCGGAAGAGATCGGCCCGCTGCAGCATGGAGGGCGACCCGCCGCCCAGGTGTAGCGCGGTGACCCGGCCCTGGCCGTCGAGGAGCTTTGCGACCGTTTCGATCTCGCGCATCACCACCGGGATGTAGGCGGCGATCGGGTCGTAGCGCAGCACCTGCTTGGTGTGACAGCCGCAGAACCAGCACAGCCGATCGCAAAAAGGCACGTGGATATAAAGGGATAGCGCCGTATCGCTGGGCACCGTGCGGAGCCACTCGGCATAGGTGACCCGGTCCACGCCGGGGTGAAAATGCGGCGCCGTCGGGTAGCTGGTGTAGCGCGGCACGGGTTTCGAATAGCGGTGGACGAGGTCGTCGAGCATGGCGGCTCCTGTTATCGCCACCATGCTTGCTGGTTATCGCCGGGCCTTGCCTTGATGCGCGTCAAATGCCGGTCGATCGGCATCTTCGTCGAGGATGCGCTGGCTGGCGCCCTCCAGGTCGTCGTACTGGCCCGAGCGCAGGGTCCACAGGAAGGTCACGAGCGCGATCAGCCCGAGCCCGATGGCGACTGGAATGAGGACGGAAAGACCGCTCATGCGTGTGCTTCCTTCAGGTTCTGTGTACGCGTAGGCCACGAACTTCTGCCAAGGCGGAGGCGTAGCGCGTTGAGCACCACGATCAGCGACGACGAACTCATGGCGATGGCGGCAATGAGCGGCGTGACCTGTCCGGAAACCGCCAGGGGCACGGCGATGGCGTTATAGCCGATCGCCAGAACCAGGTTCTGATTGACGATCGTGGCGGCGCGCCGCGCGGTGCCGATCACCAGCGGCACCGCACTCAGTGCGCCGCCGGTAAAGACGAAGTCGGCCGCGCTGCGTCCGATATCGGCAGCGGTCGAGGGCGCCATCGACACGAAAGCGGCACGCAGCGCCGGTGCGTCGTTGATGCCATCGCCGACCATCATGGTGCGGCCGCGCTCGACCTCGGCGACCTTGTCCTCGGGCATGAGGCGTGACCGCGCATCGGGTATGCCGACGCTGGCGGCGACGGTGGCGACCGGCAGGGGCGCATCGCCCGAGAGCAGGCGGACGGGCAGGTTGAGGTCAACCAGTTGCCGCACGGCATCGCGGGCGTCGGGGCGAACCTCGTCCTCGAAGCGGAAGCTGCCCATGGCGAAGCCGTCGCGGCTGAGCCAGACCGACGTGGCGTCGGCCTCGCCCTCGCCAAGGCCGCACCAGGAGCGACTGCCGAGGCGCCACACCCGGCCCTCGATCATCCCCTCGACGCCCTGGCCGGGCTTTTCGGCGACCTGGGTGGCGGTGGCATCGCCGCGGAACAGGGTGCGAGCCAGCGCCTGCGACAGCGGATGGGTGCTGGCGGCGGCGAGCAGCGCGGCGGCCTGCCCGGCGGCTTCGTTCTCGACCTGCTGGCTGACGAGCCGGGGCTGGCCGACCGTCAAGGTGCCGGTCTTGTCGAAGGCGACGCTGTCGGCCTCGGCGGCCCGCTCGAGCGCCGCGCCGTCCTTCATCAGCACACCACCCTCGAATAGCTTGCCGGCGGCAACGACATGCACGATGGGGACGGCGAGCGCCAAGGCGCAGGGGCAGGTGATGATCAGCACGGCGACGGCGTTGAGCAGCGCGTTGTGCCAGTCGCCGGTGAGGAGGCCCCAGCCGAGGAAGGTGACAATGGCGATGGTGTGGACGATGGGGGCGTAGACCGCGGCGGCGCGGTCGGCGATCCGGCGGCGCCTGGTCTTGGCCCCTTCGGCGGCTTCCATCAAGGCGACCATGCGGGCGAGGAGCGAGTCCTCGCTGCGCTTCCTCGCGACGATCTGAACGAGGCCGCCGAGGTTGTTGGCTCCGGCCATGACTTCGTCGCCGGTCCCGATCGCGCGCGGCATCGATTCGCCGTTGACGATCGAGGTGTCGAAGCTGGCGCCCTCGCTGAGCACGGCGCTGTCGACCGGGACGCGGTCGCCGGCCCTGAGTTCGAGCACCATTCCGGGCTCGATTTCCATCAGCGCCAGATACTCGCGGCGGCCATCCTCGCGCACCCGCGTCGCCCCACGCGGCGCAATACGGGCGAGGTTGGTGATGGCACTGCGCGCCCGCTCGCGCATCAGGTGGTCGAGGCAGCGGCCGGCGAGGAGGAAGAACAGCAATGTCGCCGAGGCGTCGAAATAGGCGTGTTCGCCCGAGCGCAGCGTTTCGTAAAGGCTGAGCGCGGTGGCGAGGATGACGCCGATCGAGATCGGCACGTCCATGTTGGTCTTGCCCACGCGCACGGCGCGCCAGGCCGAGCGGAAGAATGGCCGCCCCGCATACGCGATGGCGGGTAGTGCAATGATCGCCGAGATCCAGTGGAACAGGTCGCGGGTCGCGTCATTGGCGCCGGACCAGATCGACACCGAAAACAGCATGATGTTGCCGGCAGCAAAGCCGGCGACGGCCAGCGCCTTCACCAGCTCGCGCAGGCCGGGATCACCGTCCTCGTCGACCGAGGGGTCGAGCACGTAGGTGTGGTAGCCCGACGCTCGGATGGTCGGAGAAAGCGCCTTCGGCGGTCCCAGCTCGGGGTCGAACACGACCCGGACCCGCCGCTTCGACAGGTTCACCCGCGCCGATTTCACCTGCGGCAGCGCGTCGAGCCCGGTTTCGATCGAGCGGATGCAGGAGGCGCAGTGCGCGTCGGGCACGGCGAATTCGAGCTGCCGCGTGCCGTCGCCGAGCTTGCGGCTCAGCGTCAGCAGCGCCTCGTCATCGGTCTCGATGCCACCCTGCTGGCTGAGCTCGACGGTCTCGGCGGTGGGCACGCAGCAGGTCATGGGGTGAACCCTTCGACCTTGAAGCGCTCGTGCAGCTCGAACGGGCCGGTGCTGGTGGTCGCGCTAGCTCGCATCTCCCAGACCCCGGCGCCAAGCGTCACGGCAGCGGCGTAGCTACCATCGGCCGAAGCCGCGAGGGTGAGTTTCTGGTCGTCATGCCCCCCGACCGGCCGGTTGATCATCAGGCTGACCGGCCCGAGGTCGACGGCCTTGCCCTCGCCATCGGTAACGGTCAGCAATGCCATGCCGGGCGAATAGGCGAAGCGCGCCTGCCAGCCGGCGGCTGTCTGTCTTTCGTGGGCCAGGCGCTTCTCCTCGAACTCCTGGCTCGCGACATAGGAGTTCTGCACCACCAGCCCGGTCCAGCTGGTCGATGCGGCCACCGCCATCCCGAGGTTCACCGCGAAGATGACGCCGAAGAACCCCACCGTGAGGAACAGCATGTGCCTGCCGGTGAACTCACCCTTGTTGGCGCGGACGTTCATCTGGCGTTCTCCGGGGCTTCGAAGTTGATATCGGAGACGGCGGTGAGGCCGTCGTTACTGGTGACGGTGATCTGGAAACGGGTCTTGGGGCCATCGAGCTGCGCCGGGTCGGCGTGGATGTACAGGCGGAGCGGCAGCACCTTGTCGGGCTCGAGTTCCACCGAGATGGCCTGCGAGGTCGTACCGCGGCTGTCGACCATCGACATGCTGCCACCGGGCAGGCCGTCGATGGTGACGGCGATGATGCGCGGCGTCGGCGTCATGTTGAGGATCTTCACCTCGTAGCCGTTGCGGACGGTGCCATCCTTCAGCATCACGAACTGCGGGTTGCGGTCGTGCAGCACGTTGAGCTGCAGCGGGCTGCGCAGCGCCAGCACGGTGAGGAGAGCCAGCCCGATGGCGCTCCAGCCAACCAAATAGACGATGGTGCGCGGGCGAACGATCGAGCGCCAGTTGGTGTGCTTGATCCGGTCGACCAGCTTGCCGGCGGCATCACGGATGCGGCTCGGCTGGATGGTGCCGGAATCGTCGGTGGTGCCGGTGGCGAGCGCCATGTTGGCGTTGTAGTCGTTGAGCGTGGTGTAGGAAATCAGCCCGCGATCCTTGCCGATGCGCGTCATCACGTCGTCGCAGGCATCGATGCAGAGCGCGCAGGTGATGCATTCGAGCTGCTGGCCGTCGCGGATGTCGATGCCCATCGGGCACACCGCCACGCAGGCATTGCAGTCGACGCAGTCGCCGACCGGCTTGCCCTCGGTGACGGCCTTCTTCTGGTGGCGATTGCGCGGTTCGCCGCGCCAGTCGTTGTAGGTTACGGTGAGCGAATACTCGTCGAGCATGGCGCCCTGGATACGCGGCCACGGGCACATGTAGGTGCACACCTGCTCCCGCAGCAGGCCGCCGAACGTGTAGGTGGTCGCCGTCAGGATGGCGATGGTGAAATAGGCGACGGGCGGCGCCTGCAGGGTGATCACTTCGACGAGGAGTGTGGGTGCATCGGCGAAGTAGAAGATCCAGGCGCCGCCCGTCAGCACGCCAATGGCGAGCCATATGGCGTGCTTGCTGACGCGCTTGATGGCCTTGTCGGCCGTCCACGGCGCGGCGTCGAGCTTCATCTGGGCGTTGCGATCGCCATCGATGAACCGCTCGACCGCAAGGAACAGGTCGACCCACACCGTCTGCGGACAGGCATAGCCGCACCAGGCGCGGCCGACGGTGGAGGTGACGAGGAACAGCCCGATTCCCGCCATCACCAGCATGCCGGCGACGTAGTAGAATTCCTGCGGCCAGATCTCGATGAAGAAGAAAAAGAAGCGCCGATTGGCAAGATCGATCAGGACGGCCTGGTCGGGCGCGTAGGGACCGCGATCGAAGCGCAGCCACGGGGTGACATAGTAGATCGTCAGCGTCACCAGCATCATCAGCCACTTGAAGCGGCGGAAGTATCCGCTGACGGCGCGCGGGAAGATCTTCTTCCGCGCCGCATAGAGCGGCTGGCGCTGCTTGGGCGAGTTGACGGGCTCGACGTCAAAGCGTTCGGGGGTAGGCTGTTCCGCAAGCATGAGGGATCCTCGATTGCCCGCTTGTCACATGCATCGCGAGGACCCTGGTTGATCTGGGTCAATTCCGCCCTGGGCTGCGCGGGTCGCGACGGCGTGTCGCGGCCGGGTTTTGCCGATTGGCACATCTCCCTATGCATTCGTCCGCACAGACCATCAGTGGCGGCGGGGTCCACCATGCGTGGGGGCACCCACAAGGAGACAGACCATGAATGCCATTCAGAGGGCCGTCGCGCTGCTGTTCGCCGCATCGACTCTTGCCTTTGCCGGGTCGGCCGAGGCCGCCGTGATGTTTCACGCCTATGACAGCAACGGCAAGGACACCGGAACCTGCGCCGAGAGGGTGAGCGGTGGCTATGCGCTAAAGCCCTGCGACAAGAAGGCTGCGGCGCAGCGCTTCACCTTCGATGTCAACGGCGGGACCGGCGGCACAATCACGCAGCCGAACGAATGCCTCGTCGCTTTGTCGTGGACTCCGCTCGACAAGGTTGGGGGACGCCCATGCAACGCCACCAACTTTGTCGGCAAGCTGTGGCGTTACACCAATGGCACTCAGATCATCGCCATGGACTCGGCGTCGGCGTCCATGTGCCTCAGCGCCAAGGGGACGAGCTTCCTGTCGCCGCCGCTGGTGGTGCAACTGTGCAGCGCCCGGGCGCTGATGACACAGTGGGGCGTCGATCAGGTGCCCTGAAGCCGGGCCTGACAAAAGCAGGAAGGGAGGCGCTTGCGGTCGCCTCCCCCCACCCGAGCGGCTGTCAGTCAGTGCTACTGACCGCCGCCGAGACCGTGAACGTAGACGGCGAGCTGCTTGACCGCGCTGTCGCCGAGGCGGACGCCCCAAGCCGGCATCACGCCGTGACGGGCCTGGTTGAGCTGCGCCTTGATGCCGTCTACCGTGCCCTGGTAGAGCCAGATCTGGTCGGTGAGCGACGGACCGCCAAGCTCTGGCATGCCCTGCGCGTTCTCGCCGTGGCACGCCGCGCAATTGTCGGCGAAGAGCTGCGCGCCCTCCGCCGTCGCGGTGCCGCCCTCGATGCCCGAGTAGGACGCGACCTCCTTCGCCACGGCGTCGATCTCGGCCGGGCTCAGCAGTTCGTCCGCGCCGAAGTTCGGCATCATGTTGAACAGCGTGTCGGGATCAGCCTCAGACCGTACGCCGTGGGTGAGGGTGGTATGGATCTGCTCGATCGTGCCACCCCAGATCCATTCGTCGTCGTTGAGGTTGGGATACCCCGCCGACCCGGAGGCGCCGGTGCCGTGGCACTGGCTGCAATAGACCTTGAACAGCGACTTGCCGCCGGCCGTGGCGAAGCGTGCCAGTTCCGCATCGTCGAGGATGTCGGCCACCGGTGTCGCCGCGATCTGGGCGATGCGGTCACCCTGCGCCGCGGTTGCTGCTGCCAGGTCCTTGTCGAGTTCGGCACGGCTCGAGTAGCCGATCACGCCGGGTGTCGCCGAGGAGATCAGCGGCCAGGCCGGGTAGACCACGCTGTAGCCGATCGCGAACGCGATGCAGCCATAGAAGGTCCACAGCCACCAGCGTGGCAGGGGGGTGTTGAGTTCCTTGATGCCGTCCCATTCATGGCCAGTGGTGGCCGTGCCGGTGACGTCGTCGATTTCCTTGTCGCTCATTCGCGGTCTCCCGACACGGCGTCGTTCCTGGGGTGCTCGTCGTCGAGCGGGATGCGGGCGGCTTCCACCGCGTTCGCTTTGGCGCCCGGCCTGATGATGAAGACGACGACGGTGAGGAAGATCGCCATCATGTAGACGAGGCCCCAGCTGTCGGCGAAGTGCCGCATCATGTCGTACTGAACTGTTTCCATGGTCGGGGGCCTCCTAGCGGTAGTTCGCTTTGGCGTCGTACTGGGTGAAATCGACCAGCGTGCCCAGCATCTGCAGGTACGCCACCAGAGCATCCATTTCGGTGATCCTGGCCGGGTTGCCGTCGAAATCGGCGACGCGGGCATTGGCGTAGCGGCTGGTGAAACCCGAGCTGTCGCCATCCGGGTTCGTCTGGGCGACGAGGTCTGCCCGGGCGTTGAGGATGGCCTCCTGGCTGTAGGGCACGCCAACGATGGCGTTGGCCTGCAGGTCGGCCTGGATCATGTTCAGGTCGAGTTCTGTGCCGCTGAGGAAGCCGTAGCGCGGCATGACCGATTCCGGCACCAGCGCCTGCGGGTGGCGCAGGTGCTCGACGTGCCAGACGTCCGAGTAGCGGCCGCCGACGCGGGCCAGATCCGGCCCGGTGCGCTTCGACCCCCACTGGAACGAGTGGTCGTACATCGACTCCGCCGCCAGCGAGTAGTGTCCATAGCGCTCCACTTCGTCGCGGAACGGCCGGATCATCTGGCTATGGCAGACGTAGCAGCCCTCGCGGACGTAGATGTTGCGGCCGGCCAGTTCGAGCGGGGTGTAGGGGCGCATCCCCTCCACCTTCTCGATGGTGTTCTGCAGGTAGAACAGCGGGGCGACCTCGACGATGCCGCCGATGCACACCACGACCAGCGAGAGGCTGAGGAGCAGGGTGGCGTTGCGTTCGACGACGCCGTGCTTGCCAAGAAAATCCATGGGTGTTGCTCCTTACTCAGCCGGCTGCAGCTTGGTGTGGGTGACCATCGGACGCTCGTTCCGAACCTTGCCCGCGATGGTCAGCCAGATGTTGACCGCCATCACCACGGCGCCCGACAGGTAGAGCAGGCCGCCGAAGGCACGGGCGATGTAGTAGGGGTGGAGCGCCGCCACGGTTTCGGCGAACGAGTAGACGAGGAAGCCCTCGGCATCGTACTCGCGCCACATCAGGCCCTGGGTGATCCCCGACACCCACATCACCGCTGCGTAGACGACGATGCCGGTGGTGGCGAGCCAGAAGTGCCAGTTGATCATGCGCAGCGAGTAGAGCTGCTTGCGGCCCCACAGGCGCGGCACCATGAAGTAGATGGCGGCGAACGAGATCATCCCGACCCAGCCCAGCGCACCCGAATGCACGTGGCCGATGGTCCAGTCGGTATAGTGGCTCAGGCCGTTGACCGACTTGATCGACATGACCGGGCCTTCGAAGGTCGACATGCCGTAGAAGGCGACCGCGATGACCATCATGCGGATGATCGGGTCGGTGCGCATCTTGTCCCAGGCGCCACGCAGCGTCATCAGGCCGTTGATCATGCCGCCCCAACTGGGCATCCACAGCATGATCGAGAACACCATGCCGAGCGTCTGCGCCCAGTCGGGCAGGGCGGTGTAGTGCAGGTGGTGCGGACCGGCCCAGATGTAGAGGAAGATCAGCGACCAGAAGTGGATGATCGACAGCCGGTACGAGTAGACCGGGCGCTCGGCCTGCTTGGGCAGGAAGTAATACATCATGCCGAGGAAGCCGGCGGTGAGGAAGAAGCCGACGGCGTTGTGGCCGTACCACCACTGCGTCAGCGCATCCTGCACGCCCGCGAACAGGCTGTAGCTCTTGGAGCCGAGCAGCGAGGCGGGGACGGCGAGGTTGTTGACCACGTGCAGCAGCGCGATGGTGATTATGAAGGCAAGGTAGAACCAGTTCGCCACGTAGATGTGGGGTTCCTTGCGCTTGATGAGGGTGCCCATGAACAGCACCAGGTAGGCGACCCAGACGATGGTCAGCCAGATGTCAGTGTACCACTCGGGCTCGGCATATTCGCGGCTCTGCGTGCTGCCGAGCACGTAGCCGGTAGCGGCCATCAGGATGAACAGCTGGTAGCCCCAGAACACGAACCGGGCGAGGTTGTCGTTGAACAGCCGGGCCCGCGAGGTCCGCTGCACCACATAAAAACTGGTGGTGATGAGCGCCGTGCCACCGAAGGCGAACACGACGGCCGAGGTGTGCAGCGGACGCAGCCGCCCGAAGTTCAGGTAGGGGCCGAAATTCAGGTCGGGCCAAGCCAGCTGCAGGGCAATGACGACGCCCACCAACATGCCGACCACGCCCCAGAACACCGTGAGGATCGAGCCGGCGCGGATCGGCGCGTCGAAGTAGCCGGCCTTGTCGGCCTCGACGACGCCCGCCGGGATGCGTGCCTCGTCGGGCTGCCGCATCAGGATGACGGCGCCGAGCCCAAGGGCGATGGTGACGATGCCCATGTGAATGCGGAACAGGTTGTCCTGCCCCAGCCCAGACAGCACGAGCGTAAACAACGCTCCTGCCGCCAGCGTGATTATCCAGCCCGAATTGCGCAAAGTGACCCCCGTTCGAGACTTCTCTACGGGAGCCTTAGGGGGCCGGCGGACCGGGGCTATTGATTTGGATCAACCGCGCGTGATCGGGGCGCTACGGTTCGATGGCGATGCCGGCGTCCATCACCATGCGCACCAGATCGGCGAGGCTTCTTGCCTGCATCTTGGCCATGAGGCCGGCGCGGTAGACTTCGACCGTCCGCGGGGAAATGCCGAGGTTGAAGGCGATGGTCTTGTTGGCCTGCCCCGCCACGACGCCGCCCAGCACCTGACGTTCGCGTTCCGACAGCGTATCGAGGCGCGAGCGCAGCTGTTCGGCTGCGGCCGAGGAGTGATGCTGCTCGGCGGCGCGGCTGACGGCGCGGGCGATCGAATCGATCAGCACGTCGTCGGCGAAGGGTTTCTCGATGAAATCCAGCGCACCGTTCTTCATCGCCTCGACCGCCATCTGCACATCGCCGTGGCCGGTAACGACGATAGCAGGCAGCAGGGCGCCAGCGGCACGAAGACGGCGCAGCAGTTCCACCCCGTCCATGTCCGGCATGCGCAGGTCGGTGATCAGGCAGCCATTCGAGATGGTCGGCGCGAGCTTCAGGAAATCCGTCGCCGTCTCGTGCACCCGCACGGCAAACCCCGAGGTCTGCAGCAGGAAGGCCAGCGAGTTGCGGACCACTTCCTCATCGTCGACGATGTGAACGACGGTGTCAGCTGAGCTCAACGGCGGCCTCGATCATCAGCGGCAGGGTGAAGGTGAACGTCGCTCCCCCCGCCTCGTTACGCTGCACGGTCAGCTCGCCGCCATGCGACTCGATGATGCGCCTCGAGATCGACAGCCCCACCCCCATACCATTGGCCTTGGATGTGACAAACGGCTGGAACAGCTGCGGCGCGATGTCGTCGGCAATGCCCGGGCCGGTATCGGCGACGGTGACGGTGAGCCGCCCCTCCGCGCCGGAGCGGGTGGTGACGGTGAGGGTTTTCGTCTCGCTGTCGCGCATCGCCTCCATGGCGTTGCGCATCAGGTTGATCAGCACCTGCTGGATCTGCACCCGGTCTGCGATCACCACGTCGTCCTCGGGACCGAAATCGAGCACCGACTTGATGCCGCGCTCGCGCGAGCCGACGAGTGCGAGCGCACCGGCCTCCTCGATCAGCCGCTTGATGTCCTCGGGCCGTCGCTCGGTGTCGCCACGGGTGACGAATTCGCGCAGGTGGCGGATGATGTCGCCGGCGCGCAGAGCTTGCTTGGCCGTCTCCTCGAGGGCGCCGCGCATGCGGGAGGCGGGCTCGTCATCGAGCCGCTCGAGCATGCGGCGGCAGCCCTGCACGTAGTTGGCAATGGCCGAGAGCGGCTGGTTGAGCTCATGCGCGAGGGTCGAGGCCATCTCGCCCAGTTCGTTGACCCGGGCAAGTCGGGTCAGCTCGTTGCGCGCCTGTTCGAGCTGCGCCTCGGACTTCTCGCGCTCGGTCAGGTCGCGGATGAAACCTGTGAAGTGGATGCGGTCGCCGACCCGGGTCTGCCCCACGGCCAGTTTCATCGGAAAGCTCGAACCGTCCTTGCGCCGGCCGACCACGACCCGGTCGCTGCCGATGATCCGCTTTTCGCCCGTGGTCATGTAGCGTGTGAGATAGCCGTCATGCTGCTCGCGATACGGCCCGGGCATCAGCATGGAAACGTTCTGGCCCACGGCCTCCTCGACCGAGTAGCCGAACTGCCGAACCGCCGAGGTGTTGAAAGACTTCATGATGCCGTTCGCATCGATCACTACCGTGGCGTCGGGCACGGTATCGAGGATGGATTTGAGGTGGAGGTCGCGCTCGGTGAGGGTTTCGGTGGTGTCCGCGACCCTGAGCGCCAGCCAGATCATGGCGCCGACGCCACCGGCCGCCGCGACAAGGCCCGCCGGTAGGCTGACGGCGGTCAGACCCAGCGCCAGCAGCCATAGGCCGCCGATCAACGCCACTGTCACTAAGCTCTCTTGCCGGCTGCGCTCCACGCTGTCGCCTTTCGCCCGGAGGTCTCAGGACCGGGCAAACCCCAAACCGACAGGCTTGTCAATTCCGCCGATCGCGCCGCGAGGGGCTTCATACTCGTGTGTCGGCCCTGGTGAGACCTCGAACCAGAAAGCCTGCGACCTTCAGTCCGACCAATGTCGTGCATTGAGAAACCCTTGGACCCCTCACGACTTGGTTATCCGGCGCTTAATCAATCTCGCTTAGCTCTGTTAGTCGGTCCATTGCGGCCGAGGGGGTTGTAAAATGATCTCGTTTTCACATTTGTCCATTGGCGCCAAGCTTACATTAACGTCGGCAGTTGGTGGTGCCCTGATTGTCGCCTTGATGTTTAACCAGTGGTCTGGAAATCTGACAATTTCAGCGGCGATGACCTCGCTGGCAAATGAACAGATGTTGCTCGATAGCATCAGCACTGCCGAGACTTCGGTGGCGCGTATGGAAATTTCGATTCGTAACGCCCGCCTCCAGGCGTCACCCGACGACGTCGACACTGCCGGAGCGGAAATTGATGCGCATCTGGCCGAAGCCAGCGCCGCGCTGGAAAAGTCCATGCCGATCGCCAGCGACCCGGCCGAGCTCAAGGGTATCGAGGCAGCTTTCGCTACCTACTCCGCCAGCGCGCACGGCATGATCTCGCTCATCACCGACAACATGGCTATGGGCCAGGACTTCGCGGCCGAAGAGCAGTTCAAGCAGGAGCACATCGACCCCGCCCAGACCAGCGTCGCCGACCTTATCGATGCTGCGCAGGCCAAGTCGGTCGAGCGAACCGCCGTGGCGCGAGCGCGCGTCACCGACACCATTTCCAGCGTCGGGCTTTTCGGCACCATCACCAGCGTGGTTGCGCTGCTGGCGCTGATCGGTTCGGCCATCTTTGCGCTGCGTGGCGTCGCCCGCCCGATCCGCTCGATGACCGACTCGATGAACAAGCTGTCGGCCGGCGATGTCGAGGCGGAGATCCCGTTCCGCGATCGCAAGGACGAGGTCGGCAAGATTGCCCACGCCGTGCAGATCTTCAAGGATGGGCTTATCCGCGCCACGAGCCTTGAAGCCGAGAAGGAAGCCACCACTCGCCGCGCCTCGGCTGGCGCCATGGCCATGGCAGAGCTGCAGGGCAAGATCGCCGAAGTCGTCACCGCCGGTGTGGGGGGTGACCTGACCAAGCGCATCGACGCCCAGTTCGAGGATCACGAACTGACCAACCTCGCCGAGGGCGTGAACCGCCTGATGGACACCATGGATCGTGGCGTCACCGAGACCGGTACCGTGCTCGCCGCCATGGCGAAGACCGACCTGACCCATCGGGTCACCGGGGTCTACCAGGGTGCCTTCGCCCGGTTGAAGAACGACACCAATGCCGTCGCCGACAAGCTGAGCGAAATCGTCGGCCAGCTGCGCGAGACCTCACGCGGGCTGAAGACCGCGACCGGCGAAATTCTCTCGGGCGCCAACGACCTGAGCGAACGCACCACCAAGCAGGCCGCCACCATCGAGGAAACCTCCGCCGCGATGGAACAACTGGCCACCACCGTGCTGCAGAACGCCGATCGCGCCAAGGAAGCCAGCAGCGTGTCGGGCAATGTGACCCGCACTGCCGAAGAGGGCGGCAAGGTGATGGGCGAGGCGACCACCGCCATGGAGCGCATCACCCAGTCCTCCGCCAAGATCTCCAACATCATCGGGCTCATCGACGACATCGCCTTCCAGACCAACCTCCTGGCGCTGAACGCCTCGGTCGAGGCAGCGCGGGCCGGCGACGCCGGCAAGGGCTTTGCGGTGGTTGCCGTCGAAGTGCGCCGG